>Ga0051987_10000179_pt1 | contig 34026 bp, 31 predicted proteins | sample CryGey08umfilter_2_FD_58083 | JGI IMG/M metagenome (GOLD analysis project Ga0051987, IMG submission 58083) | Groundwater microbial communities from aquifer in Utah, USA - Crystal Geyser 4/10/14 0.8 um filter | ecosystem: Environmental > Aquatic > Deep subsurface > Groundwater | place: USA: Utah... | reverse complement strand
GGTCTCGTCGTGCGACAGGGTCCTCGCGACATGCGGGGTCTCCTTGCCGCAGGTGGGGCAGGGAAGGGACTTTTTTTCGGGCAACATCTCCAACAGAAGTTCCGCTGGTGACGTTGCATCTGTCGGCATTTCGGACGGTATCGGCTTCCAAGATGCCGGCGATGGGGTCGAGAGGAATTCACGTTCCAGATAGGCCAATGTCCAGCTTTTTACTGCTAACCGAGCCTGCCTTCTTTTCCGCCTTCTTTCCAATACGTCTCTTGCCGAAGGCTGTCTGTTTTTGTCGGCAGGCTCATCTTGTCTATCTTTAACGCAGTATTTTCCCTCTCGACAGGGGTCTCTTCTCGTTACCATTCTCACCTCCTCTGTGTTGAAAGAACTACTTCTCAATCGCCGATGCGGTGTCTGGCCGCCGCATTAGGTTTGTTTTTTGTAATCCTCCGTCGTTTTGTTTTTGCCAGACGAGCGACATTGTGCAGCAGCATGGCAACCGTGACCGGTCCGACGCCGCCAGGCACCGGAGTGATCCAGCCGGCCACCTCGCTCGCCGTTTCGAACTCTACATCTCCGACTACCCGTCCGTCGACACGTGTCGTGCCGACGTCGAGTATGACCGTACCTGGCTTCAGCATCTGTCCGGTAACTAGACCGGGGCGACCGACAGCCGTAATCAGCAGGTCCGCCTGACCCAATGCCGATGCCAAGTTCGGAGAGTCGCCGCGTACAGTCTCAACTCCCGCACCCTGACGCTCCAAAAACAATTTGAGCGGATGCGAGAATACTTCGCTGTTGGAGATTATGACCGTCCGCTGTCCGTTCAGTTCCAGTCCGGTCTCGTCGAAGAGCAGCTTGAGTCCCTCGACCAGTCCGGGCAGCCGGCAGTCCGGATCCTGGGACATTCGCCTGATCAGTTCGGGATGAAATCCGTCGACGTCCTTGTCCGGATCGATCGTCCGGACGATCCGGTCGGTGTCCAGACCCTTGGGCAGCGGCAGCTGGACCACGATGCCGTGGATGTCGTCGCGCGCGTTCATTTCGGTGACTGCGCGTACGATCGTTTCCTCGTCCGTATCCTGCGGGAAGACCAATGACTCGAAATGCACGCCGATTCTTTTTGCAGCCTCCATCTTTTTGCGAACGTAGACCTTGGAGGCCGGATCGTCTCCGACCATAATGACCCCCAGACCGGGGGTCATGTCAATTGACTCAATTTCCGAGCGTGTTTCGGCCAGGATCCTTCGGGCCACCGCCCGCCCGTCGATTATCCTAGCGGACATGGCCGTAGTCGAGGTCCGCGTAGAGCGGGAATGCCTCGGTTATGTTTCGGACTTCGGAGCGGATCAGGTCGAGTTCGGTTTCGCCGTCGGACCTCAGCGTGCGGGCGATGAGCGAGGCGACCCTGCGCATCTCCGGTTCGTGAAGTCCGCGGGTAGTCAGCACTGGCGTCCCCAGCCGCAGTCCTGACGGGTCGGTCGGCTTGCGTTCGTCGAAGGGGATCAGGTTCTTGTTGGTGTGGATGCCCACGGCGTCCAGCCTGGTCGATGCCTCCTGTCCGAAGACGCCGACCGGCGTCAGGTCGACGAGCACCAGATGGTTGTCCGTTCCGCCGGAGACGACGCGCAGTCCCTCCTCGACTAGCGCCGCCGACAGCTCGCGGGCGTTGGCGATCACCTGTCGCTGGTAGTCAGTGAAGTCCGGCCGCAGTGCCTCACCGAAGGCCACGGCCTTGGCCGCAATGACGTGCATCAGCGGACCCCCCTGGATTCCCGGAAAGACCGCCGAGTCGATGCGTCGGGCCAGGTTTTTCTTGTCGTCGGGACGAAGCCGGTCCTCCCGCCGGCAGAGGATCAGCCCGCCGCGCGGACCGCGTAGGGTCTTGTGCGTGGTCGAAGTCACGACGTCGGCTACTGCGACCGGATCGGGATGCAGTCCGGTCGCGACCAGTCCGGCGATATGCGCCATGTCGACCATCAGGTAGGCTCCGACCTCGTCGGCTATCTTCCGGAATCCGGCGAAGTCGATCGAGCGCGGATAGGCGGTGTAGCCGGCCAGGATGACCTTGGGGCGTTCGCGTCGCGCCAGTTCGCTGATCTGGTCCAAGTCCAACGTCTCGGTTTCTCGACTGACGCCGTAGGGGATGAAGGAGTAGAGCTTGCCGGAGAAGTTGACGCGGCTGCCGTGCGTCAGGTGTCCGCCGTGCGCCAGGTCCAGGGCCATGATCTTGTCTCCGGGTTCGGCCAGCGCGAAGTAGGCGGCCATGTTGGCCTGGGAACCGCAGTGCGGCTGGACGTTGGCGTGCTCGGCACCGAAGAGTCGCCTGGCTCGTTCGATGGCCAGCGTCTCGGCGACGTCGACGTGCTCGTTGCCGCCGTAGTAGCGTTTGGCCGGATAGCCCTCGGCGTACTTGTTGGTCAGCACCGTGCCGAGCGCCTCGAGTACCGCCTCGGAGACGGAGTTTTCGGAGGCGATCATCTCGAGTCCGTTTCTCTGACGCGACAGCTCGGCCGCCAGGGTGGCAGCCACTTCCGGATCCTGTTGTCGCAGGTGTTCTAGCATAGGTCCGTAAAACTCTAGCATGACGTCGGAGACATTTGAAGAAGATAAATCCTTCTCGCCGTCTGCCTCAATTAAGGATCAGGAAATGGTCGAAAAAACGTCGGTTTTCGAAGTCAGGAAGGATTTTTCGACGTTAATTTAGGCACTTGATCATATAGGTGCCTCGACGTCGGTAGCCGAGCTTGCGGTAGTAGGCCCGGACGCCGACGCCCGAAATTACGGCCATCCGTTTGAAGCCAGACTGGCGAGCCAGTTGTTCGGCTTCGTCCATCAGTCGACGTCCGTGCCCATGGTGCTGGGCGGACTTCGGACTGTGGCCGTCGATCGGCACCAGATGGCCGTAAGTGTGCAGTTCGCGAAGCAGCGCTGCACCGCGGATTTCCGGCGGCAGGTTGTGCTGATCGGATACGTTTCCGGGAAGCCGTAGGCGGCAGAAGGCGAAGACCGCCCGGCGTTCTGGGTCCTCGAACGACAGAAAATGTTCGGTTCCGCCCGAAGCCTCATAGATGTCGTCGAAGAGTGTTGGTTTGGCGGACAGGATGTCGGGATCGGACTGGGCGACCCGTCCGATTTCGCGGCAGCGCAGGCAGCGGCAGGCCAGACCGCGGGTCTTCATCTCCTTTTCGACGACCTGTCGCAGGCTGGTGACCGAGTTGCCGGCCACGATCGACGGTGACGGTATGTCGCGGATCACGCGCGAGACGCGGCAGTAGTGTGGTAGTTCCTTTTTAATCGCGATGAGCGTTTCGAGCAGGCCAGCGTCAGAGTATGGACGATAGCGTCCTGACTTCCACCAGTCGTACAGTTCGGCGGTCTTGAGCACCGCGCAGGGATAGATCTTGATCATGTCCGGGCGGTAGTCCGGGCTGCTGAAGACCCCCCGTAGCATCCTGAGGTCGGACTCCGGTGTAGCTCCCGGCAATTGTGGCATCAGGTGGTAGTCGACCTTGAAGCCGGCGTCCCTAAGCAGTGCGGTGGCTCGAATCACGGCCGACGAGTCGTGGCCGCGGCGGCAGTCCGTCAGGATCTTGTCGTCGGTGGTCTGCACGCCCAGCTCGATGCGCGTGCAGCCAAGTTCCCGCAGGCGGACGATTTCGGGTGGAGTGATGAAGTCGGGCCTGGTCTCGAGGGTCAGTCCGACGATGCGCTGACCGGCCGTCTCGTTGCGTCGTTGCGAGGTGGCCAGGTCGGACGACGTCCTTCGGCGGTGCGCAGTGAAGTCGTTGCAGGCGTCGAAGCAGCGGCGGACGAACTCGCGTCGATAGTCCCAGCGATGGGCCGACCAGGTTCCGCCTTTGACGATCAGTTCGATTTTGTCGGTCGGGTGGCCGTTGTCCGTCAGGGCCCGCAGCCGACCGATCACTTGGTTGTATGGATCGAACCTGTAGGTGAGCGCCCGCATGGCCGCCGGCTCGTTCGACAGGTAGCTCTTCGGCATCCGGGCCTCGGACGGGCAATATATGCAGCGGCCTGGACAGTGATAGGGCTTGGTCAGCACGGTCACGACTGCCACACCGGAGAGGGAACGGACGCGGGCCTTGACCAGCATGCGTTCTATTCTTGATGCGGCTAGGTTGGGTCGGTCGGCGATCATTTCGTGGTAGGCGGCCAGCAGCTCGTGGGTTGCCGGCTGGCTCTGGTGTAGTCGGGAAGATGTCTGACGCACGACGGCAAAAAGATCGTCACGCGTACGGGGGCGTGACTTGAGGACGGCCAGTATGGCGGTCTTGGCCAGTGCGCTGGCGTCGGACACGGGTTTCTTTGGACGGCTGCTCATGGCGTTTGTGTCTTAGGATGGAAGGTTATCATCAGGTTCTGGGTCGAGCAATTGGGTCGGGAGGGAGTGGGAGGCTTGACGCTAGCCTTAAGTCGTGCTTATATTTAAAGTTGTCTGCACTTTCGTTGGCAGGCACGGGAGGAGACTATGGAGTACGGAGAGGAAAGGCAACTCATAGTTGCTTTTCGCAACGGACTCGAGAGTATTTTGTCGCTCTGGAGAGAGTGCGGAGAGAATTCGACCGACACTTACGGAAAATGCGTGGCCGGAATGCACACTCTCAGTCATCTTGCCTCCAAGATGCGTCGTAACGGCGGACGGTCGTTTATGGCCGGACTGATTGTCGAGAACCTGCTCGTCGATTCCGTGCCGCGGCCAGTGCAGAGTCTGGTGCTTACTGCGTTGGCGCGGTGGGAACACGATGCCAATCCCGGGCTATGTCCGTTATTGAAAGGCCGGACGGTCTCTTGGTTCGGACGGGTGCTCGAGCTGGTGGCCCAGAATCAGGCTCCGGCCTGCGTCCGTTGGTTCGAGGATATGGGCCGGGGGATTGCCGTGGAGGGTGGCGGACAGCATTGCTGGATCCTGCCGCCACAGCCGATCCGCATGCTGCGCGGACTGCTGTTCGGTACCAAGCCGGGCAGCAATGGTATGGTCTGGTTCTGGCAGCAGGCTGCCAATTCGACAAATTTTCCGGATCAGATTTTTACTGATCCGGGTGATTTTGACCGGCGTGCTTGTTACTTGACCGAGCAGCATGTCAGACAACTGGCGGCATTCTTTTCCGCCGCTCCGGAGGTGGCCGTCCAGCGGTTCGGGAATGTGCTGCGGACGATCGTCGGCTCCATGAACTGCATTACCTACGCGCAGGTCAGATGCCGCGGTACATTGTTTGAGCGGTCGTTCTGCTGCAGTGAGGGGGAACTCTCTTTGGAGATGTTCCCTGAGCTTACACTGTCTGACCTTACATTGATGGAGGGGGACGACGTCATCGTTTGGTCCGTCGAAGTGCCGGACGAGAAACGACCGCTCATCCTGAAGGCCATCCTGGCGTCGGTTGAAGGCCGTCGCCGTGAGCTGATCGGGGGAGTCTTTTTTCCGACCAAGTGATCGGCCGGAAAAGTCGAAATTCTTTTCTCATCGAGGTGCCATCTGCGGTACCTCGTCTTTTTTTGTCCGAGTTTTCGTGCGCAAAACGTCGGCGTTTCATTTTGTCGGATTCATGTCATAATTTGTCCGTATGGAATGGCTGAAGGAAGTCAAAAAGGCCCACATCATCGGTATCGGAGGGATAGGCGTGTCGGCAGTGGCCCGCCTGCTTTTGACTTCCGGGGTCGAGGTCAGCGGTTCGGACTTCGCCGAGAGCGGTGTGGTCGAGGTGCTGCGGCGCGTCGGGGCGAAAGTGACTATCGGTCACGATGCGGCCAACCTGCCGACTGACGTCGATCTGGTCGTGCGTACGAGCGCCGTGCCGGAAGACAATCCGGAGCTGGTCGAGGCCCGTCGACGCAACATTCGTAACCTGACCTACTTCGAGTTCCTCGGCGAATATGCGGACGGCAAACGAACTGTGGCTGTAGCCGGCACCAACGGTAAGAGTACGACCACTGCCATGCTGGGGTTGATACTGATCGAGGCGGGCTTCGATCCGACGGTGATCGTCGGCACTAAGGTCCCCTCGTTTGACGGCGGAAATTTGCGGTTGGGCGGCAGCAACCTGCTGGTGGTGGAGGCCTGCGAGCATCAGGCTCATCTGCTGGTCTTCAGTCCGTCGGCGGCGGTCGTCACCAACGTCGAGGAGGACCATCTCGACTACTACACCGACCGGCAGCACATCATGGACACCTTCGAGCAGTTCCTCAGTCAGGTCAGGTCCGACGGCTTCGTCGTGCTGAACGCCAACGATTCGGACGGATCCGGTGCGCTGCAGTGCAGCGGTCGGAGCCTGCGTTTCGGGTCCGGCGAGGAGGCCGACTACCGTCTCGGCGAGATCGCGATCGGCGACGGGGTCCAGAGCTTCCATCTCTATAGGGGGGAGCAGGACCTGGGCGAGATCGAGCTGCATGTGCCCGGACGGTTCAACATCGAGAACGCCACGGCCGCCGCGGTCTTGGCCCTGGAGCACGGGGCGCCTTTTGAAGCCGTCCGGAAGGCGCTGTCCGGGTACGGCGGCATCTGGCGCCGGTTCGAGGTGGTGGGGGAGCCGTACGGCGGTCCGGTGATCTCCGACTACGGTCATCATCCGGTCGCGGTCGAGGGGACCATCGCCGCGGCGCGCGAGTTCTATCCCGACCGCAAGATCGTATTGGTCTTCCAGCCGCATCACCGCAACCGGACCCGCAACCTGTTCGACCGTTTCGTCAGGTCGTTCGACGGTGCGGATTCGGTCGTGCTGCTCGAGATATACGATGTCATCGGACGGGAGGACGACGCGGATGCGGACGTCAGCTCGCGTCGGCTGATGGAGGCGGTGATCGGACACGACCGTTCGCGGGGCGTCGAACGGCAGATCAGGTATGCGGCTTCGCTCGAGGAGGGCTTCGCGGCCATCCATTCCGTACTGGCACCGGGTGCGGTCACCCTGGTTTTGGGAGCCGGTGACGTCGACCTCTTGGCACGGCGGCTGGCCGGGAAGGAAACCGACTGAACTATGTCGAATCAAATCACAGAAGAACTTCGCCGGCGCGTATCGCCGGAAGTCATCACCGACGAGCCGTTGGCTCCGTACACCAACTATCGGATCGGCGGTCCGGCCGACTATCTTTTCGCCGCACCGTCCGCCGATTTGGCGGTGGCCGCTGTCCGTACCGCCCTGGAACTCGACCTGCCGTACTACATTTTAGGCGGAGGCTCGAACGTCCTGGTCTCGGACGGCGGCTTTCGGGGTCTGGTGATCAGGATGGCCAATCGCGGTATCGAGATCGACGGATCCAGAGTTCGGGTCGAGGCCGGCACTCCGACCGCCCTCCTGTCCCTGAAGACCACCGAGGCCGGACTGACCGGATTCGAGTGGGCTATCGGCCTGCCCGGGACGGTCGGCGGGGCGATCCGCGGCAACGCCGGCTGCTACGGCGGCTCGGCCGGCGAATTCGTCGATGTCGTCAGTTGCCTGCGCGACGGGAAGGCAGTCGAGATGACTCGGGCGGAGTGCGGCTTCGGCTATCGGCAGAGTGCGTTCAAGTCGGATCCGAGCCGTGTCGTCCTGTCCGTCGTCATGACACTGCGCATCGCGGAAGATGCGGCCGACGGACTGGCCCGGCTGAAGGAGATCTTGAACGATAAGAGGTCAACTCAACCGGCGGGACAGTCGACTGCCGGCTGTGTCTTCAAGAACTGGCGCCCAGAATCGCCGGAGGACCTGGACGGCTTACGTCGTTGGCTGGACCTCGATTCGGGTGAGACCGTTCCGGTCACGGCCGACGGAATCGTTCCGGCCGGTTGGATTCTGGATCGGGCGCAGTTGAAGGGGACTAAGGTTGGACACGTCAGCGTCTCCGACCGCCACGCCAACTTTTTCATCAGCGACGGACAGGCTTCGGCCGAGGAAGTCGTCCAGCTAATCGCCTTGGTCAAGTCTCGCCTGCGCAGTCAGACTCAGGGACGGGTTATCCTCCTGGAGGAGATCGAGTATGTCGGGTTCTGACGTTCCGGCGGTTCAGGTCGGGGAACGGGTGTCCGGTCCACAGGTCGATGGGGAAGCGAAAGTCAGTCCCGTTCTGCGGCCTGCCGTCAGGCGTAAGGCGATTCGTTGGGTCTGGCTGGCGGCGGTCGCGGCAGCCGTCGGTGTCGGCTGGTGGTGGTTCGCCGGCAACGTCTGCGGCCTGCCGATCGGATATCGGATCGGCCATTATGACGAGCGGTTCGGCATCTCTCGCGAGGAACTGCTGTCGGTCATGTCCGAGGCCGAGCGGCAGTGGGAAAGCGCGACCGGACAGGACCTGCTGCGCTATGATCCAGACGACGCCGATGCCGTAGCCGTCAACCTGGTTTTCGACGATCGGCAGGTGGCGACGCAGGAGCTGGAGCGGCTGAAGTCGGAATGAACCGGACTGGAGTCCGAGATCAGCTCGATAGCCAGCGAGTATCAGGATATGAGGTCCGCCTACGATGAGCGTGAGGTATCGATAGCCGAACTGAAGGCGTACTATGAGGAGCAACTGCAGCTGTTCGAATTGACGGTGCAGGCTTGGAACGCCCGCGGTGGTGCGTCTCGGGGCGCCTATGACGAGCTGCTGCGCGAGCAGGGACGCCTTGACAGCTATGTCAGCGACCTGAACGCGCTCATCGAAGAACAGAACCGTCAGGCCGAACGGCTGAACCAGCTGGCCGGGCAGGAACAGGAAAAGGTGGTCGGTTTCAACACCGGAGTGAACCGCTTCAACGAGACGTTTGCCTTGGGCGGCGACGATGAGCAGGGGATCTACGGCTCGGGGACCATCAACGTCTATCAGTTCGACGACCACGAGGACCTGGTCATGCTGCTGACGCACGAGTTCGGGCATGCGCTGGGGTTGGGTCATGACGGCGATCCCCAATCGGTCATGTTCCCACGCAAGAACGAGCGGCAGGACGACGGTGGCGCCTACATTCCGTCGGGGACCCTGCAGGGGCTGTTTCGGCGCTGCAACCTGCGCTGAATCGAATGAATCAATTTGCTAATCGAACCTAAAGATCTAGCGATATGCATGTCGACATTAAGACCAAGGGTATCGAGCTGACCGAGGTGATTCGGTCGGCGGTCGAGCAGCGTCTGGCCAAGCTGGAGTCGGAGCTGGAGAGGTTCGGGACGGCCGTGTCGCTCGAGGCGGTGGTCGGCAAGACGACCGAGCATCACAACAAGGGACCTTTCTTCCGGGCCGAGCTGCGGGTCGGACTGCCGGGCAAGTCCGTCTACGCCGAGGCCGAGAATGAGGACCTCTATGTGGCGATCCGCGAGGCTCGCGACAAGGCTAGACGTCAGATCGTCGACTACAAGGGAAAATTCGAAGATCAGGCCAAAGTGACTGATGGCCAGAGTTCGTTCGAGCTTTAGCACGACGGTGGGGCGGACCGGAAGAGTCTTGGCTCGTCATGTATCTATAGTATAGAAGGTTCGAATGCGGACGCGCTCAGTCGGGCGCGTTCGTCGTTTTGTGGGGTCATTAGGCTTCATTTGGACCGTATTTTAGCCCGAAGCATGGACGGTTCGGTTCGGGGAGGTATATATTGAGGCCGTCAATCACGGATTATTGAACCAACATGTCTTTACTTTACAGAATTTTCGGCGACCCCAACGAGAAGGTTTTGGCCGACATGCGCCCCCTGGTCGAGGACATCAACGCGCTGGAGGGAGAGATCGGCCGGCTGGGACCGGAGGCGATTCGGGATCGGTCAATCGACCTGAAGCGGCGGGTGGCGAACGGGACGTCCTTGGACGAAATCCTGCCCGAGGCCTTTGCGCTCTGCCGTGAGGCGGCCAAACGTACGCTCGGCCAGCGTCACTACGATGTCCAGCTTATGGGCGGCATCGTGCTGCACAACGGACAGATTGCGGAGATGCGCACTGGTGAGGGCAAGACCCTGACTGCGACCTTGGCTGTCTACCTTAATGCGCTGTCCGGCAAGGGCGTGCACGTTGTCACGGTCAACGACTACCTGTCGCGTCGCGATGCGGCCTGGATGGGGCAGGTCTACCATGCGCTCGGTCTGAGCGTGGCCTGCGTCAACCATCAGACGGCCTATGCCTACGATCCGGACTGGAAGATGCCGGAAGATACGGTCGAACTGACCATGGAGGATCTGGCGGAGGCGTCGGAAAAGGAGGAGGGCGGGGCCGTGGACCGGAAGCGCGACGCGACCGGCTCGTTTCAGGTCGAGATGGACTACCTCCGTCCGGTCGGACGCAAGGACGCCTATCTGGCGGACATCACCTACGGCACCAATAACGAGTACGGCTTCGACTACCTGCGCGACAATATGGCCGTACGTCCGGATCAGAAGGTCCAGCGTCCGCTGCACTACGCCATCGTCGACGAGGTCGACTCGATCCTGATCGACGAGGCCCGGACGCCGCTCATCATCTCCGCACCGGCCGAGGAGGCGGCGGCGGACACCTATTACAGGTTCGCCGTCATGGTCAAGCCGCTGCAGGAGGATGTGGACTTCAATCGCGACGAGAAGATGAAGGCGGCCAGCTTCACCGAGGAGGGGCAGAATCGGATTTCACGCAAGCTGGGCTTCGACCCGTGGGCCGACAACGACACTAGGACCATCTTCCATCTGGAGGCTGCACTGCGCGCCGGCAAGATGTACGAGATCGACCGCGACTACGTGGTCAAGGACGGAGAGGTGATCATCGTCGACGAGTTCACCGGTCGGCTGATGAACGGCCGCCGCTACAGCGAGGGGCTGCATCAGGCGATTGAGGCCAAGGAGGGAGTGGCCATCCAGCGCGAAAGCCGGACGCTCGCCACCGTCACCTTCCAGAACTACTTTCGCATGTACGAGAAGCTGGCCGGAATGACCGGTACGGCCGCGACCGAGGCTGAGGAGTTTTCCAAGATATACAGTCTCGAAGTGACGGTCCTGCCGACCAACCAGCCGACCTGCCGTGAGGACCTGCCGGATCGGATCTACAAGAACGAGCGTGGCAAGTTCGCCGCGGTAGTGGAGGAGATTCGGGCCAGGCACGAGAAGGGACAGCCGGTGCTGGTCGGTACGGCCTCGATCGAGAAGAACGAGATTCTGGGGAAGCTGCTCGAACGCGAGGGCATTCCGCATGAGCTGCTGAACGCCAAGAACCACGAGCGCGAGGCCCGGATCATCGCCCAGGCCGGTCGAGCCGGGGCGGTTACGATCGCGACCAACATGGCCGGACGTGGCGTGGACATAATCTTGGGCGGCAATCCGCCGGATTCGGCGGCGGCCGAGAGGGTGCGCGGGTTGGGAGGCCTGTTCGTCATCGGCACCGAACGGCACGAGTCGCGGCGCATAGACAACCAGCTGCGCGGTCGTGCCGGACGTCAGGGCGATCCGGGCAGCACCAGGTTCTTCATTTCGCTCGAGGACAACCTGATGCGGATTTTCGCCTCGGACAGCATGCGGGCGATGATGGACCGTCTCGGCTTGCCCGACGACCTGCCGATCGAGAACCGGATCGTCAACCGCTCCATCGAGAGCGCCCAGAAGAAGGTCGAGGGACACCATTTTGACGTACGCAAGCACCTGCTGGAGTACGACGACGTGCTGAACCGGCATCGCGAGGTCTTCTACCGCAAGCGTGACGATATGTTGGGCCTGCCGCCGGACGATTCGGCCGGCATGCGTCGGCACGCGCTCGAGCTGGTGGAGTCGGAGATCGAACGGGTCGTGCTATTCCACACTTCGGCCGAGGACGAGAAAAGCTGGGACCTGAAGGAGATCTACGAGGTCATCGATACCATCTTTCCGATGTCGGCCGAAGAGCGCGAGAAGCTGACCGAGATCAGCCGCGAGGTCGGCTCTAAGAGGGAGGATGCCGAAGCGCGGACCATGATCATCGAGTTTCTGATGTCGGTGGCCGGCGCGGAGTACGACAAGCTGGAGTCCCGAGTCAGTACGGCTCTGTCTTCGATTGGCGGCGGAACCGCCCACTTTCCGGACATAGTTCGGGGCATGATCCTGCGCGCCATGGACATGCTGTGGGTCGAACATCTGGACGCCATGGACCACATGCGGACCGGCGTCGGGCTGCAGGGCTACGGCCAGCGCGATCCGCTGGTCGAGTACAAGAAGGAATCCTTCCGCATGTTCAACGAGTTCATGGCCATGATCGAGAAGCAGGTCGTCTATTCGCTGTTCAAGATGAGCGTCGTGGCCCAGCGGCCGCAGACGGTCCAGCCGGCCAAGTCGCTTCTTGACCAGAGCGGACTGAAGATGTCTGGCGCCCAGAAGTCTACGGACGGCGGGGCGGCCGAATCCGGTGCTGGCGCAGCCGGCGATAAGGTCGGCCGCAACGATCCTTGTCCCTGTGGGTCGGGCCTGAAGTACAAAAAGTGCCATGGGAAGTGACAATTTGTAATTCCGTGTAAAGTCGAATTATAAGAAGCGTCATGGACACGTAGATAAAAAAAGCGAGACTGTGGAGTCTCGCTAATATCCAAAAATGGCTAGAACGAGAAAGGGAGCCAGGATGGGTTGATCAGTTCTATGATGGGTGCGGTCAGGAATAGTCCGATTAATCCAAAAATTAAAAACACGATGCCGATGGAAGGCACAGCGATAAAGCACACAATCATTCTGATGAGGGGATTTTTAACTGGCCGATTGTTGACTTTGACGCTTTTTGGTTTGAATAGCCCTACGACCCCGACAAGAATCCACAGTGCTATCGAAATTAATGAAAGTATGGACATACGATCCGGTTAGAATCTTTAAATTTTCTATTTGGAAGTTTACAGCAAGAAGGATATTCAATAAAATCTCCGACGAACCAGCCCTTCCTCTTAGAGCGCGTTCAAAATCTTTTCTGCAACAAAACAAGAAAAGCCAGCGTCACCATCTGGCGACTGGTCGTGAGAAGCCGCTCGCAGTTTTTCCAGAGCCTCCGAGATTTTTCCAGCCAGCCGAACGACCGTTCCACGACCCACCGCTTCGGAAGCACGACGAACCCGTGGATCTCGTTTCGCTTCACTGCCTCGACCGTTGCGCCAAGGATGCCGTCGATCCTTTCCGCGAACGGCGCGCCGGCATAGCCGCCGTCGGCCAGGAGTCCCCTCACCCTGGAGAGGTGCCTTCTGCTCTGTGCCGCCATGAGAACGGCTCCGTCGCGGTCCGTGACGTCGGCCGTCGTGACGGCGATGGCATGCGGCAGGCCGTTCGTGTCGACTCCGACGTGCCGCTTGATGCCGGAGACCTTCTTGCCGCCGTCATATCCCTTCTCGTTGGCGGAATCGGTGTTCTTCACGCTCTGCGCATCAACGATGAGAAAGCTCGTGGAGGGGTCCCTGCCGAGGTCGACACGGACCGTGCCAACGATTTTTTTTAGGGCCCGCTCGAGCAGGCTGCCGCGATTCCCGTCCGCGGCGCTCCAGATCTGAAAGTAGGAATGGACTGTCCTCCACTTCGGAAAGTCGCGCGGGATCATCCGCCACTGGCAGCCGCTCTTCAGAAGGTAGGGCAGTCCGCAGTAGGCATCGTACAGGTCGACGGTCCTTGGCCGCGTCGTCTTCCTCGCGGACTCGAGAAGCGGACGGACGAGTTCGAACTGCTCCCTGGTGACGTCGCTTGGGTATGGTTGTCGCATATCGTAAAAGAAAAGTGGGCACTGGCGTGCCCACTTTTCTACAGCATTTTGCGAAAAAGATTTTGAACGCGCTCTTAGGCAGCCTTTCGTTCAGTTCATCTAAGTTGCCGTGCTCCACCATACTTCATGACTATGCCTCATGGAATTTCTAAAAGGTGTTTCTAACTAAACAAGGATCATTAAATCCTTAATTCTACATTTTTTTAATTCCCCATCGACTTCAAGAATTACCCAAATGTCTGATCCGTAGAAATTTATCAATTCCTGACAGATTTGACATGGAGAAATGACGGTTGGTTTGGACACGTCTCGCAGTCTGACGGCAACAACGGAATCAAATTCCCTTTCTCCGTTCGAGACTGACATTCCCATGGCAACATGTTCCGCACAAACATCAACAGTTAGGGATTCAAGATGAACGCCGGCATAGACCTTTCCAGATTTTGCCCGCACTGCAGAGCCCACATGATGCTTCCCAAGTAGAAAATTCTTCTGGATTACTATAGTTGCCGCGTCAACCAATTTCTGGTCCTCTTCCATTATGGAATGGTACTCCATACTGTTACTTTAGACAACGTCTATTTTACTTCTGTCCGCACCCGTCGACACCAAAACAAAAGGCTTTGATGGACTCCGTTCAAATCCAAGTAACGTTATCTCTTCTTGCGGAAGATGTCGACATTGCTCAGTTTAAGATTTCAATTTGAAATTGAATAAGGTGGACACGTCATTCCGAAACAGTCGAAGTAAAATGGGCGCGACACAAAAAGGGTTTGAAAAAGGAGACCGGTCACGAGCTGAACGAGAGCGATAGGACACTGGTCATGCTGATTTCCGGCAGGTGGCGTCAGAACTTTCCGAACAGTTCGACAGAAATGATTCTATCCAGTCCTGGAGATTACGCTCTACATTCCGGTCAGATGCATGAGTCAGAGGCGCTGGAGGACAGTCATGTCATGGTCGTCAGGTGGGTGGAGAATTGATAAAGTTACGAAATCAGTTATGCAGGTGTTCATAGAGAATGAGGCCGGTTCCGATCGGAAGAATTTGTACAACGAAAAGACGCTGGAGTTCAGGAAGGTCATCAGGGTGTCCCGTGAGTATCCCTTTCCGTACGGGTTTATCTTGGGGACGACAAGCGGTGACGGGGACAACTTGGACTGCTTTATCATCACCGAAAAGAAGCTGAGAACTGGGCAGGTGGTGGAATGTGATCCGATCGGAATGATGGAACAGTCCGAAGACGGTAAGGAAGATCTTAATGTCTTGGCCGCACTGCTCGATAATGAAGTCTCGATCGATGAGGAGACGAAGGGTAAGCTGGTTGAATTCATCTCGCACGTTTTCGATCATCGACCCGACAAGGTCGTAAGGGTCGGGCATTTTTTGGGAAAAGACGAGGCCATCAGTCTTGTCGGCGAATGCCTGGACTAACTTGAAACTATGGCAGACATCAACGAGAGCGCACTGCTTATTCTTAACGAGGACAGGACGAAGTTTCTCGTAGACCACAAGTCTAAGGAGGACGTCACCTCACAGTGGCTGATGCCAGGAGGTAGCATTGAGGCCGGCGAATCGGTCGAGGAATCGTTGGCCAGAGAGGTTGGGGAAGAACTGAACTGCCAACTCGACGTGTCGACCGTGAAGTTTGTCGGAGAATATGAAGCTCCGGCTGCCGGTCTGCCCGGAAAGATCGTCAACATCAAGCTGTATTCCGGTTCGATCGTCGGTCAACCGGTACCCAACTCGGAAATCGTCGCTCTCGGCTGGCTCGGAAAGAATGATCGTGACAATCAGGAAGTAAGTGAGATCATACGGGAGAAAATCATCCCCGATCTGCTTGAGCGAGGAATCTTGTTGAGCTAGGCCTTTTCGTGGGGCGTTTTAAGGCGGAAAAACCGTGCCTCATGGTCCGGTTTTTTGGTTTGATTTGACGGCGTTTTATGGGTACCCTAAAAGGAATGTTGTCATAGAAATAACCGACGGATTATGAGCGACAAGCAAGTGATAATCGACAAAATAGACGGTTTGGCAACTTTATTGACCGGCCAGATCGAGGGTCTAGACCGGCGTCTTACCGGTAAGATCGAAGGGCTTGATCAGCGCCTTACCGGCCAGATGTCCGACATGGATCAGCGGCTGACGGGTGAGATTGGGAAGCTGACCGGACGACTCGACGGCTTCGAGGGCCAAATGTCGGATATGGACCGGCGGCTGAATGGCCAGATCGAGGAATTGACGACCGAGGTCAGGGGTCTGAACGAGCGGGAGGACCTGCTCTTTCAGAAGGTGGTGGAGATCGACGACAAGCTCGGTGATTTGGCGGCGAACGCACGGGTTGACGGTCTGGAAGACCGCATGATGATCGAGTTCGACAAGCAAACGTCGGTACTTAATAGGTTGGACGAGGAACGTCTGTCGTCTCTTGTGCGCATGGACCGGATCGAGGGACGTTTGAATTCGACTAGGATTGCTTGAAAGAAATAATGACGGAGTGTTCATCTTTAACATGAAAATTAGCCAATACGTACGAGAATTCACCTCAAACGAGCGGATTTTGCCCCGGCATATCTGGGCTGAAGTCAAGGAATGGCTGGTCGAGGTCTGGCACCGTAACCCGGCCGGCATGAAGGAGGAGTTCGGCGATGTATTTCATTTTCTGCAGCTATGGTTGTTTTGGCGGTTTCGGTTGGATGGGGAGCTGTGGCCGTCGACACGCGGGTCGACCGACAAGTTCATGAATCGGCTGAAGACTTGGCGGCGACTTTATGCGGCGGTCGGCCTGCCGGAAGACATCTCTAATTTTTGCGGCAACTGCAGTAAGCTCGAGAAGGTCGTATTGCAGCTGGGCCGGTTCGGTGTCGACCGTCAAGACGGCCATAGCCGCCTACCAAAAGACGGTTTCGGCAAAGTAACCGACAGTTTATCATGAAGATCGTCTTCTGCGGCAGTCTCAACTTTTATCGTCAGTTCGATGAACTGGCGGGTCGGCTCGGATCCATGGGCTTCCATGAGGTATACATTCCGGCGACCGCTCGCAGAATCATCAGCGGGGAGGTGACGTTGGGTCAGATCAACAGCGAGAAGGCGATAGGGACCTTCGCCGAAAGGACGATCAGGGATGATCTGATCCGGAAGCACTGGCGGGCCATCAGGGATGGAGACGCGATTCTGGTCGTGAATGGCGAAAAGAACGGAGTGGCCGGCTACATCGGCGGCAACACTTTTCTGGAGATGGGTTTTGCCCACGTTCTGGACCAGAAGATGTTTCTGCTGAATTCGATTCCTGACATGCCGTCCTGTCGCACCGAGATCGAGGCTTTCCGGCCTGTCGTTCTGGACGGCGACCTCGGTCGGCTGGTCGTCTGAGCGGCTCGCTACGGTCGATCCGTCATTGGGGATGACATCGGCCCTTGAAGCTGATAGCATGCAAGACGTCTTCAGCTAAACCCGAACGCCATGTGGGACATCAATGAGCTACATCATCGTCTTAAGGAAAAGAAGAAGGAACGCCGTGACCTGAATCGCGTCGTCAAGGACGAGCTGGCCCAGAACGCCGAGTATCAGCAGGTCGTCGAGGAGCTGAAGACCCTACGCGAGCGCAAGAAGTCGATTGAGGGTACGGTCAAGATGTCCTGTTCGTCAGAAGTCGATCGCATGGACGTGCTGAAGGACGAGATCGTCGCCGACACCGAGCTGCTCTCCGACTTGGCGCTCAACATGTATGTCGAGGGCAAGACCGTCGAGATCGTCGAGGACGAGACACGCTACGTGCCGCAGTTCACGGTTCGGTTCAAGAAGGACGACACGCCGGTCTCTGCTGTGATGGCCGAGGCGGCTGCGGCAGCGCGGGCCGAGTCTCATCAGGAGCGCACCTTCGCTCCGTTCGTGCAGCCGGCCTAAAAAAGGGGGACAGAAACAAATCAAGGCGGGCCCGGGTGGGTATCCGCCTTTTTGGTTAGATTTGGGATGCCCGAACGCACCCCATAAGGGTCGGCCACCTACGGAACAACAGTCGAGTTGTCAAAACGGGCGCATTTAATTAGGATGATTGGCAGTTGTGAATAATCTGACGTAGGCAGCGCGTCCTGTCGCGCTCGTTTTTTCCGAGGGATTCCTCAAGTATGAGTATGAAATCTTTTCTCAAAGGCTCACGCCGGACACTCCGTGGATTTTGGGGTGTTCTGCTGTCGCTTCTCCTGCCGGCTACGCCCCGCGGCCGGATCAGACGGGCGGCGTTTCTCATCGTACTGCTGCTGGTCTTCTCCAGTGCACTGAGCTATCCGAAGTGGTGGAATTCGTCCGTCGACCGGATCAACAGTTGGTCCGAGGGAACCCTTGGATTCAATCTTCAGGTGCCGCGGTTTTGGGAAAAGCCGTTCATGCTGGGCCTGGACCTGCAGGGCGGAACTCATCTGGTCTACGTGGCCGACATGAGTAACATCTCCGCCTCGGAGCAGGACGCATCGATCGCCGGTGTGCGTGACGTCATCGAGCGGCGGGTCAACTCTTTCGGCGTGTCCGAACCGCTGGTTCAGACCAACAAGTCCGGCGACGAGTGGCGTCTGATCGTCGACCTGGCCGGAGTGTCGGACATATCCGAGGCCATTAGGCTGATCGGCGAGACTCCGATCCTCGAGTTCAAGGAACAGAACGACGAGCCGCCACGGGCCCTGACCGCCGAGGAGCAGGCTGACCTGGAAGCAAACAATGCAGCCGCCAAATCCAAAGCCGATGACTTGTTGGCACAGGCTCTGTCCGGTAGCGACTTTGTCGCCCTGGCTACCGAGAACTCAGACGACCTGTCCACCCGGGGTACCGGAGGGGATCTCGATTTTCAGTCAAAGTCCGGTCCGTACTCCGAACTGATCGACCAGCTGCTGAGCGATGACATGGTGTCTGAGGGACAGGTCGTTCCCCGGCTGCTGGAGGACTATCGCGGCTACCATATCGTCCGCTTTGAGGGGCAGCGGGAGTCAGGGCAGGAGATGAAGGCCTCACATATCCTGATCTGCTACGCCGGAGCCGCACGATGCGAATCCGAACGCAGCAAGGACGAGGCTCTGAGTCTGGCCCGGGAGCTGGCCGGACAGGCCACGCCGGACAACTTCGCCCAGCTGGCCCAGGACAATTCTTCTGACGTGGGAACTGCGGAGAATGGCGGCGACCTGGACTGGTTTCAGCCCGGCACGATGGTCAAGCCTTTCGAGGACGCGACACAGGCTCTGGCGGTCGGTGAGATCACCGCCGAGCCGGTCGAGACCGACTTCGGATTCCATGTCATATATAAGACTGATGCCCGGCCTATCGTTGAGTACCACCTGAGACACATCCAGGTCAACGAGAAGACCGCAGCGGACTACGTGCCGCCGGCCGACCAGTGGAAGAATACCCAACTTTCCGGCAAGCAGCTCAAGCGTTCGGTGGTGCAGTTCCATCCGCAGACCAATGAGCCGCAGGTCGCGTTGGAGTTCGACCCCGAGGGCAAGGACCTGTTCGCCGATATCACCGGACGGAACGTCGGCCGGCCGGTCGCCATCTTCCTCGACGGTGAGGCCATCAGCGTCCCGACCGTCAACCAGGTCATCTCCGGCGGTGAGGCGGTCATCAGCGGCAACTTCTCCATACAGGAAGCCAAGCTGCTGGCCCAACGTCTGAACGCCGGTGCCCTGCCCGTGCCGATTCATCTCGAGACCCAGCAGTCGGTCGGCGCGACTCTCGGCAATGATTCGCTATATTCGTCGCTCAGGGCCGGACTGATCGGCTTCCTGATAGTGGTGCTGTTCATGCTGCTTTACTACCGCCTGCCCGGGTTGGTTGCGGTCGTGGCTTTGGGCATCTATACGGCCGTCAACTTGGCCATCTATAAGCTGATTCCGGTTACCTTGACGCTGTCGGGCTTCGCCGGACTGATCCTGTCGTTGGGCATGGCCGTCGACGCCAACATTCTTATCTTCGAACGGCTGAAGGAGGAGCTGCAGCGGGGTCGGACCCTGCAGTCTGCCCTGGAAGAAGGTTTCCGTCGGGCCTGGCCGTCGATTCGTGATTCAAACCTGACTACGCTGATCTCCTGCTGCATCCTGTTTTACACCAGTTCGTCGCTGATCAAGGGCTTCGCCTTCACCCTCGGTATCGGCGTACTGGTCTCGATGTTCTCGGCCATCACTGTCAGCCGTACCCTGCTGCGCTTGGTTTCCGGTTGGAGACCGTTCAGGTCCGAGCTGCTCTACCTGCCGGGACTCAACCGCGGTAAGCTGCGTGAGGACGGGCCTAACCGGACGGAAACGAAATAACGGCCGAAACGTATGACCTATCCAATCATCAAATACCGCAACGTCTGGTTCGCTCTTTCCGGTCTGCTGGTCGTGGCCAGCATCTCTGCGCTGGTTATGTTTCCGCTGAGGCTGGGCATCGACTTCACCGGCGGCGCCCTGATGGAACTGAAGTTCGGCGGCGAACGTCCGATAGTTCAGGACATGAACGCCCAGCTCGGGGAGCAGGGCTACAGCGACATTTCGGTCCAGCCGCTCGGCGAAGACGGAATGCTGATACGACTGCCGGGCATGGACGAGGAGGCGCATCAGGCGCTGTTGTCGTCCATTCGGGAGAAGTATGACGGTACGGAGGAGCTGCGTTTTGAGTCGATCGGTCCGTCCATCGGCTCGGAGATGAGTCGCAAGGCTGTCTGGTCGCTGTCGCTGGTGCTGTTGGGAATCGCTTCCTATGTGGCCTACGCCTTCCGCAGGGTCTCGCGGCCGGTAGCCTCCTGGAAGTACGGCATCACTACGCTGATCGCCGCGCTGTTCCATGACGTGTTGATTCCGCTGGGCGTGTTTGCCATATTGGGGCACGTGTTGATGGTAGAGATCAACTCGGCCTTCGTGGCGGCCATGCTGACCGTACTCGGCTTCTCGGTCCATGACACCATTGTAGTGTTCGACCGCGTGCGCGAGAACCTGCTAAAGGGTCATGGATCGTTCGAGCAGATCGTCGAGCGAAGCGTCAACGAGACTCTGGCCCGGTCGATCAACACTACGCTCACTACTCTGCTGCCGCTCATCGCCATCTACATCTGGGGAGGGGAGAGCCTGCGCTGGTTTGCGTTGGCGCTGATCATCGGTCTGGTTGCCGGAACCTATTCTTCGATTTTTCTGGCTTCGCCCCTGCTGGTCGTGTTTCAGAAGCGGTCCAGAAGCTAGAAATTCGAGCCAGCCTTCGAAAAAAGACCCGCTGAGAGGCAGGTCTTTTGCGTTTGCGGTCGGATTAATGCCGTCTAGGTGATCAGAGGTCCATAATCTTGGCTGCGGCCAGGATCATGACGGCCAGCGTCAGCAGCAGGAACCCCCACCGAACCAGAAGTGTCATTTTACGCTTTAGCCCAAAATCCCATTTTTCGACCGCGTGATGGGTGCTTGTAATTCTCCTTTGACTGATGACGGGTGAGGTTCTGTAACCCGAAGCTTGTCTCGTGTCATCCTGAACCTCGTTTGTCGTCGTTTCGGTGACAATCAAGGTTCGTTGGGCAGCAAGCCAATCGCGGAATCGATTCAGCTAGCTTTCATCAGGGCGTGTGGTGGTTTCCGGTTCTGGCTCAGGAATGAGCGTGAATTTCTTTTTCGCCATCTTAAAGATCCTCCTGGACCGAATGTAGGTTTTTTTGGGACGTTTCAAGGTCCAGAACTCTTCGCGTCTGGTCTCTACGTGGAAGCATCCAAACTCAGTCTGTCTTGATCTTCGCCCGCTGTCATGCTTAGATTGGCAACGGAAATGGAGGTTACCGATGAGCATGAGCGAGAAGGACAGGTTTTTGGGAAGGTTCGGCTTTCGGCCTGAAGGTGCCGGTAGGGTTGGAGTGGAGCGCGAGTTCTTTTTGATGGGTCCGGCAGCGACGATAACAGGGGAGCCGAATCCGGGATCCTCCGTCGTTTCCGCGGACACTGCATGTCCGGTGCCATGGGCCGAACGTTTTCTGTCTGCCGTCTCCGGCGGTGACGGCAGAGGCGAAGGTCCGGCCCATCGTGGATGGACCCATGAGCTTTCGGCCTGTCAGGTAGAGCACCGAACAGATGCGCACGACATGAGCGCTTTGACCGGCCTGTCCGCACTGAACAATGACCTTTTCGGCGGGCTGGTATTGGGCAGCAGAACGGCTGAGGCTCTGGGTGGCAGCCTCGAGGCGATGAGCGTGGCTCCCGAGGGCATGACTCTGGAGGTCTTTCCAGACGAAAGGCATACAAGGATCGCCGCCGCGTTGCCGCGAGGCATGCTGGAAGCCGCCTGTCGTGTGGCCGGAGTCCACATACACCTGGGCGTGGCCGACATAGAATCCGCGATTCGGCTGCATGACCTGCTGGTGGGACATCTGGACGAGCTTATGCGGTTGGGAGACCTGTCCGGCGGACAGAGGATGGAGCTTTACTGCCGCATGGCCGAGAACTGGAGGCCTCAAAGGTACGGATCGACAGACCGGCTCTTCAAGACGGCCGTCGAGCAGGGATTTGTCGATAATCCACGCGACTGCTATCACCTGATTCGCATCAGCGTCCACGGCACGGTCGAACTGCGGATGTTCGACGCGACCGGCAACTGCGACGACATAATAGGTTGGGTCTTGAGGCTCAGGGGGATGATCGCCGCTGCCTGAAATCTCGTTCGTTACGATTCGCTGACGGTCCGCAACCTGCGGGCCTTTTTTGTCGGAAAGCCGTTCCGGTTTCGGACTCGATTTCTTTTCAAGCTCAGGGCGCCATGCTATCATGGCCCCGTACCGCATCGGTCATCGCACCTAATTTTTTGCTCAACCAAGCAATGCCGACCCTGAACGTCGACTTCGGTTACTTTTTCGAGATAGGAAACCTGTCCTTTCCGCAGATGCTGCTGCGGCTTTTCTTGGATGGTGGATGGATTCCGGTTCTTCTGGTCCTGGCCAAGGGCTGTTGGATGCTCTGGGTCCAGTGGCGGCAGAACAAGTTCGACAGAACCATCACCACCTGCGTGCTGGCCATCGACGTTCCGCGCCAGAACGAGCAGACCGCCAAGGCGGCAGAGCAGATCTTCAGCACGATCACCGGTGCCTACTCCGGATTGGACAGCTTCGAAAAGTACTGGTTGGGCAAGTGCCAGCCTATCTTCAGCTTCGAGATAGTGTCGGTGAACGGCTACGTGCAGTTTTTGGTCCATGTCTGGACCAAATTTCGTGATCTGGTAGAGTCGGCCGTCTATGCCCAGTATCCCGATGCCGAGATAGTCGAGATCGCCGACTATACCGGGTCTGTTCCGTCTCGATATCCAGATCCGGAGTGGGATGTCTTCGGCAGCGAGTTCGTGCTGAAGAAACCGTCGCACCTTCCCCTACGTACCTATCCGCAGTTCGAGCACACGTCCGCCGAATTTCCGTTCAAGGATCCGATTTCGGCCCTGCTCGAGGTCATGGGATCCCTGCGCAACGGGGAACAGCTTTGGGTCCAGTTCCTGATCAGGCCAAACGACAACAAGTGGAGGGACAAGGGGATCAAGGAGATAGAGAAGATGCTCGGCCGAAAGCCTTCGGCCAAGAAGTCGATCCTCGACGATGCCCTATGGCTGCCTAAGGGCGTAGTCAAGGAGATCGGCAGCGTCATGAGCTCGTCCAATTCGGAAAAGGGAGACAAGAAGGACGACCCCCTCAAGATGTTGGCCATGAGTCCAGGAGAGCGCGGAGTGGTCGAGGCGGCACAGATGAAGATGACCAAGATCGGCTTCGATTCCAAGATCAGGGTCGTCTATGCCGCCCGGCGCGACATCTTCTCCAAGAAGCATTTCGTCTCGGTCAAGGGCACCTTCATGCAGTACGCGTCTCTGAACCTGAACGAGCTGAAGCCTTTCGGGAAGGTAACGCCTAGAGGGGACTATTTCTATCAGCGTTGGTCGGAACAGGGCAAGAAAGTCAAGCTGCTCAGCAGATATCGCGGCCGCAGCATGGGCGCAGGCGCTCCGCCCTACGTGCTGAACATCGAGGAGCTGGCTACCATGTACCATTTCCCGATGCTCGACCAGAAGACCCCGCTCCTGAAGAAGACGGCCGCCAAGCGCGCCGAGCCGCCGTCCAGCCTGCCGACCGTCGGTGAGGTCCAGTCCGACTTCTTCAAGCCGATCAAGAAGGCGGCCAAAGAGGAGGAAAACGGCCGGACCGGCACGATGCCCGGCAATTTGCCTCTAGCCTAACCGTCGGCTTTTTCCGAAATTTCCACCCCTCCCTATGCCAGGAGTCACGCCACAGCCCTACGACCACGATCACGAGAACGAGATAACCGTCTTCGCCAAGACCAACTACCGCAGTCAGGAGCGGAAGTTCGGCATCAGGACCGATGACCGGCGGAAGCACGTCTACATCATAGGAAAGACCGGCATGGGCAAGACGACCCTGATCGAGAATTTCGTGCTGTCAGACATCCATGCCGGGCACGGACTGTGCTATATCGACCCGCATGGCGATACGGCGCAGACCATGCTCGACTTCATACCGGCGAACCGCATCAACGACGTGGTCTACTTCAACCCGAGCGATGTCGAGAACCCGATCGGCTTCAACATCTTCGAGGTCAAGGACGATCGGATGAAGCACCTGATCGCCTCCGGACTGATGGGAGTGTTCAAGAAGATCTGGCCGGACGTCTGGTCGCCGCGCATGGAGTACATCCTGATGAACACCATCTTGGCGCTTCTCGATGCGCCCGGCTCGTCCCTACTGGGCATCACCCGCATTCTGGTCGACGACGAGTACCGCCGGCGCGTCATTTCGCTGATTCAGGATCCGGTTGTCAAGACCTTCTGGGTCAAGGAGTTCATGTCCTGGCAGGACAAGTACCGGACCGAGGCGATCGCCCCGGTGCAGAACAAGGTCGGACAGTTCCTGTCGTCGAGAATCATCCGCAACGTCGTCGCTCAGGTGAAGTCGACCATCGACATGCGCGACATCATGGACACGCGCAAGATCTTTCTGGTCAACCTGTCCAAGGGGCTGATCGGGGAGGAGAACATGCGTCTGCTGGGCGGCATGATCATCACCAAGCTGCAGATGACGGTCATGGAGCGGGTCGACACGCCGGAGAAGGAACGGCAGGACTTCTACCTCTATGTCGATGAGTTTCAGAACTTCGCCAACGAGTCATTCGCCAGCATTCTGTCCGAGGCGCGCAAGTACCGACTGAACCTGATGATCGCGCACCAGTATATCGAGCAGATGGAGGAGGAGATCAGGGCGGCCGTGTTCGGCAACGTCGGCTCGATCGTCGCCTTTCGGGTCGGTGCGGCCGACGCGACCTTCATGGAACAGGAGTTCATGCCGACTTTTACGCCGGAGGACCTGGTCAATCTCAGGAAGCACGACATTTACCTTAAGCTGATGATCGACGGAGCTGCCTCCGAGCCGTTCTCCGCCTCGACCCTCCCGCCGATCGGGAACCGTACCGGCAACATGGAGAAGGTGATCAGGGTCTCGCGGGAGAGGTATTCGCGACGTCGGTCCACGATCGAGGATAAGGTGGTCCGTTGGAGCGGGCTGGCACCTGGTGAGGATCAGGAGAACGATGCGGAGAACGACATCTTGTCCGCGGCCAAGGAGATCGGCGTCAGTCCCGATGACCTTAAGCAGCTGCAGGAGACGTCTCCGGCGGTGAAGGAGGTTTCGAGGCCGGAGTCCAAGAAGAAGAAGGAAGCCAACTTTCAGATTCCATGCATCGTCTGCGGCGAGATGCAGTCCTTGACCTTCGAGCCGGACTGGAACAAGCCATGGTACTGCAAGAACCATTTGGACATGCGCGGCAAGACGCCTCTTCCGGCTCCGGCTAAGGTCTTGACTCCGACTTCCCAGAAGCCGGTCGAGGTTCAGGCCAGTTCGCCAGTGAATTCCGCATCGGCTGCTCCCGTCACTCCCGCTACTCCTGCTGATTCCGTTGCGACAGCTTCGGCTGTTTCCGCTAAGGCTGTTCCGATTCCTGCCGAACGGACAGCAGAACGGACAGTTGAACGTAAGGTGGCCAGTCAACTCAGACCGGCGCCGGCCAGGCCGAAGGTCGTCAGGCGTGATGATGGAGGAAGTTCGGTCAAGATCGGAGAACATCGACCGAACAAGCCGACCGCAGTGACGAAGCCTGCATCCGGCGAACGAGAGGAACCAGGAAAAGACGACGTGGCCGGACTGTCGTTGTCGGCGTTGAAGCCGCACGGCGATGGGAAAGGCAGTCCAAAGGTCGACAGGTCGACCCCTGCCGTCGATCAGACGAAACCAGGATCGAAACCGAAGTCGGAATCGGACAGCGGCCGGCCGGACCAGAAGGGGACGTCCGACGGACCTAAGCCGCTTGATCCGGGTCAGACGGTCAAGTTCTGAGGGTTGACGCCGTTCCAGTCCCCGATTCGACGAAGATAACTACGTAGCGAAGCTCCGGCCGGCAGCCGGGGCTTTTTGGCTGCCTGGAAAGCGGATCGTCGACCTGCTAGGGTTGGAGCTGGAACGGCCGTCGGCTGGACGGCCGCATCAGATCGGCGTGAGTATGCATGAGATAAGGGACCCCATTCACGGTACGGTCAGCTTTACCGCACGGGAACGGGCGGTGGTTGACCATCCTTTCGTCCAGCGGCTTCGGCATGTGCGTCAGCTGGGATTGGTCTCCCTGGTCTATCCCGGGGCCACGCATGACCGGTTTTCGCATTGTCTTGGAGCGATGTGCGTCGTGAGCCGGGTCTGGGAGCGCATCATGGAGACCAGCGGTGACGTTCTTCGTCGTCACTTCGAGGACTTCGACCTGGAGTATTTCCACCGCCTGCTGCGGTTAGCCGGTCTGCTGCACGACATCGGCCATCCGCCATTTTCGCATATGGCAGAAAGTCTCATGCCCAAGGTCGGGGAGCTCGAACTGCCGGACGGCTGGTTCGGCGAACTTGATCCCGAACGTCGGGCCAAGCACGAGGATTACAGCGTCCTGCTCATCGGTGCCATGTCCGAAGGCGATAGCTCACCGCTGCCGCCTGATGAGGCGCAGGACATCGCTTCGCTGGTGCATTACGGCGTGTCTCCGTCCCCGTCCTGGGAGAAGCGCTACGGCGGGACGGACAGCGGACAGGTCGGCATCCACCGGCTGCTGAGTTCGCTCATCTCCGGCGAGCTGGACTGCGATCGAATGGATTACCTGCTGAGGGACGCCCACTTTACCGGCGTCGCCTACGGCACCTTCGACATGGATCACCTGATCGGAAATCTCGGCGTGACCGAGAGCGGCGGGATACTGTTGCCGACCGTGGATTCGACGGCAGTCCGGGCCTTCGAGGACTTCCTGCTGGCCAGGTACCACATGTTCCTGCAGGTCTATCTTCACAAGACTGCCCTTGGATTCGACCGTTTTCTGGAGCGGGCCGTGGCTGAGGGGGAGATAAGCCTGACCATACCGACGGATGCGGCCAGTTTCGTCCGACTGAGGGACAGTACGGTGACCGAGGCACTGTATTCGGCGGCCGAGAGGGTAGACGGCTGGTCGAGACGACTGGTCACCCGCATTCCGGCCAGGAGTCTCTTTCGGGCCTCCAACGGCAACGAGGAGGATCGGGCTATCATGTCACGCTTGGTGAAGGTACTTGAACGTCGGAGCGTGCCTTTCTTCCGAATCGATTCGCGTCAGTACCTGTCATCCAGCGGGGGATCGTCCGGCGGCGGCAGCGGACTGCTGGTTCGGCGTAAGATGTTCGGACGGATTGCCTTTGAGCCGATGGAGCGCTACTCCGAGTTGCTCAATAAGTACAACGAGATCATCGATCTGTCCGGTCTTTACGTCCTGTGCGAGAACGCACTGGCAGCCCAGCGGGCCATGGACGAGCTGGGCTGGCCGATCAGGGTCGGCATGTCCGGCGGCAAGCAGAGTCGCTTTCTGTGAGTGCGGTCGAATCGGGAAAAGTCGTGTCCCTTGTTTCGTCGTCTGTCACGTGCTAGCCTGTCCCGTTATGGCAGAAGCAAAAAGAAAGAAGATCGTGGTCGGCATGTCCGGCGGCGTCGACTCGAGCGTGGTCGCTGCACTTTTGGTTCGGGATGGACATGACGTCCGCGGCGTCTTCATGCGCAACTGGACCGGAGAGACCGACGGCTCCGGGGAGACTTGCGGTTGGCGCAGGGAACGCGAAGATGCAGCGGCCGTGGCCGAACTTTTGGGCGTTCCGTTCGAGACTTGGGATTTCGAGCGGGACTATCGGCAGGAAGTCTACGAGCACATGCTGGCCGAGTATGCCGCCGGCCGTACGCCGAATCCGGACGTGTTGTGTAACGATCGGGTCAAGTTCGGTCCGTTTTTGCGTCGAGCGCTCGACTCCGGCGCCGAGGTCGTGGCAACCGGCCATTACGCTCGATTGGATCGGACAGAGGGCGGGCTACGTCTGTTGGCCGGTGCGGACGGCAACAAAGATCAGTCCTACTTTTTGCACAGGCTTTCGCAGGATCAGCTGTTGCGGATTGAGTTTCCGATCGGCAACCTGGACAAGCCGCAAGTGCGGGCGTTGGCGCGCGAGTTTGGCCTGCCGGTGGCGGACAAGAAGGATAGCGTCGGACTGTGCTTCGTCGGTGAGGTGAACATGGCGAAGTTTCTCACTGGTCGTCTGCCGGGAAGAACCGGTCCGATCGTGACCGTGGACGGACGAGTTTTGGGCAGACACGGCGGCATCGAACCGTTTACTATCGGTCAGCGGCATGGATTGGGATTGGGCGACGGTCGGCCGTATTTCGTGATCGAGAAGGATCCGGCCAGGAACACGTTGGTGGTCGCGGAGGGTGAGGATCCGGCCGAACTGTATTCAACCGGACTCATGGCTGATGATCTGCGTTGGGTGGCTGGATGCCGTCCGAACCTACCGTTCAGTTGCCGAGCCAGGATCCGTTATCGCCAGCCGCTTCAGAATTGCCTTGTGACCGAGTGTGCAGAAAGCAGACAGGTAATAGTCTCATTCGCCCAGCCCCAACGGGCCGTGGCGCCGGGTCAGTTCGTGGTTTTTTACAGTGGCGAAGAATGTCTGGGGGGAGGAAAGATTGTTCGAGCGATCCATTGAAAAGAGTTTCGTTCAGGGTTGACAGGTGCATTAAAATACGTTTTAGTAATTCGTGGTTCTTTCTTCTTTTAAGAAGATGGAGGTCGGTCATGAGTTCTTTTTTTGTCACAGTCGACGGCTTTCTCTATCCTTACGCCCCAGCAGTGCTGTTTTTAGTGCCGCTGATCTTGATTGTGGCGGCGAAGCCGTCCAGGGGGCATCCGTGGAATGGGAGGAAACTTTTGGCCTTCTTTTTGTGGAGTGGCGTGTGTTGCTTGTTGGCGGCGCTGGTCAACCTGATGCACGTCCTGGCTTCCCATAGCATTTCGGCGGTTTTTCCGCTGACCATTTTTTTGGTTCTGGGGGTCTTGTCCTTGCTCGTTCGTAAATCGAACGAATGGCCCGATTTTCCATAAGTTCGACTTCTCTCTCGGCCCCTTCCGTGGTCTTTTTCGTTATGGCAGGCTGATTGAGTCGGGCATTGCCGGTGGAAGCGGTTTAGGCTAAGGTTTGAGGGTTAAGCATCTAATTGAACCCCCTCAAGACTCAATTTTATGAACACCAAAAGATTCGCAATCGTCGGCCTGGCCGCCTTGCTCTTGGCCGGCTGGGGCTGCAACCCTAAGATCCAGCCGACTCCGCTCGATCAGGTCTCCAATGATGTCGATGCATTGCAGTCGGCTCAGGAACTGTCCGCCGAGGAGGTTATCTTGGCCCGTCGTCAGAACGATCTGACCTCCAATCTGTTGCCGATCGCGGTGGTGCTGACCGAAGGCCAGGAGGCGCCGGCCGAGGGAGTCGAGCGGCTTTCGGACGAAACCTTCGGCTGTTTGGACCGTATCGGCTACGTTCGCGTGACCCGCGAGATGGCTACGGATGATGTGGTGGCCGACGCGATCAGCACCTTGTTGGCGTCCAAGGAACCGGCCTACGGTAACCTGATCAACTCGTTATGGGAGTCGACCTTCAAACTCGACAAGGTTCAGCAGAGCGGCGAGAATGGAGCTACGACTGAAGTTTGGATCAGCGGCGAGGCGAACTCGCCCGGCACCTGTGCCGACCCGCGCATCAAGGAGCAGATCGAGGCTACCGTCAGACAGTACAGTCCTGACTACAAGATCTTTCTGAACGGTACGGAAGCCAACTGGCGTTGTCTTGGAGATTTGTCCGGGGAGTGCAAGTAGGACGATAAGCAAGTGTTTAGTCGCAAAAAGAATGAAGTCATCCGAGATACGACGGCGTTACCTGGAGTTCTTTGCGAAACGCGGCCATGCGGTCATTCCATCGGCGTCGTTAATTCCGGAGAACGACCCGACTGTGCTGTTTACGACCGCCGGTATGCATCCGTTGGTGCCGTATCTGCTGGGAGAGCCGCATCCAGCCGGTCAGCGCCTGACTGACGTCCAGAAGTGTATTCGCACCGGTGACATCGACGAGGTAGGCGACGCCAGTCACCTGACCTTCTTCGAGATGCTCGGGAATTGGTCGCTCGGGGACTACTTTAAGGCCGAGGCACTCGCTTGGACTTTCGAGTTTTTGACTTCTGCGGAGGAGGGGATGGGATTGCCAGCCGACCGGCTGTACGTCACGGTCTTTGAGGGTGATGCGACAGCGCCGCGGGACGAGGAGGCGATCAGTATCTGGCGGGATATTTTTGCCAAGCATGGCATCGAGGCCAAGGTTGGGGAGCGCATTCACGCCTATGATCGGAAAGAGAATTGGTGGGGGCCAGCCGGGCAGACCGGTCCGTGCGGTCCGGATTCGGAAATATTCTACGATCGGCTGGGAGATGAGGATCTGACCAAACACTGGAACGACGGACCCCATGAAGGGCAGTGCGGTCCGGCTTGTGGTTGCGGACGCTATCTGGAGATCGGCAATAATGTTTTCCTTCAATACCAGAAGACCACGGACGGACAGTTTGAGCCGCTCGCCCAGAGGTGTGTGGACTTCGGTGGTGGCTTTGAGCGACTAGTCATGTTGATGCAGGAGGCGGGAAGCGTGTTCGAGACCGACCTGTTTCGGCCGATCATCGACAGGTTAGAGGAGATCTCCGGTCGTAAGTACGCCGACGTTCATGATGTAGACTTGTGGGCCATGCGAATTATCGCGGACCACGTTCGTGCGGCCTGCTTCATTTTGGCAGACGAACATGGTGTAGTGCCGTCGAACAAGGATCAGGGCTATATCGTTCGGCGGCTCATTCGTCGGGCCGTTAGGTGGGGTCACGGTATCGGTATCGGCGAACATTTTATGTCACGGGTGGCGGAGAGCGTGATCGAAGCCAACGGTGAGGCCTACCCCGAATTGGTTTCTCGACGGCAGTTCGTGTTGGATGAGCTGGAGACTGAGGAAAGGCAGTTCAAGAAGACGCTGGAACGCGGGTTAAAGGAACTGCATGCGTTGCGTATTGGATCAGAAGGATCATCGGGTCTGTATCACTTTTCCGGCAAGGATGCCTTTCATCTCTACGAAACCTACGGTTTTCCCAAGGAAATGACCGAAGAGGGGACTGGGTTGAAGGTCGATCAGGCGGAATGGGATACCGAGATGAAAAAGCATCAGGAGATGTCGCGTGTCGGTGCCGAGCAGAAGTTCTCCGGCGGATTGGCCGATAACTCCGAGGAGGTGGTGCGGCTTCATACCGCCACCCATCTGCTTCATCGTGCGCTGCGTCAGGTACTCGGCGATTATGTCGAGCAGAAAGGCTCCAACATCACCAAGGACCGGCTGCGCTTCGACTTCACGCACGGCGAAAAGATGACTGATGGACAGAAGTCTGAGGTCGAACGCATCGTTAACGAGCAGATCAACGCCGACCTGCCGGTGCACTTCGAGATGATGACCGTCGAGGAGGCCAAGGCTGCCGGCGCGATCGGCCTGTTCGAAGACAAGTACGCGACCCTTGGCAACAAGGTGAAGGTCTACTTTGTCGGCAGTCCGGAGGCCGGATATTTCTCGACCGAGATTTGCGGCGGACCTCATGTCGAACGGACCGGGGAGCTGGGCGGATTCCGGATCAAGAAGGAGGAATCGTCCTCGGCCGGCATCAGGCGGATCAAGGCAACAGTGGGCTGATTCACGGCCACATAACAGATGTCCATCAGTGTTTCAAGACACCCATGGCTGTATGCCATGAACGTGGAACGGCATCGGCTTGTCCGGGCCGTTCTTTCGCTGTTCGGCGGTCGTCGGTTCGCTGGACCGAGGAAGTCGCCCGAGACGCCGTTCCGTGTCTGCCGTCATAGGTCGGTCCTGATCAGGACCCTGGGAGTGTCCGATCCGAGGCTGCAGTACAATAAGGTCATAAATCTTCGTCTGCCGACGGAACGGATCGACGGTACGATCATATGTCCGGAAGAGACATTCTCCTTCTGGCGTTTGGTCGGACACCCGACTGCACGTCGTGGTTTTGTTCCGGGCATGCTGCTGTCGCAGGGTCAGGTCGTCGAGGGCATCGGCGGTGGCCTGTGTCAGATGGCTAACCTGATTTATTGGCTGCTGCTGCATTCGCCGCTTGCGGTCACCGAACGGTATCGTCATAGCTATGATGTGTTTCCGGATTCCGGTCGTGTCATGCCGTTCGGCTCTGGCGCTACGGTCTTCTATAACTACGTCGATCTGCAGGCGGAGAACAGAACTGGAGACAGCTTTCGGATCGGTGTTCGTGTTGGGGAGCGGTTTCTTGAAGGCTGGATCTGGTCTGACGCCGACCAGAAACACAGCTTTCGGGTGATCGAGCTGGACCACCGTTTCTTGCAGGATGCGGAAGGCATCTGGTGGCGAGAGAACAGGCTGCGGCGTCAGATTATGGACAGGCCTACCGGAAAGGTCGTCGCTGAGGAGGAAATAGGCTACAATCTGGCCCAAGTCATGTACGAGTACGATCCGGAGGCGGACCGGCGGTCGGGGGCCAGTGATGCGGTTTCGGTCTTATCCCCTTGACAGGCTGGGGAGTACTGGTAAGATGGTGTTGCTTTGATGGAACCCCGTTAATGCGGGGTCGTCTAGGCCGGTTGTGTTTTTCTCTTAAATTCGCTACTCTTCAGTCACTATGGCTGCAAGATTCAGAAAAGCAAAAAGAAAGAAGCGAACAGGAGAGAGCACCAGCGGTGACGATCAGAACGTCTCTAAGGGGTTCATCGAGTTTAACGGTGTCGTCGAGGAAAGCCTTCCGGCGGGAACTTTCAAGGTCAGACTGGAGAACAGTCAGACTATTCTCGCTCATCTGTCGGGCAAGATGCGGATGTTCCGCATTCGTCTGCTCCCGGGTGACGAAGTGAAAGTGGAGATGACTCCGTACGATCTAACCAAGGGCAGGATCACGTACCGCTACTAGTTTCCTTTTCGGCCGGGCCGAGATGGGTTCTGGAAGTCGAGTCGGATCGCCTGCAGGGAAGTCGTGAAATCCCCGTTTCCGAAGCTGCGTGGAGAAGCGCTATCTGCTTTCTCCGTTTGAAGCCTCTGGAAACAGGAGGTCTATTTATTTATAAAAAAAGAAACCGGCCCCCGGAATCCGGAGACGAGTTGACTCGTTTGAACATGAAAGTCAGAGCGTCAGTTAAGAAAATTTGCCGCAACTGCAAGGTCATCAGGCGAAAGAAACGCCTGTGCGTGATCTGCAAGACCGTTCGGCACAAGCAGCGTCAGGGTTAAGCGCTGAAATTTCGTTTCGCGAATCTATAGTTACATCGAAAGTCTATGGCCCGTATTGCCGGCATAACACTACCCAACAAACGCATCGAGATCGCCTTGACTTACATCAAGGGCATCGGCCGGAGTCGATCGAACGAGATTCTGGCTAAGCTTAAGATCGATCCGGACACCAGGATGAACGATCTGGTCGACACCGTCGTCAATCAGCTCCGCGAGGTGATCGAGAAGCAGTACCGTGTCGAGGGCGAGCTGCGCCGCGACGTCTCCGCCAACATCAAGCGTCTCAAGGAGATCGGCTGCTACCGTGGACTGCGTCACATCAGGTCCCTGCCGGCCCGCGGTCAGCGGACCAAGACCAATTGCCGTACGGTGCGAGGCAATGTTCGTCGGACCATGGCGTCCGGACGCACCAAGGTCGACAAGAAGTAATCGTCGACGAACTGAACTCTGTATATGGCAGAAGAAATGGCCAACAAAAACGCCGCTGCTCCCGACCGGGAAACCGAGTCGGAGGTCGCGGCCAACAAGTCCTCCGCCAACGGGAAAGGCGGAAAGAAGTCCGTCCGCGTCACGCGTGCTCGAGGCAAGAAGCGCACCGTGAGGAATGTCTCGTCCGGACGGGCCTATATTCAGGCGACGTACAACAACACCATCGTGACTTTGACTGACCAGAACGGAAACGTGTTGGGTTGGTCTTCGGCCGGTGTCTGCGGTTTTCGCGGTCCGAAAA
>Ga0051987_10000174_pt1 | contig 34219 bp, 37 predicted proteins | sample CryGey08umfilter_2_FD_58083 | JGI IMG/M metagenome (GOLD analysis project Ga0051987, IMG submission 58083) | Groundwater microbial communities from aquifer in Utah, USA - Crystal Geyser 4/10/14 0.8 um filter | ecosystem: Environmental > Aquatic > Deep subsurface > Groundwater | place: USA: Utah... | reverse complement strand
TTTTTTACTATTTTTATCGCATTTCTACTGAGACACAAATTGGATGGTGATAGTATTGGGGTTTGTATGGGGCCTTGAGAGAAAATTTTTAGGGCGAAATTTTTATAGTGCCTTATTTATAATTAGTGCTTTAATCATTTTGATTTTAGAGCGTTCAGGGAAATTTTAATATGTAGTTTTTGCTGTAGAAGTGAGCCAGGTAGGAACTGACTAAACGAGAGCAGCTGCGATTTTAGAATAATAAGAAATTATTTCTCGTCTCTTGATGCAGCAGATTGAGACTCGGAATGATTGGCAAAAGTATAAAAGAGGGGGCGAACCGTGGGACATACTTGTAATTCTATAACGATCAAAGCACTTTATGAGAAGATATTTGATATATCAAACGATATACCACGTTGGACAGAACTTTTTGGCGGGGAATATAAGGAAGCCAAAATTGTAAAAAAAGAAGGCAATAAAATTACGTTTCAGCTTACAGATGATGAGGGGCGCTCCTGGCAATCGATTAGATTATTATTTAAAGAGGATTTTTTTACTTATTCAGAAAGGTTTGAACCAAAATTTCCTTTTGAGTATATGAAGATAGTCTGGCTTTACACGCAGGCCACAGACGGCGTTATCCTTACATGGATACAGCATTTTACAATGGACAAAAAAGCAAAGTTCAATGATGAACAGGTGGAAGGTTTTATCAATAAGCATTCAAAAGAGAATCTTGAGATATTTAAGAAAGTAATTGAAAAAGAAGCTGGGAAATAAATTAGCGGAGGATCTTATGTCAGAGTTAAAAGGCAAGACAGCGATAATAACAGGTTCCAGCCGCGGGATAGGACGGGCGATTGCCGAGTCTTTGGCTCGCGAAGGCATGAACCTTGTTTTGGCCGCGCGCGGCAAAGATGTTTTGGATAAAACTGTCGATGAGATTGCTAAAAAATATAAGACAAAAGTTGTAGGTGTCGTGTGTGATGTGTCAAAGCAGGCGGACCTGGAAAATCTGGTAAATGTTTCTTTGAAGGAGTTTAAGAAAATAGACGCGCTTATCAATAACGCGGGTGTTTCAAGCCAGTATCCATTTCACGAGCAGCCGTTGGAAGATATAGAGAAGCTCATGTATACGAATTTTTTCGGCTATGTGATGCTGACGCGCCTTATCATAAATCACTTTGTTGAAAATAAGGGAGGCGCTGTTATTAATATGGTATCGGGCTCTACTATGGTAGATCCTCCGCCGCGCAACTTTATAGTTTACACGTCGCTTAAATGGGCATTACGCAAATGGGGCAAGGGGCTATTTTGGGAGATGCGCGATCTCGGTATTAAGGTGACGTCTCTTTTGCCAGGAGTGACTAATACTGAATTGACCGGGAAGCTTAATGATATCTCGAAGGATAGCTCAAGGCTTATGACGACAGAGGCGATAGAGAACGCGGTGAAGTTTGCCTTGACGGTTCCTGCGAATGTCTGTCCGTTAGAGATATCCGTTATCAATCAACAGACGCCGTGGACAAAACCGGTCATTCCGTTCAAACAGAATCATCCGGAGAAATAAGGGAAAGAAACATTGCCCCTTGTTTAGACGCCGGGAAAATCTCTGCCCGGCGTACCTGGGCAAGACATTTTTCTCGGCAGACTCCGGGGTGAATTTTGCAGGGTAAGATACCTAAAATAGGCAAAACTTATGATAATAGACGCGCATAGTCATTGGTTGCCGCAGGAGATAATAGATAACGCTCATTTTTTCTCTAAAGCGTGGGGCGATATTGAAACGCACGTAGCGGCCATGGATAAGGCAGGCGTAGATAAGGTCGTCCTTAGTTATCCTACGTCAGACGCCCATATCCATATGGGGAATTACGAGAAGGTCGTTGAGATATATAACGAACGAGTCGCGGCTATTTTAAAGATGCGGCCCGATAGGTTTATTGGAGCGGCCATCTTGCCGATCGATGATGAGAAGAAGATGATGGCCGAGTTTAAAAGGGCAACACTCGAGCTTGGCTTTAAGGCCATTTCCCTTGCCACAAGCTTTAACGGATTATTCTTGGATGACGCGCGCTATATGAGCTTGTATAAGGCAGCGCAGAAGTCGGGCGTCCCCATTTTCGTGCATCCGCAGATAATAAAACCCATTGGTTTTTCTCAGGTTAACGATCCTTTGTTAACGCCGGTAATAGAATATGTCTTTGAGACTACAATGTGCGTGGGAAAACTTTTGATGGCAGGCGTATTTGAACAGTTTCCTGGCCTAAAACTTATATTTTCGTATTTTGGAGGAGTCACGCCTTTTATAGCGCATCGCTATGACGCGACTTACACGATGCTTAGGGGGATAGATTTTGTCAAGGACCTGCGCAATAAACCGTCAGTTTATTTAAAGCAGATCTACGTAGATACCAGCGGCGACAAGACGGCATCTAATTTTATTGCATCTTTAGAACTATTTGGCCCTGAACATATCGTCTGGGGCAGCGATTATCCGGCCAAAAAAGATATTGCCGCTTCTATGGATGTCTTAGATCGTTTGAGCCTGGCTGAAATTGATAAGAAAAATATCCTGGGTGGGAATATAGAAAAGATCTTTAAACAGGTAAAATTGTAAGGCTTTTGAGAAGGGAGTTAATGATGAAAATATTATTTTTACAGCCGCCTTTAGGCGCGTGGGCTATGTGGGGAACGCATAGAGCCATTAACATAGGGCACGCGCAATTAGCCGGGTATCTTCGTGCCCACAATCCTGGTATTCAAATGGAGGCCCTGGATTGCAGAGCTTTGGGTTTGAATGATGCCCAAATGTTAGAACGAGTCGGAGAGATCAAGCCTGATATTGTCTATGTAGGTGATATCCTTCATACTACCGGGGGGCTTGCCGTAGTATTTATTTATAATGAGGCGGCGCGCAAGGTTAAAGAGCGTTTTCCTCGCGTGCATACTATTGTCGGGGGCATATTTTATGCGTCGGCCACCGAATTTACGATGCAGGAAAATCCGAAGATCGATTTTTGTATATCCGGCGAATGTGAAGAGACACTAAGTGATATCGTAAAAGCGCTCTCCAGTTCTAAACCTGATTTTTCTTTAGTTAAGGGCGCCGCGTGGAGACAAAATGGCAAGATAATATTAAATGCCTACAGGCCGCTGATCAAGGATCTGGATTCTTTGCCAATGCCGGCTTATGACCTGTTCCCGATGGATAAATATGTAGGCCATACCTATTGGAAAAACTATTCCGAAACCTGGAATTCGCGTGGTTGCCCTGCTGCCTGTACTTTTTGTTACGAGTGGGGCCAGTATGACCCTAGAGGTAACCAGGACTTAAAGAATTATCGTTTTCGCTCCGCCGCGAAAGTCGTAGAAGAGATGGAAATACTTTATAACCAGTATGGCACAAGGGTCATTGTCATGATGGATGATTGTTATAATGTCTCACGCAAGAGGATGGAGGAGACAATAGAGCTGTGCTTGAAAAAAAATGTGCAAATGAAGTGGATGCCGTTAGGCCGCGCCCCTTATTTTATAAGAGATATTGATCTTTTTAAGGACTTAAAGAAGACGGGTTGTTTTATGTGCCTGGTAGGCCTTGAAGTGGCTGATGACGAAGAGCTGAAAAAAATAAAGAAAGGCATAACAGTAGAGCAGGTCAAAGAGACCGTTGCCAAACTGCGCGAAGCTGGTATTGCAACAGTCCTGACCTGGATGATAGGGTTTGAAGATGATAATGAGGAAATAATCAAAAGCCGCTTCGCGGCTATTGATGAGATAGACCCGGACATAATCGCGTTGCAGTTCTTAACACCTATCCCGGGCTCGCCGATATGGGACGATGTGACGGCCAGAGGGTTGCTTAAAATGGAAGATTTGAATAAAAAGATCAAGCAGTGGGATTTTCATCAGCCTATAATGCCTACGAAGTATTTATCTACGCCGGCATTGGCGGACTTGGCGTCATGGGCATTTAGGGAATTTTTCTCTAAACCAGGCCGCATACAACGCGCTATGCATAACAAGAAATATGATCCTTTGGTCAGTGTCTGCGTGCGCGATTTTATGGAGAATGCCAACAATTACGAAAAAGAAACTCATGGCACTAAATCCTATGTGGGTAAAGAGTGATTATTTCGGTATTCGCCTGCCTGCCGGCAGGCAGGGTTTTAGCGAGAATTGAGAAATATGCAGTTTATCATCAATCAAATTTCTTCATTTTTAAAGCCTGATCTGACAATACTTGCATTAGGGGCCGATACCCGCCAGAGGGTCTCCTGGACGCAGAGTCAAAAGATATATTCCCTGTCGCCTAAAAAAGATCTTAGTGATATAAGAGGATTTTATTTTCAAGCTGCTCGGTTTCTTAAGCGCGCGTTTCGTTTGAGCCCGGATACAATAACGTTTGACCCGCACCCCAATTTTGTCTGTAAAAAAGAAGTTGATAGCATTCGCGGGTCTTATTTTCCAAAAGCAAGCCTTGCGCCAATATTTCACCATATCGCGCACGCGGCGAATTTTGGCATAGAGGCCGGCCCAGGGCGGTTTATCGCCTTGACTTTTGACGGCACTGGTTTTGGCTCAGACGGAAATGTTTGGGGCGGGGAGTTTTTTGTTTATCAGAACAAGCGATTTGAGAGGTTGGCCCATTTTGAGTATCAGGCCCTGCCGGGCAGCGAAGCAGCTATACGCGAGCCTTGGCGCGTGACTTTAGGTATTCTTGATAAGATATATCCGAGAGATGTCCGCGGCATGAAATTTAAATTTCTTGAAGGTGTACCTGCTCAAAATATTTTTATGGTCCGCCAGATGATTGAAAAAAAATTCAATTCTCCGCTTACTTCCAGCGTTGGAAGGATATTTGACGCTGTTTGCGCTATTTTAGGGTTAAAGGCCGTAGTTGTAAAAGAGGCGGAAGCTGCCGTTCTTTTAGAAAAAGCGGCAGCCAGGTATAAGTTTCCTGCGCAAAGCTATGCTTTTGATATAAAGCAAAAAAATGGTATTTTAATCTTAGGCAGTACTTCATTATTTCGGAAAATAGTCAATGATATCGCTTTAAATAGCGCGGTAGAGAAAATAGCATATCGCTTTCACGTTACATTAGCTCATATTGTAAGAAAGACGTGCCTGAAGTTACGTGCTAAAACAGGTATTTCGGACGTTTATTTTTCTGGAGGCGTATTTATGAATAACATACTTGTAGATGAAATAAAGAAGGTTTTCGCAAAAGACGCGTTTCGGCTATTTTTCGCGAAAAGGCCGTTGACTACGGATCTGGGTATTTCGCAGGGCCAGATAGCAGCGTATTGTATGGAGAGGAATGCTTGTTCTAGGGTGTGATGTTTTCTTGATCAGAAGGGAGTGGTTTGGTTATGTTTTAAAGTAGGGTCTATTTTTCGCGCGAGCGGGCATGGATCAGGCTATGATCTTATATAAGATCATAGCCTGAGAGCGAGCCGAAAAATCGGAGTGCAGTTTCGCCTCGCAGGGGCAAAACAAACGCCCCTACGTAAAATATAAGCAAGACACGGCCTACAATCCAAAAGTGGTGTTCTGTGTGTATAGCATATCCAATGAAAATAGAGCATATTGAGGGCGCCATGGCCAAAGTTTCAGTGGGGTCCATAAAAAGTTCGGTTAGCATTCAATTGATAGAGAAGCCGAAAAAGGGCGATTATGTCCTTGTTCACGCAGGCATAGCTATTGAAAAGATAAATAAGGTAAGGGCTAAAGAGATACTTTCTTTGATCACAGAATTAGGCCAGAAGGTGGATAAAGAAAGTTGAGATTGAAAATAGAAACTTATAGAAATTAGTAGAAACTCATGGGAATTTATAGAAACTTAATATTTTTAATAATTATTGAATAACGCGAAATCAATGGAAACTTCTTTGCCCACGGTATTTTTGCCGCCTGCGGCAGAAACATACACTGCTTATATAAGCTAAATCAAGCGGGCAGATCTAGGTGGAGCTTGGTTTGGTTTGGCTTGAAGCAGGCCGTTTTGAGGCCGAGCCTGCCTGCCGGCAGGCGGGCATGGTTCCCGCCAAAGGCGGGAGAGCGAGGCCGAAAACAGAGCGAAGGCGAGCCGCTGGGCGAGACGAGCGTGCCTGCGTAAGACGAACCAAACCAAGATCCATTCAATAATATTGTTTGCTGTATATAGGCAAAGTTAATGAAATACATAGACGAATATAGGGATCCGAAAAAAGTCAGGCGCTTAGTTGATCTGATCAATTCTGAGGTTGTCAGGCCTGTTTATAAGATAATGGAGGTCTGTGGCACGCATACAGCCGCGATCAGAAGGTTCGGCATAAAAAGTATGCTTTCGCAAAAAATAGAGTTGATCTCAGGGCCTGGCTGCCCTGTGTGCGTGACTAGCGACGGTTATCTCAAGAATGCCTTGTTTCTCGCCAGGCATAAAGATATTGTTATCACGACTTATCCGGATATGTTGCGCGTGCCCGCGGATGGAGAATCTCTTGAGACGCTCAGAAGTGAGGGCGCTGATATACGCGGCGTAAATTCCGCGCTTGACGCTTTGGATATCGCGAGGCGACTGCCTAAAAAAGAAGTCGTTTTTCTTGCCGTAGGTTTTGAGACGACTGCCCCCGGCACAGCCATAGCTTTGGAAACAGCTAAAAAGGAAAAATTAAGGAATTTCAGCGTCTATTCGGCGCATAAGACAATTCCTGAAGCGCTTATCGCGCTCGGAGAAGATAGAGAGCTTGCTCTGAATGGTTTTTTATTGCCTGGCCATGTCAGCGCTATTATTGGTGTGTCAGGGTATGCCAGGGTTTTTAAAAAAATAGCGTTACCTTCAGTGATCACCGGGTTTGAATCTTCGGATATACTGTTTGCCATATACCGTATAGTCAAAGCTGTAAATGACAGGCGGCCTATTTTAGAAAATGAATACACGCGTATCGTGCGGAATAAAGGCAATACGCGCGCCAAAGCATTGTTGAAAAAAGCGTTTATACAGAAAGACAGCTTATGGCGCGGCCTGGGTGTTATTAAAAATAGCGGGTTGTTTGTCAGGAGCGTGTATTCGGAATTTGACGCGCAGAAGAAGTATAATTTAAAAAATGAAGTTAAAAATACACGTGCTTTGCGTGCCGCGCGGGGTTGTTTGTGCGCGGATGTTTTAAAAGGTAAAATAGCGCCTACGCAGTGCCCGTTTTTTGGCAAGTCGTGCACGCCGCTGGCGCCTAAGGGGCCTTGCATGGTCTCGCGCGAAGGCACTTGCCGGTCATATTTTGAGTATCAATAAATAGTGGTCTTTTTCCAACTTTCTTCCATTTTTCCAATTCTTCCAAACCCGCATTGGAAGTAAATTCCAATGCGGGTTTGGAAGACATTTGGAAGACGAGGTTGGGATTTGGGAAGATCTATGGATAAAATAACTTTATCATACGGAAGCGGTGGGGTATTGACGCATAAGCTTGTGACAGAGGTGTTTGCCGCGGCTTTTAAGAACGAATATCTTGACGAGCTGGATGATTCCGCGATCTTTGATCTGGGTAAAGGCACCTATGCTTATACAACTGATTCTTATGTTATAGACCCCATATTTTTTCCTGGCGGCGACATAGGTAAATTGGCTGTCTGTGGCACGATGAACGACCTTGCCTCTTGCGCAGCTGAGCCTAAGTTCCTTACAGCTGGTTTTATTTTAGAAGAAGGCTTCGCCTTTCGTGACCTAGAAAAGATCGTTTTATCAATGGCCAAAGAAGCAAAAACCCAGCGCGTCAAAATAGTAGCAGGAGACACAAAAGTTGTGCCTCGCGGCAAAACTGATAAGGTCTTTATCAATACTTCAGGCATAGGCACAGTTCAAAAACGGCTTGCCGCCTCCATGATCAAGCCTGGGGATATGGTCTTGATCAATGGCCCAATAGCCCAGCACGGCCTAAGCATCCTTTTGTCCAGGGAAAAGTTCAATTATCATGCCGCTATAAAAAGTGATTGCAATTCTTTGTGGTGTATTGTAAAATTACTACTTCAAAATTGTATTGATGTTCATTTTATGCGAGACGCGACTCGCGGCGGGGTCTCAGCGGCAACGAACGAGATTGCCGATCTTTGTGGATATTCCCTTATTTTGGAAGAAAAGCGTATCCCCGTAACGGCTCCTTGCAGGAACCTGGCTGATATCTTAGGCCTGGAGCTTCTTGATATTGCCAACGAAGGCAAGATGCTTTTTTTTGTATCTGCCCGCGATTCGGCCAAAGCTTTACGCTTGCTTAAGTCTTCGCGTTTAGGCAAAGAGGCCGCTATCATAGGTTCAGTGCTTAAAGAAAAAAATGGACGCGTGTATTTGAAAACTATTCTGGGTGGGGAAAAGGCGCTTTCTTCTCCTCTCACGGAGCCTATTCCCAGGATATGCTGATGCGAGGCCGTAATTTATGGAGTGTTCGCTTATGCACGAATATTCTTTGATCAAAAATATGCTAGATGTGGTTGAGCAGGTAAAAAAAGACAACAGCGATAAGGAAGCTGTTGGGATAACTGTTGAGCTGCCTGAGTTCGGAGCGCTCAACGAAGAACATTTCAGATTCCATTTTAATGAAGCTGTTAAGAACACGCCCTGGAAAGGTTTACAGCTTGAGATCGTGCGCGTCTCTTTTGGAGTTGGCGCAAGATTGACGCACGTGAGTTTTAGGGAAGAACCCCTTGCTTAAGCGCTCGTAAATTTTAAGCGCAGTCTTGCCCGGCGCACCCGGGCATAAAATTTACTAACGCAGGCCTGCCGGCAGGCAGGCTTCGGGATCACCCCAGAAAGGGGTAGACCGACCCAATCCATTATAAGGGTCGGGTCTGATATTGTAAGGAAGAGATACCTACAATAGGCAAAGTTATCTTGTCTCATAAGAAGCGCCAAAATTCTCTTTACGATAATTTTAGCGCATTCGACAGGATTAACGTTGTAGGGAATAAGCCTAAATAATGCAACGTTAAGGAGCAAATATCATGAAGTACGCGATCATTAATAGAATGGATATGGGTAGGTGGTTTGATTCTTTGAAAGATAGGGGAAAGATATATGGCCCTAAGAAAAAAGAGAGCGCTTATGTCTTTCGGCCTATCCAGGAGTTTGAAGAGATGTCCCTGAAATACATACCTACCATTCTTCCGCCAAAAAAGTATTATTTTCCGCAGAAGGAATTCTTGCTCAAATTCAAGATCAATCCGTTCTCTACTGGTAAGGCCATTAGGGAATTTGAAGAATTTATCCTTTTCGGCGTGCACACCTGCGATATAGCCGGTATCCAGTGCATGGATGTGGTCTTTAACGAAAAACCAGCTGATCCGAATTATCTGAACAGAAAAGAGAAAATGACTATTATCGGGTTAGAGTGCATGGATTATTGCGATAAGTATGCTTCGTGTGCGGCAGTAGGCACTCACGTATATAAAGGCGGATATGACATCATGCTTACTGACTTAGGCGATGAGTATGCCATACATATTAATTCTGAGAAAGGCGATAAACTTGTTACCGGCAAAAAGTATATACGTGAAATGAACGCTAAAGATAAAGAGAAGCTTAACAAGGCATTTGAAGAGAAATTAAAAAAATTCAACAATGAATTCGATGGCGACATGGAAAGGATAGACAAAGCGTTTGAAAAAGGTTTTTTCAGCCCTGTGTGGAAAGATCTAGGGGCACGCTGCGTTGGATGCACTAATTGCACGGCCGTATGCCCTACATGTTATTGTTTTGACGTTGTTGATGAAGTTTCGTTGAACCTTAATGATGGTGATAGATACCGAGTATGGAATTACTGCCAGATGGACGATTTCGCGAAGGTCTCAACCGGAGAAGATTTCAGGGCCGGCAGGGACGCGCGCCAAAGGCACCGCTATTATAGAAAATTTAAGTATTCCGTTCAAAAATATAATAAGTATTTTTGTACCGGGTGCGGCCGTTGCACCCGCACTTGCATGGCCAAGATCAGCTTGGTTGAGACCATAAATCAGCTTTTGAGCGGCAAGGAGGCAAAATGAAATACGATCAGGCATTTCAGGAGATCTTAAGCGCCTCTCCCTATAGGCCGATGAAGGCAAAGATCGTTAAGGCCAACAAGGTAACTGAACACGAAAAATTTTTCAGAATAGAACTGGAAGGCAAGAAGGAATTAGGCCATTTGCCAGGACAGTTTGTTCAAGCCTCTCTCTTTGGGTATGGTGAAGCTCCGATATCCATATGCTCTTCATCAACGCAAAAGGAGTATTTTGATCTGACCGTAAGAAAATTGGGAACTGTGACATCCGCGCTTCATAAACTTGAGAGTGGCGACACCATAGGCATACGCGGCCCTTTTGGCAATGGATTTCCTTTAGATAAGATGCTTGGCAATAATATTCTTATCGTAGCGGGAGGTTTAGGCATAGTGCCGTTAAGGTCGCTTATTCAGTATATTTTAGATAAGCGTAAAGATTTTGGAGAAGTTCAGATACTTTTGGGGTGCAAGACCCCTAAAGATATGTTGTTTGGCGATGAGATCGCCAGTTGGCAGAAGAGGGCCGATATTAAATTTAATTGCACCGTGGACAAGGCTGACCCTGACTGGAAAGGTAATGTCGGGCTGATCACGAGCCTTATACCGGGAGTGACCATTCGGCCTAAGCAGACTTACGCGGTAGTAGTCGGGCCGCCCATTATGTATAAGTTTGTCATATTGGAATTCTTAAAGAAAGAGATCCCGGCGCGCCAGATAATTGTGTCTTTGGAAAGAAAGATGAAGTGCGGCCTTGGGAAGTGCGGCCACTGCCAGATCCGCAATGTTTATGTCTGTCAGTGCGGGCCGGTCTTTACTTTTGAGCAGCTGCGAGAAATGGAAGGGGAGTGCCATGAAGGAGAGTGCCATGTCTAAGCCTAAACCCAAAGTAGCTTTTTTTGAATTTACTGATTGTGAAGGTTGTCAGCTTCAGGTGGCTAATCTCGGAGCCAGTTTACTCGAACTGGCTAAGGTCGTGGATATAGTTAATTTCAGGGAGATCATGAGCGAGGCCGGCGAAGAATACGACGTTTTGGTGGTGGAGGGCAGCGTTGCTTCAAAGCATGACGAGGAGCGTTTAAAAAAAATAGCATCCAAGGCCAAGGTAATAGTGGCCATGGGAGCTTGCGCTACAATAGGCGGTGTCAATAACTTAAAAAATCTAAAACCATTAGCAGAGCAGAAGAAGGCTGTATACGGAAGCGTTGATCCAGTGCCGGATGCCATTGAGACTAAGTCAATAGATGAAGTCGTGCATGTTGATTATTACGTCCATGGGTGCCCTATTTATGGCCCGGAATTCTTGAAAGTCATGGAATGCGTCTTGTTGGGTAAGCCTTATAATGTTCCGCAATATCCTGTTTGCGTTGAGTGCAAACAAAATGAGAATGTGTGCGCCTATGAGAAGGGGCAGTTTTGCTTAGGCCCCGTGACAAAGGCCGGATGTAATTCATGGCTGCCTAATTATGGAAGCGTATGTGTGGGATGCCGCGGGCTTATTGATAATCCCGCGGCTGACGCTCAAAAAGATATACTCCAAAAATATGGATTGACCGTAGAGGGTATACTGGATAAATTCACGTTGTATTGCAATGGTAAAAAAGAGAGAGCTAAATATGGAAAAGAATCCCAAAAATAAGACAGTTAAAATAAACGTCCATTATCTTACCCGCGTCGAGGGGCATGGAGATATCACCGTAGATGTAAAAGCCGGTGAACTAAAAGAGTGCAAATTCAAAGTAATAGAATCAGCCCGTTTTTTTGAGACGATGCTGCGTTCAAGGTCGGTCTATGAAGCTCAGCATTTGACGAGCCGTATTTGCGGGATCTGCGCTTGCGGGCATAGCCTGGCATCTATCAAGGCCTCAGAGCGCGCTATAGGTGTAGCGCCTCACGAGGATACGGTCATGCTGCGCAAACTTCTTTTGCATAGCGAGCAGATGGATAGCCACGTTCTTCATGCCTATGTGTTGGTAGCCCCTGATCTTTTAGGGGTAAAAAGTATTATGCCCCTTATAAAGACGCATAAACCGGTCATCGAGATGGCATTCAGGATGAAAAAGCTTTCTGATTTCGCCGGTGAAGTATTGGCAGGGCGTCATGTCCATCCTATTTCTTTCGCCATTGGCGGATTGACAAAGATCCCTGACGCAGCGCTTTTAAAAAAGCTTTATCAGATGATGTTGGATGCGAGGGGTGATTTTGAAGAAACTGTAGCGCTGTTTAAGAAACTCAAACTGCCTAATTTTGAAAGAAAGGCGCAATACGTAGCTTTGTCCAGTGATAGCGAATACGCTTTTTATGACGGCAAGATAAATATCAACGGTCAAAGTCTGGCAGACCCTCAGGATTATCTCTCGGTCATCAAAGAAGAGGTCCGCGATTATTCTTCCGCGAAGTTCGTAAGCGTCAATAACGCTCCTTACATGGTGGGGGCGCTTGCCCGTTTCAACTTAAATGGCGATAAGCTGGATAAGAAGTCAAGACAAGTCGCAGAGCACCTTGGTCTGAAGAGGCCCTGCTATAATACATTTATGAATACGATAGCACAGGTTGTGGAATGGGGATATTGCCTGGAGCGATCCATTCTGATCTTAGAGAGGATATTAAAATCCGGGATCAACAAGGAAAAGGTTTTAGTTACTACTTATCCAAAAATGGATAAGTGGCCAATAAAGACTAAGGCAGGCCGCGGCGTAGGAGCGGTTGAAGTGCCGCGGGGGATACTTTTTCACGATTACACCGTCGATGAGGGCGGTATTGTCACTAACGCTAATTGTATTATTCCGACAAATCAGAACATTAATAATTTAGAAGCTGATATGAGGAAAATAGTTCCTGAGATCATAGCCAGCCAGGATCAGGCAGAAATGACACTGACGCTTGAGATGCTGGCTCGCGCCTACGATCCATGCATTTCCTGCTCTGCTCATATGCTTGATGTTAAATTCGTCTAAAGGTATCGCGATCATAGGATTGGGCAATACCCTGCGCCGTGACGACGGTATTGGCATACATATACTATCCATCCTTGAAGATCAGCTGAAAGATAAGAGCGTCAAATTCCTGAATTTTGGGATCGCCAGTTTCGGTCTTATCAATTACATAACAGATTTCAAAAAAGTTCTTTTAATAGATGCTATGGATGCTGGCCTAGAACCGGCGAGCTTAAAAATATTCAGGCCCAACGAAGCCTCTTACCAGATCAAAGATAATAAACTTTCTTCCCACGAATTATCTCTTTCCGACCTTTTGGGTTTATGCAGTTCGTTAAGCGTCTCCACTGATGTGCATATCGCGGGCGTCCAGGTTAAAGATACTTCTTATGGCATTGAGATGACAAAAGAGCTTGAAAAGTCCAAGGGCCGTATTGCCGAAGAGATACGAAGTTTCTTAGGAACTTGGGGATTAAAGTAATATTTTAGGAAGGGTATCCCAATGAGACAGATCAAGCAGGATGTTTTGTCTCATTCATTTAATGAGCCCATGGTTTAATATGATCAAACTAAAACAGGCACAGGCTATCGTTTTGAAACACGCCATGCGCGCGCCAGCGCGCAAGGCAATGCGTGTCTTTCTTAAGGACTCCTTTAGCAGAGTTTTGGCCCAGGGCCTGCGGGCTGTGTGCGATCGCCCTGATTTTAATAGGTCTGTTATGGATGGTTACGCGCTCAAAAGCCGCGATATTCGTCATCCCGGGGCCGTTTTGAAGATTACAGGTTTTGTCCCAGCTGGTGTTTTCCCTAAAAGGCCCATAAAAAAAGGAGAATGCGTAAAAATCGCGACCGGAGCTATGGTGCCTTGCGGCGCGGATTCTGTGGTTATGAAAGAAGACGCGTCTCCTCGCGCTGGGCGCTACGTAAAAATATTAAAGAAGATAAAAAACGGTGAAAATATTTCTTTTAAAGGCCAAGATTTTAGAAAGGGCAGCCTGTTGTTAAAGAAAGGCTCTCTTTTAAACACAGCGCGTATCGGGCTTCTCGCGTCACAGGGCAAAAATAAAGTCTTAGTGTTTAAGCCTCTCAGCGTTGCGTTCCTTTCAACGGGCGACGAAGTCGTAGAACCGGGTATGCCAAAAAAAGCAGGGCAGGTTTGGAATATAACAGCTTCTATGCTGTCCGTTGCCTTGCGTAGGTTTAATATAGTCCCGCGTTATCTGGGGTTATCAGAAGATAAACCTCGTGGGCTTCTTAATAAAATAAAGGAAGGCCTTAAATACGATGTCTTCATTATAACAGGCGCAGTATCCGAAGGAGACCTTGATATTGTGCCATCCACGCTTATAAAGTCCGGGGTAAGTATTAAATTTCACAAGGTAGAGCTTCGTCCAGGTAAGCCGTTCCTTTTCGCGGTCAAAGGCAATTGTCTTGTTTTCGGCCTTCCTGGAAATCCCGTCTCAAGCCTGGTGTCATTTTTATTGTTCGTCCTTCCTGCCATAAGAAAGATGTCGGGTTTAAGGGAAGAGTTTTTGTTAGAAAAAGGCATTTTGCAAAAAGGTGTGTATAATAAAAATGATAGATATAGTCTCTTTCCAGCCGCGATGATCATGAAAAAGGGGCGTATTTTTATTGATCCAGTCCATTATAATGGTAGTGCCGATATACGTGCCGTAGCTCAGGCAGACGCTTTTTTTATGCTTGATAAAGGCAAAATAGCGACCGCAGGTTCGCAGGTTGATTTTTTAAGGCTGTATATATGAACCATTCCTATACGTATTTAAGGTTTTCGATCACGGACCAATGCAATTTTAATTGTTTTTATTGCCAGCCAGCTCTTCGCCGGCACTTTTTGAAAAATACAGATTACTTAAGTTTTGACGAGGCTTTTGTGTTGGTAAGCCGTCTTGTCGCGCGCGGCATAAGGCACGTAAGGCTTACGGGCGGAGAACCCCTACAGCGTCCGCAGATAGTTCCTTTTGCCAGAAGGCTTTCGGCTATACCTGGCCTGGAGTTTTTATCTTTGACCACAAACGGCTATGGGCTCTCAAAGGCGTTAGCCGGTTTAAAAGAAAGTGGGGTTACCAAGATAAATATCAGCCTGGATACTTTAAAAAGAGATAGGTTCAGGCGCCTTACAGGTAAAGACGGATTTTTTAAAGTAAAAGAGGCCGTGGTAAAAGCGGCTCGTTTAGGTTTCATGCATGTTAAACTTAATTGTATTGTCATGAAAGGTTTTAACGATGATGAGATACTAGATTTTGTGGAATTCGGATCAAAATATGGCTTAGACGTGCGCTTTATAGAATTTTTTCCGACGCACAGCCGGTGTGATTCTTTAAAACAGATATTTTTTTCTTCGTCAGCCGTGGAAAAGATCATTTCATCCGCCTATGGGCGGTTAGAACCTTTAGGAAGCGATCCTTTTTGCGGCCCGGCGCAGTATTTTAAGATAAGGCGCGAATCAGGACGTATCGGTTTTATCAGTTCTGTAACAGACTTTTTCTGCGGCACATGCAATAGGTTGCGTCTTACCGCGGATGGCAAGCTTTATCCGTGCCTTCATTCGGAGCATTGCGCGGACTTGAAAGTGCCCCTAAGGGCATCTGACGACGCGCAATTTGCAAGGTTGATAGAAGATACGATAGTTGACAAAAGGATATTTAATAAAGCTCAATGCAGCCGCGATTTTGAGATGTCAAGCATCGGGGGATGAAAATTAGTCTATAGTTTATCATTAATAGTTTATAGGTTATAGGTGATGTAGATGAATATAAGAATGGTAGATATTTCGGATAAAAAGTTCACAAAACGCGTTGCTGTGGCTTCGGTGAAGGTCCTTAGCGCATTAAAGACTATAAAAAAGATAAAGAACGGTACTTTGCCAAAAGGCGATTGTTTGGCCGCGGCCCAAGCAGCGGGTATTTTAGCGGCAAAGAATACGGCAGCTATGATCCCGTTGTGCCATCCGCTCTCTTTGACTTATGTCGGAATAGATTTTAGCTTTGAAAGGCTTGTTGTGACGATCACTGCTACAGCGAAAGCGAGTTATGCTACTGGTGTTGAGATGGAGGCTCTGACAGCCTGCGCGGCCGCGGCCCTCACTATTTACGATATGGCAAAGACCGAAAGTAAAGATATTGTTATTACGGACTTGAAGTTGCTGAAGAAGTCCGGCGGCAAAAGCCAGTTTTAGAAACTGTTTCCAAGTCAATCGGGAAACTGTTTCTGAGTCAATCGGGAAAGTGGGTTGGCTGGAGTAGTTGAGTACCCACTGTCCCGAACAGCTTGGAAACAGTTTCACTTGCGACACTTGCGATGGGGTTGGCAATGATGGCCGCCCGAAGACTCCCGTAGCGGAAGGGGGGCCGTCCGCCGAAGGCGAGACGGGGGAACCACGGGATGGTTCCCCAGAGATGGCAAGACAAATCAATATAGGCTGCCATTCAAATAAATTATGACTGGGAAGGTATTTTCAATTAATATCGGGAAAGAAAAAGGTAAGCCTAAGGAGATGGTAAAGTCTGCTGTCTTTAAAGAAGGGCGCGGTGTAGAAGACGACGTGCATGCCACGGGTGGTATCAGGCAGGTGAGTTTACTTTCCATTGAAGAGATAGAAAAAGTTGAGGCAAGTTCAGCGTCGCGTGATATGGATCTCAGGCCGGGTATTTTTGCCGAAAATATCACGACAGCGGGTATTGAGCTGTCAAAACTTAAAACAGGTGATATGATACATATAGGGCAAAGTGTTGTTTTAAAAGTAACACAAATAGGCAAGGAGTGCCATAGCGCGTGCGCGATCATGCAGCGCGTGGGCCGTTGTATCATGCCCAAGCAGGGTGTTTTTGCTTCGGTTGAAAAGGGCGGCATTGTCAACTTGCATGACCGCGTAACGCTCTCAAGGCAGAAGGCACTATTTTCATGGTTGAAGACATAAGAAATCACACGCTTAAAGAACTGGAAGAAAAATTTAAAAGTTTAGGCCTGCCGTCTTACCGTGCCCGGCAGGTTTACAGCTGGCTTTATAAGCAGGGCGTTGAAGATTTTTCTTTGATGGTCAATCTGCCTAAAGATGTCAAGGAAAGGCTGAAAAAAGTATTCGTGATAGAAAAATTGGGCTTGGAAGAAATAGAGACTTCGCGTGACTTAACGCAGAAATTCTTATTCAGGCTTAAAGATGACGCCCTTATTGAGGGCGTATCCATTCCTTTTAAATCCCGCGTTACCGTATGCCTATCGGCTCAGGCCGGGTGTAAGTTTTCCTGCGCGTTTTGCGCCAGCGGCCTTCTTGGTTTTAAGAGGGATCTATCAACGTCTGAGATCCTCTCTGAGTTTATCACCATCAGAAAAAATGTCTCAAGCCCCATAACTAACGTTGTATTTATGGGTATAGGCGAACCGCTTGATAATTACGATAATGTAATGCGCGCCATAAGGATTATGAACTCTGGATCAGGTATTCGTCTGGGCGCTAGAAAGATGACTATATCAACTGCGGGATTTGCCCCGGGAATAGAGCGTTTGAGCAAGGAAGGCCTGCAGGTTGAGCTTTCTGTTTCCCTGCATGCCGCTACCGATGAGAAGCGCAGTGGAATACTTCCGATTAATAAGAGGTTCCCAATAAATGTATTATTTGAAGCAATACGCAAATATTATGATGCTACGAAAAGAAAGGTTACGTTTGAATATGTGCTCCTCGGAGGATATAACACCGGCGTTGAGGACGCCCAGAGTTTGATAAGGCTTATGCGCGGATTGAATGCCAAGGTCAATATCATCCCGTATAATCCGGTTATTTCCAGGATAGGGTTTCAGGCTCCGAGCAAGCTTGAAGTATTATTTTTTAAGAGTTATTTAGCAAAAAATGGCATTGAGGCAACAATTCGGATGCCGCGGGGCGCGGATATATCGGCTGCCTGCGGCCAGCTTAAATATAAGACGCTGAAAGCGAGGAAACAAGATGCCTGTTAAAGTCCATACAACTGAAATAAAGGTCAGGTATGCCGAAACGGATAAGATGGGTATTGTTTATTACGCTAATTATTTAGTATGGTTTGAAGTAGGCCGTACTGAATATCTTCTCGCGCAGGGTCTGGATTATTGCGATGTTGAAAAAGAAGGGTTGTTTATGGCTGTAGTTGAGTCCAATTGTGTTTATAAGTCGCCCGCGCGTTATGCCGATATTGTTGTTGTTCATACGTGGCCCAGCGATGTTAGGAGCTCAAGCTTAAAGTTTAACTATAAGGTCCTGCGCAAAAAAGACGGCCTTCTTCTGGCTGAGGGCTATACGACGCACGTCCTTATTGATAAGGATGTCAAGCCCCGTAAGATACCTCAAAATATAAAGAGCCTCCTGACGTGACTATTCCTGTAAAATTTAAAATCCTTGTTTTTTTATTGCCGATCATGGCGTTGACTGGCTGCGCCACTGTCTATAATTCAGCGACACAAAAGAAAGAACTTATTTTGATAAATAGTATGCAAGAAGTGCAGATAGGCCGCAGTATGTCGGATAATATTATAAAAAATGAGATCCCGCCGTTTAAGGACGCGGCAAAACAGCTTCTTGTCAATAAGATAGGCCAAAGGATAGCCCAAGCCTCAGACAGAAGGGATATTGTCTATCATTTTATGGTATTAGACAGCAGCGACCTGAACGCTTTTACGCTTCCGGGCGGATATGTATATATCTATAAAGGCCTTTTGGATAGGATAGACGAACAGGAGCTCGCTGCTATTCTATCCCATGAAGTAGGGCATGCAGCAGCAAAACACTCTGTTAAAAAAATGCAGGCCGCGCTGGGTTATAATTTTTTAATGGCTTTAGCCTTAGCCGGTTTTGGCAATAATGACCCTCAGCTTGCTAAAGAAATATCAGGCGCTACTGACGCGGTCTATGGCCTATTGTCTAAGGGATACGGCCGCGAAGACGAATTCTTAGCTGATAAGTTGGCTGTTAAATATATGTTGCGCGCGGGATATGACCCTTATGGCTTAGTCAGGACATTGGAGCTATTAAATAAGGAAAAAGGCCCTTCGGGCAGGATATTTGAAATTTTGAGCGACCATCCGCGCATGGAGGAGCGTATCCGAAAAGTTAAAGAAGAAGTCACAAAAAATACCTGATTGTGCTATAATTTGAACACCGCGCACCCAGAAATTTCTATTCAAGAAATCTCTGGTACTTAAGCCCCGGAAATCCTCTTGATCTCTCGGGGTAAGCGAGAATTATGAGAGGTGAAATATGTGCCCAGGCGTAAGAAAAAGTGTTTTGATAGTTGATGATGAAAAAGACATTTTGGATTCTTTGTCAGGTTTTTTAAGAAGAAGCGGTTACGGCGTGGCTGTCACTGATTCAGGCGCGGAAGGCCTTAAACTCGCTAAAAAAGACATTCCCAGCCTTATTATCTTAGACCTTATGCTGCCTGATATTGACGGCTCGGACATCGCGGCAGAATTACTTCAGAATTCTTTGACTCGCGAAATACCAGTTATCTTTTTGACGAGTGTTGTGACTAAAGCAGAGCAGGAGAAAACAGGTGAGATCATTGCTAATCGCTGTATTGTAGCTAAACCTTGCCGCTCTGATGAGATATTAGAACTAATCAAAAACCGCATCGGCCCTGCTTAAAAAGATGCGCCTCCAGGTATTCCTTTCCCATTCCGGCGCCTGCTCACGCAGAAAGGCACTAGACCTTATACTCAGCGGCTGTGTGACTGTTGACGGTAAAACTATTCTTGAACCCTCTTATCAACTGACAAGTTCTTCCTTATCCGTAGCACTTAACGGTAAACGCGTCCTTCCCCATAAAGAAAATATTTATATACTTTTGAATAAGCCTAAAGGTGTTACAACTACCAAGAGCGACAGGTTTGCCGAGCATAAGATCCTTGATGTACTGCCGCCTCAGTTCAAAGGCCTCTATCCTGTAGGCAGGTTGGATAAGGATACAACAGGGCTGATACTTTTGACTAACGACGGTATATTGACGCATCGAATGAGCCATCCTTCTTTTGAAGTTGATAAGGCCTACAGGGTGGTATTAGATAAACCGCTAAAATTGCATGACAAATATAAAATAGAAAAGGGTGTTTTGCTTGACGCGGAGATGACTTCTCTATGCAGAATTACCTTGGCCCAGCCTTGGCGATCGGGTCCGAGGCTGGGCCTCGTGAACCGTGGGCAAGAGGTGGAGATAGTTATCCGTGAAGGCCGCAAGCGGCAGGTAAGGAGGATGTTCGCGGCACTGCGTTATCACGTAAAAGAACTGACGCGTATCAGGCAGGGCTCTTTAGAACTTGGGAATCTGAAAGAGGGACAGTGGAGGTTTTTAACAAAAGATGAAGTTGAGCGGTTGCGTGCAGCTCTGAAGATAATTTAGGTGGTTTGATATGATGCCTAATTTAGTCCTATCTGACATAAAAGGTAATATATTTGTCCATCCTGTTTTAAAGATGGCTGCTTCTGCCGGTCGTAGTTTTATAGTGCCTAGTTACGATAGCATGGTCGTCCTGCCCAAAGGCAGCACGCTTTTTTTTATGCCCCACCACGCGCTCGTTGCCTGGGATGAGCGTGATCGTGCTTTCGTTACAGTAAATAGATTCCGCGATTTTAAATGTTTTCCTGTATCCGCGTTTTTGATACCTGGTTTTACAAGGACTTGTCTGCCCGCCGCGCAGAAGATATCTACCCGCGTCATTCTGCCTTTATGGCCATATACTGCAGTCGGATGGAGACAAGGCAAATTTTATGCCTGTGCTTTACAGATAGACCTTGCCAGAAGGCAGAGGCCTTTTTATTATGAACAGAAGTCCGTGATGCGGGCAAATATCTCAAGAGTATTAAGAAAATTTCCAAAAAACAGGTTGTTTAAACATCTTTCTTTTTGCGCGCTTTCCTATAATTGCCGCAATGCCCAGGACCTATATTTAAACAGGGGAGAGGCGCCGCTTCCTGTATCGCCTCAATGCAACGCGAGATGCTTGGGGTGCCTTTCTTCGCAAGAGAGCGGTTGCAGCCTTGCTTCTCACGAACGCGTCTCTTTTGTACCTACAGCTCGGGAGGTATTTGAGGTAGCTTCATATCATATAAAAAACGCGAAACAAGCGCTCGTTAGTTTTGGCCAGGGATGCGAAGGAGAACCGTTGCTGCAGTTCTCTGTTTTAAAAGAAGCTATCTTGCTATTGCGTAAATATACGCCTAAAGGTACAATCCATTTAAACACCAATGGTTTTAACCCTGATTATCTTGAAAGATTATCCAATGCGGGTTTGGATAGCGTGCGTATTAGTCTAAACAGTGTCCGCGAAAAGTCATATAATAATTATTACCGGCCCAGGGGATACCGATTGCGTGATGTCTTGGATTCTGTCAGGCGCGCCAAAAAGAGCGGCCTTTTTGTTTCAATAAATCTTTTAGTCATGCCTGGATTTACAGACTCTGAAAGTGAAGTCAAAGCGCTCGTAAAATTCCTCGAATATGGGTTTGTTGACCTCTTGCAGTTGCGCAATTTAAGCATAGACCCTGATCTTCTTATAGCGCGGGTTCCTTATCCAAGCGGTAGGCTTATTGGAGTAGCAAAGATGATATCTTTGTTAAAGAAAGAATGCAAAAGCGTGCGATTAGGATATTTCAATCTTCCAAAAGAGAGATTCGTGTTATAATTTTTACACAGAAAGTGTAGGCTCTCCTGATACCAAATTAAGAAAAGGCTTGAGTACGAGATATGCATATTCCGGATGGATACTTAGGGCCGGCGACATGCGGTGTTTTCTACGCTGTGATGTTGCCGATATGGACAGCCGCGTCAAAGATCGTTAAGAAAACGCTAAAAGCGCGGCAAGTGCCTATGTTGGCCATAGGCGCTGCTTTTAGTTTTGTTATTATGATGTTTAATGTGCCTATACCCGGAGGTTCAACCGGACACGCGGTAGGCGGGGTGCTTGTCGCGATATTATTGGGGCCGTGGGCAGCCTGCATTTCTATAACTGTTGCTTTAGTGGTTCAGGCGCTGTTATTCGGAGATGGCGGCATAACCGCGATAGGAGCAAACTGTTTTAATATGGCTTTTGTGCTGCCGTTCGTTGGTTACTACGTGTATAGGGCTGTTAGCTGCAAGGCATCTGAGGATTCTGGCAGAAAGATATTCGCAGCCGGCGTGGCTGGATATATTGGTATCAATGTAGCTGCTTTTTTAGCTGGCTTTGAATTCGGATTACAGCCTTTGCTGCATCATACTGCCAGCGGTCAGGCTCTTTATTGTCCTTATGGCCTTAATGCCGCTGTGCCTGCGATGGTAGGCGAGCATATTTTGATATTTGGATGGGTTGAAGCTATTGTGACGGCGCTCGTAGTTAAATATTTGCAGAAGCACTCCCCGGATCTTCTTTTAATGAGACAAATCAACCAGGACGATTTGTCTCATTAGGAGATTTCATCATGAAAATTACGACAAAATTTTTGATAGGATTGGCAATATTGATCGTCCTTTCTCCGCTCGGATTGTTATTGCCTGAACATTTTATGGCAGGTAGCGCCTGGGGAGAATGGGGAATGGATGAAATGCAGAAACTTGTAGGGTATATACCCCAGGGTTTAGAGAGGCTCTCAAATATCTGGAGCGCGCCTTTTCCGGACTACGCTTTCAAGGGCTGGGAAGAAAAGGGGTTGCTACATTTTAGCTTTGCCTATATTATGTCAGCTATTATAGGTATAGCCATAGTAGTCATTTTGGCATTGTTGATAGGTAGGATGCTTTCCAGGAAAGGCGAATAGATTGTTTAAAAAAAGCAATTTCATAGAGCGCTCGCTGACAGGCGCCTTGTCTTTTATAAAAGGATCTATTTTCACTGAGGGGTACGCGTCAAGGATCGGTTTTTTACAGTCTCTAGACCCGAGAATAAAGGCCGCGACTTTTCTTTTGTTTCTTCTCCAAATACTGTTTACCAAAAATATCCTGGTCTTATTGTATCTTTACGCGCTATGCCTGATGCTGGCCCAAGTCTCCAGGATAGATCTTTTATTTTTCTTAAAGCGAACGTGGGTATTCATTCCCTTGTTCTCACTTTTTATCGCCATTCCTGCCCTGTTTAGTATCTTTACACCCGGCGATCCTTTGGTTTCATTCAGCCTGATCGGGCACAAACTTACCATTACTCATCAAGGCCTATCAGGGGCGGAGTTATTTGTTACGCGCGTCATTACTTCAGTTTCATTTGTTGTTCTTTTGAGCATTACAACCAAGCATTTTGAACTGCTCAAGGTTTTGCGTATTTTTAAGATACCTCAGGTTTTTGTTATGACACTCGGCATGTGCTACCGTTATATTTATCTTTTTGCTGAGATAATAGAAGATACTTATTTGGCTATCAAAAGCCGCGTTGGGACGCTTGTTCATTATAAAAGAGGACAACATCTTGTGGCCTGGAACATCGCGTATCTTTGGCATCGCTCATATCAGCTTAACGAAGAGGTATATAAGGCGATGCTTTCCCGGGGATACGCGGGAGAGCCGGCCGTATTAACGGATTTCAGGTTTAAGCCAAAAGATCTGGTTTGGTTCATATTTGCGGCGATAATGTTTACGGCGATGAGGAAATATGGATGATATTATTTTTGAACTAAAGGATGTGAATTTTTCTTATCTTGGAAAGTATCCGGCTCTGTGGGATATCAATATCACTATAAAGCGGGGAGAGAAAATATCGGTTATTGGCGCGAACGGCTCCGGAAAATCAACGCTCTTGCATATGCTTGATGGGCTCATTTTTCCGGATAAGGGGATAATAAGGGCCTTTGGCAAAGAGTTGAGAGAAGGTGATCTTAATGATGCCGGTTTTTCCAGGAATTTCAGGAAGTCGGTGGGGCTGGTTTTTCAGAATCCGGATATACAGTTATTTTGTCCTACTGTAAGAGAGGATATAATCTTTGGGCCGCTGCAACTTGGGGCGTCAAAAATAGAGATAGAGAAATGCCTTGAAGAACTTACCGCTATGTTAGGGATAACAGACTTGCTTGACAGGTCTCCTCACCAGTTAAGCATCGGCGAAAGGCGCAAGGTCGCGATAGCAACTACGCTGATAATAGGCCCTGATGTCCTTCTGTTGGATGAACCTACGGCCGGGTTGGATCCACTAACTACCAGGCATATTATAGATCTGCTTAATTTGGCGAGTTCTTCGGGAAAGACCATAATTACTTCTACGCATGACCTTCATATCGTTGAGGAGATATCAGATACGGTTTATGTTTTTGGCTCGGATAAGAAAATAGCCGCCTTTGGCAGCAGCTCTGAAATATTAAAGGATGAGCGATTGCTTATGGAGCATAACCTGGTGCATATACACGCCCATAGGCATAAAGATATTGTTCACGTCCACCCGCACCAGCACACGGACCATCATTAAATTAGGGACACATCCTATTTTTTATAAGGGGATCGAAACTGAGAGGTTAAAAAATAGGATGTGTCCCTGATTAAAATGATTGGAATTGTAAAACTCGTGTTTTCGTGGTAATATTTATGTAGGTAAATACAAAAAAGCCGGGGCTATCATGAAAAACGATGCCAGGCAGAATGTGTCAGGTAAGTTACAAGAGGAACCCAAAGTGCGGGTTCTTTTTTTGTCGCACACCCCGCGCTTATAAGGAATTGCGCGGGTATGCCACCTTCTGCGGCAGAAAGCGACGAGGCATGTATGAGCGAGATGCAGGGGCCTATAAATCCGAGCGAAGGTGACATGCCTTTGGTGTCCAGGCTTCTCTATCAGATGATAGATGAGAAGTATAGCACGCTCCTGGATGAGTCCAGCGATTTTATGTGTATTACTGACCGTGACGGTAAGTTCATATACGTCAATAAAAAATTAGCTGATTCCTTAGGCTACACGAAAAAACATATGCTTGGGATGTATATGTGGGATATTGTGGCAATAGAGAGCCGCGCGGCCTTTTCGGATAAAGCCAAGGAGTTTTTAAAGAGCGGCAAGACTGTTATTGAGGGTTTCGTCATAAAGACTAAGTTTGACGGAAAGATAACAGGTGAGATGAGGTCTATGGCGTTCTATGACAATGCCGGTAAATACTGCGGGGCAAAGTCGGTTTTTAAAGACAGCACAAAGATCCTTGCTATTGAGTCCTTGGAAAGAAAATACGAGTCAATGCTGGAAGACGGTATTAACACCCTTGATTATGTCATAATCATTTTGGACCGTGGTTTCCTCGTGAAGTGGGCGAGCACTAGTGTAGCGCAGTATTTTGGGTTAGACAAGACGGCTATTATCGGCGAGGACATGAGGGAGATACTAAAGAGCAAGGTCAAACCGTTGATCCAACACGATGAATCCTTTCTAAAGAACATTTTTTCAGCCTATGAAACAAATACGTGCGTGGAGAGTTTTGAATGTGAGCTTGTACCCCTCGGAGGCGGGGAAAATTTATTTTTGGAACACTGGAGCTATCCGGTCATTCAGGGCGATCTGAAGGGCGGTAGGATAGAGATCTTCCGCGATATCACAGCCAGGAAAAAATCGGAAGAAATGCTGGAGTATTATTATAAGAAGATCCACGCGATCATGGAACATGCGGTGGAGGGTATTGTTGAACTTAAAACGGACAATACTGTTCAGTTCGTTAATAAGAGCTTCCAGGATGTTTTAGGTTATTGCGACACAGAGATGTTGGCCAGGAGCCTTTCTGATTTTATCCTGCCGGATGAAAGAATGAAGTTGGCTTCCGTAAAGTTGATCCGCAAGGCCAGGGAAGTAATTTTTGTCAAAAAAGACGGCACCCTGTTGTATACGTTGATATCAAGCATCCCGCTTGTGTTCGGGACCCAGCCTCCTCACGCGTTGTGTTTTATCTCTGACATAACTGAGACTAAGATGGCGTCTCTTAAATTGAGGGACGCGAATTTGACGCTTAGGGCTTTGAATGATTCTCTTCTTGACGTATCGCTGAGGGACGTGCGCACAGGCGTTTACAATTTTAGATATCTGAACGAAAGGCTTTCCGAAGAGATAAAAAGGTGCAAACGTTATTTAAGGCCTTTATCTATAATCATGATAGATATAGATTATTTTAAGGCTATCAATGACGCGTATGGCCATAGTTATGGTGATGTTATCCTGAAGGATTTTACAGAGTTGTTGAAAAAGAGCGTCCGCGATACGGATGTGGTAGTGAGGTCTGGCGGGGAGGAATTTGTAGTATTCTTGTCGGAAACAGACGCTTTTGGTTCCGTGACTGTCGCGCAGAAGATCATAAAAGCCGTCAAAGATAATTTATTGGGGGAAGATAAAAAGAAAGTGCAACTCTCTATCAGCATAGGTATCGCCTCTTATCCTGAGTCTGGAATAACGGATGTCACGTCGCTTATGGATGCTAGTGATCAGGCGATGTATCAGAGCAAACAGAAAGGCAGGAATAGTATTACGGTATACAGCCAGAATAATCAGGAGCCTGAAGGCCAGGGGGTATTGGAAGAAAAAGATGCCAAGGATGAAGGCTTATGCGGGAATCTGAGGGCGAGGCTAAGGTCTATTAATTCAAGGAACGAAGAATCTATTCTAGAGTCTATGCGTCCTATGGCCAGAGAGGCGTATCTCAGGCAGGGCCATGCCCATAATTATTGCGAAAGGCTTTATGAACACGTGGAGGCATTAGCAAAAAGTTTTAAGATGAAAGAAAAAGAATGCCGTGACGCGCGCCGGGCCGCGTTGTTGTGCAATCTTGGATTTTTAACCTTGTCCCGGGAGGTTTTATCAAAACAACGAAAAGATATGGCCAAAGAAGAAATGCTATTCATAAAGGAACATCCACAGCGCGGCTTGGACATTATCCGTGATGTTCCTTTTTTGGCGCCTGTGGCAAAGGCGATACTTTACCACCATGAACGTTATGACGGGCGTGGTTATCCAGAAGGCATTAAAGGCGGAGATATTCCTTTTATTTCACGGTTTATTTTTGTGGCGGAGACATTTGAAGCTCTTATTGTTCCTCGGCCCTACCGCGCTACAGCCTATTCAAAAAAAGAGGCCCTGCTGATCATTAAAAAAGAATCCGGAAAACAATTTGACCCAAAGGTTGTTCAACACTTTCTAGAATACTTCTCAGGATCTTAAGTTCCCCTGGAACATTGAGGCTTCTAAGCACGAGGCCTAACTCCGAGGCCAGGCCTCGGAGTCCCGCTTGCTATTTCAAGAACCGCGAGTATAATAAAATCTAATATTTTTAGGCGCAAAAGGTAAACTGATCATGGCCTTATCCTACCCAAAAACAGATTCAATGTTCATTTTTTTCTCAGAGCTTGAGGGCCTTCGTGTCACTGATAAAGATAACAACACCGTAGGTATTTTTTACGATATGATCATTGAGCCTATAGGTAAATACGCGCGGTCAAAGATCTTGATAGTTGAAAGCGGCTCTTGGCGCAAGTCTTACGCGTCGGTAGGGTGGGCGCATGTTTCTGAGGTGACGCAAAACGGCATACGGATTGACATTGGGGCGTCTGGCCTGAATTTTTCAGCTGTTTTAAATCACAAGAGCGAGTTGTCCTTAAGGCAGGATATCTTAGACCAGCAGGTAGTAGATACAAACAACCAGAATGTTATTAGGGTCAATGATATTCACTTTCTTTTAGCTGATCGTGACATGGTGGTCGCGCACGTAGATATTGGCCTAAAAGGTATCGTTCGCAGATTAGGCTTTGAGGCCCTTGTTGATGCTGTCGTTAAGTTATTTAATAAGAATTCGGATTATATCAATAAGCCGCGCCTTATATCCTGGAAACATATCCAGCCCCTGTCTATCAATCCCGTGAGTATGACGGTTAAGGTAGATGTTTCTTCTAAACAACTTTTAGAAATTCCCGCGGCAGATCTTAGCGAGATCATGCTTGATCTATCTCCTAAACATCGGCTTGCGCTTTTTAAGACCTTGGACATAACCACCAAAAGCCAGATATTTTCGCTTCTGGATATCAAAGAGCAGAAGTCATTGCTTGAAGACTTAGGAGAGGCCGAATCGGTAGAGATCTTAAACCATTTGCCTACGGATGAAGCTGTGGACTTTTTAGGTGAGCTTCCTAAGGCGGCCGTGCACAATGTTCTGGGGCTCATGGAATCAAAAAATGCCAAGATGCTTTCTACGCTCTTAGGTTACGCGGGAGAATCAGCCGGCGGTCTTATGACTACGGAATATATCGCTGTATCTGAGGCCGCCACCATTGAAGAGGCCTTGAGGATCATAAAAGAAAAGACGCTTAAGGCCGAGACAATCCATAACATTTATATAGTGGATCAGGAAAATCATCTTAAGGGTTTAACTGTTCTGCGCCGCCTGTTAACAGCCGATCCTCTTGACAGCGTGATGAAGGCGGCTTTGAAAAAAACGGTTTCTATCCACGTGGACGATGAGGTGAAAAAAATTGCCCTCCTTATGGATAAATACAAGATCTATGCTCTTCCTGTCGTTGACGCCTCCGGCGTATTGGCAGGTATCATTACTATTGACGATATTTTCAGCCGCTTGGTGACTATAGCCTGGCGCAGGACACGCAGAAAGAAACAGTTGTGAGTATTGATCTATGTCAAAATTAAGGGATTTTATTAATTCACGATGGCGGCAGATCTTGTTATTTTTGTCTGTCATGGGCCCTGGCATTATCACGGCCAATGTTGACAATGACGCGGGCGGTATCGCTACATATTCGGTTGCCGGGGCTCATTTCGGTTTCTCTCTGCTTTGGTCGTTTATCCCCATCATTGTTGTTCTTATAGTCATCCAGGAAATGGCCAGCCGTATGGCTGTTGTTACGGGCAAGGGTTTGGCAGATCTTATCCGTGAAGAATTCGGCGTAAAAGTGATCTTTTATTCCATGTTCGTCCTGGTTTTGGCTAATATCGGGAATGTTATGGCGGAGTTTGCCGGTATCGCGGCTAGCGCTGATCTTTTTGGTATCAATAGGCCGGTTTTGATTATTGCGTGCGCGTTCTTTGTCTGGTGGCTGGTAGTTAAAGGTAATTATAAGTCAGTAGAAAAAGTTTTCCTGGGAGCCTGCATTTTCTATGTTTCGTATATTATTTCAGGGTTTATCACAAAACCCGATTGGGCGATGATCAGCTCCGAAACTTTGAGGCCTCAATTTCAATTTAAGGGAGCTTACCTTGTTATGCTGATCGGAGTTATTGGCACGACCATAGCGCCCTGGATGCAATTTTATCAGCAGGCTTCTGTGGTGGAAAAAGGTATCAAGCTTAAAGAATACGCGTATCATCGCCTTGATATTATCATAGGAGCTTTTGTAGTAAATATAGTAGCATTTTTTATTGTGATCGTGTGCGCGGATACGCTTTTTAAACACGGTGTAAGCATAGAAACAGCCAAGGACGCGGCGCTCGCGCTTAAGCCTTTAGCCGGCGAGTACTGCTATCTGCTTTTTGCCTTTGGCCTGTTTAACGCCTCGTTATTTGCCACTTCCATACTGCCTCTTTCTACCGCGTATTCCGTGTGCGAAGGTATGGGGTGGGAATTGGGGGTAAATAAAAGCTTCAAAGAGGCGCCGCAATTCTATTCTCTTTACACGGGCATAATTATTTTTGGCGCCGCGTTCATCCTTATACCTAATATACCGCTTGTCAAGATCATGCTTATTTCTCAGGTAGCCAATGGCGTCCTTTTGCCGTTTATCCTTATACTTATGCTTCGCCTTATCAATAATAAGCGCCTGATGGGAGATCTTGTAAATTCCAGGGCATATAATCTTATAGCTTGGGCAACGGTTATTATTATGATCACCTTATCTTTGTTTTTGTTATTTTTCGCATTTTTCCAGAATGTCCAGGGTTTTAACGTGTTGTGCTAACCCATTGTTTGACTTTCGGGGTCTTTGTGATATAGTTATAACCATTTGAAGCCGCAAACTATCACAGTTTATATGGATAATGTGATATAACAAAAGGGGGAGGAGGGCTTTATGAAAAACTATCTTTTTACAATTTTGGGTTGCGTAGGCATTATCTGCCTGGCAGGGTGCGCTTCTACTAGACCTAGTTCTTCGGCATCTCTTGAAAGCCGCGTGCAGGCCTTAGAGAGCAAGGTTGGAATGCTTGAAACTGATACTTCGTCTACCGCGGGCGCTTCAATATCAAGCGGCTCTGAGATGACGGAAAAGGGCGTAAGCGCAGATACCATGACCAAGAAGCAGATCCAGAAAGCGCTTAAAAATGCCGGTTATTATGATGGTGTTGTTGATGGTAAGATCGGCCCGAAAACACGAACTGCCATTATGGAATTCCAGAAAAATATGGAGTTAAAGGCTGACGGTATCGCGGGTAGAAATACCAAAGAAAAACTTTTAAAATACTTACAATAATATATTTTTGAAAGGAGTTTTTAAGGTGAAGACGAGAATTTTGTTAGTGGTTTTATTGGGTGTGGCTATGATGGGGTGCGGCAAAACGCAGGCCCCCGCGCAGACGGCGAGCGTAAACTCTGAGACATTTACTTTAAATGAAGCCGATACACTTTTGGCACAGCCGGTAGACGCGGCTAAACAAAGATCTGTTCCATCCGCGGCCCAGCCAGTCTCCAACATCGTTGTTAATACAGAGGCCCCATTGGTAGATACGGCCGCGGGCCAAGTATCGGAGAACCTGGACGAAAAGATGATCCAGCAGGCCTTAAAGAACCTAGGCCTTTACGCGGGAGAAGTTGACGGAAGCATCGGCCCTAAAACCAAAGAGGCTATTAAGGAATTTCAGAGCAAGAATAGCTTGGCTGCTGACGGCAAGGTCGGGCCGAAAACCTGGGCTGCTTTAAAGAATGCTTTAAACACCAGCTCTGCTGATTAGGTTTTTAGAAAATGTCTTTTTTGTTATCTAAAGGGGGAACAGGAAATATCAGGCACGCGAAACTGAAAGCATGGGTCGCTGAAATGGCGGCTCTATGCAAACCTGATCGCGTTGTCTGGATAGATGGTTCTGAGGAAGAAAAAAAACGCCTGGAAGATGAAGCTGTGGCAACGGGTGAGCTCATCCGCTTGAACGCTGAGAAACTTCCAGGCTGTTTTTATCACCGTACTGCTGTCAACGATGTGGCGCGCACTGAACATCTCACCTATATCTGCGTCAAAAAAAAAGAAGATGCGGGCCCTACCAATAACTGGATGTCACCTAAAGATGGCTATAAGAAGGCGAGCCTTTATTTTCGCGACGCGATGAAGGGTAGGACGATGTATGCTATTCCTTTTTCTATGGGGCCCGTGGGTTCATATTTTAGCAAAACAGGCGTTGAGTTAACCGACAGCATCTACGTTGTCCTTAATATGCGCATAACAACTAAAATAGGCCAAAAAGTTTTAGATTATCTTGGCGTGGATGGTGAGTTCACTAAGTGCCTTCATTCCAAGGCTGATCTGGATATTAATAAGAGGCTTATCCTGCATTTTCCTGAAGATAACGCTATATGGAGCGTGGGGTCTGGCTACGGTGGTAACGTCCTTTTAGGAAAAAAATGCCTTTCGCTTCGTATAGCCAGTTATTTAGCTAAGCGTGAAGGATGGCTTGCCGAGCATATGTTGATCATGGGTGTTGAAGAGCCTAACGGCCGTGTAGAATATATTGCCGCGGCTTTTCCCAGTTCTTGCGGTAAGACTAATCTGGCTATGTTGATCCCTCCGGAAGGCCTGAAAGTGAAAGGTTATAAGATATGGACTATTGGCGACGATATATCATGGATGAGAATAGATACTGATGGGTCTCTATGGGCCATTAATCCGGAGGCAGGTTTTTTTGGTGTAGCTCCTGGCACGAATTCAAAGACTAATCCTAATGCCATGGCCACAATAAAGAAGAATACCATCTTTACGAACGTTCTCCTGAAAAAGGATTTTACTGTTTGGTGGGAAGGCGGAGATGAGCCGCCCCCAGACGGAGGCCTTGATTGGCAAGGCAGGCCTTGGCATCCGGGAGCCAAAGATGAAAAAGGCCAGATAATTAAAGGTGCTCACCCCAACGGCCGTTTTACCGCGCCCGCGTCTCAGTGCCCTTCTATTTCTTTTAGGCTTGAGCATCATCACGGTGTGCCTATTTCAGCGATCGTATTTGGCGGCAGGAGAGCCCACGTGGCGCCGTTGGTCTATGAAGCTTTTAGCTGGCAGCACGGCGTCTATGTTGGCGCTACAATGGCGTCAGAGAGGACAGCGGCCCAGTTTGGCCTTCAGGGTGAAGTCAGGCGTGACCCCATGGCTATGCTGCCTTTTTGTGGATATCACATGGGAGATTATTTCGCGCATTGGTTGAATATCGGCAAGCGTTTAGAAAAGGTGCCTAAAATTTTCCATGTAAACTGGTTTCGCGCTGATGAAAACGGAAAATTATTATGGCCTGGTTTTGGCGAAAATTTAAGGGTGCTGGAGTGGATATTAGACAGGTGCAATAATAAAGCGCAGGCCGTGCGCACGCCTATCGGTTTTATTCCGGCCCTTGACAGTCTTGACATGACAGGGCTTCATTTCCAAAAAGAAAATTTAAAGAAACTTTTAGAGATCGATAGGTTTGAATGGCTGCAAGAGATGAAGAGCCAGAAGGAATTCTTATCTATGTTTGGCGATAGGCTCCCCGCGGAGTTATGGCAGGAATGGGAAGCGCAGAATAAGAGGCTGCAAGAATAAAATAGTTTATAGTTAATAGCATATAGGTTATGGGTAGGGCCTTGTCGATGCAGAAAAATATCGTCCTAAAGACAGAATTTCCAGATATAAAACTATCGCGGCGCGGCAAGGTCAGGGATGTCTATGACTTAGGCGATAAACTTTTAATAGTTGCTACTGACCGCATCTCTTGCTTTGACGTGGTGCTCGGATGCGGCATACCTGAAAAAGGCAGGGTTTTGACAAAGATATCCCTGTTTTGGTTTGATTATTTGAAGGGTATAACGGGAGATCATTTACTGACCGCGGATGTCCTGCAATACCCCAAGGAACTTCGAAAATATAAGGATGAGCTAAGCGGCCGTTCTATGCTTGTTAAAAAAGCCAGGCCTATGGCAATAGAGTGTATTGTGCGTGGTTATTTATCGGGTTCCGGCTGGAAGGAATATAGGCTCAAGTCTTCTGTTTGCGGTATTGCCTTGCCAGGCGGCCTAAGGGAGTCTGAAAAATTACCTCAGGCTGTCTTTACGCCTTCCACAAAAGCCGAAGTAGGGCATGATATCAATATTGACGAGGCCGCGGCGATAAAGCTTGTGGGTAAAGACGCGTTTAGGGAGATAAAGGAAAAGAGTATCGGGCTCTATGAGAAAGCAGCCAGGTACGCCCTGACAAAAGGAATAATAATAGCTGACACCAAGTTTGAATTCGGAGAATATGAAGGCAAACTTATTCTTATTGACGAAATCTTGACGCCTGATTCTTCAAGGTTTTGGCCAACAGAAGGATACACGCCAGGAAAGCCTCAGCCTAGTTTTGATAAGCAGTTTGTGCGCGATTATTTAGAAACCCTTAACTGGGACAAAACGCCTCCAGCCCCGCAAGTCGCTCCTGAGATAATTGAAAAAACATCTCAGAAATACATCCAAGCCTTCAAAGTTCTTACGAACTAATGAGCAAACCATCGCTGGAATTCAAACTCTCATCTGAATATATTGAGCTGGATAATCTCCTGAAAGCGGTGAATATTGTGCCCACCGGAGCACAGGCAAAAATGCTTATTATTGCGGATTCCGTTAAAGTCAACAATGTCGTTGAAAAGAGGGTCCGCAGGAAGCTTAGAAAAGGAGATACGGTTGAGGTTCATGGCAGGGCTATATTATTGGTCTGATCAGGCGGTTTTTTAAGTGTTCTCTAACCTGAGCGTTTTATTAACAGTTTCTAGCAGTTCGCGCAGGTTTAGCGGCTTGACCATATAGAAATCCACTCCGATGACTTTGCAGATGATCCTATCAACATCTTCGGTTTTTACCGTAAGCACAATAATAGGTATATGTTGAAGTTTTTCATTCATTTTGACTTTTTTACAGACTTCTATTCCTGGAAGTTTGGGGAGGCCAAGATCTAGAATGATCAGGTCAGGCGGGTCGGTATTTATCTTGCGCAGCGCTTCTTCACCGTCGCAAGCCAAGCAGATATGAAAAAATTGTGTTCGCTCAAAAAACGATTTAAGGACATTTAATATATCCGGCTCATCATCAACGAGGAGTATTTTCTTAAGGTTAGTCAGTACGGTAGCATTCTGCACGAAGTAACTCCTATAAATAAAAAACCTATTCTTTTACTCCAAGAATAGGCCACTGTTTAGGCA
>Ga0051987_10000171_pt1 | contig 34365 bp, 37 predicted proteins | sample CryGey08umfilter_2_FD_58083 | JGI IMG/M metagenome (GOLD analysis project Ga0051987, IMG submission 58083) | Groundwater microbial communities from aquifer in Utah, USA - Crystal Geyser 4/10/14 0.8 um filter | ecosystem: Environmental > Aquatic > Deep subsurface > Groundwater | place: USA: Utah... | reverse complement strand
GGAAAAATATTTATATCATTATAAAGAAATAGAATACGAAATTGTCCGGGACAAAGACGATAATTGTATTGCGGTATGTAATATGGAAAATATGGATCCTCTGGGAATTCACACAGGGGAATCGATTGTTATTGCTCCAAGCCAAACATTAAATAATTTTGAATATCACGCCTTAAGAGAAGCTGCGATAAAAATTGTTAGAAGTCTAAATATAATAGGAGAGTGCAATGTTCAATTTGCGCTTAACCCTCAGCCAAGTAAAAATCCGAAATCCGAAATCCGAAATTCTCCTTTGGAGTATTATGTTATCGAAGTAAATGCCAGACTTTCCAGAAGCTCTGCTCTTGCTTCCAAAGCAACCGGTTATCCTCTTGCTTATGTTGCCGCAAAGTTAGCGCTGGGTAAAAACTTAACCGAAATAAAAAATAAAGTAACCCAAATAACTTCCGCATGTTTTGAACCGGCGCTTGATTATGTTGTCGTAAAAATTCCCCGTTGGGATATAAATAAATTTAAGAAGGCAGATGAAAAAATTGGAAGTTCTATGAAATCTGTCGGAGAAGTGATGGGCATTGGAAGAAGATTTGAAGAAGCATATCAAAAAGCAATCAGAATGCTTGACTTGGAAATTGAAGGAGCAACAAGTGAGTTTATTTATAATAAAAATAAAACACTTAAAGATTATTTAAAAATCCCAACTCCAAAAAGAATGTTTGCGATTTCTCAAGCACTAAGAGAAAAAATAACAGTTGAAGAAATTTACAAATTAACAGGAATCGACCCTTGGTTTTTAAACAGAATTAAATATATCGTTGACGAAGAATCCTCCATCCCAAAAGATATTAAAAAAATTACTAAAGAAAAACTTCTTCTACTTAAAAAAATTGGAGTTTCCGACAAAAGAATTGGAGAGTTAGCTAAAACAACAGGACTTGAAATCAGAAAACTAAGAAAAAAACTAAAGATTATTCCTTCTGTTTTTCAGATAGATACACTTGCAGGAGAATTTCCGGCAAAAACAAATTATTTATATTTAACCTACAATGGCCAACATAACGATGTTAAACCTCAAAAAAAAAGTGGAGTAATTGTTTTAGGATCCGGTCCTTATAGAATCGGATCTTCTGTAGAATTTGACTGGACATGTGTTAATACGGCAATTAATCTTAGAAGATATAATAAAAAATCTATAATTGTGAACTGCAATCCGGAAACAGTTTCTACGGATTACGATATTTCCGATAGACTATATTTTGAAGAACTAACATTTGAGAGAATTGCAGATATTTATGATTTTGAAAATCCTTACGGAGTAATAATTTCCGTTGGTGGACAAACCCCCAATAATAGAGCTTTTTCCCTAAAATCTTATGGAGCTAATATATTAGGTACTGATCCTAGTAATATTGAAATTGCAGAAGACCGAAGCAAATTTTCTAAACTACTGGACGATATTGACGTAATCCAACCTCCCTGGGATAAATTTACCACAGAACAGGGAGCTTTAAATTTTGTCGAAAAAGTTGGATTTCCGGTTTTAATTAGACCGTCATTTGTTTTATCGGGAACATTAATGCGCGTTTGCTATACGAAAGAAGAATTACTAAATTTTATAAAAGAAGCAACCCTTATATCTAAAGAATATCCAATAACTATTTCTAAATTTATTGTATACGCAAAAGAAATTGAATTTGATGCGGTAGCCCTAAAAGGAGAAATTAAAGCGTCTGTAATTTCCGATCATGTCGAAAATGCCGGAGTTCATTCCGGTGACGCAACTATTGTTTTGCCTCCACAAAGGATTTATTTGGAAACGCAGAGAAAAATTGAACAAATTGCTCAAAAACTTGCAAGTGCTTTAAGTATCTCCGGACCTTTTAATATTCAATATTTAGCAAAAAATAATGAGGTTCAAGTAATTGAAATAAACTTAAGAGCATCCAGAACGTTACCATTTATTTCTAAAGTAACCGGAGTAGATTTTGCCGCACTTTGCGTAGATGCATTTTTTGGAAAAAATAATCCAGCCTTAGATTTAAAAATTAATGATTTCGTTGCCGTTAAAGTTGCACAGTTTTCTTTTGCCAGACTTACAGGGGCAGACCCACTTCTTCATGTAGAAATGTCCTCTACCGGAGAAGTAGCTTGCTTCGGAGAAGACCTGGAAGAAGCTTTTCTCAAAGGAGAGCTTGCGGTTGGTGGAAAAATTCCGGAAAAAGGAATTTTTATAAGCCTTGGGGGAGATGAAAATAAAATTCGATTTTTAGATAATGCAAAAGATTTAGCAAAACTCAATCTTCCAATTTTTGCAACAGAAAAAACCGCGGAATTTTTAAAACATCATAAAATAAAAGCAGAGACTCTTCACAAAATTCACGAACATAAACCCCCAACTCTTCTTGATTATCTCCAAAAAGCCAAAATTGACCTTGCTATTAATCTCGTTGATTCAAATTTTAAAAAAGATATAGACGACGACTATGCAATCAGAAGAGCTGCCGTAGATAATAACGTTCCGCTTTTTACAAACTTTAGAAAAGCAGAACTTTTTATTCGTGCTATAACCAGAAAAAAAATCTCCGAATTATTAATTAAAAGTTGGGACGATTACGTAGGCAACAATTGACAAATTACCATATTTAAACTTAAATTAAAGACAATGGAAATTACTTCTGAAACTAATACTTTACAAGAGCAGATACCAAACAAAGCTCCCACAGAATCAAAAAAACCCACAGAGAAAAGAAATTTAAAACAAGTAATAAGAACTTTAGGAAGAAGACTAAGGATTGGCAATAGAAATCCAGATCAAAAAGTTAGTATAGAACCTCCAACAAATGAAATTAGCCCTAAAATATCGGATGAAAAAACTTCTCCAGAACAAACAGCTGAAGCTCCAGAACAAACTCTCGAAAGCTTTCTTGAAGAAAAAATTTTTAAAGAATTAAGTATTTCAGAAGATAAAGAACAGCAAAGAATAGCCGAGTTAGAAGCAAGCGGAGCATCAGAAAAGCAAATTGCAATAGAAAAACGTTCCTTTGCAAATATTAGGGAAACAATAAGGTTGTATTTCCATTCACTAACAGAAGAGGGCATTCATGATTACGAGAAAATAATGCAACATAAAGATAAACGTCATATTGAAATTAGAGATGAATTTATAATAAAAGGAATAGCAGAAAATCCGCTGCTTAAAAAATTTAAAGATTTAAAAACCCTTGAAGAAGCAGAATCAAAATGGAATGAATTAAAGCAAGAGCGGGAAGATGTTGAAGAAATGCTAGGAATAGATACTTTTACAAGGGACGAAGATTACCAAACAATCACTTCTAATGATCCTGAATATAAAAAAATTAATGAAGACATGATTCTTCTTAAAGGGATTATTGAAAAAGTTACACTATGGAAGGAGGTAAATGAACCTGATAGCGAAATCTATAAAGCTGATGAAGAAAATGATCAATTAATAAAAGACGAGCTTACAGAAAGCAGAGTAAAAATTACGCGCGAAGAAGCTTTAGAAGCCCTTAAGATCGCAATCATCGAAATCGAACTACACAACAAAGTTACTTTAAATTTACACTTAGGAGCCTTAGAAGAAATTATCGAGAGCGGAGCAATTGTTTCTTCGGCTTCGCTTGACTTAGAACGATTGGAAGACCTAGCAAAAGCAATAGCCTCAACCACAACAAACTCCGGCGATAGAAGATATGGAAGCGTTGCATCTGCTCAGGGATATATGCGCTTGAGGGCAGAAGTAGAAGAACAACTAGATTTAGAGCCTGGAACTATTATTTATGGAGCAATCTCAACCGACGATGAACCACTCGGGCATACTATGTATGGAGAATGTTGCGTAGTCTTTAATAAAGATGCTTTGCAAGGGTTAACCTTTACAGAAGCCGATTCGATGTCCGTTATAAGAGGAGACGGTTTTTATGGACGAAAGAGCAGTGGAATAGACCTTGGAGAAACAAGACGACAGAGGCAACTTTCTTACGATCATGCTCTAATTTCACAGGCTGTTACAAGAGCCTTTCATGCAAAAGAAAGGGAATTGCTGGACGGTTATGACTCTGACGAATCTGCCGAATACCTTGAAGCTCAAATTCCAACTCCCATATCCTTCGATAGGGAACATATTTTAGAAATCAAAATAGACAAAAGCGTTGACATGGAAAAATTAAACGGCCTAGATATTCCTATAAAAGTAATAGAAGATTATCCGGCACGCATACCGGATTATATTCGAGAGATTAAATAAATCATTGACAAAGAACGATTAAAAAGAGTAAATTTGTTTTAGTGAAAGATTTGAAGATCCCGTTTTTTACAGTCCTATTTATTTTTATCGGCTTAATCGTTTATTCAAAAGTCGTAGGATCAACCCCATTAACAAATAATGGAAATACTAAAACTAATGTGTTTCATGTCCAGGGAGAAGGAAAAGCAACTGCAATTCCTGATACCGTAACCGTAACCGTCGGTGTTACTCAAGATGCTTCGGAAGTAATCCAAGCGCAAAGTAAAGTTAATCAAACTACTAATAAAATTATTGCCGATTTAAAAAAATTAGGAATAAACGAAAAAAATATTAAGACTCAAAATTATAGTGTAAATCCAAAATACAATTATACGTCGATGGGAAACAAACCGGATGGCTATACCGTTAGCCAGGAGATAGAAATAGAATCAAAATTAATTGAAAAAATAAATAAAGTAATTGATTTAGCAACGATAGATGGGGCAAACATTATAAATGGTACAAATTTTACTTTTAGCGATGAGCTTCAGAAAAAATTGGAAAATCAAGCGAGGGAAGATGCGGTAAAAGATGCCAAGCAAAAAGCGGAAACTCTTTCTAAAGCCGCAGGAATGAATTTAGGCAAAGTTGTTGATATTACCGAAAGCAATGATCGTGTTTATCCAATTCCAATGATGAAAACCCAAGAAGGAATAGCTGGGACAACTCAAGCGTCCGTACCTCCAACACAAGTTACTCCGGGAGAAAATACCGTTAATATAACGGTAAATATTACCTACGAAGTACGCTAATTTTACTTTTTATTTCCGCTGTGGAAGCTTTTATGAACGTCACGAAGCTGTCTATTTGTGATATGTGTGTATATTTGAGTCGTGGCAATGTTTTTATGCCCCAGCATTTCCTGAACGGCTCGGATATCCGCACCATTTGTTAAGAGGTCTGTTGCAAAAGAATGACGAAAGGTATGTACGGTTGCATCGACCGGAATCCTGGAAACCCTTACGTATTTTTTAACCATTCTCTCTACAGATCTTGAAGTAAGCCTCATTTTTTCGCCATTATTGTCAACAATTATTTTCCCGCTGTAACGGATAAATAATGGCTTAAATATGTCTTTTCGTTTATCTAAATATCTTTTTAGAGACAAGGCAGATCTTTCCGAAACAAAAACAATCCTTTGTTTATTACCTTTTCCAATTATCCCAAACTCTTTTCTATCTAAATTAATTTTATCTTTATTTAGCGAAACCAGTTCCGAAACACGAAGACCGGTAGAAAAAAGAAGCTCTAGGATTGCGCGGTCTCTTAAGCCTTCTTCTTTTGAAGTATCTATCGACATTATTATCCTGTCTACTTGTTCTTTTTCTAAAAACTTTAATGAATGGCTTTCGGTTTTTGGCAGATCTATTTTAGACGGCTCGAGTGTTTTATAGTCGTTTTTAATTAAAAAGCGGAGAAATGAACGCAAAGCTATTACATAATAGTTTTGTGTTACTCTTTTTAAGGTCATTCCTTTAGTGTCTTCACGGTTAGCAAGAAAAACCCTATATTTTCTGATTATCTGAAGATCTAAATCTGCTAACGATTTATCAGGTAGGTTAGTGGTAAACCATTTTTCAAATACTTCTAAGTAATGTCTATAATCGCGGATTGTCAGTTTTGAACAATTTTTCTCTATTTCCAAATATTCTAAAAACTGATCTATTAACTGAAGTAGATTTCCCTTCATATATTATACGACGTTGAAACAATCGTAACCAACTCATCCAAAAATGTCAAATACTTGACAAAATAAAGCTAAAACTGCATACTTAGATTGAAATGTCTGATTTTCATGAACCTCAACCAGGTAAAGTAGTTCACGTTGATTTTGCCGGAATAAATAATCCTACCAATGCACCTAAAAAACCAACTACGAATGAAGTCTTAAAAGAATGGAAAGAATTTACTGACAAACAGGTACATCAAGAGCGTCGTATATCCAATCGAAGATTTTTTAAAAAAGCCGGTTTAACAGTTGCTGCTGTCGGAGTGGGAATTGGAGCACTTTTTGGAATAAAAGCAGCCGTGGACGGCAACACCGACTCAGCGGCTAGGGAAAAAATTAAATCACGACTAACAACCACAGAAGTTATTAATAATGAAGCTGCTAAGGTGTTTCTACCGAAACGAACATCTATTGATCTAACCAAAGTAAACATCCGCACTTCTCCCGAAGTGCCACAGGATGATATCGGAGGTGGCAGTAATATCGTTAATCGATCAAAAATTCGTAGTATCGGAGGAAGCGAGCTACCGAAAGACGCAAAGACTATGTATATCGATAATGCGGAATTGGTGGAGGGAGATGATTCCAATGGTAGATGGTTCAGTCTTATTGATGAGATGGAAGATGGAACTATCGGAAAAATTTATATCAATTTTGACACTAATGAAAAATTTGGAGTCATAAAAAGAACATCTAATGAGGTAGGTTTTATAGCGGAAAATGGTAATGGATCAATACCAAGATATCAACAAGATCCAATTATTGTAGACGCCAACACTATGAATAAAGTGTATTTTGAAATTCCACAATCATAACCCTTACAATAATAAAACATCAATGAATTTCTTTTATTAGACCCATAGCAAACATTCCTATGAGGAAGTTTTATATCTTATATTAATTACCGCCAAAGATTAAATCTAATCCGGTTCCACTTACTCCAACGCCGACGCTATTCCAAGCAGAATTTAATTGATTATCATTATGAGGGACGTCGCTTGCAAAAACCCATTCAATTAAATGGACTCCTGACATTCTATAGCCGATAGAGGAATTTTCACCAATTCTGTAAAACCCGGTTTTTTTTATATTTTCAGAATTATTAAAATATTCATTAAAGCCGGCATGCTCATCCAATTTATTCTCTTTACTAAAAAAGTCTGCTCTAGACTGCGCGTATTCGGATAAAGAGCTATTCCATCCAAGTGTATTTTTTCCTTGCACCCTGCGGTAATTATTTAATGCTTCATAAATTTCCTGCGGAGTAGCCATTTGAGCATCTTCCCCAATTTTAATTGTCCAGGTATGCTCAGAAATCTGCTTTGAGACTCCCCAAGGATCATTGTTATCTTTGTTTAAATTTGTAATTGACTGATTTTCCTGAAACTTTTCTTCAGCAACAACCTTTGTAATTTTGGCAGACCTTATTGATGTCGGCAAAGACGTTGGCTTGATATTATAATTAATTTCCGGTTGGATATCTTTAATGATTTTACCTTGGGAAACATCAACAATTTGAGGCTGAATAATTAAATGTAAAAATGAAAAAATTAAAAATAAAAAACTTGCCATTATGTAAATTTAGGAAAAATGAACAAAAATGTCAAATTCATAAATAAATCATTGACAAATTCGCTGCTTAGATGATATAAGTTTATAGATTCTGCCTCTTGAAAATTCTTGTTTAACATATGTCAGAGAAAAAACTATACAGAAATGGAGACAGAACTAAAGAAAAGGATTTAAAGCCGGCGGAAGCTAGAACCTCCCTTGCTACCAATGAAACATTAGCCTTAATTATTAACGGACTGGAGAAAATAGTGCCAAATTGGGATGGCCTACTTGGTGCGTTATCGGAAGATCAAAAACTTAAAATTAACGGCAAAGCAAATGGCCAATTGCTTGGTAGACTTGCAGAAATACACGTGGCATATGTTCTGGAAGGTCTTGCTATTGACAATTCACTGGTCAAACTTTGGCCAATTCCACACAACCAGGAAACAAAAAATTATAGACTTGAACAAAGTGGCAATAATTATGTTGTTTATAAAAAAAGTAGCACCATTGCTTGTGTTGAATACGATATGGTCACAGAGGTTGATAATCTTCCTGTTATATGGGAAGTAAAAATCGGATATTCTTTATCTCAAGCAATTAATTCCCAGCGCATAAAAACTATAGCGGAACCGCTGGCTCAATATTACGGACATACAAATTTTGGTTATGTAGTAGTTGCACCGATGGTCACCGACAAACTAACAATTAGCCAAAGAAAATTTGTTGAAAAAGGAGGTTTAATTGCAAGGATACCTACAACAAAAGCTCAATTTGAGAGTAACATAAAATTTGCAAATGAGAATAGATAGTCCTTTTCAGCTTCAGAGAATTCCTAAAATAGTTAATTTTTTGACCACATTTAGCCTTAAATTTTGAAAAAATAGTAAAACCTATAGTGGGGAAGTGAACGAATATTAGATCCGGGTGATAAAAAGAACCAAATAAGAAATGGGCAAATGAATTATAGAAAAATTATCTTATTTAATCAAAAATTCAACATAGAAAATATGCCACTTCTCCGAGAACCATGCCTGAGTAACGTCGCAAAAGTATTATTGTGCGACGTTACCAGTTTAACCTTCCCACTGCTAAAATTACAGATATTTTTCCCATACAGTATTCCGGAGAATAATAGAAAAGATTTATTATATTTATTTACTGCATAGTTAACTCTCTCCTCTAGAATATTTAATTAATTTTGTATAATTCATTCATTAAGTCATGGGTTCTCCTCCAAAGCTTCTAAGTAACCTCGATTTAGCTTGATTTAGTAGTCTAAACTCGTAATTTTAGCCTCAATCAACAATAAATTATTCAATACTAATCGGCAGAAAAGAACATTCGTATTTTTTTCGATAAATATTTAGGAGGTCGAATTAAGTTATTTTAAAAAAAAGACAACCCCAATCTTAGAGGAGAACCTTGGCAAAAAGCTCGTGAAAATTCTTCCAATAAATGCGTGAAAATACTTTTCCACATTTGTTTTGTTAGAAAATAAGTCCTATAATAATTAATATTGATAATATATCAAACTATATCACCTATTTCATTTTATCTTACAACCTGGACTTTTATTCACTTCTCCACTCCACCGCATGTTCTGGCTATTTCTTATTTTTTTAGGGAAAAATAATTTTTTTTCTAGAAATGAATTCAAATTAATTTACTTATTAGAAGTGTTTATAATTTTGGTAATCTCCCTTCCCTGCTCTAATTTTTAAATCCATGAGGTATATAAAACAAGTGCAATAAAAACAATAATCGAAACTAAAATATATTCCCAAATTACAGACCTAAAAAGCCTTTTATCAAACCACATTTGAGTAAGACCAATTAACGAATAGAAAACTCCCGTTAGAAATAAAGATATTAGAGTGGGAGTACTTGGCCAAAACCAAAGCATTACCGAAAGCTCAAACAAGCAAATCGTTAGAAGTAATGCCCAAGATATTTCCGAAAGAATGTTTTTTTCAAGAGTATGAATCCATAGAGATTGCAAAACAATTGGAAAAGTATAAATAAAAATTATTGCAAGTGTAATGAGAACATTTAAATGCATCGAAAAGACTACATTGGAAAGAAAGAAAAAGGACAAAAGGGTTAGAGTAAATGTAACCGTTCTTGCGCCGGATAAAAGGGCTATTGTTCGCATAGATGAAACAGTAAAAATATTCTCACTCAAAAAAAGCGAATACAAACCGGTCGCATATAGACCTGTAATAAAGATCCTGGTCAATAAGCGCGCCGGAACTAAAAGATAAAACATTCCAAAGGAAAGACTAAAAAGAAAAGGGAGGATAAATATTTGCGGCATAAAATTATTTTTTAAATCTTTTCTTAATGCCAAAAAAAGAAAAAAGTCACTTAAAAGTGATAATATAAAAACAAGGTAAATTCCTGATTTTCCCAGAAAATATTCTGATACAAAAAGTCCAATTGATAACAAAATTACCGATATTACCAATCTTTGTCTTTTACTTCCCAAAAGTGTTTCTATCTTAGTCTCTGTTGCAGAAACCAATTTACTACCGAAAATTTTTCTTTTTCTTTCTAGCATAGGCAATTAAGCAATATTTGAATAAACTTTTTGTACATCTTCTAGGTCTTCTATTGCATCAATAAAGTTTCCTATCTTACTTAAAATAACATCATCTGTTATTTCAATCTTAACTATTGGTTTTCTGATTACTTGCAAGTCTATAACCTCAATCCCCTTTCCTACTAACTTATCTTTAATCCTTATCAATTCCGAAATTGCCGTATAAATTAAAACTTCTTTTTCTAAATCTTCTACATCTTCCGCCCCACTTTCCGCTGCCAAAGCAAAAATATCGTCAAATGTTTTACCCTCTTTTTTTACACCAATTTGCCCAACTTGTTTAAATTGATATGCGACTGACCCCGGCTGACCAAAATTGCCACCGGTCTTGTTAAACACACTTTTAATAAGAGACGTCGTTCTCTGTGAGTTATCCGTTGTGGCTTCTATAATTAGCGATACTCCTCCCGGAGCAAAACCTTCGTAAACAACTTCTTCTAAATCTCCCGCTTCTTTACCAAGTACTCTCTTTATTGCTCTCTCAACGTTATCTTTTGGCATATTGGCGGTTTTTGCCGCATCCATCGCCAGTCTTAATCGAAAATTTTGTGTAGGATCGCCAATTCCCCCACCTTGTTTGACTGCTATTGTAATTGCATTGGAAAGTTTGGTAAAAATTAAACCTCTTTTTGCATCCGTAATCCCCTTTTGTCTTTTAATTGTCGACCATTTTGAATGACCACTCATAATAACTAACAACTAGGAATTAGCAACTAGCATCTAGATATTTTTAGTAGAAACTGAAGGCTAGAGGCTGATCACTAGACGATATATTATACCCTTTCTATATTGACTTTTGCAATAAATAGTAGTAAAATTTTTCAATATTTTAACTTCAAAAAATGATTATTCTTCATAACAAAAATCTTAAAACTCAAGCCATAAAAACAGCACTATCCGGAGACTGGAAATCTGCAATTGAACTTAATAAGACTCTTCTTAAAGAAAATTCACAAGATATTGAAGCCCTCAATAGACTTGCTCTTGCATATACAATTACCGGAAAAGTTAATCAGGCAAAAGAAACTTACGAAAAGGTATTTGAGATTGATCCCCTTAACCCGATTGCCTTAAAAAATTCAAAAAAATTAAAAGATAAAAATGGACAATCCGATAACAATAATACTTTTCAGATAAATAGCAATTTCTTAGAGGAAACAGGCAAAACCAAAATCATCGAGTTAGTAAATCTTGCCCAAACAAGCATAATTCAAATTTTAAGAGTCGGACAATGTGTTAATTTGTGTATAAAAAGATCTAAGATCTTTGTTTTGGAAGGTGAAAAACAATACATTGGAGTATTACCTGATGATATCGGCAGACGCCTGATTAAATTTATTAAGAACGGTAACAAATATGACGTTTCTATAAAATCAACAGTTGGAAATAAGGTGTTTGTTTTTATTAAAGAAATTAAAAGGGCTACAAAACTTAAAAATAATCCATCGTTTATAACAGCTAGTGACAATGGACTCGGATTGAATAAAATAAAAATTAAGAGTAAGATTTCAAAAAATGTCGAAGACTCCACAGAAAATGATCAGGCAAAAAATTAATTTTTACTCTGGAAGACGACTCTTCCTTTTTTTAATTGCTTCTTAACCTTTCTAATTTCTATTTTGCTATTTTGTTTTTTAAGCGAATAGATAGACATTAAAACAGAAATTATGGCAATAGTAATAATTATTTTTATGAACATAGTTAATATTTAAATTCCGAAATTTTATCCATGCCAAGTATAATTATAACATCTGCCAAAGAAGTATCTTTAGATTTTTCATTTACAAAATTAAGAATCGAAGATAATTTATCCACCGTGTAGGATTTATTTCCAGAATAAATAATTTTTGAAACTTTTTCCTTCCTTTCGGAAGTCGAAACAATAACTACGTCTCCCCCAATATTGTTTATTACAGTTGCCAATCTATTCCCTACTCCAGTTATGTCCGTACCGTTTATAATTTGAATTCTTTTCTTTTCTGTGGATATTTGCTGATCCGTAAATAATGACGACACTAATACTCCTCTCGTATATTCATCAAGATCTTTAATAATCTTCTTTTCGTAAATCGATGTTAATGGAACAGATTTTGTAAAATACGATAACCTTAAAATATCTATCGAGGTAAGTTTAGATTTAAGTTTATCAAGATCTATGATAGATTTAAGAAGATTTGAGGTAATATTTGCCCGTGAAATAGAAATTTCATTTGAAACAATATGGTCATCAATCGGAACCGCTAAAAATTTTCCAATGTTTTCGTTTACCTTCCCATCAACGGTCAAGATCGATATCGACTTTTCTTGCGGTGAAAAAGATATTACCTTGATATTATCTTTTGCCGACACTGCAACCGTAAAACGGTGATCACCATCGAACTTACTATTTTTTAAAACAATAACTAATTTAATAATTAGTGAAACAAATATTAAAAATAAAAAACTAACTAAAAAGAATAAGGCAATATTTAAATTATTTTTTTTTGCAGCTTTTTTTTTCTTACCCATATTAAACCCCTACTTATATACTAAAGAAAAAAGAGAAGTTTTACAATTGCTTTTTACAGTTTTGAAGATTTTTCAAAAATTTTGATAACTCTTCCGGTAGTGTGCATTCCAGTGAGACAGTCTCCCCTGTCTTGGGCTGTTTAAAAGAAATTTTATATGCATGCAAAAAAACCCTTGGTAAAAGGAAACGGTCCTTTTTGGATATTTTTCTTCCTGCATAAAGAAAATCACTAAAAATAGGTCTATTAATATATTTTAAATGTACTCTAATTTGATGAGTCCTACCGGTTTTTGGATATAACTCAACTAAAGACAATTCCTCTTTTGTATTGGAAATTGGAAATTGGAAATTGGAAACTACCTTATACCTGGTTATAGATTCTCTACCCCCGGCTAAAATTCCAAATCTTTTTCTATTCCATGGTAATCTACCAACGGGAACTTTAATTTCCCCTGCTTCCGGAATAATTTTTCCATGAGCTAGAGCAAGATACGTTTTTTTTACAATTCTATCTTTAAATTGCTTTTGCAAATTTCCGAAAGAGTCTTCATTTTTAGCAACAATTAATAATCCCGATGTTTCTTTATCAATTCTATGCACGATACCTGCCCTTTTATAAAAATCCGACTCCTTTTCTTGATCTTTGATCTTTGATCTTTGATCTTTGATCTTGTTTTCTATCCAATCTTGTACCGTAATCTGTCCGATTGTAGTTTCGGATCTATTAACTATAGTTCCGGCCGGTTTATTTAAAACAAACAGATCTTCGTCTTCATAAATAATTTCAATATTCATTTTTTACCGTGAAGATTTATCAAAAAATTCTTTATAAAAGATAAATAATAAAGAAAGAATTAGAATTGCTAAAAATAAAATATTTTCTACGTTAAAAATTATGTAAGGTTTTTTATTTAAAAAAGAAGCAAGCAAATTAAACAAAGAAAGAAAAGAAATAAAAGCAACTCCAAACAAGCCATCTTTTAGCTTACCCCTTAAGGATAGCGGAAAAATCAATTTTGCAGAAACAATTAAGGTTAAAACATAAATTATAAATAGAAACATCGATCTTATTGAATTTCCAGTTAAAATAATTAGCCCTAAATACCCAACAGGGAGTGCACTTAAAAAGCTTAAAGCAAAGATATCAATTGCCTTTCCCATCGGAATATTTTTATTTCTTAGATATGGAAGGAAAAAAATTAAACCTCCCAATGCAGCGCCGATTAAAGAAAGTCCGGGAAAATACGGAAAAAGAAAAAATCCTAAAACTTTAAAAAAAATAGGTTCCGGATAGATTAAGACGTAGAAAAGACGGGAGAAAAAAAGAGCAGAAATTGCAGTTAGGAAGGCTGTATTGAAAATGCTTTCAATGGAGATATTTTTTCTATTAATTACAAAATCATCTTTTACCAAAGTGTATAAGACATAAAGAAAAACTATAAAACATACCAAAAGTACAATTATAAAAAATTGCATATTTAAGCTTTTTCAGTGTAAGCACCCGACTTGGTATCTATCTTTATTTTGCTCCCAACATTGATAAAAAGAGGAACTTTTGTTTTGAATCCGTTTTCTAAAATCGCATCTTTAAAAACGTTCGTCGAAGAATTTCCTTTTATTGAAGGTCCTGTTTCTTCAACCTTAAATTCCATTTTTTGAGGAAGATTCAAAGAAAGAGGCTCATCCTCCAAAAAACTTAAGTTAAAAGACTCTCCCTCCTTTAAAAAAATATGCCCTTCAGCAAGATCAAGCGGAATATAGATCTGTTCAAAAGTTTTAGGATCCATAAAATACGCATTTGCATCGTCTTTATACAGAAATTGGAGATCTCTTTTTAAAACTGAAACCGACTTCACTTTTGCTCCGTTTATATAACTTTTTTCCAAAGAGTTACCCGTCTTAATGTTCTTTACTTTAACGTGAATTGTAGCACTACCTCTACCCATTTTAATATGCTCATAAGAGATTACCTGAAAGGTATTGCCTTGATCTTCAAAAAACGTTCCTGCTCTAAGCTCTGTTACCGATATCATATGAGTTTTATTTAGTTCTTTTTATTCTGATTAATCCGGAGAATGGAACTACTTCGACTCCCCTCTTTTCCAATTCATCTAGGAATAAATTTGCACCAAGAGAATCCGATGCCATATGTCCCGAAACAATTACATTTAAGTGGTGTTTTTTTGCTTCCTCATAATGTTGCTCTGGCATATGCATTTCAACAATTGTACCTATTCCGGCATTAGTGATTCTTTCGTAGATTAATTTTGACCCTGAAGTTCCGCCGGTAAAACCTGTAATCGCAACCTTTCCCGCTCTATTTTTCTCCGATCCGGCAGTAACTCTTGGTCCGGAGTTTGTCTTTTTTGCCTCTGCAAATTCAGGGATCTCTTCGATTGCTTCTAAAACTTCTCCAACTGTCTCCGGTTTTCTTTTTGCCAAATGATTCGAAATAAAATTATGACCCATATTATCCCAAATTGTATGAATACACATAAGAGGAATCTTTAGAAGTCTTGCGGCATCAACAGATTGAAAATGATTAGCGGGACTTAATCCTCTTCTTACTTGATTTATTCTATCGTGAAGCAAAGACTCTGCAACGTTAACTGGAATACCTAAATTTGCCATAACATCGACCTGTACATCCATAACTTCATCAAGTGCTACCAAAGCTTGTCCCTCCGGATGATGACCAATAATTAGGTCTATCTTTTTACCTTTTTCGTTTAGCCTATCCGTTAGAACAACTTCTCCAGTTGTAATATCAATGCCGACAATAACTTTTGAAACTTTTGTTTTAGAATCACCAAGAAGAATTCTGGAATCGGCGTATGGGTTTTTTAGAGACTCTTTATCGAAAAATGCCTTCTTTTTTTCCGGGAGTTCTTCAAATTGCTTTTTTGCCCGTTCTAAAGATTTCTTTACTCCCTCTTTTCCCCTGGGATCTGCTTTACTTCCCATCTCTATTGCCAAATCATAAATTTCTTGTAACGTCATAATTGAAAGTATATAATATATCAGGCTCAAACGCAATAATTTAAAACATTGGAAGTCTTTGCGAGTTATACTTTTTTTGCAGTGAACACTATCGTTTGAAAACCATTATTAAAAAGTTGAACTTTTCGCGCTGCGAACAAGAAAGAAAGTATAGTGAGCAAAAGTATTGAGCTAAAATTGCCGAGGTGGCGGAATGGTATACGCGGTAGTCTCAAAAACTACTGGTCGCAAGACCATAAGGGTTCGACTCCCTTCCTCGGCACATTTTTTAAGTCAGTTGAACAAATCCCGCAAGTGGTTCTCCCCAATCCCGAGAACCAATTTCTACAATTTTAAAGTCTTGAGGAAATGAACAGGTCATAATCTTACTTTTTTCATCCTCTTTTATTGCAAAATCCACTGCCATTCCTTCACTATTATCATCTAAAGAAAAATGAAAACCTATTGCTCCAATACTCATTAGTTTTACAAGTGGCAAATAAGGATTTCTTTCTTTTTTACTCTTCTTTATGGTTGCAAGAGAAATAGCATGGTCGCTAATTGAGCCTGAAGCAATAATTAAATCTGATAAATAATCGAAATTTGATCCTGCAGATAAACGGTCGAATGAATCCCTAACGCCTTCCCAAGCCACTGTTTCAAATAATTTTTTACCGACAGTTGCTGTAAAAGCCAAAGAAGCTCCTCGAGAAATAAATTCTTGATCATCCCAAACATTAGCTTCTGCCGCACTGTAACAAAAATCATAAGTCTCTTTTAGGTTGGAGTGTCCAAATCTATTTTCCAACAACATATCGGTAAAATTTTCGGCAAGTTCCTTGGTCTCGTTAATTGTTGCTTTTACCGAACGTCTATCTTGCTCTCTAAAAAATCTTCCTTCCTTTTTCACAATAACTCCAAAAATAATTTCCACTTCTGCTTTCGCAGTCTCTGACAAGGAGAAAGCCTCCATAAATGAGCTTGCGTTTGCAATCGGATCCACAGAAAGAAAAGTTTCTTTTCTCATTTTTTAAACTGAATCATCTTTTCTCTATTCTTTTAATTATTTTTAAACAAAGATTTTAAGATTAATTAACCTGATATAAGCAAAGTAAATAATTAGAATCAAAATAATTAAAGGTAAAATAATTACCGCTCCTATTGTTAGAACTGCACTAATCAACTCATGAATTGAACTATTAGGATGAATCAAGAGATTTTTTTTATTCTTAAACCTAAAATCGATAAATTCTTTTGTAAAAGGCTTTTTAAATAAAAGTACCCAAAAATAGTTAACTGTGTAACGGAGCATCATGGTAAACGGTCCTTCTGCCGCCAATCTTCTTCCGGAAGAATACATTGGCAATTTAAATGTCCACTTAACTTTTCCCATTCTTCCCATCTTCAATGCTATATCTGCGTCCTCACCATAAAATGAATAAACTTTTTCATCATACCCCCCCATCTTTTCAAAAACCGATTTTTTAAGAACAGAATTTCCTCCTTGAAGCATGGATCCCATTTTAGACATTTTGTTTGCAACAAAATATAAACAATAACTATAGTAGTAGAATCCACCCAACATTCTATTCATAAATGTAGACAAGTCGTAAAAGATAAATGGACCGCTTAGTGCAACTAACTTTTTATCGTTTTCAAATTCGGTTGAAACAGTCTTTATCCAACCCGGAGTAAGTCTTGAATCTGAATCAATATTGGCAATTAAATCACCTTTTGAAGCCAAATATCCTGCTTTTCTGGCATAAACTAATCCCTTTTTAGGCTCGTCTATAATTTTTACATTCTTAAATGATTTTGCAACTTCTATGGTTTTATCGATTGAGGCGTTATTTACAACGATGATTTCATAATTATAATTTTTATTCTCTGTTTCCCGGAAAATTGATTTCAAACAATCCTTGAGGTAATTTTCTTCATTATAGGCGGGAATTACAAAGCTAATCATCATCTATTTGCATATTATATACTTTTTAAAAAGTCTATTCTAGGTTTTTTTATAGCTATTTATGGCATTTTTGTAAACATCCTCCCACATTTTGGCAATTTTTTCCGGAGAAAATTGACAGACATATTCTCGAGCTTCTCTTCCTAATCCTTCCAATTTTTTTTTATTTTTAAAAAGATCGAGAATTTTTTCTTCAAGAGCTTTTTGGTCTCCTGGTTCAACAACGAGTGAATTAATTCCATCTTTGGCATAATCTGCAAGTCCCCAGGCATTAGTTGCTACAACTCCCATTTCACAGGCCATTGCATTCATCATGGAAATACTTTGAGTTTCGGCAACGCTCATCATTACAAAAACATCGTTTGCATTATAAAGCTCGGCAAACTTTTGCGGACTTTCAATAAAACCGTAAAATTTTGAATTATTACCAAGACCTAAGTCTTCGATTAGTTTTTTTAGATCTTGTTCGCTTGATCCCCTACCCGCAATTACAAAATTAATTTCCGGGATAATCTTTTTTAGATTAGCTGCTGCTTTTACCATCATGTCTACATTTTTTTCCGGAGCAAGACGACCGGCGTAAAACAAGCTAAAGTCAGAAATTCCGTATTTTTTCTTTAATTCTAATTTTGATTTTGGCGGCTTAAAGACATCAATATCAACCGGGTTAGGAATAACTCCGCAAGGAACATTAAATCCGTATTTTTTCATTTCGTTTAAAACTGGGCTTGAGGGAGAAGAAACAAATTGGCAATGATTATAATACCATGCGTCATATCTAGAAACAGTTTTTTGTACTACTTTTCCTTTTATCGGAAAGTATGATAAGAATTGAACAATTGGGGTGTGATTTGTCCCAACCAACGGTTTTTTTAGTAATTTTGCATCCAACAGCGCTTCTATTCCAACCCCTGCAATAAGATTTGTATGGATTACATCGGGGTTAAATTTTTTGAGGCTAAATGAACCCAGTCCTGACGGAATTACAAACCTGCTTTGTTTTGTACCTGTTGGAAATGAAAAAGATGGAAAACGAGTAATTTTTATGTTCTTATGCAAAAAGACCTCTTTATAAGATAGATTAAGTAAATCGTAATTTTTTTTTATATATTTGGGAACAAAATAATTTACCAGATGTCCCCTCCTGGCAAGCTCTTTACCTGATGCAATTATTGTATCGGAAATTCCACTTAGTTCAGGGAAAAAATTGTCAGAGTAAATTGCAATTTTCATTCAGTTTTTAAAACATCTTCTTTATTAAGTTTTTCGATAAATTTGTCAAATTTAGTTCTAAATCTATTGTACAAATAGTAAGAAATTAAAATTATAATTGCTAAAACAATAGCTCCAATTGTGAGGTAATCCAAATATTTATCAAGTCTTACGTAAGCTTGACCAAAATAATACCCAATTAAGATGAAAATTAACGATTTGGGTAAAGTTGCTAAAAAATTAAACCAAATAAACTCCCAAAATGGTATTTTTGCAACACCGGCTGCAACTAGAATTGGTGCTCCAAAAGCGTGAGAAATTTTTCCAAAAATTAGAGTTTTTCTGGTGTGTTTTTCAAAGTGGGATTCCAATCTTATGATTTTTGCTGCACTAAGACCGATATATTTACCCCATTTATTAATAAAGTTTTTCCTTCCCCACCTGCCAATTGCATAATAAACAAAATCACCGAATAAATCGGCAATTACCACAACTGCATATACTAAAAAAGGGTTTAGAAGTTCTAAGGATGATAAAAATCCAGCAATAATGGTAATAATCGGTCCTTCTAAAACCATTACCGGAAAAAGAATAAAATACCTATAAACAACCAACCACCCAATTATTTGGTCTAATGAAAATATCATTTTAAAATATAAAAAGGTTAAAAATTAATACTTAATTTTGCATTAACTTTATAACCTATTTATATTAATTAAGCTCCGACTTTTAAAGCTATAGCCGATAATTTATCTTCTATTCTCTTTAAAGCTGCTGTCAGATCCCCATCATCATTCGGAGTGTCAGACGAAATAGGCATTACCAGCCCTGAATCTGTTGTTGCTGCCGGCTGTGCCGGGAGAGGGTCACTAGACAAGCTAATAGGTGGTCCTCCCGGAACGATCGGATCGACAGGCTTAGGCTCTATAGGGCTCGTGCTTAAATTTGACATTCCCTGGTTTGTTGTATCATCCATTATTAATCACCCCCTTCTCTTTTTGTATCCACATTATAAAATTTTATCCTATCTCCACGAAAAAGTAAATCAATTTCCGCGGTTGGTCCGTTTCTATGCTTTGCTATTAATAATTTTGTTTGCATAACATTAGAAATTATTTCCGTTTCCGGTCTGTATAAGAACATAACAACGTCGGCGTCCTGTTCTATTGCTCCTGATTCTCTTAAATCCGCAAGCTGTGGTTTTTTTTCTCCTCTATGCTCTACCGCGCGGGAAAGCTGTGATACTGCCAGAACAGGAATTTTAAGCTCCCTTGCAAGACCCTTTAAAGACTGTGAAATCATGGATACTTCCTGGACCCTGTTGTCGTAATGCCTTCCAGGATTAGCAAGTTGAAGATAATCAACTATAAGAATAGAAATATTGTGCTCCAGTTGCAATCTTCTTGCCTTAGTGCGCATTTCAGAAATATTTATACCCGGAGTATCGTCGATAAAAATTGGAGCCTCTGCCAACTCACCCATTGCATGGGAAAGTTTTGTAAAATCCAACTCTGATAATTTTCCTGTTTTAAGCCTCCATGCGTCTACATCGGCTTGCCCAACCAAGAGCCTGTCCACCAGTTCCTCTTGACTCATTTCCAAGGAGAATATTCCAACCGGCTTTTTATCTGCGACTGCAATATGTTGAGCCATGTTTACAACCATTGCCGTTTTGCCTTGCCCCGGTCTTGCTGCTAAGATTATTAAATTTGATGCCTGAAACCCCGCTAAAGCATTATCTAAATCATTAAAGCCAGTTCTAACCCCTCTCATCCCATGTCCTTGTTTATGCAGTTCGTCTATTCGGTCAAAACTATCAGCAAGTGCTTCTTTAATTTCCACAAATCCTCTAGTTGAATGTCCCTGGGAAATCGAAAATACGAAAGATTCTGCCTTATCGATTAATTCGTTAACTTCCTTATCTTCCGAAAAACCCATTTCTGTAATTTCTCCGCCAATTTTAATCAGCGCTCTTTTCGAAGATGCTTCTTTAATTATTTGCGCATAATGTTCCGCATTTGCAGCAGTCGGGACTGTTTCTATTAGACCTGCCAAATACGCGGAATCTACCTTCTCCAAAGTTTTATTTTTTTTAAGTTGATTCGTAAGCGTAACTAAGTCTATTGGCTTACTTTGTTCATATAAGGAGAGCATCGCAGAAAAAATAAAACCATTTATATTGTTATAAAAATCTCTAGGAGAAATTATTTCCGAAATTACCGATACCGCGTCCTTATCGATAAGAACAGCGCCTAATACGCTTGCCTCTACATCCTCATTGTGCGGAAGAACCCTTGTGGTTGCCATAGAAAATTCATTTTATACCCTAAACTACTGTAATACAACTACTTCCATTTCTTCGGGAAGTTTATCTTTACTTGTGGACAATTTCTTGGTTTTTAAAACAGTAGCAACATCCTTACCTAATGACTTTACTCCGCCCAAAGAATTATCGCCATATAAAACGACTATTCTAGGCTCAATTACTGTAATTACCGATTCTTGGAGTTCTCCATCGACACATAAAATCGCTATTTGGTGTACTTTTATTTTATCCTTAAGCCTGGCAACTGCCTCTGCAATTCCAATTATAACTTCCATTTTTTCCAACACCAAGCTATACATTAAATCTCCTTCTGATTCTTTACCGGATATTTTTATTCCTCCAATCTCGTATTCCCCCGGACCGGAAATAACAAGCCTATATTCATCTACCTTTTTAAGATCATAATTTATATCTTTTAAGAAGATTACGACATCTCCAACAGTTTTTGAAATCAATAAATTAGGATTAAATATAAGAACAGTTTTTTTGCCTTTAATCTTAAGACATTTATTCTCTAAATATGTAATTTCCATTTTTCAATCCTATCATATCTATTTTTTCTTGACAAGGCAATCTTTTTTTCGTAATATAAATTGCCCAAAGCCTATGAAAAAAGAAAGAACCGTACTTTCGCTTATTGCAATAACAATCGGATTACTGTTTGCAGGAATTGCGTTTTATATCTATCAATATACAAAAATTCTTCCACTTGCAAAAACAAAAACTGTTTCTATAAGTGCTCCTACTCCAACTCCTAAACCTTCGATCTTTCTTTTAGTAAATGAACCATCCGACGAAAAAATTTTTAATAAAAAAGTTGTTACAGTTTCCGGAAAAACCGAAGATAATGCCACTATTGTGATAATGACCAAATCAGACTTTGACGTTCTCAAACCATCTTCTGTCGGCAATTTTTCTACCACAATAAACTTAAATGACGGCATAAACATTATTAGAATTACGGCAATTGCGCCAAACGGCGAAGAACAAACGATTGAGAGAACAGTGGGTTTTACAACCGAAGACTTTTAATATGAAAAAAATATTTATTATTATCCTTTTACTATTAATAATTTCAGGAACGAAAGTATCTTCATCTTTTGCTTTAAATCCAACCGCTACTCCGGAGCCAAGTCCGGAAACTGCTCAGTTGGACGATTTAAAAACCCGCATTGCTTCAAGAGTTGCTCAACTAAACCTTGTTGAAAAAAGAGCAATTGCAGGAACAGTTAAAGAAACCTCCGGGACGCAAATAGTTCTTGAGGATATTAAAAAAGAAAAAAGATATGTCGACGTTGATGAGTTGACAAAATTTTCATCCCCATCGTCTAAGTCTTTTGGGCTATCCGATATTTCCAAAGATACTGTAATTTCCGTAATTGGACTTTATAACAAACAGTCACGAAGAATTATGGCAAGAGAGATCGAAACTACAACGTTGCCTGTTTTTTTCCAAGGAGCAGTTGTAGCTATAGATCCTAAAAATCATACTTTCAAGCTAGCCGGAGAATCGGAAAGAATAACAGTTGACGTAGAAACAATAACAAAAACCTTCCAATATACTGCAGATAACGGAATAAAGACATCCGGTTTTTCTAAAATAATTAATAACGAAAATACAATTGTTTTCGGTTATTGGGACAAACGGGTAAAAGATCAGCTTCTTGCAACCAGAATAATTATTTTCCCAATCCTTCCAAAAAACCCTAAAATTATTTTTGCTCCAAACGTTCTTGATAATTCCGAAACTATTATTCCTTCTACGGGAAGTGGGAAAAAACTAACCCCCATTGTAAGATAATGAAAAGGTCAACTGCGGAAATTGAAGCTATTAGAAAAGCCTGTAGAGTTACCGATGCTACCTTTAAACATATTCTCCCCCATCTTGTTGAAAATGTAACCGAAAAAGCAATTGTAAAAAAAATAAATAAATACATCCGTAGACATTCTGACGGATTGGCTTTTAAAACAATTGCTGCGTTTGGAGAGAATTCGGCAGAAATTCATCATCAATTCCCTACCGAAAGAAAACTAAAAAAAGGTGACATTATTATGCTTGACTTCGGTACAAAAATAAACGGACTTTGCTCCGACATGACACGTACATTGTTTTTTGGAAAAGCAAGCACTGAACAAAAAAGAATGTATGACACAGTTCTTCAGGCACAACAAAAAGCAATAGAACAATTAAACAATTTAGCAATCGAACAATCAGTTATAAAAATTAGAGCTTTAGATATAGATATAACAGCAAGAGGATACATTTTATCCAAAGGGTATCCTGCTTTTCCTCATGGACTTGGTCATGGAATCGGCAGGAGAGTGCATATGGCACCTCTGCTTAGCCCAAAATCAAAAGCTTATCTAAAATCCGGTATGGTTTTTTCTGTTGAACCGGGAATTTATATTCAAGATTTCGGCGGAGTCAGAATCGAAGACTTAATTTTATTAAACGGGAATAAAGTTGAAATTTTAACCAAATCACCAAAAAAATTAATTTGGCTATAACATAACAGCGAGATAGGCTTGCTTCTTAAGAAAATTCATACTACTATATATGTATGCTTGAAGATTTTAAAAAAGAAATCATATCATTAAAGCTTCTGTCTGTTTTACTTACAATCGCAGTTGCAATTTATTTACTGCAATTTGTTTGGCAATTTTTGGGGAATTTTTCCGACATAATTATTGTTCTTATCTTGTCCTGGCTTTTAAGCTTTATTCTTGAACCAATTGTTGAAAAACTCTCAAATCTAACAAAAATTTCAAGAACTATATCTGCGCTTTTAGTTTATTTGCTTTTTACCGGAGTAATTGCCCTATTGGTATTTATGTTTATTCCTGCCGTATCCTACCAATTGGATACATTATCAAAAACTGTACCTGATTACCTGGAAACTGCTCCCAAATATGTCCAGAAGTGGAATAAAGATTTAATTTCTTCTCTAGATAACGCAGCGTCACTAATCCCTTCCGTTGCCAACTTCTTATTTCTGTTTTTAATTGTGGTAATTATTTCTTTTTACCTTATTGTTGACAGACATAAAATAGAAAGGGAAATGTACGATCTTATTCCACAGAAATTACACAAAAGTTTTAAAATGATTGAAAATATCGTAAACCATACGTTTGCTTCTTTTATTCGAGTTCAACTTGTTTTTGCAATAATAAACGGTTTATTAACCTGGGCTGTACTAAGATTATTTAATGTAGGGTTTGCTGCCTCTACGTCGGTTATTTCCGGAATTTTAACAACTATTCCTATGGTTGGACCTATTTTTGCTATTGTTCCTCCTGTTTTTATTAGTTTTACCGAAGATCCATTTAAGGCGGTTATTGTTTTTGTGATTTTACTTTTAGCACAACAAATTATTTTTAATATTTGGGGACCAAAATTCATCGGAAAAGCTTTTAAAATCCATCCTATTGTCGTACTTCTCTCATTTATTGTCGGATTTAAGATTGCAGGAGTTATGGGTGCAATTTTTGCAATCCCGGTAATAAGCATTATTATTTTAGTAATCAGAGATCTCGGACATCACTTCATTTCTCCAAAAGAATAATGATATAATGCAAGCTGTTATGATAAAAGCACAAACACTTAAAGGTTTTAGGGATTTTCTTCCAACAAAAACTAAAAAGAGACAATTTGTAATAAACATCTTAAAAGAGGTGTTTGAGTTGTACGGTTTTGAGCCGCTTGAGACTCCCGCACTTGAGTACGAAGAAGTTTTAACCGGAAAATACGGAAACGAAGGCGAAAAACTAATGTATAAGTTCGAAGATAACGGTAAAAGAAAAGTTGCATTGCGTTACGACCAAACTGTCCCACTGGCAAGAGTTGTTACTCAATACCAAAGTGAATTAATCCTACCCTTTAAAAGGTACCAGATTCAAAATGTTTGGCGGGCGGAAAATACTCAAAAAGGCAGATACCGAGAGTTTTTGCAGTGCGACATCGACACCGTAGGTTCCCCTTCTCTTAAAGCAGATGCGGAAATTATAGCCTGCGTACTTGAATGTTGTAAAGTTTTAGGTTTTAAAAATGTTAATGCTGTTATTAACGATCGTTCGGTTTTTAAAGATTTAAAACCACAATATGTTTCCACAATAGATAAGTTGGAGAAAATAGGAGTAGAAGCTGTAATTGAAGAACTTATCGCAAAAGGAATGGAGAAGAAACAAGCAAAACAAATAATTAGCTCTTTTAACGCCGCAAAACCGACCCGGGCAAATAAAGAGCTTATTGATAAATTAAAAAAGTTTGGTCTTAAGGAAAATAAGGATTTTGTTTTCAAACCGAGTCTTGCCAGAGGATTAGATTATTACACATCTACCATCGTTGAAATAGTTTCGAACGATTATTCCTATGGCTCACTGGCAGGCGGCGGAAGATACGATAATTTAATTGGCATATTTTCCGGCAAGCAAATTCCTGCAGTTGGTATTGCTTTTGGATTTGACCGGCTTATCGAAGCAATGGAAGAACTAAAACTTTTTCCCAATGATTTAGCTGTGTCTAAAATATTAATTACAAATTCAGATAAGGCTATCGAAATCGCCAGTGAGTTAAGACAGAATTACATAAACTCAGAGATTTATTTGGACGAGAAGGATTTAGAAAAACAACTTAAATATGCCGACAAAAAGCAAATCCCCTACGTAATAATTACTAATGATAAAGGGTTAATTCTTAAAGATATGGGAAAAAGAACTCAGGAAACATTATCTCTGGAAGAAATAATTAAAAAGTTAAGTGCTTGTACCTGTGGAAATTGCTAGCCCAATTTAATTTTACTTAAATCTCCTTTAATAAATTTTGACTTTAATCCGTAAACTTCTTCTTTTATTTGCAAATCTTCCGAAATGTCGCAATAGATATAAATTGGTTTTTTATAATGAAAAGCTATTGTCATTTCCATTAAGGTATTTCCTCCAATATACCCTTTCACACCATTTTTATTCATGTTAACCACCAAGATAGCGTCTGAATCGAGTATCTTTTTAAAATGTCCCAGTATTAATTTTGTCTTTTTACCATAGTCTTTTTTATCCTTATACCAGGTTTTATAATCGTCAACATTGAAATTCTTAGACCTCTGCATTGTCTTTGCAGTCTGTGGAATTTTGGTTTTGAAACCCAATTTTTTTAGCTCTTTTTCTATTTCTAAGACACTTTTGTAATGTGACGCGCTTGCACAAATTGTAATAATTTTTTTCATGCAATGATTATATCAAAGAATCTATTCATCGTAACCTTGTAATTATGTTTCATTTCTTGTATAATTTGTAGGTTATGAGACAAACGATTCATCCACAATATTTTGATACACAGGTAATCTGCGTTTGCGGAAATCGTTTTGTTGTGGGATCAACTAAAGAAGTTATTCATGTTGAACTTTGCAATAAGTGCCATCCTTTTTATACGGGAGAACAAAGATTTATAGATAGTGCAAGCAGGATTGAAAAGTTTGAAAAAAGAAAAAAAGTTGCCGAAATTCATAAAGCAACTGTTGTAGAAAAAATTGAAAAACAGAAATCAAGAGATAATGCTCCAAAGACACTTCGCGAGATGTTGCTTGACATAAAATAACCCCATGGAAGACTACAGATTGATTCAGCTTCAGGAATTGGAGCAAAAAATTACGGAAACAAAATTACTTCTAGAAGACTCCGAAATGGCTGAATTGGCAAAACAGGAGATTACAACGCTTGAGGGGCAAAAAAAAGTATTGGAAGAATCTTTAGGTTGCGGAAAAAATTTAGACGAAAATGAAGAATTATTAGATAATCGAAATGTTATTTTGGAAATTAAAGGAGCAACCGGCGGAGACGAAGCAAAAATCTGGGGAGATGAATTATTAAGAATGTATACACGATTTGCCCAGCTTCGGGGATTTAAAGTAGAATCGGTGGACAATAATGTAATAAAATTAACCGGTAAAAATGCTTTTGGAACTTTAAAATATGAAGCTGGAGTTAATAGAGTACAAAGAACTCCGGAAACTGAAAAGCGCGGCAGAATTCATACATCTACTGCAACCGTTTCCATTCTGCCGGAACTTGAAGATTTAGATTTACATATTAACCCCGAAGATATAGAATTTGAAGCATTTAGATCGGGCGGACATGGAGGACAAAATGTAAATAAAGTCTCAACTGCTGTTAGGCTAAAACATAAACCAACCGGCATTACCGTAACCTGCCAGACGGAAAGACTTCAGGTTAAAAACCGGGAAATTGCCGAAAAATTATTACGTGCAAAGCTTTGGGAAATAGAGGTTGAAAAAAGACAAGGCGAAGTTTCCTCTTTAAAGTCGACTCAGGTAGGACGTGGTATGAGAGCAGAAAAAATTAGAACTTACAACTTTCCCCAAGATCGCCTTACCGATCACCGTGCTAATCTTTCATGGCACAATTTACCCTCTATTTTAGATGGTAATTTCAATGAAATAGTTACCGAAACCAAAAATAAACTTGAATCCTCCGAAGAATTAATAGAAAGTTAAATTTATTTGAGGTATTCTTTGTCTTCTTCTTTTAAAGCAGCTATCTTACTTAAATCATCTTCGTCTAAGATCTTAGATATTTGCCTACCGCCTGCTAGGTACGGAAGTACTACATAATCTGCCCCCGCCCTGTACAATGCTCTTGCTTCATATGCTTCCATTGCCATTACCACAATTTTGGCTTTTCTGTTTTCATGTTGTAGTTCTTTTAAGAGCAATATGTTATCTTCCAAATCCGGAATTGTAGAAATAACTAATTTTGCACGATCGAGTTTTGCCCTTTGCTGAATATCCAAGTCCGCAATATCGCCAAACAGCCTATGAATTTTTTTTCCCTGAAGATTTTTAACAATACTTGGATCAAAATCTATAACTACGGAGTCCATGTCCATATCCTCTAAAACCTCCAAAATGCTCTGCCCCATTTGATCTCCACCTATTAAGACAACATGGTTTTTTAAATGTTCAAGACTGTCTGTCTCGGAAACAATCTCAACTCTTTTATCATGTTTATTTTCCAAAAAGCTTAAATACTTATCTACTTTTGAGTAAATCTTTTTACTAAAAGTAATTACATAAGCAGAGGTTGTAAAGGTAATTATCCCAACGAATGTTATTATCGTTACCGCGTCTGAGGTGACCTGTCCCAAACGATTACCCAAAAACATCATTATTAAAGAGAATTCAGAGATCTGCGAAAGAGACATGCCGGTTAAAAACGACGTTCTTTTTTTATAACCCAAATCCCCCATTACAAACATCGCAATCAACGGTTTTATAATTAATACAAAAAGAGAAAAAATAATTACCGGCATTAAAACCCCTTGGATATTATTAAATTTCATCTGCATCCCCAAAAGAACAAAAAAGATTACGATAAAAAAATCTCTTAAAATCTTTACTCTGGCAATAATTTGATAGTTAGCAATAGAGTTAGCAAGAGCAAGACCGGCTAAAAAACCACCAATTTCTATAGAAAATCCAATATAGGGAGAACTTACCAAAGCGGCCAAACCGAAAACCCAGGCAATGCTAACCAAAAACAACGTTTCCTGTGATTTTGCTAAAAATTCAGTAACTTTTGGCAAGACTTTTTGACTTAGGTAAATAATTACCGCAAATAATGCAATTACCTTAAGAAGAATTATTCCAAACTGACCTAAGGTTCCAAATCCACCGGTTTTAATATTAAATCCTGAAAGAAAAATAAGAAATAAAATAGCTAAAAAATCCTGAATAAGTAGAATTCCCAAAGACATTTTTGCATATAACGCATGCAGTTCCCGTTTATCGGAAAGAATTTTTACGATAATAATTGTACTGGAAAATGTTAATGCAAGTGCCATATAAAGAGCACTAAAAAGTGGAAAACCAAATGCAAGCGAAGCGATATATGCTACAATAAAAGAAAAAACTACTTGCGCCGGACCTACAATCAAAGTCATTTTACCTACCGAAGAAAGATCTTTAATCTTAATTTCAAGACCGATCATAAACAAAAGAAGAGTTATTCCCACTTCTGCTAGGGCACCAAAAAAATCAAGACTAGTTAAATGGAAAAGACCGAGAGGACCAATAATAATCCCTGTTAAAATATAAGCCAAAATTTCCGGTTGCTTAAAAAACCTAAAGACAAGGGAAACGAGTGCAGCCAAACAAATTATAATAGTAAACTCAAGGAAAATATTACCCATTATTTATTTATACAATTACCAAGTGTACTAGGTCAATATTAGATATTCTCACTCGAATTTCTAATTTATAATGTTTAAAAAATTAATTATTAAAAATTACCCACATACATTATTTCCTCTTCTAATTGTATTTTAAATTTTTCAAAAACTTCTTTTTTTGCCATTTCGACTAGAGCTTTTACATCGCCCGCTTTTGCATTACCGAGATTAACAATAAAATTCGGGTGTTTTTCGGAGAATTGAGCATCCCCCACCCTCTTTCCCTTTAAACCACATAAATTAATAATTCTAGCCGAAGGAATTACCGGAATAGGGTCGGTTTTACCGTTTTGTCCGAATTCTTCTTTTAAAGAATCCGGAATTTTAGTCATCTCAATGTTCTTAAAAATGCTGCCTATATTCGGATATTCCAAGGGGTGTTTTTTTATACGAAAATTAATTTTTTCTTCAATTATTTTTTTAATCTCTTCTTTGTCTTTATTTTTTAAAGTAAGCATAACTTCGGTAATTATTTCCCTACTTCCCTTATCTGTTTTAAAATAACTGTCTCTATAACTAAACCAGCATTCTTGATTATTTCTAGTGATTTCCTCAAGACTATCTATATTTAAACTTTTTACTTCTGCTATACAATCTTTTGTTTCACCACCAAAAGCGCCCGCATTGCCTCTTACAGAGCCTCCCACGGTACCGGGAAGACCTCCCGCCCACTCAAGACCGGAAAGTGAATTTTCTATACAAAAATCCAATAATTTCGACATTAAAACACCGGCTCCGACTTTTATTCTTTCTTCTTTAAGCTTTATACCTTTTATTTCACACCGAATAACAAGACCCGAATATCCATTATCTCCAAATAAAATATTTGTCCCACCACCTAAAATAAAAAATTGTTTAAATTCTGAATTTATATTATTCCATTTCTTAAGCCCTTCTTTCAATTCTTCTGTTGATTCTACTTCTAGAAAATACGCTGCCAACCCACCGATTTTATAGTTTGAATAATTTTTAAGTAGAACGTTTTTCTGAATTACCATAACTGTAAGTATACAACAAAATTGAGGATGCTCAAAAACTCAACTTCTGACGGAAAGAATAGTTTTTAAACTGGTTGTTGAAGACTAGTTGCCAAATGCTGAATTATTTTACCAACTCTTGAATAGCTTTTTCAAGTTGAGTATCGTGAGTTGGAGTTTTTGCGTCAAGCTTTACTTCTATATCAGGCTTTAGACCTACTCCGTTAATCCAAACCCCGCTTGGTGTAAGCCATTTTGCAACAGTTACGTGTAAACCGGATCCACCACCCAGATCCTCTGCCTGCTGAACAGTACCTTTACCAAAGGAGGTCTCACCAATCAAAAGCACCTTTTTATTATCTCTTAACGCACCTGAGACTATTTCACTTGCAGATGCACTTCCTCTATTTATTAAAATTAGCAAAGGAATATCTATCAATTCTCCTGTTCTTACTGAATAGAGAGTTTTTTTATCCATAGAACTTTCCTCCGATACAACCGGTGTGCCTTGGCTTAGAAATTCTGAGGAAATAAATACGGCATCTGTTAAATATCCACCGGGATTATTCCTTAAATCAAAAACTATACCTTTAACATTTTTATCCGATTTAATTTGTCCGCTTAGTTTATTTATCAATATTGTCCAATCTTTATTTGTACCATCTCCAAATTGAGACAACCTAATATAGGCTATTTTTAAATCTTTTTTATCCTTCGGCAAATTAACATTTTCTATATCTCCAATTTTTTTAACCCATCCGTTTACACTTTTTACCGTAATTATATCCCTAATTATTTTTATATCCACAGTTTTTGATAAATCCTTATGAATAACAGAAACTTTTACCTCAACTCCCTTCGGTCCTCTTATTTTTTCTACAACTTGAGAGATATTCCATCCATTGGTAGAAACTCCGTCAACTTTTACAATTACATCTCCTGCCTTTACCCCTGCTTTTTCCGCAGGGCTACCTTCCAAAGGAGCAATAACAATAACGTCTCTTCCTTTAACTCCAAGTTCTGCTCCAATACCGGAAAATTGACCCGCCAGACCTTGTTTAAAGTTTGTATTTTGAACCGGCGGAAGATATACGGTAAACGGATCGCCTAAGCTTTGAAGCGTTCCCGCTATTGCTCCGTTTAACATCTTTTGGGGATCAAGCTTAGTCTTGTCATAATAACCCGCTTCTACCTTTTGCCAAACTATCCAAAAGGGCGAAAAATCAATGTTGGTAACTCCTGCAGGAGGCTCTTTGTCTGTTACCGATATTTGAGGTTTGTAATTTTTCCAATCTAGTTGAACTTTGTTTACGCCAAAAAAATAACCACCAAAAAACGATATTAAAATTAGTAAAATTATTTGTATCGCCGTAACTCTATTCTTCATAAAATAATTATTAATTTGTTATCCGTATCTAAATAAACTTGTTTGCCTTTATTAACAATAAGTTTTTTAAAATTCTCCAAATTAACTTTAAAAATCGGGTTTTTAATTTCTTTTTCTTTAAAACTGTCTATATCTTCGTTTTTTATCTGTTCCCCTATTATCCCGAACACCCCAATTGCAAATGCTTTAGAAAGAGAGGCTTTTTCGAAAGATTTTCCTAAAATTATTTTTTTAGCCAAATCTCCAAAAATATCCTCCGGTCTTATTTCTTCTCCTGGAAGAAAAAACAATTCTCCTCTAATTCCGCTTCCCGACATCTTATCTGCGGGAATTGATTCTTTCTCCGTTTCAAGAACGATTTTATCATTATCGCAGAAAGTTACTTTTCCATCAACAGGAGATTTTATCTCTTTTATCTTTTCTTCACTTTGCGAAAGAATAAAAAGTCTTCCCGTAGATTCTTCAAGCCGCGTAATTGTTCCGGAGAAAGGACTAATAAATTTTTTGCCGCCTACTATTCTTTTCTTTTCCGCTAGGACTTCCCCTTTTTCTATTCTATCTCCTAAATTCTTTTTTAAACACTTTAGAACCTTAGAAGGAGAAATCTTAAGATTTTTAGAAAGCAAAATTACTTCTTCTTTACCAATATTTTTATAAGCTAATAAATCCCCGGCACATACAACACTATCAACTGATATTTTTAATTTAAAACCTTTTGGAAGTAAGACGGGCAATAAGGCCATTGCTAAATTTTAACGTTAAACGCTAAGAGAGCTAAGTGTCTTGCGTATTTAATAGCATGGGTTATGCCTCTTTGATGTTTTGTACAAAGACCGTTTCTGGATCTTGGAACGATCTTTCCTCTTTCGGTAAGAAACCTCCTAAGAGCCGCTACGTCCGCAAAATCAGGATCTTTTTTTTCGCTGCAAAAATAGCACTTTTTGGGAGCGACATTTTTTTGCATTCTTCTTTTTGTTAGTTTAGTTGGTTTTGCCATAATATTTTAACTTAGAAAGGAATATCATCAGGTGCAATTGGCTCTTCCTCCGCACTTTCCTCTATTTCCTTGTCCTCAGATACTTTACGCGAAGGATGATTTTTTTTATTTTCTGTTTTTTCTTCCTTTTTCTCAACTTCTCCTGTCCCCTCTACGACCTCTTGCCTTCTGGAATCCAAAAGGATCATGTCCGAAATTATAATTTCGGTAATTGATTTTACAGTTCCGTCTTGTGCAGTATAAGATCTTGTAGAAATTCTTCCTTCAACAAAGACTTTTCTGCCTTTTACCAAAAATTGACTGCAAAGTTCTGCTAATTTATTCCAAGCAACAATTCTATGAAAATCCGCCTCCTCATGTTTTTCTCCGGTATCGGTTGTCCAAGTTCTATTGGTTGCTATGCTAAAAGAACAAACCGCAGCCCCGGATGGCGTATATCTTAACTCCGGATCTCTGGTTAAATTTCCAATTAATTGTGCCTTGTTTAAACTTCGTGCCATAATACAAACCCAAAACCTAAAATGCAAAACTAAAATTATTTTGCATTTTTCTTTCTCTCGATTTTTGACTCCATTTTAACCGATGCTGTTTTTTTCACTATTTTTGAAACTTTTTTGGTATCGACCTTCGCTGTTTTCCCTTCGTCTTCTTTTTTTGCCTTTTCCTCTTTTTCACTTTTAACTTTTAACTTTGCACTTTGAACTCTTATCAGTAGGTGCCTAAGTATAGCATCTTGTCCGATAATTCTTTTTTCAAAATCACCCGGAATTACTTCCGCTTCCAATTCGTAATTTAAATAAAATCCGGCATTTTCTTTTTTAATTTTATAAGCCAGTGCCTTTTGTCCCCACTCTTCATCTTTGGAAATTTTTACATCCTTTAACCAACCTTTAACTGTTTCTGTAACTTTTTTTCTTTCTGATTCCGACAAAGATGGTCTTAAAACTAATACTAATTGATAATTTCGCATGTGTTTAATTTTACCTTTAAACTCTCAAAATTGCAATACGCATTCAGTTTAGCTTCCAATCTTAAACTCAACAATATCCCCATCGTTAACGATATAATCTTTACCTTCAAATCTGGCTTTTCCCTTCTCTCTTGAACCTTTCCAGCCAATGTTTTGCACAAAATCTCCAAACGCTACAACTTCTGCTTTTATAAATTTTTTAATAAAGTCTGTGTGAATTGCTCCTGCTGCTTCAACTGCATTTGAACCTTTTCTGATAGTCCATGCCCGAACTTCTTTCTCCCCTGCCGTAAGAAACGAAATTAAATTTAAAATTCCGTAGCCTTTTTTAATAATTCTTTCCAGTCCGGATTCAAAAAACCCCAAGGCACCCAAGTACTCTTTTTGACCCTCTTCATCCAGCTGGGATAATTCTGATTCGGTCTGTGCACAAATTACAACAATATCTTTCCCAAAATCCTTGCCAAGGTCATCCTCATCCACATTTGCCACAATAACCATTGGCTTCATAGTTAATAACTGGAGCTCTTTGACTTGAACTTTCTCCTCGTTTGTTAATTGAACGTCTTTTGCCAATTTTTCTTCGTCTAAACCTTTTTTAAGTTTTTTAAT
>Ga0051987_10000168_pt1 | contig 34606 bp, 39 predicted proteins | sample CryGey08umfilter_2_FD_58083 | JGI IMG/M metagenome (GOLD analysis project Ga0051987, IMG submission 58083) | Groundwater microbial communities from aquifer in Utah, USA - Crystal Geyser 4/10/14 0.8 um filter | ecosystem: Environmental > Aquatic > Deep subsurface > Groundwater | place: USA: Utah... | reverse complement strand
TCCGCTTTTGATTTTAGAAAAGTTATGGATGAAGGGAAAATCCTTTTAGTATCATTATCAAAAGGAAAAATAGGAGAGGAAAATTCTGCTTTCTTAGGTCTTATTTTGGTTCCCAAGATTTTAGTAGCGGCAATGAGCAGGCAAGATATTCCGGAAGAAAAAAGACGCGATTTTTACTTATATGTAGATGAGTTTCAAAATTTTGCAACACCTGATTTTGCCCAAATTTTGTCCGAAGCCAGAAAATACCGTCTTAATCTAATAGTTGCTAATCAGTTTATTGGGCAAATGGACGAGGAGGTTAAAAACGCTATTTTTGGAAACGTTGGAACTCTCGTTTCTTTCCGTGTCGGAGTAACCGATGCAAATTATCTTCAGCACGAATTTCAACCTGTGTTCTCGGAGGCGGATTTAATTAATATTGACCGTTTTAATGCGTATATTAAAACTCAGGTTAGGGGAGAACCGGTTCCACCTTTTTCTATAGATTTAACCCGAGATCTTACTCAGGAGAAATCAATGGAGAATCCAAGGGTGGCGGAATTAATCAGAGAGCTTTCAAGGCTCAAATATGGTAAGGATATGAACACAATCGAAACAGAAATAGGCTCCAGGGCGAGACTCTAGGAAAGCATCAGAAGGGTCAAAAGAGACAAATGGAACAAAAAGATCAAAAAGGATATCATAAGCTTCTTGTTTGGCAGAGAGCTAGAGAATTGGTTTTGCTGGTTTACCAAAAGACTGAAAATTTTCCAAAAGCAGAAGAGTTTGGATTAAAAGGACAATTGAGAAGAGCTTCTGTGTCGGTTGTCTTAAATACTGTTGAAGGATACAGAAAATCTTCTATAAAAGAATATCTCCATTTTTTAAACATTGCAGACGGTTCGCTTTCGGAGCTTGAAGCAGCATTAGAAATTACTTTAGACTTATCCTTTTTAACAAAAGAGGATTACGAGCTTTTAGAAGCTAAGCGAAGAGAAGTTGGGTATTTACTTTTCCGCTTAATTAAAAGTCTTAAAAAATAAACCTTTGTCTCCTTTGTCCCAGCTTAGCTTGTCTCAATTGGTGCCTTTTGGTACAATTACTTCATGCGTCTGTAGCTCAGCGGTAGAACCGCCTTCGCATAAAGCTTCGGCGAGCAAGGCGCTTTTGGAGCTGTAGTTCATCGGTTAGAACGCGACTCTTATAAAGTCGATGCAGATGGTTCGACTCCATCCAGCTCCACAGCTTGGTTCGCTTGCCCTTCCGTAGTTTTGACGAAGGAGGGATTCCAAGCAGACGCACAACAATTAAAAGTACCAAGCGAGACAAAGGCATCAGAAGTATCAAAAGCGGAGGAAAATTATTTAATACCCTTTCTGATCAGGATGTGTTAAAGTTTAAAATGGAATGAAATATAAATCTTCAATAGCACTCTTTTCCCTTCGAATTGCTCTTGGATGGTTGTTTTTTTACTCCGGATATTCAAAATTAACCGCAGTTGGTGGATTTTCGGCAAAAGGATTTCTTCTTAATCTACACGGACCATTTTCTGCTTTTTATCTGCCTTTGGCAGGGAATCCTGTTGTTGACCAGCTTGTAATTTGGGGTGAAATTTTAATTGGAATTTGTTTAATTTTGGGACTTTTAGTGCGTTTTGCGTCTTTTTGGGGAATAATTATGATGTTTTTGTTTTATTTTGCCGGTTTCCCTCCCGAACACGCCCTCTTAGTAAACGAGCACATTATTTACATTTTAATTTTTATATTCTTAATGACTTCAAACGCCGGTCATCTCTGGGGACTGGACAAAAAACTGGAAAAACTCCTTCCTCAATTTAAATCCCTGATGGGCTAACAGAATTCAGAATTTAAGCAAACTATTTCCTCTTGCATTTTTATTTTCATAATGATATTTTCAGCATATGAGTTTAAAAGAACAATTGGTTTCATCTCAGCAGGAATTTTCAATGCAAAAACTAGAGAGGATAAAAGCTTATACAGCCGTTAAAGACGCAATTATTGCAAGAATAAGTAATGGTCCGAAGTATTCCGAAGACAATCCTTTTAAATCTACCGTTACACATACACATAGATTTCGTTGGAGTTCCGTAGAAACAACATTGACTTGCGGAAGAAAAGACACAAAAGAAAGTTGGATATATGTCCCTAAAGCAATAGATATTATAGCCGGAGGTACTTTTGGAAGTGATAATAAAGGAATTATTCACTATTTTTTAGATAATCATGGAAATTTACTTAAAAAAGCAAAAATTACTGACAGATTGACTCATCCATCAGAACAAAAGAAAGGCAAATTTGAATTAGTGGACGCTGAAGAAGCAAATCTGTTAGCAAGTTATATTGATAATCCCCGCGATAGAGAAGTAAGTATTCCACTCTATAAAATCTGGACAGGTAGACCTGTGGTGGCTGAAAAAGCTTAACTTTTGATACCTCTGATACTTTTGTCTCTTTTGAAACTTTTGGAGCTTATAATTCGGTGAGGACGCTTGACTCTTTGCCCCGGTCGGAAACGTATTGTAGATAACGCTCGGTTGTAGATAGTCTTTTATGTCCTAGGACCTTGGATAAAATAATTAAAGAAACACCGTGTTTTAGATGATGGGCAACAAAAGTGTGTCTTAAATCATTCACTTTGGCATCTTTAATTTCTGCAAGTCTAAAGTACCTCTCGATAGCAGTTCTAATATTTCTAATTAAAAACGGTTTTCCGGATTTGGTAATAAAAACAGTATCTTCGGTAACGCTTGGTCTAATTTTAAGGTAATTATTTAATGCTTCTTTGGCTCTTCTATTAAGAGGAACTGTTCTTTCTTCGTGTTTTTCAAAAGGAGCAACTCTAAGGCTATCGGTTTTAATATCCGAAAGTCTTAAGCTAGCTAGCTCGCCTATTCTAATTCCTGTTTGCAGAAGAAGCTCAATAACAGCATACATTCTCATGTCATTTCTGGCGGCGTCTCTTAAAGCTCTGTATTCGGTGGGATTTAAAATTCTAGGCGGGGCAAGTTGATAAGTTGGATGGGCAACCAATAGGGAAGGATCATCTGTTACGTACTCGTTAATTTTTAGGAATCTGTAAAAAGTTCTGGTAGAGTTTATTTTTCGCGAAATAGATTTCGGGGTATAGCCTTTTTTGCTCATTTTTGCCAAAAAAGCTTCGATATCCTCTTTGGTAACTTCGTGAACATGATTTTTTTGAATTTCTTCTAAAAAAGTCACAAGTTGATCAATATCCTTACCGTAAGCAACAACAGTTGAATTTGAGTGATTCTTCTCTTTTAGAAATTTAGAAAATTCTTGGTGGGCATCTCTTAGTTTAATCGGTTTCATATAGTTTTTTATTCATGATTTCTTCATACTTAAAGAGTGAGCAGAATTGAAGACCATAATAATGTCCTATAATATCACTTAGTTTAGAGTTAGTCAAGAACCCTCTTTCGCCTAGGCTTCAAAGGGCAAGCAAAAGATTAAATACTTTGTGTTAAAATTAAATTGAAGTGAAAAAAGTAATTTTTGTAGCAATTATTATTACGCTTCTTTTAATAATTAATGGCTTATTTAGGTCAATTTTAGATATTTGGCATAAGCAGGATTTGCTTACACAGACACAAAAAAAGTTGGAACTGGAAAAACAGATAAACCAAAAATTTAAAGCTCAACTTTCCTTAGTAAGGAGTAAAGAGTTTGTGGAAGAGGAGGCTCGTAACAAGTTGTTTATGGGTATGCCCGGGGAGCAGCCGGTAATAATTCCGCAAAACCTTTTAAAGCAAAAAGAAAACAAAAAACCTGTAGATCTTCGTCCAAACTGGAAAAAGTGGTTGGATTTGTTTATTAAGAACTAATTTTAAGTCAATTTTGAAGCTTAAAACTTACTTTATTTCAAATATTCCTTTAACATCACTCGGAGTGCGGTTTTTCCCTTTGTGGTTTTAAAGTATTTTTCTCTCTTTTTTGCATCTTTTTTATTTCGATAAGCTTCATAAAATATCAACTCGAGCGGTGTATAGTGTTTGGTCGATAATTCTTCTTTATTGTTGTGTTCAAGATATCGTTTTTTAAGGTTGTGGGTAAAACCTACATAAATAAAGTCTTTCACTTTGCTTTGGAGAACGTAGACATAGAAAAATTGCATAAAGTTTCGTTGAGACGCACCAGATCGGTGCATCTCGGGCGCTCATCACTCATTTTTTTCATAAAAACCACCCGTTTAACATTCGTTGCAAAAGTGATTTATCACTCGCTGCAGTGTGAACCCGAATGGAAAATGAGTGGTTCGCTGTTGCGGGGCTAGGAGTTGCGCCTAGCCTATGAGATTATGAGCCTCATGTGCACTGTACACTACCCCGCGTGTGTTTAGTAGTATAACATTCGATTTAGCTTCGGTCAATATGTCTTGATTAATTTTAGAACTTACGATATAGTGTAAATAATTGCAATATTTGCCGGTTCTATTTATGGCTAAATTTGATTTAAAAATTCAAGCGCAGAAATTGAGGAGAAAAGGAATTAGCGTTAATAAAATTGCGGATAAATTAGGAGTTTCGAAAGGCACAGTCAGTTTGTGGACAAGAGATATTATTCTTAGCATAGAACAATTGGAGACATTAAGAAATTCATCGATAAGAGGAGCTGAATTAGGGAGATTAAGAAGTGCCTTCCTGCAAAAAGAAAGAAGATTAAAATTAATAGTTGAGAATAAGGAGCTTGGGATTGAAGCTTTAAGAAATCTTACTCAGCGAGAATTTCTTGTGGTTGGACTAGGAATTTATTGGGGGGAAGGTAGTAAAAAAAGCAATGAATTTTCTTTTTGTAATTCAGACCCGGAAATGGTAAAATTCTTTGCGCTTTGGCTTAAGAAATGTTTTGGAATTAATTCCCATGATTTAATATGCAGCATAGGAATTAACGAAAGCCACAGAAAAAGAGAACACGCAGTTAAAAAATATTGGTTAAAAATTCTAGGAGTTAAAGAGAGCCAATTTACAAAAACTAGTTTTAAGAAAACTGAAAGTAAGAAAGTTTATGAGAATTTTAACAATCATTATGGTACAATTAGGATCAGAGTCAGAAAACCAGGTCTCCTTTATAATAAGATTATCGGACTTATTGAGGGTTTGAAAGTGAACATGCCAGGGTAGCTCAGTTGGTTAGAGCGCGGGATTCATACCCCCGAGGTTCGGGAGTTCGATCCTCCCCCCTGGTACACGATTAATTTTCAATTTCTAATTTTCAATTTTCAAACCTTCAGAGTATGAACCTTAATTTTAATAATAAAAGAGTCGCGATAGTTGGAGCGGGGACAGAGGGTCTTTCCAATGAGAGATTCCTAAAAGAAAAAGGTGCAAATGTAACTGTTTTAGATCAAAAGCAAGGAGAAGATTATCTTAAAGATCTTGAAGGATATGATTTGGTGGTAAGAAGTCCCGGGGTAAAATTAAGCAAAATCAAAAATAAAAAATCCCCACTTCGCCAAGGCTTCGAGGGGCAAGCAAATCTCAAAGAGTCGCAAATAACTTCTCAGACGAAGTTGTTTTTTGACTTTTGTCCCTGCAAGATCATTGGTGTAACCGGAACAAAAGGAAAGGGAACGACATCGGCATTAATCTACGAAATGCTCAAGAAACAGGGAAAAGATGCATATTTGGTTGGCAATATTGGAAGCCCCGCTTTGGATATTTTGGATAAATTAAATGATCAGTCAATTGTGGTATATGAATTGTCCAGTTTCCAGTTACAAGACCTGGAAAAAAGCCCTCATATAGCAATAATGTTAATGACCGTTCCTGAGCATTTGGATTACCACAAAAACATAGAAGAATATGTTGATGCCAAAAGAAATATTTTCCGTTTTCAAAAACCGGAAGATTTTGCAATTCTAAATCAGGACTATCCGGCAAGCAATGAGTCCGATATCCATACGGGTGCCAAAATCTTTAAAGTAAGCCGCGAGAAAGAACTTTTGGAAGATGGAGCTTGCATTAAAGATGGAAAGGTTTGGTTAAAGGTAAGCATGGCGCTTAAGTCGCATTCCGAGTTCGATGATTCTTCAGACGCAAGCGTCCCTGCGAAGCTCGGGACACGGTCACCTTCGGTGACTCTGATGAAGACATCATCTCTTCGAAATGCTCCTCGCGCCAATATTTCAAAGGAAAATTTTGAATCCTCCCCGCGCAAAATAGCGATTATTGATGTAAGAGATATTCTTCTTCCCGGGGCACATAACTTGGAAAATGTTTGTGCGGCAGTTATCGCAGCTTCACTTTGCGGGGTTTCCACAGGGAATATAGCTGCGGTTTTAAAAACTTTTAAGGGCTTGGAACACCGTTTAGAGCTCGTGGATACGATTTATGGAGTTAAGTATTACGACGATTCATTTTCTACTACTCCAGAAACAGCTATAGCAGCAATACAAGCCTTTGAAGGTCCAAAGATTTTAATTTTAGGAGGATCAAGTAAGAATAGTGATTTCACAGAGCTTGGTCGCGTCATACGCGATTCGGAAAATGTAAAAGCAGTTATTGGAATTGGAAAAGAGTGGGGGGAGATAAGATCAAAGATCAAAAATGAAAAAGTAAAAATTATAGAAGGATGTAGAAATATGAAAGAAATTGCGCTAGCCGCGTTTGACGCGGCAGAAACTGGAGATATTGTGCTTTTGTCCCCAGCTTGTGCTAGTTTTGGAATGTTTAAAAACTATAAAGACCGGGGAGAGCAATTTAAATCGGAAGTTCTAAGACTTAGAACTTCCTCAAATTTCTAATTTCTAATTCTTAATTTCCAATCAAATCTTAATGTTATAATTTTTTAAATTTAATCATTGGAAATTCATTGAAAATTTTAAATTGAAAATTGAAAATTATGACAAAGTTTGGTTTTAAAGTTTTACATCAGGATGAAAACGCAAGAGCTGGTCGACTGACTACTCCTCACGGTGTAGTTAATACTCCTTGTTTTACTCCTGTTGGAACTCAAGCAACAGTGAAGGCTCTAACTGCAAGAGATCTTAAGGAAATAGGAGTAGAGCTTTTATTTGGCAATACTTATCATCTTCATCTTCGGCCGGGGGGAGAAGTAGTTAAAAAAATGGGAGGGCTTTCCAAATTTATGAGTTGGAACGGACCGACTATTACGGATAGCGGTGGGTTTCAGGTATTTTCACTGGCTAAAACCTTGGGGCGTTTAAAGGGTCCTGTCTCGGGTTTTTCTCCCGCCAGTGCTCCCTCCTTCGCTAAAGCTTCGGTGGGCAAGCCTTTTTCAAGCGCTGCAATGCCCCTCGTAGCCGAAAGGCAAAGTGGGGTCGAGAGCCCTTCAACCCGCGCCACCCTTTCAGATAACGAAAATTTTGAATCCTCCCCGCGTAGTAATTCGGAAAAATCATTGGTTAAAATTACAGAAAACGGAGTAAAATTCCGCTCTCATTTAGATGGATCGTTGCATTATTTTACTCCCGAAGAATCGATTAAAATCCAGCAAAAATTGGGTGCAGATCTAATTCTTTGTTTTGATGACTGCCCGTCGTACCCCTCGGATTATACACATGTTAAAAATGCAGTTGAGAGAACTCATAGGTGGGCCCTTCGCAGCCTTAAAGCTGCTCAGGGTAAACATAACAATTCAAGGCAAGCAATATACGGAGTAATTCAGGGTGGAATTTATAAAGATTTGAGAAAAGAATCGGCAAAATTTATATCCGGTTTGGATTTTGATGGCATTGCAATTGGTGGGGTGGCAGTGGGAGAAGGGAAAAAAGAAATGCTGGACGTTTTAAATTGGGTTGGTCCACTTTTGCCAAAAGAAAAACCAAGGCATCTATTGGGAGTGGGGGAGGTTGACGATATTTTCGAAATTATTGAGCGGGGAATCGACACTTTTGATTGTGTAATTCCAACCCGCCTAGGTAGAACCGGTTTTGCTTTTGTTTCGTCATCGGAAGGTAATATAAAAAACCGCTTTAGAATAGATATTGGTAAAACAAAATGGCAAACTTCGAAGCTGCCTTTGGACAAAAACTGCGATTGCTATACCTGTAAAAATTACACTAGGGCTTACATCAATCATTTGTTCCGTTCAAAAGAACTTTTAGCCTATCACTTACTTAGTTACCACAACACTTATTTCATCATCAACCTAACCAAGAAAATCCGCGAAGCGATTTTAGAAGATAAATTTCAAAGTCTTAAAAAAGATTGGTTAGTGTGATAAGATCTAAATAATGAAAAAAGTTGTTTTTTCGGGGATCCAGCCTTCGGGGGATTTACATATCGGCAATTACATTGGTGCAATCGCGCAGTGGGTAAAAATGCAGGATGAATACGACTGCATTTATTGCATTGTAGATTTACATGCCATAACTGTTCCACAGGATCCAAAAACTTTACGTGAAAAAATCTTGGAAGTTACGGCATTGTATTTGGCTTGTGGAATTGATCCTCAGAAATCCAAAATTTTTATTCAGAGTGAAAACCCCGATCATCCGTATTTAGCCTGGGTTTTAAATTGCATAACCCCTTTTGGTCAGCTGGAACGGATGACTCAATTTAAAGATAAGAGTCAGACTCAAAAAGAGGGAACAACAGCAGGGCTTTTTGATTATCCGGTTTTAATGGCGGCGGACATTCTTTTGTATCATACCGACGAAGTGCCGGTGGGAGAGGACCAGAAACAGCATATTGAGTTAACCCGCGATGTGGCGGAAAAGTTTAATAAAACTTTCGGCGAAACTTTTAAGCTCCCAAACCCGCATATTTCCAAATTTGCCGATGCAAGAATTATGAGCCTTCAGACTCCGTCTTCGAAAATGAGTAAATCGGATATTGATCCATTGGGAACAATTAATCTTTTAGATTCGGAAGATAGAATTCGCGAAAAAATAAAAAAAGCGGTAACGGATTCGGAACCTTCAATTTCGGCAAAAGTACATGGACAAGGAAATGGAGCAGTGCAAAACTTATTAACGATTTATGCTGCATTGTCGGGTTGCACATATAACACTGCGGTTCAAAAAACACAGGGAAAAGCTTACGGACAATTTAAACAAGAGCTGGCTGATTTAGTAGTTGAAAATCTTAAGCCAATTCAGGTGAAATATAAGGAGATTAGAAATGACGAAAAGTATCTTCGCCAGGTTTTAGATGACGGTCGTAATTTTGCAATCTCAAAATCTTCAAAGCTTATCCTAGAAGTTAAAGAAAAACTCGGCTTAGTTTGATTTTCTTCTCTTTGGCTGCAAAGAGAAGCAGAAACTGTCGCCAAGTCTCGCTTCATGCTTTCAAGCTTAAGTTCATTTGTCGGGGGATTTCACCCCCTCCCTAATCTCTTCGGGCTAGGGAATCCCCCTGACGCACTCACTTAATCTCTCATACATTCAACATTCGAATTGGCGAAAGACGAGTAAGCTTTTTTAAATTGCAATATTCTGGGAAGTTAGAAAAACTCGGCTTAGTATAGCTTCGAGCCAGCTGGAAAATAGCTACATGTTGTGATATACTCCCTAGGCTATGGCAGTTGGCAGAAAAAATGGCAGAAAATTAAGAGCTTCAAAGGTAAAAACTTCCTGGAAAAACATGGTTATTTATTTCTTTCTTTTCCTTTTTGTAACCTTTGTTTTTATGAGTTTTAGCCAGTCAAAGACAACTCCTGAGGATAAAACTGTTCCACTCTCCCAAATTATTCAAGATGTAAAAAATGGCAGAGTTACGGAAATTAATGTAAGCGGAACAAAAATAACAGTAATGGAAAAAGGTGGAGATACGATTCAAAGCTTTAAAGAACCAAATGTAAACCTTTATCAATTGTTTGACGATGCCGGAGTTTCTTTAAACAAAACAAAAGTAATTATAAAAGATGATACAACTTTAAATAATTGGATCGGCATTTTGGGTTCTGTTCTACCGGTTCTTCTAATGGTTGCGTTCTTCTACTTTATTTTTAGACAGGCAAGAGGAGCACAGGAGAGCATTTTCTCTTTTGGCAGATCGGGGGCAAAAGTATTTAGTAAAGATAAACCGGGAATTACTTTTGCAGACGTTGCGGGCGTAGATGAAGCAAAGCAAGAACTTACGGAAATAGTAGATTTTCTTAAAAATCCGGGAAAATACAAAGCGATGGGGGCACGTACACCAAAAGGGGTTTTAATGGTTGGTCCTTCCGGAACAGGCAAAACTCTTCTTGCCCGGGCAACTGCCGGAGAAGCGGGAGTTCAATTTTTTTCTATGGCAGGTTCGGAATTTATGGAGATGCTAGTAGGAATCGGAGCATCGCGTGTAAGAGATTTATTTGCTACTGCTAAAAAAGCTCAACCGGCAATTATTTTTATAGACGAAGTTGATGCAATTGGCAGACAAAGAGGATCCGGTTTGATGGGTGGACACGATGAGCGCGAGCAAACATTAAACCAAATATTGGTAGAAATGGATGGATTTGCTCCAACAGAACAGTTAGTTGTTATTGCGGCAACAAACAGACCCGATGTGTTGGATCCTGCGTTGGTTCGCCCCGGAAGGTTTGACAGAAGGGTTATTTTGGACATGCCGGATGTAAATGGCAGAAAAGAAATTCTTTCCATTCATGCCCGAAATAAGCCATTTGATAAGGCTGTTAATTGGGATAGAATTGCCAGAAGAACGGTCGGATTTTCCGGAGCAGATTTGGAAAACATGTTAAATGAGGCGGCAATTTTAGCAGCAAGACTTGCGCATAAAGCAATTGACATGAGTGATTTAGAAGAAGCAGCAACTAAAGTAAAGCTTGGACCGGAGAAAAAAAGATTACAATCGGAAGAAGACAGAAAAATGACAGCGTATCACGAAGCAGGACATGCTCTTGTCTCTTGGCATATGCCGCACATGGATCCAATTCACAGAATTTCTATTGTGAGCCGAGGGATGTCTTTAGGGCACACTATGATGGAGCCGATTGAGCATGTTCACGAAACAAAAACTTATCTTTTAGAGCAAATTGCGGTTATGCTTGGGGGAAGGGCTGCAGAGAACTTGATTTTTAAAGATGTGACAACCGGCGCATCCGATGATATTGCCAAGGCAACTGAAGTTGCCAGAACAATGGTGGTAGAGTACGGGATGAGCGACTTAGGACCGATTAATCTAAATGCGGAAAGAGTTAACAGGAGAAATCCGTTTGAAACAATTACCGTTTCTCCGGATATGGCTTCAAGAATAGATGTGCATGTTAAAAAACTTACAGATGATGGTTATAAAAAGGCTCAAGTAATTTTATCGAAGCTGAGAAAAAAACTGGATAAATTAGCAGAAGAATTGTTAAAAAAAGAAACTATAGAATCCGAAGAATTCGAAAGATTAATGGGTCCTAAAAAAGCTTTTGCTTATGCCAAAAGGCAAGTTAGTTAATTTTATTGGTTGACAGAAAAATATAACTTAAATATATTTGAATTATGATCGCCAAAAAAAAGCTTCACTTTAATAAAGGGGAGGCTATAAATTTCGGTTTTCAGACAGCAAAAAGCAACATTGTTTTTTTTATTGGTGTTTTTGTAATTATTACTTTAATCTTTGCCGCAACTTCACTTCTACAAAATGTACCTAATTTTAATCAAAATGCAACTACTTTTTTGATTGGGAATATTTTGGTTTGGGTTTTGAATGTTATAATAGACATGGGAATTATAAGGATTACTCTTAAATTTGTCGATCTGGAAAAACCCTCTTTCTCTAACCTTTTCCACGGAAGTTTTCTTATAAATTATGTTTTAACTTCAATAATAAGTGGAGTAATTATTATAATTGGACTTGTTTTATTCGTAATTCCAGGGATAATTTTTGCTTTAAGATTACATTTTGCAAAATACTTAGTTATAGATAAGGAAATGGGACCGGTTGATGCGATTCAAAAAAGCTGGAATATAACAAAAGGAATAACTTGGAATCTTTTTCTGCTTACCTTACTTTTAATTCTAATTAACATCTTAGGGTTTATTGCTCTTTTAGTGGGTCTTTTTATTACAATTCCACTGACAATGGTTACCAATGCTTTTGTTTACCGCAAACTTCTCTCCCAGGTTAAATAAGGTATAATCTTTCATATGAGGAAAATGATTTTAATAGATGGCAATGCGATTTTGCATCGTGCATTTCACGCTTTGCCTCCTCTTACAAATAAAGATGGAAAATTAACAAATGCGGTTTACGGATTTTTCTCGATGCTTCTTAAAATCAAGACCGATTTACGTCCCGAATATCTCGTAGTTTGTTTTGATAGGCCAAAGCCGACCTTTAGGAAGCAACTTTACGTTGGTTATCAGGCGAAGCGTCCGACAATGGACAATGACTTAGTGCCGCAAATTGCACTGGTTCATGAAGGTTTGGAAAGGGCAAATGTGCCGATTTTTGAAATAGACGGATATGAGGCAGACGATCTAATAGGGACTTTATCTGTTCAGGCAGTAGAGGATAACAAGGAGGATGTTCAGGTAATTATTCTTTCCGGTGATCGTGATCTTCTTCAACTTGTTAATCATAAGGTAAAAGTTTTGGCACCAATTATTGGCATGACAAAAATGATTTTATTTGACGCAGATGTAGTCGAAGAAAAGTATGGATTAAGACCGGAACAAATTGTAGATTACAAAGCTTTAAGAGGCGATTCTTCGGATAACTATCCCGGTGTTATCGGAATAGGTCAGAAAACTGCCAGCAGTTTATTGCAAAAGTATGGAAGTTTAGAATGTGTTTACGAGCATTTGGATGAGATTCCGGAAAAGCAAGCACAAAAATTGGCGGAAGGTGCGGAAGCTGCGAGTTTGGCTAAAAAATTGGCTCAAATTGTTTTAGATGCTCCGATCAAACTTGATCTTAAAAAAGCAGAGATTGAAAAATTAGATAAAAAAGAGCTTGCGGATTTTTTTAGAGAACATAATTTTAGAAGTCTTTTGGAAAGATTGGTTAAAGAAGAAAGAGTGGAGCAAAGAGAAGCAGTGTCAATCAAAATTTCGGAAGAAAAACAAAAAAAGCTGGAAAAAGAAGAGAAAAACGAACAGCTGGGATTCTTATGAAAGTTGCAATAATTCTTGATTATATCAAGGAGTTTGGTTCCCATAGAGCTCTTACTTGCTTCCGAGGTCTACGTCTTCGCGTCGCAAGGGCGAGTCAACGGGGCAAGATTGCAGAAAGATGAAAATAGCCATAGTACACGATTATATAAAAGAATTTGGTGGAGCAGAGAGGGTGTTGAAGGCTTTGTGTGAGGTTTATCCTGATGCACCGATTTATACAGCCTTTTACGACAAAAATTCAACCGCTTTTGAGCATTTTAAAGATAAAAAGATAATTACTTCCTGGTTTCAATATTTACCGTATTCTGCAAAGCTTGCCAGCCCATTAAGATTTCTAACTCCTTTAATCTGGAGAAGTTTTAGTTTTTTAAAATTTGATGTTGTTATTTCTTCTGCCAGTTGGTATATCACTAAAGGCTTTGGCTCACGCCAAAACCTAAATTTAAAATTTAAAATTAAAAATTTAAAATTACCGGTGGAGGTTTGTTATTGTCATACACCGCCTCGCTGGCTTTATGGATATAGCACCTCTATAAACTTTCAGAAATGCTTTTTAGTTAGAATTTATGCGGCAATAGTAGGTTTTTTCTTAAGGCGTTATGATTTTAACCAGGCGCAAAAAGTAAATTATTTTATAGCTAATTCCGAGGAGGTAAAAAGTAGGATTAAAAAGTTTTATAAAAGAGAATCAACTGTAATTTACCCGCCGGTATCATTACCAAAAGGCAATAAACAAGAAACAATAAACAAAAAGGACTATTATTTTATAGTCTCAAGGATTGTTGGAGCAAAGGGTTTAGATCTGGCCGTAGAAACTGCAATTAAAGGTAATTTTAAATTAAAAATTGCCGGATCCCCAGCAGGATATTATTTTGAATACAAAAAACTGATGGACAAAGTCCATTCGACAAGCTCAGGGCAGGTTGAATTTGTCGGACAAGTTAGTGATGAAGATTTGGTAAAGCTTTACACAGGAGCAAAAGCCTTTTTGGCTTTGGCAAAAGATGAGGATTTTGGCATAACGCCGGTTGAGGCAATGAGCTGCGGGACACCAGTTATTGCTTTTAATGGAGGAGGGTATAAAGAAACAGTAATAAATAACAAAACAGGAATTTTATTTGATAACTATTCTATTGATGGATTAATTACTGCAATTAAAAAATTTGAATCTCTTCGGCAAGCTCAGGGCAAGCAAATATCAGAAGATTGTATTGAACAGGCAGAAAAGTTTTCTAAGGAAAGATTTAAGAACGAAATTAAAGATTTTGTTAATAAAGTGGTGCACTGAGGTCGGAATAAAAATTTTCTTGTTTACAACGCGAAAAAAAGCTTTGCAAAAATCAACTTGAAAACCCGCTAATGCAAACAGCGAAAATTTTCATCCCTCCCCGCGCCATAGAATTGATTTAAGTTATATAATTTAAGTTTTAAGTTTTTAGCTTTTAGTTTAAGCGACCGAAAGGAGCGATTATGCCTGAATTACCCGAGATTGAAACTATCAAGATTGGACTTAGAAAATATTTAATTGGCAAGAAGATTGTTGATGTTGAGGTTAATATTCCTAAAATGTTTGTTGGGAAAAAAGAAGATATTCTCGGGGCAAAAATTGTCAACTTAAAGAGAATCGGCAAAGGCTTAATAATGGAGCTTGATAATAATTTTGTCCTAGCAGTTCATTTAAAAATGACCGGACAGCTTGTTTATCGTGATGAAAATACCAAAAGCCAAGTTCTTTCTAAAAAAGTCGGTGGAGAAACTCTTCCTTCTAAATATTCACACATTATTTTTTCATTAGATAGAGGCGGAGTTCTTTTCTACAACGATCTTAGACAATTTGGTTGGATTAAAGTAATTAAAAAAGATGAGCTAATGGATGTTCCTTTTTTTAAGGAGATGGGTCCTGAGCCAAAAGTAGGGGATGATATAGCGGGAAAAGAACTGACTATAGATTACTTTAAAGAAGTAGTTCAAAAAGGGAATTTACCCATCAAAATTATTCTTATGGATCAAAAACGGATTGGGGGAATAGGTAATATTTATGCAAACGATGCACTTTTTAAGGCGGGAATTGATCCAAGGAGAAAAGGAAAGACTTTAACAAAAAAAGAAATTAAAAAACTTTATGATGCAGTTTTTTATATCATTAAAAAAAGTCTGCAATATGGAGGATCATCAGACGAAAATTTTGTAAATGCTTTAGGGCAAGAGGGGAATTATCAGAAGCATGCTTTAGTTTACGGTAAAAAAGGGCAAAAATGTCCTAAATGCGGTTCAGTTATCGAAAAGATTTTTCTCGGCGGCCGCGGCACATTTTTTTGCCCCGCCTGCCAGAGGTAAACTTAGCGAAAAGTTATTGTTTTATTAAAATCATTATGTTATGATTCTAATCTAGTACGAGTTAAGTTTTAAGGCGAGACGGATACTAGTTTTTTTATGGCTAATTATTCGGAAAAGATAGTTATGTCAATAGGGGGATCGTTAATTGTTCCCAATGGAGGAATTAATTCAAAGTTTCTTAAAGATCTCAATAAGTTTATAAGAGGACAACTGGCGAAAAACAAAAACCGCCAGTTTTTTTTGATCACAGGAGGAGGAATGACTACTAGGCATTACCAAAAAGCTGCAAGTGATGTAATTGGGCGTCAGCTAACCGAAGACGACTTGGATTGGATTGGAATTCACGCTACCCGTTTAAACGGACATTTATTAAGAACAATTTTTAGAGACATTGCCCACCCCATTATTATTGATGATTACAGTACTATTCGAAAACCCACAGAGCCAGTTATAGTCGGAGCAGGGTGGAAACCGGGCTGGTCTACGGATTATGATGCTGTTTTAGTTTGTGAAGATTATGGACCTAGAACCGTAATTAATTTAAGTAATATTAGCCAAGTTTACAATAAAGATCCAAAGAAATTTACAGATGCTAAGCCACTTGATCAGGTTTCATGGGCAGATTTTAGAAAGATAATAGGCGATAAATGGAGTCCGGGAATGAATGCTCCATTTGATCCGATTGCAGCTAAGAAAGCGCAAGAATTAGGAGTTAAAGTAATATTAATGGGTAAGGATTTTGACAATATCAGAAAATATTTTAAGGGCGAAAAATTCCTCGGTACTGTAATAGAATAGATTCCCATAATTTAAAATTCTAAATTAAAAATTAAAAATTATTTAAACTTCTTAATTATTCCATTGACTATTTGTACTATAATAACAATCGAGTATGGTGTTAAAACATATTTTTCTTCAGAACTTTAGAAGTTATAAAAAACAGGACTTTGAATTCGACGAAAAAGCGACTCTTATAGTCGGAGTAAATACTTCGGGTAAAACAAACCTTATCGAAGCTATCTCCATGCTTTCTTCCGGAAAAAGTTTTAGGGCGGAAAAAGAAGATCAATTAATTAAATTTGGGCAAGATATTGCAAGAATTAAAGGTATAGTTAAAAACCAAGAAAACGAAAAAAATGAATTTGAAATTGTGCTTGCAAGTGGAGAATATAGTGGTAAAAGAAATATTAGTAAGAAATTTTTAGTAAACGGAGTTGCCAGAAAAAGAGTAGATTTTGCCGATAATTTTTCCGCAGTTTTATTTTCTCCCGAAGATTTAGATATAATAATTGACGCACCATCCTTAAGAAGAAGATTTTTGGATAATGTATTGGAACAGGTAGATAGAGAATATAGAATTGCAATGATTGCGTACGCAAAGGGAATAAGACAAAGAAACGCGCTTTTGGAAATTGCCAGAGAGACCTTTCGGCTAGGCTCAGGACGAGCCCCACTTCGCCAAGGCTACGAGGGGCAGGCAGGGGGAAGAAACGAAAAACAATTTGAATATTGGGACCATTTGGTTATTGAAAATGGAGGAATAATTACCAAGAAGAGGGAAGAATTTTTAAATTTTGCCAACCTTACGGAAAAAGAATTTTTTGATTTTGCCGCTTTTTACGACAAAAGTATTATTTCCAAAGCCCGTCTTGAGCAGTATAAAGATGCGGAAGTTGGGGCTGCAGTTACTCTAGTTGGTCCGCACAGGGATGATTTTTCGGTTTCTATGTATGATAATGTGCTCCAAACTACTCACGATATTAAAGCCTATGGTTCCAGAGGACAACAGAGGTTGGCAATTTTACAGTTAAAACTTTTAGAGCTTTTATATATAGAAAAAATGCTTGGATATAGGCCGGTGCTTCTCTTAGACGATATTTTTTCCGAGTTAGACGAAGAGCACATTAATCTAATCTTAGAGATGCTTGGTAAGCAACAAACAATAATTACAACTGCCCATAAAGAACTTGTCCCTGTAAAAATTGCAAATAAAATGAAGACGATTGAGTTTGAAAAGTAGTAAAATAGGAGAATGCAAGAATTTAATAGCAAGGATTTAAAAAATTTATTTGTTCCCAATAAGGATTCTCATAAAGGGCAGAATGGGAAGTTAATGATAATTGGTGGATCTAAACTTTTTCATGCGGCATCTTTATGGTCTTTAAAAGTTGCCAGTAGAATTGTTGATATGGTCTTTTATTCCTCAGTTCCGGAAAATAACGAAATTGTTCAAAAAGTTAAAGAAGAATTTAGAGATGGAATTGTAATTCCAAGAAATAAAATTGCAAATTATATCAACGAGGCGGATTGCGTCTTAATCGGTCCGGGGATGCCGAGAAAAGAGGGAGAGGAGGAGGGGGATGATGATACAAAAGTAATCACAGAATACTTGCTCAAAAGTTCTCAAAATAAAAAATGGGTAATAGATGGAGGAAGTCTCCAAACCATTAATCCTTCTTTAATTCCACAAGGCACAATCATAACTCCTCATACAAAAGAGTTTGAAAAACTCTTTAATTTCCAATTTCCAATTTCCAATTTCCAATCAAATTCAAATGATCAAATTTCTAAAATTGAAAAAATAGTTCAGGAGAAGGCTAAGAAATATAATTGTGTGGTGCTTTTAAAAGGATCTATTGATATTGTTTCAAACGGTGAAGAAACAGTTCGAATTTCTGGAGGAAATGCAGGCATGACTAAAGGTGGAACGGGAGATGTTTTAGCAGGTTTAGTTGCTGCTTTATATTGTAAAAACGATGCATTTTTAGCCGCATGTGCAGGCTCGTATATCAATAAAAAAACCGGAGAAAAGCTAGCGGAGAAGATGGGACTTTATTTTAATGCTTCCGACCTTGCCGACGAAATTCCAAAAGTAATGAAAAATTTGTAAGCTTGGAAATAGATTTATGCTTTTTTTTGAAGTTTCTCGGAGAGACGAGTGAGCTGGAGAGTAATGGTAACTGCCAAAACAGTAACAACTACAGCATAAATAAATAAAGAAGCCAGCCCACTGCCATTTGGAAGCCACTTTTTAATGTAGTTGTTTACAAACTCCTGAATAACCCCATTCCAGGCAAGAGCGGCAACTAAACCAAAGCCACTGGTAGAAAGAGCTACCATTTGTTTTACTGCTTCAACGTGTAATTTTTTATCTTTAATAACTTTTTTCTTCGACATAGGCAAATTATAGCATACCCCGATTAAATCAGGGCATATCTTGCTTTTTTTCGGGAAATATGCGTTAATAGCTAGTAACTTAAAGCTAATAGCTAAAAGCAATCTATCTTATTTTTAGTTCTAAGTTTTTACTTTTTAGTTAATGTATAGTCCTAAATTTACAATCACCCCACACGAAACTTACCTCCTCCCAAGGGCTACGTCCTTGCGTCGGAGGGGCGTTCATGCGGGGCAGGCAAATAAACAATAAATAAAACTATATGTATACACCTAGATTCGTAATTACCAATAAGATTCTCAAAAATATTGGTAGTATTGAGGCAAGTAGAGAAGTAATCGACCACGCACCGCTTCTACCTTATTATGAAAAAGAATTTCAAAAAGACGCAATAGTTAGAACCGTTCATTACGGAACTCATATAGAAGGAAATGAGCTTAATTTATCTCAGGCAGAAAAAGTCTTAGATGGACAAGATGTTCCTGCGAGAGAGCGGGATATTCAGGAAATAATAAATTACAGAAAAGTCATGCAATACATTGACCAATATCAAAAATCAAATATCAAAAATCAAATATCGGAAGAGGACATAAGAGAAATACATAAGCTAACAGTAGATAAGATTTTAGAGCCGGAAAAGTGTGGGGTGTTTAGAAAAACTCAGGTAGTTGTTAAGAATAGTATTTCCGGTGAGGTTTCGTTTCGACCACCGATGGCAGTCGCGATTCCTTTCCAAATAAAGGACTTAATTGCGTTTATAAATAGCCAATTAGAACAAGATATTCATCCTATTTTGAAATCAGGTTGTATTCATTATGAATTAGTTAGAATTCATCCTTTCGTTGACGGAAACGGTAGGGTAGCAAGAGCCCTTTCCACACTAATTCTTTTTAAAGAGGGGTATGATATTCGAAAGTTTTTTTCTTTAGAAGAATACTTTGATTCAAATGCTTCGTCTTATTATGACGCACTACAAAGTGTAGAAAAAAGAGGAGGAGATTTAACTTATTGGTTAGAGTATTTCTCTTTGGGTCTTTCTATTGAGCTTGCCAAGATAAAAGATAAGGTTGAGCGAATTTCGATAGATGCCGGTTTAAAAGAAAAGCTTGGAGGACATCCCTTAATGCTTACGGAGCGTCAACTAAAAATAATCGAATACATTCAAAAAGTGGGTTTTCTGCAAAATAAAGCTTTTTCCCAGTTATTCCCCATGGTTTCCGAAGACACAATTTTAAATGAATTAAAAGAACTCTTAAAAACAGGGATAGTTAAAAAACAAGGCGTAACCAAGGGTGCTAAATACGTAATAAAATAAAATATGTCAATGATTGAAAGAAGAGTTCAGGCCGAACGCGGTACATTACCTATGTTAAGAATGGCAGTTGCGGATGACAGCCCTACTATTCTTAGAGTTTTTAGTAGGCTTGTACAAGCAGTTGGGGCAGAGAGAGTTGCGGTAATTGATCAATATAGTAGTGGAGAGAAAATAATAAGTGCAGTAAAAGAAAATCCGGGTAAGTACAATTTGGTTATAACAGATGGAAAAATGGGTTTAGGCAAAAATGGAGTTGATGTGGCAAGAGAATTGGGAGGAATACTGCCTGTTTATATTTCAAGCGGCGGAATGAGCGATTTTGACATTGATGATCCAAAACTATTAGAAAAGACCGGTTTTAGTGGGGCATTAAGTAAACCATATAATATGAAAGATGTTCAAGTATTTCTCTCGTTAGCCTTGAAAAAACTAGCTCAGTCGGAAAAAAAATGACATTTTTAGAATTATCTAATTATTTAGAAAAACTGGAGGAAACTTCGTCAAGACTTATTTTAATTAATATTTTTTCCGATTTAATTAAAAAAGCACAATCTGCTGAAGAGTTGGAGGAAATTACTTATTTAATTCAGGGTAGGATTGCACCATTCTTCGAAGCTACAGAAATAGGTATGGCGGAAAAAAACGTTGCGCAAGCTATATCCATGGCTTATGGTATAGATCGAAAAGAAGTTCTTGATTTATATCTTCGGCTAGGGGACATGGGAAGCGTCACTTCGCTCCTAAGTTCAAAATTCAAAGTTTTTACCTCGTCTGTTGGGGAGCAAAGTTCAAAGTTAACAGTGAGCGAGGCTTTTAAAGTTTTAAAGGAAATCTCAAAAACCGGTGGGGCAGGATCGGTGGAGAAAAAGCAGATTTTATTATCAGATCTGTTAAGAAAAATGGATCCTGTTTCTGCAAAATATTTAGTTCGTATTCCTCTTGGAAATTTAAGGCTTGGAATTGGAGATCCGACAATTTTGGATGGACTCGCAACGGCATTTTTAGGAGATAAGAGTAAAAGAAAATTGCTGGAGGGGGCTTATAATCGCACATCAGATCTGGGTTTAATTGCTAAAACCTTGAATATTAAGGGAATTCAAGCTGTTGAAAAATTGGATATTCAAATCGGCAAACCGATCAGAGCAGAGCTTTGTGAAAGACTTCCGACCCCGCAAAAAGTAATTGAAAAATTAGAAACAGTGGACGTTCAATATAAATACGATGGATTTAGAGTTCAAATCCACAAAGACAGAGACAGGATTTCTATGTTTTCCCGAAACTTAGAAAACATGACACATATGTTCCCGGAGCTTATTGCGGCAACACTTAAACAGGTTAAAGCAGAATCTGTAATCTTAGATACGGAAGCATTGGCATATCATCCGTTATCTGAAGAGTTTTTACCATTTCAGGAAACTACTAAGAGGCGCAGAAAACACGGAATAGACGAAATGGCCTTAAAACTACCCTTAAAAGCTTTTGTTTTTGATATCTTATATAAAGATGGAAAGTCCTTAATAGATAAACCATTAACAAAAAGGTTAAAGATTTTAAGAAAAACTGTAATAGGGGATGACATTTTAATTCCAACTAAAAACGAAGTCGTTTCCGATCCAAAAAGATTGCAAGAGCTCTTGGATGACTCAATTTCGAAAGGGTTAGAGGGATTAGTTGTAAAAAGATTAGAAAGTAAGTATGAGGCGGGAGGAAGAAATTTTAATTGGGTAAAATTAAAAAGACATTCGGCAGGAGAATTACACGATACGATTGATTGTGTAATTTTGGGCTATATTGCAGGGAAAGGGAAGAGGACGGAGTTCGGAGCAGGGGCACTTCTGGTTGGGATTTACGATGATAAGAAAGACGAGTTTGTAACGGTTTCCAAAATTGGAACAGGGCTTTCAGACGAAGAATGGCGCGAAATTCATAAGCGGGCAGATAGGATAAAATTAGATCATAAACCGGCTCGCGTAAATTCTCTAGCTGTCCCATCCGTATGGATAGAGCCGAAAATTGTAATAGAGGTTTTGGCAGATGAGATTACCAGAAGTCCGATTCATACAGCCGGTAAATCTTCGGATCAGCCCGGCTACGCTTTAAGGTTTCCTCGCTTAGTTACTTTTAGGGAGGATGATAAAAAAGCAGAAGACTCAACTACGGTAAAAGAATTAATTAAAATGTACGAAGACCAAGGGAGGAAATAATTAGCCTCGGGGAAAACTAACTGGGTATTGATTTTTAAATTTGGATAACTTACTATCAAATTAGATTATATCCCCGAAGGGAGGTGAAAATAAATGAACGCACAATTAAAATCATTGCTTAAAACCCTTGATGAAAGTTATATAAAAACACCTGCCCTACCAAAACAATGGAAGGATTTATTGGTTAATTTTGCTCCATGGCTAGCTCTACTTGGTGGAATAATTTTAGTATTCGGTGCAATAAGTTTGCTAGGGCTAGGATCATTCCTTTCTCCTTTTGCAATGCTTACAGGAGTAGGTGCTTTTGCTGTTACATGGCTTATAGCAGCAATACTTTTATTAGTAGGTGGATTAATGGAGCTTTTAGCTTTTTCACCCCTTAAAGCAAGAAAAGAGAAAGGTTGGAATCTGATGTTTTACGCACTTCTCTTGAATGCTTTAAGTTCTGTGGTGAGACTTAACATATCAGACATTGTAATGGCTATATTAGGGTTTTTAATAGGTTATTATTTTTTATATCAAGTAAAATCTTATTACAAATAAGAACAGGATAATCTTATTGTATTAAAGATATTTAATGGCAATTGATGTTTGAGAGTAGGCAGGATGCAGCACAACTTTTAACAGTTAAACTTTTAAAAACTGTAGAAGATAAAGATATCGCAGTTTTAGCTTTGGCAAGAGGAGCTGTTCCAATGGGGAGAATGATTGCCGATTATCTTTCCTGTCCATTTGACACGATTGTCTGCAAAAAAATTGGTGCCCCTCTAAACATTGAGTTTGCAATTGGTGCAGTTGCTCCCAAAAATACAATTTATTGGAATGAAAATGTTTTAAAAAAAATTGGTCTAAGTAAAAATACTTTAAGAAAATTAAAGCTGGAAAAAGAAGAGGAAAGAAAAAAATTAGAAAAAAAGTTAAGATCCGGAAAAACCTCGATTGAAATTAAAAATAAAACGATAGTTCTAATAGATGATGGAGTAGCAACGGGAGCGACTGTAATGGCGGCACTATTGAGTCTTAAAAAGCAAAAAGCAAATAAAATTATTTTGGCTGTTCCGGTAATTGCAAAAGATACATTTAAAGATTTAAGAAAATTTTTTGATAAAATAATTACCTTGAAGAAGACCAATAATTTTTATGCCGTAGGTCAGTTTTATCGTAATTTTAAGCAAGTTACGGATGAAGAAGTAATAAAAATACTTGAATCGAATATTAGTTAATAGATATCGGAAATTAGTTATAGTATAATAACCAGTACCTAGTAATTAATAACTTTTAATTAAATTATGAAAATTATTGTTGGTCTGGGTAATCCGGGGGAAAAATACGAAAGAACAAGACATAATTTGGGTTTTTCGGCAGTCGATAAATTCTTAAAAGATTTTGGTGGTTCAGTTTGGAAGGACAGTGAAAAATTTAAAGGAGAGATTGCCCATATTGAGTGGCAAAGACAAAATAGTCAAAAGTTCAAAGTTTCCTCTTTTGCCAAGGCTTCAAAGGACAAGCAAAGTTCAAAGTTCCAGGGTTTGGAAAAAGTAATACTTCTAAAGCCAAAGACCTATATGAATAATTCCGGACTTTCCGTTAGGATTGTCTCCGATTTTTATAAAATCAAGCCGGAAAATATATGGATTCTACATGACGACTTGGATTTATCATTTGGATCTCTTAAGATAAGGCTCGGAGGTGCTTCGGCAGGGCATAGAGGAATAGAGTCAATAATAGATAATTTAGGTACGGATAAATTCTGGAGGTTTAGATTAGGGATTGGACATCCCATAAAAAAGTTAAAAATTAAAAGTGAAAAGTTAAAAGTCCGAAAAGTTGACGATTATGTTTTAGGTAGTTTTGGACATGGAGAAATGGGCAAAGCAAGGGAACTTATTAAAAGAGTAGTTAACGCAATAGAAACCGGTTTGGAAGATGGCTTAGAAGCTACCATGAACAGATTCAACTCTAAATGATCAAGGATTAAGGATAAATGATTAAAGAAAAAGAATAAAACAATTAATGAAATCTGTTAAACAAATCCTCACAAAATTTAACCCGGTATCTGACAAATATGTCTCCCGTGAGTTCCAATCATATGGAATTCATCTGGCAGAGGAATTAGATGATTATAAACATCGCAGTCTTTACATTAAGCTTGCAAAAACAACCCATAGATCAATTTTAGAAAGAGCGCTTTCCTTTTGCATAGACAGTAATGCCAGAAATAAAGGAGCTCTTTTTATGTGGAAATTAAAAGAAATAAAAAAAGTTGTAGATACCTCAAAATGAAAAAAGAAAAAATCTTTTCCATTCTAATTATAATCTTTTCGATTGGTTTAACACTTGCGATATTTATTTTTCCGGATATTTTTAGAGATCATAAAAAATGGGGGATAATAGGAATTTTTATAACAAATTTTATTTCCGGGCTCTCTTTTTTCCCCGCCCCTGCATTTTTAACTGCGGTTATAGGTGGGTCAATTTATCCGCCGGTTTTAGTTGCTTTGGCTTCTTCTTTGGGGTCAACTTTAGGAGATATGCTTTATTTAATACTTGGAATTTCCGGTCGGAAGGTCGCCAAGAAGAATTTGGAAAAAAATAAATGGTTTATTCGAATTGAAGCAAATTTCCAGAAATATGGAGGTTGGATTCTTTTTGCAGGTGCTTTTATACCAAATCCAATGTTTGACTCGTTTGGGTTAATTGCGGGAATTTTTAATTTTTCGGTTTTGCGGTTTTTCGTTATTATTTTAACGGGAAGATTTTTGAGGTATTTTGTTTTAGCTCAACTAGGCGCTAAATTTTATTAAATAATTTAATATGTTGTGTCTCTAAGGATTAAGGATGAAAGATAAATTAAAAAAGATGAAAACAAACATCAAGGTTCAGGAATTTAAAAAACCACAAGATATAAAGGAAAGGACATTCTTATTTGCCGTTAAAGTTCTAAAGTTTACACAGGTTATTCCAAATAATAAGATTAATTCTATCTTAATAACGCAACTAATTAGGTCTTCGACATCAATTGGAGCAAATATTGAAGAGGCACAGGGAGGGCATACTAAATCAGATTTTGTTCATTCAGTAAATATTGCTAAAAAGGAAGCACGTGAAACATTTTATCGGCTGAGACTAATTCAAGAGGTTAACCCAATCTATGCTGAAAAGTTAAGTAATCTCTTAAAAGAGAATGAAGAAATTATTAGGATTTTAACAACTATAGTAAAAAATTCCAAACCTAGAGTTTTTAATCCTTAATAATTTATCTTTATTAATTTATGTTTTTAATTAATCACTTATCATTTATCATTTATCATTAACTATGATATGTCATCTTGTTATTTCAGGGTTTGTTCAAGGAGTGGGATATAGGCAGTTTACAAAGAAAACTTCACTTGGTCTTGATTTAAAGGGGTGGGTTAAAAATATAGACGAAGGTAGAGTTGAAGTACTTTTTTCCGGCTCAAAAGAATCGATTAAAAGGGCAATCAAGGCTTGTCGCAAAGGTCCGTTTCTGGCAAGAGTTAAGAATATAGATATCGAGTGGGAAGATAAAAATATGGATTTTACCCAGCACCAAACTGGTGCTGGGTTTAATAATTTCGAAATTGTAATATAATAGACAAAAAATTTATTTATGCTTTTTAATATTATCTTGGCTACATTTTTGACTTCAATAGTTTCTTTACTATTGGTATCGTTACTTCTTTTGCATAAAACTCTAATGCAAAAAATTTCTTTTCCTTTGGTTGCTTTTGCTGCAGGTGCACTTCTTGCGATAGGGTTTTTGGAAACAATGAGAGAAGCGGTTAATCTTGGAGGAGAGCAAGTCTATCTATGGGTTACGCTTTCGATTGCCGGTTTTTTTGTTCTCGAAAGAGTATTCCTTTTTTTACATCATCATAGTCATGTAGAAAAAAAAGAAGAGAAAGAACACCTTAAAATGCCAACCTCGCTCTTACTCTTTGGAGATGGGTTGCATAATTTTATAGACGGTCTTTCTATTGCAGCTGCTTTTTTGGTAAATTTTCAGCTAGGAATTATTACAACAATTGCAGTTTTTGTACACGAGATTCCACATGAGTTAGCAGACTTTGGCATTTTAATTCACAAAGGATGGGAGAGAAAAAAAGTTATTTTACTTAATTCGTTATCGGGTGTTACGGCTATAATAGGAGCAGTTCTTGCTTATTACCTTGGTAATTCTTTTAGTGACATATTACCGCTTTTTCTGGCTATAACCTCCGGAAACTTTATTTACCTATCGGCAACCGATTTATTACCGGAAATTCATCATAAGGCAGATAAAGATTTGGCAATAAATTATTCATTCTTTTTTATATTAGGAATTTTTTTAATCTACGCTTTGATAAAACTTGTTGGAGAATAGAGAGTTATTTTAAAGCTACATCTACTGCAGACTTCATATCATTCCAGTTATATGCTCCTGCAAAGTTGGTTGTGTTAATAAAGAATCCCGGTGTTCCATTGACCCCTAAACTGGCTGCCAACTTCTGATCATCGGCCAAATATGTATCATATTTACCACTGTCTAGGCAAGCTTTTAAAGTAGTAGAGTCAACGACATTTGCCAAAAAGTCGCTTAATTTTCCGGATGCGGCTTTGTCATTTTTTACATCATTATTAATTAAGTTATAGCCATCATTAGTATTGAGTTTGTCGTGTGCGTCCCAGAATTTATCTTGTTCATTTGCGCAATATAAGGACTTCATAGCCATTTCGCCCGCTCCGTGACCATTTTGATATATATAGGCAAAAGAAGCTTGCCCGGCTTCAACCAATTTTCGCATTTCCTGAACAGGGGAGACGTAGGTTCCGCCATCGGAAACTAAGGTAAATTGAGCACCCATTTGCTTATTTAATTCAGAATTTTTACCTGATGCTGCTTGGCAAAAAGGACATGATGGATCTGCTATTTCTACTAAAAGTAATTTTTTATTTGCGTCTCCAAACTTAATTACCTTTTGATTGTTAAAGATACTTTTAATTGTGTTTAATTCAACTTTTACTGCAGGTGGCTGGGCACCTGGTTGTTGTTGTTGTTGCAAAGTAGCGGCGGTAGTATCGACCGGTTTTGCATTTTTTTCAAGGTAAGAAATCTTTGTAGTGAATGAACCTAAGAAAAAAGCTGCAATTAGAAGGAGAGCATATAAAACTACGCTATAATTTTTATTAAGAGTAAGAGGGGGAATTGTAAATTTTACTTCTCGTGATTTTAAGGTTGCTTCTTTTGTTTGTTTTACGGGCATGTGTTATATTGTATAGTTTTTGACTTTTTTGTCAAGAGGAAAAATTATCGAGCAAAGAAGATAAATAAAATAATAATTAATAAAAAAGAAAAAACGGAAAAAAATATATTAAACGTTAAGAGTTTTTTAATAACAAAAGATAAAGGAATTTCAAGGTCTTTACCTGCCCTATCTGCTCCATTCCTATAGATAAAATTGTAAGTAATAGTTAGTAAAACTAAAGTTATTAATCCTAATTCAATATAAAAAAACATTAAGTTTTTCATGTTAGTTTAATTGTACATAGCGATTTGGGAAAAGATCTTCGATAAAAGTAAACCCTTTATTTCCATTTTTCTCTTCATTGTTCCTTTTCTGATACCAAATTGGAGTGGACCTTAGAATTTGATTTGGATTAGTACTAATTAAAGCAAATGCATCTCCTAAAATATGTCCGATTTCTTTTGGATTTCTTAAATTTGTAAAAACGAACTCTTCCTCATGTGTTGGTCTATCAAAGGTTATAACTACGTCTCCTTTGTCAAGAATTTCGTTAATAATTCCACGAATTTTAACATCAATCTCGGTACATCTTACTTGATCTAATAAAACATCGTTGACTGTATGAAAAAAGAGCGGAGCGTAACAAATTTCCATAATTTTTCTATTAGTAACTACGTATAAGTGATAATACCAATTTACAATAAGTCTGGTGACCAAACTTAAAGAAGTTGTTAAAACTGAAAAAACAATTATTAGAAAAGCAGCAAAGGAAAATAGACGAGTTGAAGAAAGAAAGAACAGAAGGTAAACAATACTAAACAGAATAAAAAAAGTCACAAATATTGGACGGACAAGAATACACCAGTGCTGCCTTTTTACTACAAGAACTCTTTCTCCCGGAAGAGTAAGAAGCTTGTGCAAAATATCCCTGCCTGCAATTTCCATAAAGCCTCTTTCCAATTACAATGATAAAAGATAAATTTGTTTTGACGACTCATGTTATAATTGCAGTGGCATTTAAACACTTTTTCTAAGAGAAGTCAGTTAGAAATGTTACAAAATTTTTGTAATATTTCTAACAAGCGCTAACTATAAATAAAATAGATATGAACAATAAAATTTCTCAAAATGATAATTTTATTTTTAGTAACACTAAGCAGATTTTTTGTAAAAAAGGTCAAATAATCTTAAGAGCCGAAGATAATATTTCCGATGTTTACTATATAAAAAACGGATATGTCCGTGAATTTTTTCTCTCAAGAGACGGAAGAGAACTAACAACGTCAATTTTTAAACCTCTTGATATATTTCCACTATTTTGGATTGTTGGAAAAAATTCAAGTGAATATAATTTCGAAACATTAACAGACGTAGAGATGCTTAGAGTCTCCAGAGAAAAAATTTTAGAATATCTAAAACATGATCCACAATTTTTTTTAAAACTTATTAGCAGGCTTATCAATAGGCTTGATGCATTCAACGAAAGGATAAAATATATGGTTTTTAAAAACGCAAGCGTAAAAGTAGCATCGATTTTACTTCTTTTATCGGAGCGCTTTGGAGTAAAAAGAAAGGGGGAAATATACATTCAAATTCCATTAGCACATAAAGATATAGCTTCTTTGATCGGCATCGCACGTGAAACAGCAAGTCTTGAGATGAAAAAATTCGAAAAAAAAGGAATATATATATCCCTGAAGCATCATATTTTAATAAAAAAGATGAGATTATTAAAAAAAGCAACAATTATGGACTAAAAATCTATTGTAATAAATTGTAATAATTAGATCTGCAACCCCTTTTCCAATGTGTTAGAATTAATTTTATGGAAGGAAAACCCCTATCGGAGCTTGCTAATAGCTTAATTTCGGTTTTTGACGAAGAAGTTCCTGAAACAAGAGATAGGAAAATTAGTGTTAATCCGGTTGTCTCCAAAGTTGCCTCAATTTACGAAAAAGTAAGAAACGCTATGGATTATCGTGATCAGGAAGTAATCCTAAGAGCGGCAATAGAAAGAATCTTAAAAAGAAGGACTCTTTTTGGTGGTGTTGCAAAAACCATTGCAGAACCTTTGGTGCGTGAATTGGTTTGGGCACGATATTTTCCGGATGAAAGCGTTTCGGAATCGATGACAGCGAGAGTAGAAGAACGAATTGACCTTTACATAAAGTTAAGACATGAAATTTTAGCAAAACATTCGATTATTTCCGAAAAAAGCCTTAACGAGTGGATTTACCATCTAATGTCCTCAGATGTTGAACACACTCTTTGCCCACGGAAGAAAAAAGAATACATGAGTAATTTTATGTTTAGAGTTATGCGCGATAATATTACGATTATAGATGAAGGAGAGCAACAGAAAGATATTCAGGTTTTTATTGCCGTTCATAAATCTTACGCAAAAGATGATCTCGCAATGTTGCGTTTCCATTTATTCAATCAGTTTCTCGGAAAATTAACTGCTGAGAACTTACCAAAAGTCATAGAAAATTTCCCGGAAGGTTATAGGGAAATAAACAACCAGCTTAATTATCCGCGGAAAGATAAAATATTTAATTATATTAAAGATAAAACAGTTATTTTTTTTGTTCTCGAAGACTTTCTTAATATAGGGAAGGGGGGAATAAAACAGCTCATAAATGATGATGGTGAATTTAGAAGAATTATATATAGTATCTGTGAGGCAAGATATGCAGGAATTGCTTCTAAGGTTAGAACAGCAATTTTTAGAAGTATTATTTTCTTACTTCTTACCAAAGCTCTTTTTGCTCTCAGCATAGAGGGAACTTTTGAAAGTATTTTTTATGGTCGGGTACTTTGGACGGCAATTTTAATTAACATTGTTGTTCCGCCACTTTTAATGGCAGCTCTTGGATTTTCTATAAAAACTCCGGATCGTGAAAATTCAAAAAAAATCTTCAATTACATTAGGGCGATTCTACTAAGCGGGGATCCGAAATTAGCCAATCAGCTTAGTATAAAAACAAAACCCGACAAGATGAAGCCTCTCTTAAATACAATTTTTAGTTTTCTTTGGATAATTACTTTTTTCTTGGTATTCGGAATAATATTTTATGTTTTAAACAGATTTTCTTTTAATCCTTTAAGTATGTTTGTTTTTGTTTTCTTCTTGGCAATCGTTTCCTTTCTTGCTTACAGGATAAATCAGGTAGCGAAAATTTATTCAATTGAACCGAGAAAAAACGTAATGACATCGGTTACGGATTTTCTTTTTATACCTTTTGTAACCGTAGGAAGAAAATTAACAGATGGGATTTCTCAAATCAACGTTTTCCTTTTTCTTCTGGATTTTGTAATTGAAGCACCTTTTAAGGGTTTATTTAGCTTCTTTGAGCAATGGTTTCTCTTCTTGCAGAACAAAAGGGAGGAGTTGGAGTAATTTTTATTGACAGAAATTTATTTCTCTGCTATCTTACTAAAGCCCTTCGATATTACTCAGGGTAAACTTTTATGGCAGACATAAAATTAACAGATCAAAATTTCAATGAAGAAGTTTTAAAAGCAGAGACGCCTGTTGTAGTAGATTTTTGGGCAGAATGGTGTATGCCGTGCAGAATGGTAGGACCAATTATTGAAGAGCTCGCTAAGGAATACGAAGGCAAAGTAAAAGTAGGCAAAATGAATGTGGACGAAAACTCCCAAATTCCAGGGAACTTTGGAATTATGAGCATTCCAAGCATTCTTATTTTTAAAAATGGGCAGCCCGTTAAGACCATTATTGGTGCGCAGCCAAAAGACAACTTCAAGAAAGAAATAGATACAGTGCTTGGTGCTTAAGCACTTCAAATTCGAAGCACGAATACCAAAACTCGAAACAATATCAAATCCTTAATGTCCGAAAATTTTAAACATTTCGAATTTCCATTATGTATGACGTTATTATAATAGGTAGTGGACCAGCTGGGCTTACTGCCGCAATCTATACTACCCGCGCGAACTTAAAAACCTTAATTATTGGTGGAGTTAGTTGGGGAGGTCAGTTAATGCTTACCACAGAGGTTGAAAATTTTCCCGGTTTTCCGCAAGGGATTATGGGACCGGATTTAATGGCAAATATGCGAAAACAAGCCGAAAAATTCGGCGCGGAAATTGTTGAAGAAAATTTTACCTCTGAAGAATTTTCAGCTTCCAATGGTAAATCTTTTACAATTAGAGCAGGAGATAGGTCTTTCGAAGGTAGATCTGTAATTTTGGCAACCGGTGCCGATACAAAGTGGTTGGACGTGCCCGGAGAAAAAGAAAAAATTGGTCGTGGTGTTTCTACCTGTGCTCCTTGTGACGGTCCTTTTTTCAAAAATAAAGATGTCATAGTTGTTGGTGGGGGAGATAGTGCGATGGAAGAGGCGGAAGTTATGACTCGCTATGCAACTTCCGTAACTTTAATTCATAGGCGGGATACACTTCGTGCCAGCAAAATAATGCAAGACAAGATTAAAAGTAATCCTAAAATAAAAATTATTTTAGACACTCAGGTTTCTAAAATTTTAGGAGATTTTAAAGTTACTGGAGTGGAACTAGCTAACGTAAAAACAGGGGAAAAGAGAGAAATGGCAACAGACGGGGTTTTTGTAGCAATCGGACATATTCCAAATACAGCCTTATTTAAAGGAATAGACTTGGATGAAAAAGGTTACATAAAAGTATATGAACACACAAAAACAAATGTCGAAGGCGTCTTTGTTGCTGGTGATGTGCATGATATTCATTACAAGCAGGCAATCACCGCCGCCGGCTTTGGCTGCATGGCAGCTTTGGAAGTAGAGAAGTGGCTAGCAGATAAATTAACTTAAATTTTCCCGGCTGCAACAATCCGAAGGGTACATTTATTATTTTCTTCTCTTGTGCCGACAAGAGAAGCAGAAACTCTTTGCAAGTGAAGCCGGTCTATTTTTACTCTTTAACTTAACGGGGGATTTCACCCCTTCCTCAATTCCTTCGACTTCGCTCAGGATTGAGGAATCCCCCTGTTGCGTTAGCTCGTAAAAACTTAACGACCTAATTCTTCAATTGCAATCTTTTTGGTTGAACTTGCAATTACACCCAAGAGTAATTATTGAAAATATTAATTATATCTGCTAAACTCCTCATCTATTATGAAGGAAAGAGGTTCGGGAAAAGAAATTAAAGAGAAAAGAGACCTGCTTCTTAAGAGAGGTTGGGTAGAGGTTCAAGATTTCAGAGAAGGGGGAAGGTTTTCGAAATATGCTGAGTTTGATGGAAGATCGAGACTTCTCCACGTTTTTTATAATGGAGGCTCAACAGCAGGGGACGAGTATGGGACTTTTTTAGTGTGGGACAGTAGTCCTTTTAAAGGACAGTCTAAGATAGGAGATGACCAAGAGTTAAGAACGGCTTTGGAGTTATGGAGGAGAGAGGGTTGGAAAGTTATTAAAATGGGAGCTATAATAGATATTCCTTCCCAGGGTGAAGGAGAGGAAATTAGATATAATAAATTAGTGGCAATTAGAAGAAAAGAAAATGATTCTTCCGGGCAATCATTTCCTTCGGGGGATGAGGCAAGAAGAATAGTGGGTCCAGTTTCATTTTGCTCCAGATAATCGCTTAATAATTTTATAAATTTGACATTCTCAGCCTCCTTGTTATAATCGGCTTATGGTTGCAGAGAGGGAAAGAGCATTGGGTTCAGGGGTTCTTCGAGAATTAAGTGAATATGGTCAGGGCTATGCTCGAATTCCTGCTTCAGAAAGGGACAATGGGGCTCCTCATATATTAACAGATCTTGTGATAGCGCTAGATAAACCGCTTGCGTCTATTCCGTACGGGAAAAAAGGTTTTTTTGTTTTTGATCCGGAAAGAATTGAAAATGTAACAACAGAAACGGTTCCATTTGAAGATTTTCCAATATTAGTGGCCCGTCTTGAGGAGGGAATGAGTGTTTATCATGGGGATGATTTTAAAATGCCTGCATCTTATGCAGATGGTGAGAATCTAAGAGGTCAATCTTGTAATATTGTTTGCTTTAGAGAGAAAACCACAGGAAATCAGTAAAACCTTTAAGGAAATTTTCCCCCTTTCTATTCTGATTTTCGTAGCTTGACCCAGCCATATCTTACCGTTCGGCTTTTCAGAACTATTCGTTCACGCCTCAAGGAGCGATTATCGGCGGGTCTGCGCACCACCCTTTTTTGGAAAAGAGTGGTGCTTGACACCTTTTTAAGGCTGTGTTAAGATACTTAAACGAGTTCTGCTTTGAGCGGAAATTATTCGTATTTATGAGGAAACTTTTTAAAATAGTAGTTTGTACCCGTTACGGGCCTCAATTTTCTGGTTAAAAACGATTAATTTTTCTTCTTTGGCAAATTCTCGATTGACATTTCTATTTGTAGTTTGGTCCTAATTTCGGGCCGGTAGCTTAGCTGGTAGAGCGTCGCGTTTGCATCGCGAAGGTCGAGAGTTCGAATCTCTTCCGGTCCACAAAATGACCGAAGAGATGAGAAGCAAGGTCCCCGTCAGGGGAAATCTCTTCCGGTCCACCAACTTAGCGTTTGGTCTTTAGTCTTTGGTCTTTCGTAACGGATGTTCTCCGTCAAAGACCAGAGACTAGTGACTAATAGCCCATTGTTGTTTTGTGTGTAGCGCTTGCTAGAAAAGACTCTAGCCGCTACACACTAGATAATAATGATTTGGCTCTTTGACAAGTGAGGAGAAGAATTTCCGTTTAATTTTTCTGTTAGCAATAACAGGAAATTTAACGGAATTAAAGATAATTAAATCTACTCATAATGCCGATAATGAATGCCTAGGAGATTTTGGCCGAGGAAGGACGCATATGGCGGCGATACTCATCGGGTAGGTGCCATAAACCTATGATCCGGTGGTGTCCGAATGGGGGAACCCCTCGCATTTTGCGAGAACCTAACATAAAGTTATATCAGTAATGGTATATATAGTGTTAGGTGGGGAACGGTGTGAACTGAAACATCTTAGTAGCACCAGGAAAAGAAATCATATGAGATTCCGTAAGTAGCGGCGAGCGAAAGCGGAGCAGTCTAAACCCGAATTTATTCGGGGGTTGCAGGGCAGACGATATTCGATGCAGTTTTTTCTAGTAGAAGGACTTGGAATAGTCCCCCATAGAAAGTGAAAGGCTTGTAAATGAAAGAAAAGACTCCGATAGTTTGTACCTAAGTACCATGGAGCACGATAAAACTCTGTGGGAATCTGGGGCGGCCACGTTCCAAGACTAAACACCAAAATCTACCGATAGTGAACTAGTACCGTGAGGGAAAGGTGAAAAGCACCCCGGGAGGGGAATGAA
>Ga0051987_10000157_pt1 | contig 35268 bp, 35 predicted proteins | sample CryGey08umfilter_2_FD_58083 | JGI IMG/M metagenome (GOLD analysis project Ga0051987, IMG submission 58083) | Groundwater microbial communities from aquifer in Utah, USA - Crystal Geyser 4/10/14 0.8 um filter | ecosystem: Environmental > Aquatic > Deep subsurface > Groundwater | place: USA: Utah... | reverse complement strand
CTAACTTTACATTATTTTATTATTTTAGTCTATTTAAAGATAGAGGTTTTCCTTGTTAAACTATAATCAAGCATTTAATACTCAGCTTGTAAAACTTAAAGAAGATGGACGGTATAGAGAGTTTGTTCCGTTGTCACGCATGATGGGGGATTTCCCTCACGCCCTGTGGCACTGTAATGAAGACCAACAAAAAGAAGTTATTGTTTGGTGTACGAATGACTATTTAAATATGTCGCACAATAAACAAGTTGTGCGTGCCTTTCAAGAAGCTGCACAATACTACGGTGTGGGGTCCGGTGGAACGCGCAATATTGCTGGCACAAGTTATCCGCATCTTTTATTAGAAAAAGAAATGGCTGACTTGCATAAAAAAGATGCTTCTTTAACGTTTTCATCCGGATACGCTGCTAATGAGGGTGCGTTATCTGCTTTAAGTAATGCTTTTAAAGATATGACTATTTTTTCCGATGCGAAAAATCACGCATCTATGATTCAAGGCATTCGTGAAGGAAAAGGCAAATATCAAATTTTTAAACATAATGATATGGATCATCTTGAAACTTTAATACAAGATTTACCCTTAACACAGCCTAAACTTATTGCTGTAACATCTGTCTATCCAATGCTTGGAGACTTTGCAAAACTTGAAGACCTTTGTGATTTGGCAGAAAAATATAACGCTTTATTATATGTTGATGAAGTTCATGCAATGGGTATGTACGGACCAGAGGGAGATGGCCTTACCGCACAATTGAACTTGCAGGACAAAGTTCATATAATTCAAGGAAATTTTGCAAAAGGGTATGGTGCAATTGGCGGTTATGTTGCAGGGTCTGCCAGTGTGATTGATTATATCAGGTCCTTTGCAAGCAGCTTTATTTTTACAACCTCTATCCCGCCTGCGACAACACAAGCGGCGTTAGAATCTGTTCAATATTTAAGAAAAAGCTCAGTAGAACGTGAAAAATTGTGGCAAAATGTGGCGCTATTAAAAGATGCATTGCGACATTACAATGTGCCCTTCGTTAAAAATGATAGCCATATTGTGGCCGTTATTATTGGTGGTGCTTCATACTGTAAACAATTTTGTGATCGCTTATTAATAGAGTATGGTATTTATTTACAACCCATTAACTACCCAACCGTACCCCTTGGCCAAGAAATGGTGCGTATTACCATAACACCGGAACATACGTTGGAAATGATTAGTGGTCTTGCACAAGCGTTAAACGAACTGTTGAATGAGAATACCAAATTAGAAGCTGCGTAATACCTTCATGCGTTGTTTCGTGATTCTTAAACAAAAAAAGTTGATAAATTAGCTTTCACCTATAACTGAATGTGAATGCAGTTATAAAGCTTTATTATGTAAATGTTTTCCCGTCACTTGTTTTGATATGAACATCGCGTTGTGGGTAGGGGATGATAATATTTTCTTCTTTAAAGGCGCGCCAAATAGAAAACATAAGATCACTTTTAATGCGTGAATATCCTTTTGATGGATCTTCAATCCAAGCCCTTAGTTCTAAATTTATAGAACTATCACCAAAAGCACGCAGAAAAACAAGTGGTTTGGGCGTTGATAATACTTCGGCATTGTTATGAGCAATATTAAGCATCAGGCTTTTAATTTTTTCTATATCCTCTTTATAACTAACGCCAACTGGAATGCCAACACAAATACGGTTGTGTCCAAATGACCAGTTTTCAACCCTGTTGGTAACCAAAAATTCATTTGGAATCAAAATCTTTTTACCATCAAGCGCTTCAATAGAAACGTAACGGGCTTCTAAATGTGTCACGCGACCAAACGTATCATCAAAAGCAATAATATCTCCCGGTTTTATAGATTTATCCAGAAGTAAAATGATGCCACTAATAAAGTTAGATGAAATTTTTTGCAAGCCAAAACCTAGCCCAAAGGCAATAGCACCAGAAAACACAGTAATTGTTGTTATATCAATACCAATTAAATTCAGGGCATATAAAGCGGCGATACTATAAAGAAAAAACCGCAAAAATTTTATGGCTAATACTTTTTCAGAAGCATTGATTTTCATGGATATTTGTAAGCGTTTTTTGACAAATTCTACAATTAAGGTTGTGACCCAAAATACAAATGTGCAAATAATTATAGATTCAACGACACTGAAAATTGTTATTTTGTACGACCCTACTTGTAAAGGGCGTATACTTTCTAAAAATTTTGTCGCTTTCTTTTCATACCCAGAGATATTAAGGGCTGCAACCCCCCAAGCCATCCAAGAAATGACGCGGCCAATTTTACTGTCATCAAAAATGCTTTGGAATAATCGAATAATCGACCAGGCTATACTTAAAGGGGTTAAAATAGAGAAAAAGTTTATTTTTCCATCAAAAAAGTGAATAATTTCACCTATAATATGTACTGTAAGCGGCAGCATTAAGATGAAAAATAGTTCGTCAAAAGGAATTTTGATTGTTTGATGTAGGGTTAATAAAAAACGCTGGTTAATATGCTTGCTTCCAAGATTTTTTATTGTTTTACGTATTTTTTTTAAAGCATAAAAAATACCAATAAAGAAAAAGGTTTGTAACAAAAAGTGAAAATCTAAAATATAAGTCTTAATCCATAACATGCTTTGCGTGTAGGTAGCAGACAGAAAAATCATGATCTGATTATATAGATTCATTTTAAAAACGCTTTCGTAAAAGGGTAGGGAAATAGAAGTGTTCCTTTTTTAGAGTACAACGAATGAAGACAAGAAAAAAGGGGTGCGCCTTTATGGGATCTTTCTAGAAATTCTTAATAGCATTCGCTAGGGTTCTTTGTGTTACTTCCACACGGTTACCTAAATTAGATATTAATTAAATTTTCAAACTCTATAATTTTTTCTTCAAGTAAAATTTGGTTATTTTTTGTCTCTATATTTAAACGTAAGAAGGGTTCTGTGTTAGATGCGCGTATATTAAAGCGCCAATTTTCAAAGCTCATACTTAAGCCATCACGTGTATCAATAGTTGGATTTAAATGTGAAAAATATTGGCGTATATTGGTTAACATTTTTTTTGTATCGGATACTTTGTAGTTAATTTCGCCACTACACGGATAAGCGGCAATACCCTCGTCAACCATTTTTGATAAGGGGGTATTTTGCATAGACATCAGTTCTGCAACTAAAAGCCATGGAATCATACCGCTATCACAATAGGCAAAATCTTTAAAATAATGATGTGCGCTCATTTCACCACCATAAACGGCGTCTTCTTCCCTCATGATTTGTTTAATGAAAGAATGCCCTGTTTTACTTTGAATGGCCTTACCGCCCAAGGTATTAGCGATATCAATTGTATTCCAGATTAACCTTGGGTCATGTATAATGCTTGCACCTTTATTTTTTTTCAAAAATGCCTGCGCTAAAAGACCAACAATATAATAACCTTCTATAAAGCGCGCATTTTCATCAAAAAAGAAGCAACGGTCAAAATCACCATCCCAAGCAATACCAAGGTCTGCCTTATGTTCTTTAACTGCTTGCTGTGTTGATGACCTGTTTTCTGGCAATAAGGGATTGGGTATGCCGTTTGGAAAATTACCATCCATATTTTCGTGTAAATAAATAAATTCACAAGGAAGGTGGGTTGCTAACTGTTTAAGCGCAAGGCCAGCTGTACCGTTACCCGGGTTCACAACAATTTTAAGGGGCTTTAATGCTGCCACATCTATATAAGAAATAAGATGCTGTATGTATTCAGCTTTATTATGCTGTTCTACACTTTGTGCTGCAGGGGCTGATGACAGTAAATTTAAAACCATATTTACAACACGGTCATGAATACGCTTTAATCCATCTGAACCAGAAATAGGGCGTGCACCCTTTGACACCATCTTCAGTCCATTATATCCCTTTGGGTTGTGGCTGGCTGTTACCATAATGCCGCCGTTAACACCTTTGCTTTCCATATTAAACGTATGAAAATACACTTCTTCTGTGCCGCACAGGCCAAGGTTAATAACTGCTACATTTTGGCTATTCAATCCTTTAATTAAAGCATCTAAAATTTCGGGGCTTTCTAATCGTGCATCATAGCCAACAACAATTTTTGTGGCATTCATTTCTAGTGCATACGCTACGCCAATTTTATAGACAAGATCTACGTTTAGTTCGTCTGGAACACGGCCACGAATATCATAGGCTTTAAAACATGCTAATTGCGTCATTGTGATATTTCTTTGTTGTTATTTATCATTACACTACATGGATTGGCGTCATTATATCAATACATACGGTGGATATAAAAAAGGCCCCTTAATTTTCATAAAGGGGCACGATGATTATTGATATAAATTTTTATTCAGACTTTAAGTCCATCCACCCAATATTTCCATCAGGGCGTTTGTAAACAACATTAAAGCGATTGTGTGCAGCGCTTTTAAAAACAACCAGTGGATATTCTGTTACTTCTAAACGCATAACAGCCTCACTTACGGTTAAAGTTTCAATTGGTGTATTGAGTTCTGCAATTGTAACTGGAATTTCTTGCTCATGATCATCGTGAGAATCTCCAAAGATATGTTTAGAAATTTCAATAAAATCAACTTTTTCAGTTCCACGTTTTCTAGATTGCAGACGATTTTTATATTTTTTAATACGCGTTTCTAGTTTGTGTAAAGCCTGTGCTAGTGCTTTATAAGGGTCACTATCTTTTCCATGACAGTTTACAATAAAATGATGACTGATATGTACTTGAATATCAGCTAAAAAATTATGGTGGTCTTTGCTAAAAACAGCATGAGATTCTAAAACATGCCCCATATATTTTTTTACTATTTCGTTTATAGATTCTTGTGCATGGTCTGATAGGCTTGCGCCAACTTCCATGTGCTTTCCTGATACACGAATTGTCATGAGCTTTCTCCTTATTTTGTGGATAAATAACATGTTAAATTATTATATCCTGGTAAGTATTAATAAAAGCTTAAGCTCATGAAAAAAAAACGTCAACCTATATACACAAAGAACCGATATAAAAATTAGCACATATTTTTACCACGCATTACAGTAGAAAAAGTATTTATAAAAACGCTACGCTGGATAAGGTCAAGTTCAAAAAAATAAGGCTATAAGATTTAAGGGCATACAAATAGTTTGCTTAAGTTATGCCTAAAGATAGAAATCACAATAAACATTGCGTCATTATTATGATATGATTTTAATAGTCAACACAATAAATCTGCTATGATCAGTAGCAATTATTATTTTACAATACGGTTAACATTATGACGCGTCCAGCCATTGCTTATTTATCAGGTAAAAATTTACGCCATAACATAAGTGTAATTCAAAAAAAAGCAAACCATTCACAAGTTATTGCTATGATTAAAGCGAATGCTTACGGACACGGCATGGTTGAAACAGCAAAGCATATTGATGATCTTAATTGTTATATGGGCGTAGCATCCATTGATGATGGTATCGAATTAAGAAATGCTGGTATTAAATCAAATATACTTTTAATACAAGGACCCTTTCAGACAGAAGATATACCTTTAGCAATTCAATACGATTGTGATATGGTTTTTCATCAAAAAGAACATATTTCTTGGCTTGATGAAGTCAGCACACCAAATAAATTAAAAGTTTGGATTAAAGTTAACACAGGCATGAACCGTTTGGGCTTTTCTATGGAAGAAGTAGAGTCGGTTTATAACACCTTACAAGACCACCCTAAAATTAAAGAAGGTATTTCAATTGTTAGCCATTTTTCATGCGCCAGCAAACCTGATGGACTTATGAATGCCCATCAATTGCAGTGTGTTAAAGACCTAAAAAGAAAAATTAATACAAAGTTTAGTTTAGCAAACACCGGTGGTATTTTTTATTTTCCAGAATCCCATTACGACTATGTGCGCCCAGGCATCGCTATGTATGGCGTTTCTTCTCTACCAGGCGTTATGGCAGAAGATTTGAACTTAAAACCAGTGATGACCTTAAAATCAATTGTAAATGCTGTGCGCCATGTGAAAAAAGGTGAATATATAGGCTATTCAGCAACATATCAAGCCAAGGAAGATATGATTATGGCTGTCATCGCTTTTGGGCACGCTGACGGTTATCCTGTTACGGCACCTGTTGGAACGCCAATACTTGTGAATGGGGTACGTTGCCCAATCATTGGCCCTGTTTCGATGGATATGATTATTTTAGATGTCACAAAAATAAAGGACGTAAAAATTGGTGATGAGGCTGTTATTTGGGGTGACGGGTTGCCACTAGATGAAATTATTCAACATACAAAAGTATCCCCAGGCAGTATGCTTGCCCTTTTAAGGAGCCGTGTTAAGTATATTTGGGTAGATTAACTGTTAACTTTCATGCGTTTTTCTACATATGCAGCTAAATTTGACAGAATGAGAATCATAACATAATAACAAATTCCTACCATGAGATAGGGTTCTATCACTAAAAATGTTTGACTTGCAATAACTTGCCCGCGCCTAAACAGTTCTAATTCACCTATAACCGAAATAACAGCCGTTTCTTTTAAAAGGTTTATCATTTCGTTTATTAAGGCTGGAAAAATATTACGTATGGCTTGCGGCAAGATAATAAATTGCATCGTTTGCGCGTAAGATAACCCCAATACTTTTGCAGCGTCATACTGACCTTGATCAACGCTTTGTATTCCTGCACGTATGGATTGAGAGGTGTATGCAGCAGAATTTAGCGCAAGCGCTAAGGCTCCAGATTCAAATGCAGAAAGTGTAAGCCCCCAAAAGGGCAAAGCATTAAAGATAATCATTAACTGCACCAACAAAGGTGTTCCCCGAAAAACAGAAACATACGCCGTTGCTACACCTTTAAGTATTTTACTGTCTGATGATTGCATCAGGCCAAAGGTAATACCAAGTGGCAACCCGCAAATTAAAGCAATTAAGGTTAATTTAATTGTAACGAGTGCCCCTTCTAGAAGAAAAGGTAAATTATTGACAATGACATCTAATTGAAGCATGAGCTACTCTGGGTTATTTGACGTTAAATTATGATCTTATTTTGCCGTTTTTAAAGTTGTCGGCATAGCTTTTATGGGAAGGTGCTTCTTTTAAAGGGCTGTGACGAACTTCTAAAACGACATATCCACTTTTTTCAGCAAATGACAGTGCTTTTTCTAGACTTTCAAATGAAATATCAACTTGGGGGTTTGTGTCACAATCTGCTATCCAGCCGATAGGGCCAATATGCCTTTGATCCTGATTTTTAATATACTGTAGCCGCCATAAATTTTTAACAGCATAAGCAGATTGATTAACGACAGTCTCATGTTCAAAAATAATAACTGAGGTCATAAAAAGAATCCTGGTAAGGTGGTCGGGACGAGAGGATTCGAACCTCCGACATCTTGCTCCCAAAGCAAGCGCGCTACCAGGCTGCGCCACGTCCCGTTCTTGATTAAGTGTACATTGTTTTAATAAACAAGTCTACTATCTTTTGCTACAAAGAAACTAAAATAAATACACATATATTATGGAGGCCGGTACCGGAATCGAACCGATATCAAAGGATTTGCAATCCTCTGCATAACCATTCTGCCAACCGGCCACCTGGAGTTTAGATTAAATAATTTAAGAATTTTCGTCAAGCACTATTGTGCAATTAGGGTGCTAGAATGATAAAGATTCGTTATAAAACACCTCAGCTGGTAACAATATTTATTTTGCAAGAGCAGCCTTTAGTAATCCATTGAATAAAGGGTGCGGCAAAAAGGGGCGTGATTTAAATTCAGGATGAAACTGCGCTGCTACAAACCACGGGTGATTTTGATGTTCTACAATTTCTGGCAGTGTAGCATCTGGAGAGAGTCCAACAAACTTTAGGCCTACCTTTTCAAGATCATTCTTGTAAGACATATTCACTTCATAACGATGACGATGGCGTTCTGTAATATGTTTTGTGCCATATGCTTCATAGCTTTTTGACGTTACGTCTAAGGTGCATGGATAAGCACCAAGGCGCATGGTGCCACCTAAATCTGATTCATCAGATCTTTTTTCTGTCATATCTTTTGATAGCCATTCTGTCATGATGCCAACAACAGGAGACTGGCATGGACCAAATTCTGTTGATGAGGCATCTTTCAAATTCAATAAATTACGTGCAGCTTCTATGACGGCTAACTGCATACCAAAGCAAATACCTAAAAATGGTATATTATTTTCACGCGCGTAGCGAATGGCTTGTAACTTACCATCAATACCGCGGAAGCCAAAACCACCTGGCACGATGATGGCATCAAGGTCTTTAAGCTCTGTTTTAAGATGTTGATCATTTTCCGAATCAATCCAAACAATATGTGCTTTTGCATTGTTATGAAGTGCCGCATGTTGTATAGATTCTACAACAGATTTGTAGGCATCTGGTAGGGCTACATATTTACCAACAATACCGATGTTTATTTCTTTTTTTGAAGACGCATTAGCGGCTGCCTGATTTTTTAACCAGGGAGATAAATCTGGCTCTGGTGGTGTTAAATTAAAAAATTCGCATACCTGATGATCAAAACCCTCTTGATGATAATGTAATGGCACTTCGTAAATATCTTTTGCATCTAAAGCGGCGATGACATTATTGCGTTCAATATTACAAAATAAGGATATCTTTTGAAGTGCACCATCTGGAATGGGGCGGTCGCTTCTGCATAATAATAAGTCAGGCTGAATACCCAAGCTTAACATTTCTTTTACAGAATGTTGTGTAGGTTTTGTTTTAAGTTCTGATGCAGTTGGGATATAGGGCATCAAGGTTAAGTGCACAAAACAAGTTGCTTTGCGGCCAAGATCGTTTCTAATTTGACGGATGGATTCTAAGTAAGGCAGGCCTTCAATATCGCCGACGGTGCCACCAATTTCGCATAAGATAAAATCAACATCATCCGTGTTAGATGTAATAAAATTTTTAATTTCATCTGTAATATGGGGGATAACCTGCACTGTGGCCCCTAAGTAACCGCCTTTGCGTTCTTTAGCCAAAACATTAGAATAAACTTGTCCTGTGGTTATATAATCAGTTGAAAGACAATTAACATCTGTAAAACGTTCATAGTGCCCCAAATCTAAGTCTGTTTCCATGCCGTCTTCTGTTACAAAAACTTCCCCATGTTGATAGGGGTTCATTGTACCCGGATCAATGTTTAAATAAGGATCTAATTTGCGAAGTTTAACGGTATAGCCACGCGCTTGAAGTAATGCCCCAAGGGACGCTGAAGCAATTCCTTTTCCAAGAGAAGAGCTAACGCCACCAGTGATAAAAATATAACGTGTCATGATTCAACCTAATTTAAAAAATAATTACTTTTTTTTGCGATAACCCATCGTAAACATCAAGCAGAATAATGAAATAATCGCCATCACACAGCCATAAATATAAACTTGACCTATACCATAATAGTCGCCAATAAGACCTGCTAATGTATCGGCTATAAATGCACTTGCTGCACAAATAATATAGAACATACCAAATCCTGTGCCGCGCAAATCTTCAGGGACAGTTTCTGCAATCAGTGTTGTAAATACGTTTTGTGTAATACCAAATTGTACCCCCCACAAAAATGCACCAATAAAAAAGGCTGTTAATCCTGTTGCAGTTGCAAGGCACAAGTCAGATAAGATCAGCATTAATATGCCCATAGCCAAAACCCAATAACGGTTCATGCGATCGGCAATATATCCGGTTGGATAGGCTATCAAACAGTGCCCCAAGTTGTAGGCAACCATAACCATTGCAATATAACGTGGTTCAAGTTTAAAACTACCATTAGCATGAAGGGTCATGAAGGTTTCCCCAAAACGTGCCAAGAAAAATACAGCAGCTACAAACATTAACATCCAATATGAACGGCCCATGCGTCGTAAATTTTGCATACGGATGGGATGTTTGCGTTTCACCTGTGGTAGTGGAATTTCAGCTGTCACAGCAGAGATTTTTTGTGCCCGTTTTTCGTGCACGAAAAAAATTAAAATTAGAAGTGAGATCACCGATGGAATGCAAGCCACGTAAAAAACGCTAGCGTAATCATCATTTGTATATACCATAACAGCGTAGGCTAAAAATGCACCAAACAAACTACCAGCTTGTGCCAAGGCGCGTTTTAATCCATACGATTCACCCCTGCGGGAGGCGGGGGCAATATCCCCAACCATGGCATCACGCGGTGTGGATTGAATGCCATTTCCAAGGCGTTCAATGATACGCGTTAACGTAATAAGAACAAATGTAGGCGACATAGCTAGAAGCAAACGACTGATAACAGTTAGTGTAATGCCAGCAACAACAAGCGGTTTTCTGCGCGTCATTTGGTCGCTAATAACACCTGATAATAATTTAGTAAGGTAAGAAGCTGCTTCAGCCATAGCTTCTAAAAAGCCAATCCATGAAAGGGATACACCAGCAACATTTTTTAAAAAAATACCACAATATGCATAAATCATAACGTAAGATGCGCATGCCATGAACATCATCATGCCAACCATCCAAACAGATAAAGGGATTACGGGCTTTGTTTGTGTGTCTGTTATGTGGCCTGTCGTTGTAGAATTTATCATTATACTAATTCAATATCTTTATCACAAACAAAGTCAGCTTATAAAAGCTTATTACCTACATTCATACCCCATTTAGATGTGAAAACACAAGGAAATAATAATGATTTTGCATCTAAAAATTAACGTATATTCATTGCTAAAAAATTTGACAAACAATGTTGTTTGTATTGCTTTCTGTAAAGTTAATATTTTTTTAAGGATTAAAAATGAAAAAAATTATTATTACTTTTTCTATACTATCACTAGGCATTGCATGTGCTGCAGAGGATGCGAATCGACTGCCAGTATCAGATGATGCGCTGTCTTCAGCGTTAATTCCTGAAGATAAAATTCCCCACTATCATGGTATACCAGATGCTAAAAATATTTATAAAGTGGAAAGCCAAAAGGTAATAGCCAGTTTAGGTAAGTCAATTAATATCTGGAGAAAAATACCCGGTCAATTCACTAAAATCTCGTTTTGGACATTTTTAGAAAATCTAGGAAAAAAGAGGCAGGCTATTGCAGAAAAATGCAAATCAGAAGACAAGGATATCTTTGGTTGCATCCGTGATGACATAACAAGTTTCACTGACTTACACCCATACGGAATTATGAGAGATTTTGTAGCAGGTGCACTAGAAACAATGTATCTCATTTTTTCATTCTCCCCTGAACAGCAGTCAGAAATAATTAAGAACCTTAAAGCCCCGAATGGGAAAAGAGATGAGTTCCTTCATAAGAAGGGGTGGACTAGAATAGAACGTGAAATCATTTTAGAAAAATTAAAATACCAGCAACAAAATTTCCCTGAAAACTCAAAACTTTTTATTTATAGCACCTCCTTATCAGGCGAAGAAGCGTTATCAAGACGATTTTGTTTATCAATTACCCATGCTTCTGATGGTAACAGCTATATGAACGCAATATTGCAAACGCATGGATCTGCTTCAAAAGATAGTCCCGCTATATCTGAATTATATGATTTATTTAAGGATCTTCTCTGCGCCCCCACCCCTGAATCTGCATTTAAATTTTTCCATAAATTTGCTGTGACAATGCCTTACAAACGCGGGTCTAGTGCTGTAAATGAATGGATTTTAGCAACTGCCTGTGACACAATGGGTATTCCTATGCCAAAACAGTCTGTTTTTGCTGAATTTGATCAAATGGCCCAAATTTCAACACGTGAAGATTTTGTTCAATTTATGATGACAAAAATTCCACTTCAACAATAGACTAAAGCACTTCACAGGACGAACCTCTGTCAGGTAAGCAGACAGAGGTTTTTTTATGTAATCATCATGTAATTTCTGTAAAATTATTTTTCAACAACAGGGTAGCCCTGTGTACCCCAGGCAAGAATACCACCCGTCAAATTATAAACAGTGTCAAAGGAATTATGATGAACATATTTTTGCGCCGCCATTAAGCTGCGCTTGCCAGAACGGCACATAAAAACAATTTTTTTACCATCATTTTTAAAAGAACGTAAAGGTTCAGATAAGGGTGAAAGTATTGCACCCTTGATATGTTTTAATAAATACTCTTCATTTTCGCGCACGTCGATTACTAAGTAATCATCAAAGTTTTTATATAACGTTTCAACTGATAAAGAATCAACCATAACTTATACCCTATTCATTCAAAGCACTTACTTCCGCAATTGCTAACATAGAAAGGTTTACCAGCCCACGTACAGTGACAGTATGGCTTGCAATATGAACAGGCGCATTTACACCCAATAGAATGGGTCCAATGCTATTTTTTTGGGTTAAAGCTTTAATCATTGTATAAGAAATATGGGCAGCATCAATACTGGGCATCATCAATACATTCGCCATACCCTCTAACGTGGAATGTGGCATTATGGCTTGGCGCAAATGCGGCGTTAAGGCAACATCAGCATGCATTTCCCCATCGATCTGAATATCTGGATGACGTTTTTTTGCCTGTCGTGCAGCCTCTCGCATAAGAAGTGCCCCATCATGATTTTGTGTGCCAAAGTTAGACCTTGAAACGAAAGCGACTTTTGGTTGTATTTGAAAACGTTTCACACAATCAATAGCAAGACTTGTCGTTTCTAACATATGTTCTATCGTTGGCGTTTTGGCGACTGATGGATCTGCAATAAATAATGGCCCCGTATCCAAAGATAAAACACTAAGGGTAGAGCAATGATGCACATCTTTTTTTAGCCCTAATATACTTTGAACATGCAGACTGTGGCCGTTGTATTGGCCAATACTGCCGCATACCATACCATCGGCGTCTTTTAATTTAACCATCATGGCAGCAATGACTGTAAAGTTCGTGCGCAGTGTATTTTTAGCAACGCTTGCTGTAACGCCGGCGCGCTCCATTATATTGTGATAGGCTTGCCAATACTGATCAAAACGCGCATCTTGCGCTGGGTTCACAACATCAAAGTCACGGCCTTGTATTAAGCGTAAAGATATTTTTTCAATACGTTTTTGAATAATATCAGGGCGACCAATTAAAATAGGGCGACATGCTTTTTTATCAACCAGGTCTTGAACAGCTTGTAGAACACGGCTTTCTTCACCTTCAGCAAAGGCAATGCGTGGCATATTTTTTTGATTTTTTTCAATCATGTCTAAAACAGGGCGCATCACTTGTGCCGACGTATAGGCAAATTCTTCTAAATCTTTCGCATACGATTTAAAATCTAGTATCGGGCGTCTTGCAACGCCTGAATCCATTGCCGCTTTTGCAACTGCTAGCGGCAGCGTTGTATGCAAGCGTTTATCAAAGGGCTTTGGAATAATATATTCAGTGCCAAATGTGTGGTGGACACCTCCATACGCATTGGCAACAACATCAGTTGATTCTGATTGTGCAATTTTTGCCAGTGCATGAACACATGCAATTTTCATTTCTTCATTAATAGCGCTTGCATTTACATCTAATGCGCCCCTAAATAAATACGGAAAACAAACAGCATTATTAATCTGATTTGGAAAATCAGAACGGCCCGTTGCCATAATGGCATCTGGCCGCACTTTTGCAACGATATCTGGATGTATTTCAGGCTCTGGATTTGCTAGTGCAAAAATAATAGGTTTATCATTCATCACTTCTGCCATATCAGCGCTCATTGATTTTGCAGCGGATAAGCCGATAAAAATATCTGCTTTTGTTAAAGCATCTTTTAATGTGCGCTGTGGCCCAGTTGTGATAAATTGACGTTTAACGTCATCCTCTTTAAATGTTCTATCTGAATGGATCACACCTTCACGATCACACATTAATAGATTTGTTGGTTTAACGCCCATTTCAAGTAATAATTTAGCGCATGCAATTGCAGCAGATCCAGCGCCATTAAAAACAACACGCACATCATCAATTTTTTTATCAACAAGTTTTAAAGAATTGACGATACCTGCTGCCACAACAATAGCTGTTCCATGCTGATCATCATGAAATACTGGAATGTTCATACGTTTTTTTAGTTCTTCCTCAATATAAAAGCATTCAGGGGCCTTAATATCTTCTAAATTAATACCACCAAAAGATGGTTCTAGTGAGGCAATAATTTCTATTAATTTATCGGGATCTGTTTCATCAATTTCAATATCAATACTATCAACACCTGCAAATTTTTTAAAAAGGGCAGCTTTTCCTTCCATTACAGGTTTTGAGGCTAACGCCCCAATATTGCCCAGCCCTAGAACAGCCGTCCCGTTGGAGATAACAGCAATTAAGTTACCCTTAGATGTTAGATTGTAAGCCTCTAGCGGATTTTCGTGAATCAGTTCGCACGGTCGTGCAACACCAGGTGAATAAGCTAAGCTCAGATCAAGCTGGTCAGACATAGGCTTTGTTATTTGAATGGCAATTTTACCGTAGGGTTTTTTGTTATGGTACGCGACAGAACGCGTATAAATAGAATCAGACATTGTTAGTAAATCACTTTAATTAATAGATACTTTCAAAATACAATGAAAAATCAAAGAAGTCTAAACATATTTTTTATAAAATGGTTATGAATACTAATTTATTTACTGACCATATTGTTTGAATCCTGTTTCGTGTAATATATATTTATACTGTGTACATAAGTTATAAAATGTTAAATTTTAGCTATCTTAACGCCACAATACCCCTAGCGATGTTAATAAAAACGAATATTTCTATTGTGCTTTAGGTAATTCTGGTGGTGCCCCATTATCTAAAACTAATACTTGTTGTGCCAGTGTCTTCAAAAAAACATGTAGTGTCTGTGCTTGCATAAAAAGTGTTAATATTTTATGCAGGACAATAAATCCATCAATCCCATTTAAGGCGATTTGTGTTGGTTGAATAGGGTCTTGCTCATGCTGTAAAGCAGAAACAGGGTCCTTATTTGTGGTAACTGCCAATACATTTTCTTTATATTCATCTTCTGTAGGCTCTTTGATACCATCTGTATCTTCAAGGCTTTTATAGATCCACAGTGCATGCCGCAGTGCCCCGCCAGGTGCGTTAAAGCTAAATGAACGCATTCCGGTTAATAACCCTAAAATCTGTGCGCCATGCCCACCTGCAGAATGCCCTGTTACAAAGAAATCTGTATACCCTTCTGCTTCTAATTCTTTGCGGCGCATACGTATGCGCGCTAGCAAGCGATTTGTATGTGGTTTGTAACGTAGTGTATATAATGCATGCGGCGTCATGTTCCAATAAATAGCAGCACTCATCATAAAGCCTGCGGAACATAACATGCCAAAATATGTGTCATACAAATTTTGTATACGATCAGTTTTAGAAAAACCATACATAGACGCAGTAAAAAAAGCGATATTTACCATATGATATAAATTTAACGGTAAATTTGAAATATAATTGAATGCTGATGCGCAATAGCTATTTTTTGAATAGAGTTTTGGCGCCACATGATCTGACCACACAGATGTTATAAAATTATGGTAGTCACGTGCATGCATGTGTGTACCAATTCCAATATTTGTAATGGCATCAGAAATAGAATCAGTGCCAGTAACAGAAAACCAAGCTTGTTTAACGCCCTCAGCAGTTGTCCTTTTTAGTAAAACTAGGTTGTCAGAAAGTACTTCAATGACAAACCCTAGAGAATTTAAATATATATTAACAGGATGCGCTTCTTCCGAACGGGTATCTTTGTATGCACTTGCTGATGCGGCAATAGCTGTTAAAATATCAGGATGATGCAAAATAAAGTTTTGCAAATCTTGGGGTAAAGGTTGCTTTAATAAATTTTTTAGCAAATCCCCCCCCAACATGACATTTAATTCTTCAGGGGTTCTGGGTTTTTGAGCGGGATTTTGAGGGTCATCAAACAGAAATGAAGCAGTTTTTTTGATTGGGGTAGAAACAGTATTTAAGGCGCGCCTAGCGTAAGAACCATTATACGTAGGTGATTCAGGCGTACTTGAACGAGACAAATTTGGCGTGGGTTGTTCTTTTTCTCCACCATCATTGGAAGCAATGAGTTGTAAACTACAAAAAAATACAGTAATTAATGTTTTATTTAAAGTCATAGTATTTCCTTTTACAGAATATAATAGCAATAATCACAGAATATATAAGAAAAAAAAATGAAAGTCAAGTATATGTTGAAAATGAACGGTTAACTGTCCTTTTCTTGAAGCCCATGACGGTGTAGAGCGTCCGTTACTTTAGCAGTGTAGGCTAAAGCCAAGGAAGAAAGAAGAAAGGTAATATGAATAAGAACTTGCCACATAATGGCGTGCTTACTCATTTTATTAACTTCAATAAACGTTTTAAGTAAATGAATAGAGGAAATGCCAACAAGCGCCATGGACAGTTTAATTTTCATTGTATTCGCGTTAACATGATCCAGCCACTCTGGAATATCTGGGTGATCGTCCAAGCGTAACCTAGAAACAAATGTTTCATACCCACCAACAATGACCATAATTAATAGATTCGAAATCATCACCATATCTATTAAACTTAACACCGCAAGCATAACTTCCTCTTCACAGGCAAGGCCCTTATGCATAAATAAATGGAATACGTCTTGCATAAAACGATAAACATAAAACCCTTGGGCGCCAATTAACCCTAAATACAAAGGGGCCTGAAGCCAACGACTAGAAAAAATTCCTAAAGCTATAAATTTGTGGGTTATCATATCAATTTTATTTTCATTCATGATGTACTCTATCAACATAGCATAAAAACCGGTAATGATCATAAAAGAGAGTGTTTTTATGCAGTTCTATAACCGACTTTATTAAACAGTTTTTTGGATGAATTTTTTATAAGCAATAGGCATTAATGCAAGTATACCAAGTCCTGTAAGGCTTCCCCAGATTTTGGGGTTCATGAACAGCTCGCGCGAAAAACCTGTCGTTAAGATAACCTCTTGCAAGGCAACGCCCATAGATACAAAAATAATGGTTGCAGGTATTGTGCCAATAAAAGTGCCAATAAAAAACGTTTTAAATGGTAACTGCATTAAGGCTGCGACTAAATTAATAGCTGCAAAAGGAAAAATCGGGATCAAACGCAATGTTAGCAAATAAGATAATGCGTTATTATTAAAACCCCTTTTCATTTTTTTTGCCCATGGGCCGGTTTTCTTTTCTAAAACATCTTGTGACGCGAATCTTGCGCTAAAAAATGGAATGAAAGATCCTGACACAGCGCCTGTTATTGCATTGACAAAACCTAAAATTGGGCCAAATAAAACACCACCAGTAATGGTCATAAATGCAGACCCTGGAAGGGAGAGGGCAACAACTGCAATATAAACAGAAATATAAAGAAAAGATGCAAGTATGCAATTTTGATCAATAAAATTTTTAATAGGAATATAATTTTCCTGCACTATTGAAAAACTAAGATATTGATATAAACCTGTTTGAAATATAATACCAGCAGTTAGAATAAGGCTTAAAATTGGTATGAACTTTTTAAAATGCATTTAGGTAATTTTCATCTGAAACTTAGTACTTTTTATCATTTTGGCACTATGTAAGATTTGTGTATAGAACATACTTTTAAAAGGTGCGTGTTTTACCAGGGTACGCTGTAGGCTGTTAAATATTTTGCATTTATTTTATGTGACGGTGCTTCATTTTTTTTTAAAAGCAATTTAGCATTCTTTATGTCTAAAGCAGTTAACAGTATGATCGTTAATAAGGCCTGCCGCTTGTAAATAAGAATAAACTATTACAGGGCCCACAAATTTCATACCATGCCCTTTTAGACACTTAGAAATTTCTGTGCTTAAATCAGTTTTTGCAGGTACTCGATCTGCTGTTTGCCATGTATTGATAATTTGTTTACCGCCAATTTTTGACCAAATAAAGGTATTAAATGATTGGAATTTTTGTTGTATTTCTAAAAATGCTCGGGCATTTGTGCGAACACTCCATATTTTGTTCCGGTGACGTACTATGTTGGGGTTGTCCATCAATTCTTCAAGATAAGGGTCCTGTAATGTGGCTATAATTTTTGGGTCAAAATTTTTAAAAGCCACTCTAAAACTTTCCCGTTTTTTTAAAATCGTATCCCAACTAAGCCCTGCCTGACAACCTTCTAGGGAAAGAATTTCAAAGTGTTTGTTGTCATTATGAACGGGTACACCCCATTCTTCGTCATGATAAGCGATGTAATATGGCTTTTTCATATCAACCCAGGAGCATCTTTTAAGGTTGACGGTCATTTTATATTAAGACTTTTTTAATACGCTGATATTTTTTCGTGTTATTGTGCCACCTTTTACTTCTTGTACACTAGAAAGGTCGCCGTACAAGATGACTTCACCTTCCATGCCATCAAATTTTACAAGATCAACTTGACTGTTTGTAAGGTTTATAACGGGGTTTTTAGCATCTTCTCCGCTAACTGTAATTTTTTTAACTATTGAATTATGTAGGTTGATATCAGCGCCTGCACATTCCATGCGGTTGATTTGTGCATGATCCAAATTAACAGTGCTTGCCACAAATATATCACTTTCAATCACAAGCTTATTTGCTGAAAGTTGACCATAAACTTCTAAGTCACGAAAGCGTGTTGTTGATAAAATAGCAAATCCATAAATGTTTGCATCTTGAAAATAGGCGTTTTGTGCTGTTAACGGGCCATACACATTCACATCTTTTAAGTGTGAATCTGCTATATTTAAGGCACCATAAATGTTCGAAACGCCCGATACTGAAATTTTTGTTGCTTTAATATTTGCATAATAGTCCAGGCTTTTAAAGGACTGATTATTTAGCTTTTCAAGCCTTGAAAACTTATGTTCAAGTGTATTTTCTGTATCGTTAGCACTTTTAAAATATTGATACATAACAATAATAAACAAAATTGTTATTGCACCTAGTATAGATGGGCGTACATATTGCGTTGGTTTCCCTACAGTAAAGCGGTTCATTCTTTTTGGATTGGCCATATCTACAATTTTTTCAAAAAAAAGCGTTTTTTGATGGTCTGCTGATACATTTTTTAAATGAGCGTTTTTTTTAATTTCTACTTTTGTCATATTTATTGTTTATCAAATTACTTTTATGTTTAAAATACATTGATTATGCCCTTTAATCAATGTTTTTGTGTGTGTATATTAAAGATAAACCTATATTTGACTGCTATATGGACGCTGCATTTAAAAAAATATTTGATCAATGGTTGAATAGTCTGTATGGAAGATATTGTGAAAATACACTCAAAGCATATTCAAAAGATGTTAGACAATTTCTGCAATTTTTGCAGCAGCATTTTGGTGGCGACATTTCGCTTTCCATTTTGCAAAATTTAAATGTTTCCAATATTCGATCGTGGCTTTCTTTTCGACAAGGACCTTATCAAGTAAAATCTACTGGGCGGGCTTTTTCTAGTGTTAAAATGTTTTTTCTATTTTTACAAAAGCACCAACACATTCGGCAATCCCCCTTTGATGTTATGCGCGCACCGAAAACACCTAAAACACTACCAAGACCCTTATCGCAAGAGCAAATTTTTGACGTAATTGAAAATATTGCACAGTTATCTGATGAACCGTGGGTAGGGTATAGGGATAAAGCATTTTTTATGTTGATATATAGTGTGGGTTTACGCATTAGTGAAGCTTTACAGCTAAATCAGGGGTGTCTAATATCACATGTAATTTTGATAAAAGGAAAAGGGGGGAAGCAACGATCTGTACCCTTAATGGAGACGGTGAAAACCGCCCTTAATAATTATCTTAATATATGCCCTTACGCTAAAGATAATAATGCACCTTTATTTTATGGTGTTAAAGGCGGACGTTTTGCCGTGAACACGGCAGAAAGGCAATTACAGCGATACCGAGAAATTGCTAATTTGCCAGAATCAGCCACCCCACATGCCTTGCGCCATTCATGCGCAACACACTTAATTGAAAGCTCTGACGATCTACGCGCTGTGCAAGAACTTTTGGGACATGCTAGTTTGTCTACAACACAGATATATACGCAAATAGATAAAAAGAAATTACTCTCAACTTATTTAGACGCCCATCCCCGCAGTAAATAACATTACAAATGATATCTTAGCGCAAAACTGGGGTTAAAAATATTTATCTATTTAAGCTACGCATGACGGTAATACGTGTTGTTATAAAACTAATTAAAGCGATAATAAGCGGTGTGGCTATAATAACGCTTAAATTATTACTGAGTGAAAAAGCCATGGATTCTGAAGATAGCAGGCCAATAGATTTTGCAAGAAGAGAAAACCCGTAAATGACAGGTAATGCTAATAAGGATCCGATAAAGCCACCCATTAATGTACTTTTTACAATAGGCATTTGATAAAGGTGTGCTATGTAATTATTACGTGCACCCATTAACCGCAAAACATCAATAACTTTTTTGTTAGAATGTACTGCTGATTTTGTAATAAGAATCATTAAAGCAATCAAGCATAGAACAATTAAACTAATAAACAGGTATGATACAAATTTAATAGCTTGCCCAAAATTTTTAATAGACTGTTGCCATTTATCTTGATGGTCTACTTGAATATTTTCGTGAATATTTTTTAATTTTAAGAGCGTTGCATTTAAATTAAATTTACCACCTGGTCTGACATCAATTTCTATTAATGTTGGAAGCGGTAATGAATCTAAGGTTTCTGTATTTGTACTAATAAAGGGGCGTACTAATTTTTGTACTTTTTTAGGGTCCACAACATCCACACGGATGACTTGTGGGTCTGATTTAAAAACAGTAATTGTTTGCTGCAACACAAGGCGGGCATCTGCTTTTGCTTTTTCGGTCTTTTTTTCAAACGATAATGGGTTTTCTTCCGGATTGCCATTATCATCTAGCGTATCAATTAATTCTATTTCCGGTGCTGGAACTTGCACTGTATAACGGTGTTTCATTTCAAAATCCCATTTGAAGAATGATCCGCCAATGCTTAGAGAAACAGAAATTAAGATAATAATTAGAAAAACCATTACTGAAAAAATAGCCGGTATGTATCTGTAACTTAATTCTTTATCTAGGGAAATTTCAGAAAAATATTTATTTGTCATTTTTACTGCCCGCTCATAGAATATTGGTCTTGCTGCGAATAACTAAGCTGACCATGGTAAAGTTGTAATTCAGGATAGGGAAATGTTGAAACAATTTGCCTATTATGCGTTGCCAAAATAATAGTTGTACCGATTTTATTCAGTTCTTCAAATAAGCTCATCATTTTAAAGGCAGAGATATCATCCACGTTTCCAGTCGGTTCATCTGCCAATAAAAGTTTTGGTCTTGTTATCACAGCACGGGCGATGCCTATACGTTGTTTTTGTCCATCAGATAGTGTGGATGGGAAAGCATCTATATGCTGACCAAGGCCAACCCAATGCAAAAGTTCTTTTGCATACACGCGTGCTTTTTTAAGATCACTTCCTGCTATTTTCATGGGAAGTGCTACATTATCTAACGTGTTTAAATGATCTAGTAATCGACAATCTTGAAAAACAAGCCCCATTTTTTGCCTAAAATTTGGTAATTCTTGTGCTGATAATTTTGATAAATCTTTACCAAAAACACGAACAAGACCACTCATTGGCGTTACTTCTTTGTAAATAAGCTTTAAAAGAGAGGTTTTTCCAACCCCACTTGGCCCTGTTAAAAAATAAAAACCACCCGCAAAAAAAGAAAAATCTAAATTAAAACAAATGGGAGTATCTTTTGTATAGTACAGCCCAACACGATCCAATCGAATAATTTCTTGCTGTTTTTTAATATTCTGCATGATAAACAATAGTCCTTGATGATGCTTTAGACCATAGTCATTTTATATATGATCATTGACCTTATTATAGTAAAAACAAAAAGTATTGCGCAAGCTTAATACTTACCAAGAACAATAGAAGAATTTTTATAATATTCAATTCAAACAATAGCATGCAATGACGATACTAACCAAAGGCTGCATTAATAAGTTTTTTTGTGTAAGGGTGCTGTGGTGTTTCCATAATATTTTCTGTCGTACCATGCTCGACAACTTCTCCATTTTTCATGACAATAATACGATGGCTCATGGCGCGCACAACAGACAAATCATGACTAATAAATAGATATGATAGCGTATGTTTCTTTTGCAAATTCCTTAGCAAAGCAATAATACCTGATTGTACAGATCTGTCTAAGGCTGATGTTGGTTCATCTAAGGCTAATAACTTAGGTTGTAAAATAACGCTGCGCGCAATACTAATACGTTGGCGCTGACCACCAGAAAATTCATGTGGATATCTATCCATCACCTGTGGGTCTAGGTCAACCTCTTTCAGTATATCAACAATTTTTTGTGTTTGTTCTTCTTGTGAAAGGTGGGACTCATGAACGGCTAAGCCCTCTCCAATAATATCGTGTATTGAAAAACGGGGGTTTAAGGCACCAAATGGGTCTTGAAAAATAACCTGCATAGATTTGCGCAAATTAAGCATTTCTTTTTTAGCTAAATTTTTTATATTTATGTCATTAAACGTAATTGTACCCTTGGATTGAAGCAGGTTTAAAAGGGCAAATGCTAATGTTGTTTTTCCAGAACCACTTTCGCCGACAATCCCTAAAGTTTCCCCCTGTTTTAAGGACAGGGCAACGTTATTAACGGCTAGAAACGGGGGTGCTTTCTTAAAGCTTAATATTTTTCTTTCTTGGTATTCAACACTTAAAGAATCTGTCTTTAAAATAATAGGCGCATCATATTTTATTGGTGAGGGCTTGCCTGATGGTACGGATGCTATTAGTTTTTGTGCGTATGGATGTTGTGGATTTTTTAAAACGTTACGAACAGGTCCCTTTTCAACAAAAGATCCTTTTTGCATAACACAGACATCATCAGCTAGTTTATTAACCATATGCAGGTCATGGCTAATTAAGATAATACCCATATCTTGTGTTTTACTAAGGCGTTTAATAAGATTAATAATACCTTTTTGTATCGTCACATCTAAAGCTGTTGTTGGTTCATCAGCAATTAAAATTTTAGGTTCACATGCAAGGGCCATTGCTATCATGACACGCTGACGCTGACCGCCAGACAATTCATGAGGGTAAGATTTTAAACGACTATAGCCATCTTTAAATTCGACCATATCCAATAGCTCTTTAACGCGATCATTAATTTGTGACTGGTTCATGTTGGTGTGAATATGAAGCGTTTCAGAAATTTGCTGTTCAATTGTGTGCAGTGGATTTAAGGCAGATAATGGTTCTTGAAAAACCATCGCAATTTCATTGCCGCGAAATTTTTGTAGCTTATTTTCACCCAAATTTAAAAGTTCATGAGAACCTTCGGCATTATGGTATTTAATTGATCCGGATGAATGATAGGCAACGGGGTAGGGTAATAAACCTAGAATAGATAAGGCTGTAATGCTTTTTCCAGATCCACTTTCACCAACAAGTGCAATTGTTTTTCCTTTATAAACATCAAAGCTTATATTCTGTACAACAGATTTTTTTAGCCCATCAGCGTTAAAGCCTATTGATAAATCTGATACTGTCAAAAGCGGGGATAAGACCATTGTTTTAAAATTTACATAATCACTATAGACTATAAATCATTATAACGATCTTTGTACTGTATAGATAGAAAATTGTCTGCACATAATACGGTCTGTATGAATTAGTTCGCACTTACCTTATGATTGGTAATTCGATAGATGTTCATCAATTTTAGTGCCCCTATCTGCAATCTGACTGGAATTATTTCAGAATGTTCGTCTGGCACAATTTATTTTCCACCTTCAAAGGCAGCGCTTATAGCAGAGCTAACTTTAAAGGTGGAAATTCGTATAACAATTTACAGATTTTTATAGTGGTTAAACTTAATCCCCACCATAGCCGCCTTGTGGTTGAGTGTATTGTTGCTGGCCATAGCCGCCTTGTGGTTGAGTGTATTGTTGCTGGCCATAGCCGCCTTGTTGTTGATTGTATTGTTGCTGGCCACCAAAGCCGCCTTGTTGCTGTCCAGAAAAGCCACCTTGCTGTTGCTGCGATTGCAATAATTGTACTTGTTCGCTTAACTGTTGTACAAATGGCACAAGTTGCTGTATATATTGCGTTAATTCTTGTAACTGCTGTTCTAATGTTTCAATTCTGGCTGCGTCCACATTGTTCATATTACCTTGACCCTGCATTGGTGTGCCCATGACAGGTTGTTGTTGTTGAGCGCCTCCAAAATTATTACCTTGACCCTGCATTGGTGTGCCCATAACAGGTTGTTGTTGAGCGCCTCCAAAATAATTCCCTTGACCCTGCATTGGTGTACCCATGACAGGTTGTTGTTGAGCGCCTTCAAAAGAATCCTCTTGTTCGTCGTCGTCACCAAAAGGGTTTTCTTGTTTGTTGATGAGTGCAATACCACTCCCACAATATTTCTCTTTAGCCTGAGAATCCGCACTTGCTAATCCACAGTTTTCTTTAAATTTCTTTTGATAATTTGGATTACTGCCATCTAAACAAGGCTTTATTCTATCTGCGGCTTTTTTCTCAATAGTACGACCACCACCTGCTTTTTCTGCTTGTGCAACAAGATTCCAATTAATTTTAGCATTTCCAGATGAACACTTTGAAGAAAACATTGATTGTGGGAATGCTTTTTTTAATAATGATGATACATCAGATGCCATAGCATTAGATGGTACATTAAAGGCTGTGAGGCTTAAAAAACCCAATAAAAATGTTTTTTTATTCATAATATTTTCCCATATGTATTCATGGCTTATTAATTAAAGAATATCAGGGAAAAATTAACAAACTCTTAACAACACGAAAAATTATATTTTAGAAAAAATATCTACACGCCTTGCATGGCGACCGCCTTCAAAAGGTGTTTTTAGGAATGTGTCAATAAAAATTTTGACCTCATCTAACGTTTGGTAACGGCCAGAAAAACATATAGTGTTTGCATCGTTATGTTCCCGGGCAAGCTTCACCTCTGTTATATTATGCGCAACAAATGCCCTAACCCAAGAATGTCTATTTGCTGCCATACAAATGCCAATACCTGTTCCACATATTAGTATTGCTTTTTGAATGGTTTTATCTTTTAAACACTGTGCAGCCTGATTGGCAAAATCAGGGTAATCTACAGCATCAGCAGAATTTGTTCCGTAGTCTACAAAATTATATTCGCTTGCACAGTTTAATAAGTCTTGTTTTAAAGTATAACCACCATGATCTGAAAATAAACCCACTTTAGCACGCATTATATTATCCTTTATGAAAACCATCGGTATTGACTATAAAATGTCTTATTTTTTAGGGGTTTTGGAAGGGTTACATCTAGTACACCTTGCGTATTGCACCCTAAAGATTGCAGTACACGACCAACGCCATCAATGATACAGGAAACACCTTTATTTGTGCAACGAACAATAGGTATGCCTTCTTCAACAGCGCGCCACCTTGCTATATGTAAATGTTGATAGGGACCAGAAGAATTTAAATACCAGGCATCATTTGTAATATTTAAAAGCCATTCAGGGTGGTTTGCACCCACCGTATTTAATACTTCCCCAGGAAATAAAATTTCATAGCAAATTAAAATAGAAAATGGGGGGATATGATCTAACTGATATAAGGCGCGCTTTTTTGCGGGTGTAAAATCATAAGCCCCTTGGGTAAGTTTATCTGCACCAAACTTACTTAATATACTGCGGTAGGGTAAATATTCACCGAAAGGCACAAGATGCATTTTATCGTAAGTATCTATTAAATCAGTTTGATTTAAGATATAGGCACTTGTATATAAAATCGGTTCATTATTACTGCCTGCTAACCGAGGGGCGCCAATGATAGCGTACCCATTGTCCGGTGCTATTGATTTTAAAGCATTAAGCCAGCTTTCTTGGGTGTTTGCTGCCAATAAAACAGCAGCTTCAGGCCATACAATAAGATTAATAGGTTTTTTACTATTTTTTTGCGATAAATCTTGATGGCAGTAAAAATTTTGATAGGTTCGTTCCCGATTCTGTTTATCTATTTGTTCAAGATTTGGGTGCACTATGCGAACAACAGTATCTGTAAATATTAAGGGCGTATGGATATATCGCACGTGTCCAAGAAAACTGATAAAAATAAACACCCCAAATGCAGTAAACCCTTTTTTTGCATTTGGCTTATATAATAGCGCTAGCCATAAAAGCGTTATAAGTGAAACACCGTATACCCCCACAAATGCTGCAAGCTGCATGCCCCATTCGTTCCAGGCGTAGGCTGTCAGAACCCAAGGAAACCCTGTGAACAAATAATGCCCAATCATCCATTCATTTATAAAAAGGCACAAGGCAAAAATAAAAGGATAAAATGCTGGGTATTTTTTAACCTTAAACAAAACAGGCCCAACCCAGCAGGAGGGCACACAAAATAATAAAGGAAAAAAGACCATGCCAACTGGCGCTAAATACCACTGGCCCACGGGAATAACAGATAAGCTAACCCAGTAAAGGCTGGCTGCATAATAGGCATATATATAGATGAAAAAAAGTAAAAAGCTTTGCTTTACAGTTTTAGTATTGTTCTGAAATAACCATAAAAATCCCAAAAAACCACAACTTAAGGTGACTAAATTATTTGTTGGTGCAAAACTTAAGGCAGACAATGTGCCCAATAAAAAGGCACTTAAAAAAGGCTTGTTTATTAAAACTGTCTTTATGTTGTTAAATTTCAAACGATAAATCATGCACGTATAAGAATGTTTTTTAATATATGTCATCATTACATAAGAGGGGAAAGAAAGAAATATTTAACAATACATTTCATCGCGTGGCATATGTATGGTCACCGGTTATCAAATCATGTAAGATCATAATCAAAATACACACATATAGCTTAGCCGCAAGCACAGAATCTAAAGGGGGTATTATATGACTTATTTACGTATGTTTTGCATTTCTAGTGTAACAATATTATTAATGGATACTGTATGGCTTGGTTTTTTGGCAAAGTCATTATACAAAAAACATTTGGGTCATTTTTTTCATATTACCCCAACAGGTATGCAATTAAATTACATGGCAGCTGGCGTTGTTTACGTATGTTTAATTTTGGGTATTATCTTATTTGTGCTTCCTAAAGCGCAAAGCAGTGTTATATCAGCCTTTTTTTGGGGTGCCATATTTGGGTTGCTGACCTATGCTATTTATGACTTTACAAATCTTGCCATCATCAAAAAATGGCCACTATATATAAGCCTTATCGATGTTGCCTGGGGTGCTTTTCTTTGCGGCACAACAAGTGCTATGACAATGTGGCTAAAATAGCATTATTATCTTAGAATCAAAGACATAAAGTTACTTGATATTTATGTCTATCACAAGCATAAAAGGTCACATATTATGAAACGTTTGGTTATCGCATTACTCCATTTTTACAGGTGGCTTATTTCCCCCCTTTTGCCACCAAGTTGTAAGTACACACCAACATGTTCCCGTTACGCTATTCAAGCAATAGAACTGCATGGGCTTAGGCGCGGTATTGCCATTACTTTTCGGCGCATGATGAAGTGTCAGCCACTTTCTGATGATGCAAAAACACAAGGTACTTATGATCCTGTACCCGAAAAAGATACAGACACAAAAAAAAATTGTGATCACGATAAAAACCAAGTATAATTTATTGGAATACCAAGCAAGAAGCTAAAAAATAAAGGGGGTCATTATATGCCAAAGCTACTTTCTTTTACCCATATGGGAAATCCGGTTCTTAAGCAAGTTGCAGAACCTGTTAATTTGAAGCATATAGAAAATTACCATGAACTTATTCATGACATGATGTTCACCCTAAAACAGCAAAATAAACGCTTAGGATTAGCTGCCCCTCAAGTTAATGTGTCAAAACGTATTTTTATTTTCAGGCTGCCAGATAAAATTCATCCAAGATATGGCGTTGAATCTGTAGAGCCTATGGACCTACATGCCTTAATAAACCCAGAAGTTACAGTCATATCCAATGAACAACTCGTTGGATGGGAGGCATGTATTTCTTTGCCAGCACTTGTTGGAAAAGTGCCCCGATATAAAAAAATAAGCTATTCTTTTTATGATATATTAGGGGAAAAGCACACCCGCGTTGCCGAGGGCTTTCATGCGCGTGTTGTTCAACATGAAATGGATCACCTAAATGGCATTTTATTTCCCGATCGAATGACAGACTTAACGACCTTCGGATTTGAAGACGAACTGATAAAACCAAATAGTCATGAAAGAGAGCTTTAATGCAAGACAGCATAAAACGTAAAGGCCTTATGTTAGTGCTATCATCCCCATCTGGGGCTGGAAAAACCACCATAGCGCGCGCCCTACTTGCAAAAGATAATCAAGTTCAATTATCAGTATCTGTTACAACCCGCCCCATAAGAAAGGGAGAAGTTCACGGCAAAGATTATCACTTTGAAAATCAAAAACACTTTGAAGAACGCTTACAAAGCGGTGGTTTTTTGGAGCATGCAAAAGTATTTGGTAATTATTACGGCACATCAAAACAATCTGTGGAAGAGATCATAACCTCTGGTAAAGATGTTTTATTGGATATTGACTGGCAAGGAACACAGCAACTACAAGAAAAGTGTGCCCAAGACCTTATCACAGTTTTTATTTTACCCCCATCAATTCAAGCATTAGAAGACAGATTAAACAGGCGCGCAACGGACACAAAGGAAGTTGTTGAACAGCGTATGACTGAATCCTTATTTCAAATTAGCCATTGGCCTGAATATGATTATGTTATTATCAATCGCGATCTAGATAAAAGCATAAAACAAATAGAGCTTATCTTGAAGGCCGAGCGCTTAAAACGCCACCGCCAAGTAGGACTTGTAGACTTTGTGAATAAAATGAGGAAAAAAAACAGTTAGTTCATAAGGTGCATAAATTTTTCATTTAGTGGGTTTGCACCTTTTGGTTCGTATTTTGTTCACTTGTGTCTTTTGAATTAACGGCGCGGTGTACAGTCAATTACAACCGGAAAAGTAACCTCTCCCTTTGTTTTTTTTAGGTTTAAACTGCCTGTAATATTAACCTCTAGAAGTTGTTTATTATTATTAAAATTAAGAACTTCTACTTCTATATTTTTAAGGCGCGTCTCAAAATAACTAATAGAATTTTTTATCAAATTTGCAATTAAATCCCAATCTTGGGCATTTGCAGCATCGTAAGATTGGAAATCTGGTAAGCCAAAATAAGATGGCGCACTTAAACTTTCCTCCGAATCCTGAAATATATCATCTTGATTTTTTGGCATGCCTCCCACTCTTCGCGTGTTCAGCAAACGGCTAATTTCTAATTGAATAGATTGTTTTACCTGATCTTTTGTTAAATAATGATGATCAGCCGTTTCAAAGGGATTTGTTGAATCCATGTCAACAAGGCGATCAAATAAAAGGGGGCGTGCCCCCAAAAAACTTTTAGGTTCTTTATTACGATTCACTTTAGCAAGAGACATTAACGTAAGCTCCAAATATCTATAGCAATAGAATATCACAAACTGTTTTTTCAAGAAACACGCGAATATTAGTGCTGCAACTAAACGGATTCTTGTTTTTTTAAACTAATGATGGTGAGTGTACAGACTTTTTTACAAATGTTAAAATTACTTATCTTCTATAAGGGCGCCCCCCTATTTATACACTAAGTTTATAAATGGCGTTCATCATTTTACTTTTGAATTAAGGCGCGCAAATCTATGGTCAATATAAAAACAGCAATGATTTTAGCGGCAGGAATGGGTACGCGCCTACGCCCTTTAACACTTACAACCCCAAAGCCCTTGTTGCCTGTTCAAAGTATTCCCTGCATTCAATATATTGTGAACTATTTAAAAGATTTTGGTGTTGAAAAAATTGTGATTAATACGCACTACTTAGCAAAGCAAATTCATTACCATTTTCAAAATGATCCAAAAATCGTGTTGATTAATGAAAAGGAAATTCTAGAAACTGGTGGTGGTATAAAGAACGCTATAACAGAATTAGATGATATTTTTGTGACCATAAATGGGGATATTTGGTTTAATGATCCTGATTTTCTTGAACGTATGGCTTATGCGTTTGATACCAAAATTATGGATGCTTTGTTAATGATGGTGCCAAAAGAAAATGCATTATTTTTTAACAAAGATGCTGATTATTATCCACAAAAAGGTTACTTAGAAACAATTTTTCCTTTAAGGCATAAGGAACACTCTGAAAAATCTTATACTCGCCCTTCGTATATTTATGGTGGGGTGCAAATATGGTCTAAAAAAGGGTTTTTAAATTATAAATCACAGGATAAACACTACCCCATGCTGCCTGTTTTCCATCATGCAGAAAAAAATAATCGCTTATGGGGCGCACGCTATCATCACTTATGGTGTGATATTGGTACGTTAGAAGCATATAATGGTCTGAATAAAATTCTAACACATGATGATAAGTCATGGTCATAAGTTCTTAAAACAGTTATATATAATTTAAGTGCATGCTACGCTTTCTAGAATCTTTCTGGTTTCTGGTATGATATTTAATGAAAAAATGTCATAAAAATGAATTCGCGTTTCTTGGTTTTCAGGTCCAGGAAAGATTAGGTGTTTTAAAAGCATCTTGAAATGATCATATATATAATAAAAAAAATCTTGGTGATAATCTGGTGATATATGCGATAGGTATGCTGCCAGAAAATGGACCATGGAATGTAATAAAAGTCCTCTGCCTAAAGGTTTTTTAAATAATTCGCGGTGATGGCAAAAAGTACATGCAATAAAATAGGACACATCGTTTGTAATTGGTGCATATCCATCTCGATCTGGCAAATTACGTGCCATAGATAAAAAATCTATAAAAGTAATTTTCTCTTGTGCTGTTATAAATATATTGCCTGTATGTAAATCACCATGATTTATAGAAAGAAATAACCTTAAGAAGGTAGCGTCTGTCCCCACAGGTGATGTGCATGGAGGGGAATCTGTTTCACCTAAATAAAATTTCAAACTTGCTTTTTCGGATTTCATAAAAGAATCGATTTCGTCCTTGCTTGGGCGCAATATGTCGTGGAAGTCAAATAAAGAGTGTGCAATTCTTCTTATGATAGCTAAAACACAATCTGGCTTAGAATGCTGACCAAACTTATTTATGGGGATGTCTGCCTGTTTTCCTTCAGCTTTATGGTATAAGGTGCAATAAGTGTTTCGTCCGATACTTATAAAGCATTTAGGTAAAGCAAGGTATGTTGAGCAATTTTTTTTCTTTAAAAACAATAAAATGGATAAAAGATCTTTTTCTTCGCTTGTATTCGAAATCTTGCCAACTATACTGGTAAGATTGCAAGTATTGGGGATTCCTAAGGTTTGTCCATCAAGGAAAGCGATTATATTGTGGCCATTTATTTTAAAGTCTACAGAAGAAAATACAAGGTTTACCATGGCAGCTATTGTAGTAAAATTTTCTAAATTTTCTAAAAATGATTGAAAAGTCTTTTCTGTTATAATGTGGTAATTTTGGGGCCTAAAATCTTTGTCTGTCGGGTTTTCTGTGTTTGTAAATATTGTGTTGTTGTTATTTTCGTCATAAAAATTGGTTTCCTGACCAAAGCAAAAAAAAGGAATCAATAATATTGATAAAGTTATCTTTTTAAACAACATATACATTAAATTATTTTAAGCTTATCTTTTTATGCTGACATAAAAAAAACCATTTGTCTTGACCAGAAGGGTCGTAAAAGTGCCTTGCCACATAGAAATGTTAACGTTTTTCTAACCAAAACAACTTGTATTTAAAGAATAGAATGTCGTTATATTATGGCTCGTAAAATGGTTCATTAAGTAAAAACTTATTTTGCAAATAATAAAAAAATATATGAAGTCATTCAAAAATTTGAAGTTATGCACATGATCAAAAATAGGTAAGTTAATATTTGGATTGTTTTTTGTCATGATGAGAAGTTTTTTTATTGACAGAATTATGTTGCCGCGTTAAATTATCACTCAGAGGGTGAGAGTGCTAAAATGCCTTTTCCTTATGATAACCAACAAAATATAAAGGAGATCTCTATGAAATTTAGACCCCTACATGATCGTGTTCTTGTAAAGCGCATCGAGTCAGAGGAGAAAACTGCAAGTGGAATTATTATTCCAGACTCTGCACAAGAAAAACCAATGGAAGGCCAAATTGTTGCAGTTGGTTCTGGTCAACCCAGTGAAGCTGGTCAAGTTATCCCAATGGATGTGAAATCTGGCGACCGCGTTTTGTTTGCAAAATGGAGCGGTACAGAAATTAAAATTGACGGCGAAGAATATATCGTTATGAAAGAATCAGATATTATGGGTGTCATGGCGGCCTAGTCTACGTTCAACAAATATATTTTACTTTAAATTAAAGGATTAAAAAATGGCTAAAGAAGTACGTTTTTCAACCGACGCTCGCGAAAAAATGTTGCGCGGTGTTGATATTTTGGCAAATGCAGTAAAAGTAACGCTAGGGCCAAAAGGTCGTCTTGTTGTGATAGAAAAATCTTTTGGTGCACCACGCACAACAAAAGACGGTGTATCTGTTGCAAAAGAAATCGAACTTTCAGATAGGTTCGAAAATATGGGCGCGCAAATGTTGCGTGAAGTTGCAACTAAAACATCAGATCTTGCTGGTGATGGTACAACAACAGCAACAGTTTTAGCCCAAGCATTAATTCGTGAAGGTGTAAAATCTGTTGCAGCTGGCATGAACCCAATGGATTTAAAGCGCGGTATTGACCTTGCTGTAACAGCCATAGTTGCAGATTTAAAATCAAAAACAAAGACAGTTTCAACAAATGAAGAAATTGCCCAAGTTGGTTCTGTATCTGCAAACGGAGAAACAGAAATTGGTGAAATGCTGGCAAAGGCTGTTGCAAAAGTAGGGAAAGAAGGCGTTATAACGATTGAAGAAGCAAAATCTTTAGACACAGAACTAGATGTTGTTGAAGGTATGCAGTTCGACCGTGGTTACGTATCACCTTATTTCGTCACAAATTCAGAAAAAATGACATGTGATTTAGAAAACCCATTCATTTTAATTCATGAAAAGAAACTAACAGGTTTGCAACCAATGCTTCCTTTGTTAGAAAAAGTTGTGCAATCAAGCCGCCCACTTTTAATTATTGCTGAAGATATTGAAGGTGAAGCCCTTGCAACGTTAGTTGTTAATAAATTGCGTGGTGGTTTAAAAGTTGCTGCAATTAAAGCACCTGGTTTTGGTGACCGTCGTAAAGCTATGTTAGAAGACATTGCTATTTTAACAGGTGGACAAGTTATTTCTGAAGAAGTTGGCTTAAAACTTGAAAATGTCACAATGGAAATGCTGGGTACTGCTAAAAAAGTACACATCTCAAAAGATGATACAGTCATTGTTGATGGCGCTGGTGAAAAACCTGCAATTGAAGCTCGTTGCGCTCAAATTCGCGCTCAAGCAGATGATTGTACATCTGACTATGATAAAGAAAAACTACAAGAACGTCTTGCTAAATTAAGCGGCGGTGTTGCAGTGATTCGTGTTGGTGGTGCAACAGAACTTGAAGTTAAGGAACGTAAAGACCGCGTTGAAGATGCAATGCATGCAACACGTGCTGCAATTCAAGAAGGCATCGTACCTGGTGGCGGTGTTGCACTAATTCGTTCATTAAAAGCGCTAGATAATTTAAAGTCAATGAATGCAGATCAAGAAGTTGGTATCAAAATTGTTCGCCAAGCTTTAACTGCACCTTGCCGTCAAATTGCTGTAAACGCTGGTGTTGATGGTTCTATCGTTGTTGGTAAAATTATGGACGAAGATACTTACGCTTATGGTTATAACGCCCAAAATGAAACATACGGCGATATGATCAAAGCGGGTATTATTGACCCAACTAAAGTGGTACGTACAGCACTTCAAGACGCTGCATCAATTGCGGGATTGTTAATTACAACTGAAGCAATGATTGCCGATAAGCCTGAATCAAAAGCAGCAAATTCTGATGCTGGTGGCATGGGCGGCGGCATGTCAGGTATGGGCGGAATGGGTGGCGGCATGCCAGGCATGTTCTAAACCATTTTTGTTTAAAGTTAAAAGCGCTGCAGAGTTTTCTGTGGCGTTTTTTTATAAGCGCTGGTAGCCATTACTTATAAAATATAGTATATTCGTGAATATTAAGTTTACTTATATTTCCCGGTTTTAAAGGTTTGTTTATGCACATTAATATTGATGATTCTATGACACGTATCATCAGTGAATTACAAAGCTTACCACCTGAATTTGTGACGATTATATCTATTTTGACAAGTGGTTTGTGTATATTGTTTTCACAACGTCTATTTGGGCTTGTTGGCTTGTATGTTTATAATTCGCTAGCCATCGTTCTGGCCAATATTCAAGTGTTGCGTTTGTGCCAGTATAATATATTGGCAGAACCTGTAGCGCTTGGTACAGTGTTGTTTGCAACGCTTTATTTAACAACAGACATTATTACCGAATTTTATGGCGCAAAAGCAGCCAGGCGTAATATTTATCTTTGTTTTTTTGCAACTATTTTAACCAGCGTCTTAATGATTGTTGATTTAGGGCATATGCCTGCATCTTGTTCGCAGGATGCCTATAATGCCATGCAAACATTGTTTGTACCATCGGCGCGTATTTTTATCGCCAGCTTATGTGCTTTTGGTATAAGTCAATTTTATGATGTTGGCATTTTTAGCTTTTTAAAAAAACTAACGCACGGCCGTTTTTTATGGGCGCGCACATTATTAGCAAGCTTGTCTTCATCGTTTGTCGATAATATGATTTTTAGTGTTTTGGCATGGAGTATTTTTGCAAAAGTCGCCTTAGGTATGCACACAATTTTTGTAACATATGTACTTGGCGCCTATATTGCACGGGCACTTGTTGGGGTGCTTCTGATTCCCATTATTTATATGTGTAAGCGCCCCCAGCCATAAAGGCGGAGGCACCAATATTATAGAGATGCTGCGTTATCTTTTAAGAAAGATGCAACACCTTGTGCATTTGCAACCATTCCTTTTTTACCTTTGCTCCAGCCAGCTGGGCACACTTCGCCGTTTTTTTGGTGAAAAGCAAGGGCATCAACCATGCGTAAGGCTTCATCTACATTACGGCCAAGTGGTAGGTTGTTAATAACTTGATGCTGAACAATACCATCTTGGTCAATTAAAAATGTACCACGCAGTGCAACAGCATCATTAATTAAAACATGATAGTCTTTTGAAATTTGCTTTGTAAGGTCGGCA
>Ga0051987_10000142_pt1 | contig 36713 bp, 49 predicted proteins | sample CryGey08umfilter_2_FD_58083 | JGI IMG/M metagenome (GOLD analysis project Ga0051987, IMG submission 58083) | Groundwater microbial communities from aquifer in Utah, USA - Crystal Geyser 4/10/14 0.8 um filter | ecosystem: Environmental > Aquatic > Deep subsurface > Groundwater | place: USA: Utah... | reverse complement strand
TTAGTGTATAAAGATATAGTTGGATCTATCGTTAAAAGTATCAAAACCCTGAAAAAAAACGTGACATTGATCGCCTCATCCGACATGACCCATTACGAATCTCAGAACTCAGCCGCTCATAAAGACGAAGAAGCCATTAAGGCCATCCTTCGGCTGAATGAAACGGAGTTGCTTGAGGCTATTGAGCGCCTTTCCATATCCATGTGCGGTTACATACCAACGGTCGTTACGATCATGGCGGCGAAAAAACTGGGCGCGAAAAGAGCCTCACTTATCTCTTATCAGACAAGCGGAGATGTCACAGGTGACTACTCATCAGTTGTAGGTTACGCCGGGATGATCATACAATAATACAAACAAGTAACGAGAGGGCAAAACATGGCGGATAATACAGACAAAAAGGTAGACGAAAGCTGGAAAGAAAAAGCAAAAATAGCTCCACAAGCAGAACAAAAACAAGAAAAAAACGATCTTCCTGAAGCTGATTTCAAATTTTTTCTTACTACCTTAGGAATGCAGGCTTGGATAGCCCTAGGTATGGTCCCAAACCCAATTAACAATAAGACAGAAGAAAATATCAACCAGGCTAAATTCATCATAGACACTCTTGAGGTCCTGCAACAAAAAACAAAAGGCAATCTGGACAAAGATGAAGCAGAACTGCTGGAACACCTTCTTTATGACCTGCGGCTCGCTTTCGTGGATAAGACAATGAAGAAAGGGTAAAAACTTTATGCTAGATAAAAAACTTCTTGAGATATTGGCTTGCCCTAAATGCAAAAAAGCGATAAAAGAAGAAAAAGATGAACTTATATGCCTTAGTTGCCGTAAGGCATATCCTGTAAAAGACGGCATACCCATTATGCTCATAGAAGAAGCGAGGGACCTATGAAAAAAATCCTGGTGACCCACGGGCCAAATCTAGGCCTGCTCGGGAGAAGAGAGCCTAAAGTATACGGAAAGATCTCGTTAGAAAAAATAAATACGGAATTAAAGGCGCTTGCCAAAAAAGCAAAAATAGCTATCACTATCGTCCAGTCAAACCACGAAGGCGAGATCGTTGACATCATAGGCGATTCGCGTAATAAGTTTGATTGCCTGATCATCAACCCCGCCGCCTACACGCACACTAGTGTCGCGATAAGGGACTCAATAGCCGCGTCCGGAATTAAGACGATCGAAGCACACCTCTCGAACATCTACGCCAGGGAAGAATTCAGGCAAACCTCATTAAGCGCGCCTGTTTGCGTAGGCCAGATCTCAGGATTTAGCGCTCAGAGCCATATCCTGGCATTTACGGCAGCGCAATCCCTCATAAACCGCTAATGCGATTCAAAAAGATCGCGCGCCTGTTAAACACGTTAAAAATAGACGCCCTGCTCATAAGCTCAACGCCTAATATATCTTATTGCGCTGGATTTTTCGCGCCTGATTCATACCTGGCCATAACCAAAGATAAGGCTGTCATCATAACGGACTCAAGATACGCCTCAGACTTCTCAAGAAAGGTAAAAGAGCCATTTGCTATAAAAGAATATAAAACCTCCGTGTTTAAGGCCATAATCAACACCTTGAAACAAATGGCGGTCAAAGAAGCCGGTTTTGAATCAAGACACCTGACTTTTGCCGAATGTGAGATACTCTGTAGCCTCGGCTCTAAACACATAAAATTCATTCCTTTGAAAGAAACTGTTGAACCTTTGCGCGAGATCAAAGATGACGAAGAAATAAAAAACATAAAAAAAGCTTTAGAGATCAATTTAAAAGCGTTCGCCTTTATTAAAAAAATGATAAAACCGGGAGTCAGGGAGCTTGAGATAGCAGCGCATCTTGAGCGTTTCATTAGGTTACAGGGCGCTACATCAAGCGCCTTTGATATTATCGTAGCCTCAGGACCTAATTCTTCCTATCCGCACGCCGGCATATCCTCACGCGTTATGCAAAATGGAGAAACAGTCATTATTGATATGGGTGTAGCCTATAACGGCTATAAATGCGACTTGACACGCACTTGGTTTTTGGGTAAAATTAAACCCATTGCGCGAAAGGTTTATAGAATAGTATATGAGGCGCAACAAAAAGCTATTAAGGCTATCCGGCCGGGTGTTACCGCAAAAAGCATAGATTCAGCCGCGCGTAATTATATAGCCGAAAAAGGGTTTGGCGGATTTTTCGGCCACTCACTAGGCCACGGAGTCGGGCTCGAAGTCCACGAGTCTCCCTATATAAACAGAAAAAATCACAATATTATAAACGCGAATATGATATTTACAGTAGAGCCCGGTATTTATTTACCCGGTGAATTCGGGGTCAGGATAGAAGATATGGTATTGGTCAACAACAACGGCGCGGAGGCCTTAAGTGGGAACTGTAGCGATAAATCAGATTAAGATAGGCGTGACCATAGAATTAGATGGCACGCCTTACGTAGTAACAAATGTTGAACACGTCAAACCGGGCAAAGGTGGAGCATTCGTGCGCACCAAGCTAAGAAACTTCAAATTAGATACTATAATTGAGAGGACATTTAGATCAGACGATAAAATAGAAGAGGCATACATTGAAGAAAAGACCTTACAATTCTCATATCACTCAGGAGACTTCAGCCACTTCATTGATTCTGAGACTTACGAAGATATAACCATAGAAAAAACAAAACTTCGCGATGCCCATAAATTTTTGAAAGATAACCTGGAGGTAACAGTACTTTATCATAAAGGCGAGCTGATCGCGGTCATACTTCCTAATTTCGTCGTATACACCATCACCCAGACCGAACCCGGGATAAAAGGGGATACCGCAAAAAGCGGAGGAAAGCCGGCGACTATTGAATCCGGGGCTATAATCCAGGTGCCGCTTTTTATTGACGTAGGCACCAAGGTCAAAATAGACACAAGGACCGGCGAATATATAGAAAGAGCCGTATAAAGAATAAGATTGGAGGGCAAATTAATGAATATCAAAGAGATTAAGGAAATGATTAATCTCATGAACGAAAACAACCTGACCGAGCTTGAGGTTGAAAAGGATGGGATGCGCGTCCGTCTAAAAAAAGGGCCAAGCGGAGAGATCTCCATGGAAGGCTTTAGAAATAACGTGAACGCGGTGCCTCTATCAGCTGAACAACCGATAGCCTATTCAAACACCGCTTTACCCACCAATGAAACGACTATACAAAAGGTAGCCCCCGCTAAAACAGTAGAGATCAAATCACCCATGGTAGGAACATTTTATAGGGCTCCATCGCCTGAATCTCCGCCATTCGCGGAGATCAATCAGGAGATAGAAGTAGGCCAGGTCATCTGCATCGTGGAAGCCATGAAATTAATGAATGAAATAAAGTCCGAGATCAAAGGTAAGATTATAGACATACTTATAGATAATGCCGAGCCGGTTGAATTTGGCCAGCCATTATTCCTTATAGAGCCAGCGTAAACCCCGTTAGAGATGACGATCCTCAGCTATCGGGTGGAAAACAATTTTATGGAAACGCGACGCTTGTCAATAAATTTATTGCTAACAGATGGGCCGCATAAATGCGGCCCATCTCTAACGGGGTAAAGTGTTCTCAAAAATACTGATAGCCAACCGCGGTGAGATCGCTCTACGCATAATTAGAGCGTGTAAAGAAATGGGCATACGCACCGTTGCCGTGTATTCCGAAGCTGACAAAGATTCCCTTCACGTAAAGCTGGCGCACGAAGCTGTTTGCATCGGCGCGGCCGCTCCAGCGTCAAGCTACCTTAACATACCAGCCATCATAAGCGCCGCCGAAATAACAGACGTAGACGCGATACATCCAGGCTATGGTTTCTTATCCGAGAACGCCCATTTTGCCGAGATATGCGAATCCTGCCAGATAGCTTTCATAGGCCCATCACCTCAGAACATACGCCTCTTAGGCGATAAGATGATGGCCAAGGATACCATGTCAAAAGCAGGATTACCAATAACGCCAGGGAGCAGCTCTATCATTAAAACAAAGGAAGAGGCCCTAAAAACAGCGCGGCGTATCAAATACCCGATCATCATAAAAGCCACGGCAGGCGGCGGCGGACGCGGCATGAGAATATGCCATAATGACGTGCGCCTTATCAGCGCCCTTATTACCGCTCAATCCGAAGCTGAAAAAGCGTTCGGCTCACCTGATGTATACATAGAAAAATATATAGAAGAACCCCGCCACGTTGAATTCCAGATCATGGCTGACAATTACGGTAATGTTATCCATCTCGGCGAAAGAGATTGCAGTATCCAGCGCCGGCATCAGAAACTCCTGGAAGAATCGCCGTCGCCGGCCCTAGACGCCAAATTGCGCAAAAAGATGGGCGACCTCGTCATAAAAGGAGTCAAAGCCTCAGGCTACCGCAGCGTAGGAACAGTAGAATTTCTTTTGGACAAAAACCACAATTTTTATTTTATGGAAATGAACACAAGGATACAGGTAGAACACCCCGTAACGGAAATGATAACAGGCATAGATATCGTCAAAGAACAGATAAAAATAGCAGCCGGAGAAAAAATAAAGATCCATCAAGACGATATAAAAATAAACGGCGCTGCCATTGAGTGCAGGATCAATGCTGAAGACCCCGCTAACAATTTTATGCCTTGCCCCGGGAAAATTGAGCAGCTAAGCCTGCCAGGCGGGCCTAATGTGAGGGTTGACACGCACGTTTATCAAGGATACCAGATCAGCCCTTATTACGATTCTTTAGTAGCCAAGATCATAGTCAAGCGCGAAAATAGGAATGAGGCCATAAAGACCATGCTGCGCGCGCTGGATGAATTCATTATAGCTCCCATAAAAACAACAGTTCCGTTCCATAAAAGTTTGCTTGAAAATCCACTCTTCAAAAAAAGCGATATATCAACGCATTTAGTTGATGACTTAACGAAACAAAAAGGCGAGACAGAACACAAGGAGACTTGACGTGATGCGAGAAGAAGAAAAAACAGATTTTGGTACCATCAAGATACACAACAATGTCATAGCCTCCATAGCTTATTTGGCAGCCCTTGAAGTTGACGGCGTATCAAGAATATGCGATGATATAAAATCACGCATAGCTTATCTTATAGGCAAAAAAACCAAGTGCGGCGCCATAGACACAAAGACTGAAAAAAATGAAAATATGTCCATCACCGTGCCTATTATCGTAAAATACGGATACAATATCCCTGAGGTCGCTTTAAAAGTCCAAGAAAAGATAAAGACCGCTGTTGAACAAGCCGCGGACATTCCACTTAAAGACATTGTCGTTAAAATAAAAGGTGTTGAAAAATAAATTGTAAAATTATGGACTGACACCCGGCGCTAATCGGAATTGCGACGGTGTTGTGTCTTCTACACAAGGAGATTGCATGAAAACCGCCTTAAGCATACTATTTTATACAATTATTTTTGCTTTTATAGGAACGTTGGCGATGGCTTTCGCGTTTCACCTTATTGACATTAACGAACTTATGACGCAACTAGCGTATGCCTATAACGACCTGCGCATGCGGCTTATAACCGGGCTATCAGGCTTAGTCTTTATTTTACTGAGCTTTTCCGCTACCCAGGTCATCACGGGGAAGATCCAACGAGAAAAAACAATAGCCTTTAATAATCCCAACGGCCAGGTCACTATAACCCTATCAGCGGTTGAAGACCTCATCAAAAGACTGGCTCATCAACTCTCGGAGATCAAAGACGCCAAGGCAGACGTCAAAGCGACCAAAAAAGGCATAGATATCCGCTTAAGGGTAGTCCTGCGTTCTGAGACTAACATCCCGGATTTTACGGCGCGGCTCCAGGACCTTATCGCCAGTAAAATTCAGGAGGTATTCGGCATAGATGAGCCCATCAATGTCAAGATACACGTAGCTAAAATAATCGGCTTTGAAGATAAACAGAAAAAAAGATCAGAAAAGAACGAAGAAATAGATGTCCCGTATCAGGGGTTGAAAATATAAAGGAATTAACCCCAATACCAAATCGCACGTAAATATTAAGTGCAGCCACTTAATATTTACTTCGCTGGTTTCGGGGTTGATTTTGTAAGGAATAAATACCGACAATATACAAAATCAAGGAGTTCAACATGAGAATAGGTGTGTTAACAGGCGGCGGAGATTGCCCGGGCTTAAACCCGGTTATCAGGGCTGTGGTCAGAAAAGCGTACAACGACAAACACGAGACAATTGGATTCATGAACGGATGGAGAGGCTTAATTGAAGGCGAAACTATAACACTGGGCTTAAGCGCTATATCAGGCATTTTGCCAAAAGGCGGCACCATATTAGGGACAAGCAGGACAAATCCATACAAAAAACCGGAAGACATTAAAAAAGTCATAGAGAACTTCAAAAAATTCAAGCTTGACGCGCTGATCGCTATCGGAGGAGAAGACACATTGGGCGTCGCTAACAGATTAGTCAAAGATGGCTTAAACGTCGTAGGCGTTCCCAAGACAATAGATAATGACCTGTCCGCGACTGACTATACGTTTGGTTTTGATACGGCTGTCAATACCGCGATGGAGTGTATTGACCGGCTCCACACAACAGCTGAAAGCCATCACCGCATCATGGTAGTTGAAGTCATGGGCCGCCACGCCGGATGGATAGCCACATTTGCTGGCATCGCAGGAGGCGCGGATGTAGTTTTGATACCTGAGATCCCGATTAACCTTGATGAAACCTGCGGTATCCTGAAGAAAAGACACACAAGAGGCCGGACTTTCAGCATCGTAGTGGTTGCTGAAGGCGCTAAGCTTATTACCTCAGACGTCACAAAAGACCAATCTCTTGATGAATTCGGACACGTAAAACTCGGCGGTATAGGCGACTATCTCGCCAAAGAAATTGAAAAAAGAACCGGTTACGAGACACGCGTAAGCGTGCTTGGACACATTCAAAGAGGCGGTTCACCCACGGCGTTTGACAGGATACTCGGCACGCGCTTCGGAGTAAAAGCGGTAGAACTTATAGAAAACCAAGAGTTCGGAAAAATGGTCAGCCTTTCAGGCACAAAAATCATAGCCGTGCCATTAGAAAAAGGCGTTGAAAAACTAAAAACTGTGGATATGGACCTTTACAATATAGCCAAAGTATTTTTTGGATAAACAAATGGAAAAAATGATCAAAAAGCTAATACAGGATTCCATCACTACAAAAGCATTATTACTTTATGATGAAAAGATCATAAATAAAATACAGGCCTGCGCTGACATCATCACGAAAACATTTAAAAGAGGCGGTAAAGTCCTCATTTTTGGCAACGGCGGCAGCGCGGCCGATAGCCAGCACTTTGCCGCTGAACTTGTAGGCAGATTCCAAAAAGAGAGAAAGGCCTTTCCTGCGGTTAGCCTTACTACCGACACTTCTATCCTGACATCCCTTAGCAATGATTACTCATATGACATGATCTTCGAGCGGCAAATAGAAGCGAACGGAGGGCCGCGAGACATTGCCTTCGCCATCTCAACAAGCGGAAACGCGAAAAATGTCATCCGCGGTGTAATAGAAGCCAAAAAATTAAAAATTAAGACAATAGGCCTTACAGGAAAAGACGGTGGAAAACTCGCGAAGATAGCTGACTTATCCATTGTCATACCATCCTCTGTCACAGCGCGCGTCCAGGAATCCCACATCCTCATAATCCACATCATCTGCGAACTTGTTGAAAAGTCATGGACAAAAAAATAACAACGCTTAAACACCTGATCAAGGCACTTTCTAACCAGCGGAAAAGAAAAAAAGTAGTATTCACCAACGGCTGTTTTGACATACTTCATTACGGACATGTTAAATATTTAAAGTCGGCAAGATCTAATGGCGACATACTTGTTATAGGCCTGAACTCAGACGCCTCTGTCAAAAGGCTAAAAGGCGCTAAAAGGCCCATCAACACCCAAACAGAAAGAGCAGAAGTCTTGGCAGGCTTAGAAAGCGTTGATTATATAGTCATCTTTAACGAAGATACGCCTTACAAACTTATAAACTCCCTTAAACCTGACATTCTCGTAAAAGGCGGAGATTGGCGAAAAGAAAAAATTGTCGGCGCTGACATTGTACTAGCAAACGGCGGCAAAGTTCTTTCGCTGCCTTACGTTAAACATAGATCCACAACGAACACCATTAAAAAGATCATCCAGTGTCATGCCCTCTGACGATCGCGCGTTGACTGATGTTTACAAGGTCTTAGACGCCAACCTCAACAGGTCAAAAGAAGGCTTGCGCGTCTGTGAAGATATCGCGCGTTTCCACTTAAAAAGCGCCGATCTAACGAAAAAATTAGCGCGATTGCGGCATCGCATAACAACTATAAACAAGGCATCATCAATTGATCAACAGCGCCTGTTTGGCGCGAGAGCTACGCGGTTAGATCGCGGCAAAACACTTTCTTTGGGGCCCAAAAGGCGGTCGTTTAAAAATGTCTTCCTGGCAAACGCGCAGCGAGTAAAAGAAGCGCTAAGGGTCTTGGAAGAATTTTTTAAATTAATAGACTTCACTGCGAGCAAAAAAATACAAAAATTACGATTTGACCTCTATGCCATTGAAAAACAAACGATTGAACGATTCCCTGGTCTACTTAATAATTGATAAGGCAGTCTGCGGAACCAAAAACATAAAACACATCTTAAAAAAAGCGATACACGGCGGAGTTGACATAGTCCAGTATCGCGATAAATATTCAGAAACTAGAGCTGTCATAAAAGAGGCGCGGCCGCTTTTAAAAATATGCAGATCTTACAACCTGCCTTTTATCATTAACGATAGATTGGATGTGGCTATTTCCATTAATGCCGATGGGCTGCATATAGGACAGGAAGATATGCCTGCCAGCGCGGCAAGAAAGGCCTTAGGGCGAAATAAATTGATCGGTTTATCCTGCCACACGATCAGCCAGGTAAAAAACACGCAAAAAAACAGTATTGATTATTTAGGTTTCGGCCCAGTTTTTAAAACAGCCACTAAACCGAAAAGCAAGCCTTGTGGAGAAAAAAGTTTGCAAAGAGCGTTATCATTATCACGCTTACCCATGTTTGCCATAGGCGGCATTACTAAAAAAAGGATATCTCAGCTTACTTCAAAAAAAGGAAAAATACGTGTCGCCTGCATCCGCGAGATCTGCCTGGCAAAAGATCCTGAAAACGCGGCGCGAAAACTAAAAAAATGTTTAAAACTATTGAATAACGCAAAAACGGCCCAATGATGTATAAAGATCTGACAGAAGATAAAAATTTCAGCCAACTCATACGCCTGGCAGCAAAGACAGAAGGGATATCCGCGCGAGAGCTCTCCCTAAGGATCGCTTCAGGCAAATGTGTCATAACCTGCAATAACACAAAAAAACTTAAAAACCCTTGCGCCATAGGCTATGGGCTAAGAACTAAGATCAACGTCAATATAGGCACTTCCACCGACAAGACCAACCTGTCAGTAGAGCTCAAAAAACTAGAGGCCAGCGTTGAATTGGGAGCCGACGCGGTCATGGACTTAAGCTTAGGAGGAGACCTTAAAAAAGTCAGGCGAACCATTATTAAAAATTCGCCTATGGCTGTCGGGACAGTTCCTATCTACGAGGCGGCCTCAAACGCCCTAAAGAGAAAAGGCTCATTTTTAAAAATGGAGAAAAAAGAGATATTTGATGTCCTTGAAGGACAAGCCCGCGACGGCGTTGACTTCTTTACCGTACACTGCGGGATCAATCAAAAGAGCGTTAACGTTTTCAGAAAAAACAAGCGCGTGCTTGACGTAGTAAGCCGTGGAGGAGCTATTCTGATCAACTGGATGGAACACAACAGGCAAGAAAACCCTCTCTATGAATACTTTGATGACGTCATCAAACTTGCCAAAAAATATAACATTACACTTAGCCTTGGCGATGGCATGAGGCCGGGCTCAATACTTGACGCGACTGATAGAACACAGCTATCAGAACTGCGTGAACTCGGAAAACTTACAGAACGCTGCCGGGACGCTGGAGTGCAGGTCATCATTGAAGGGCCAGGGCATGTGCCTCTCAACCAGATACGCGAAAATGTTGAATTAGAGAAAAAAATATGCCACGGCGCGCCATTCTATGTATTGGGCCCATTGGTGACAGATGTAGCGCTTGGATACGACCATATTTCCGGAGCTATCGGAGGAGCCCTTGCCGCGTTCTACGGCGCGGACTTCTTATGCTATCTTACACCCGCGGAACACGTGCGCCATCCGTCTTTACAAGATACCCGGGACGGCATCATCGCGTCAAAAATAGCAGCCCATGCCGCGGATATCGCCAAAGGCCTAAAGGGCTCAATAGAGTGGGATAAAAAACTTTCGCTCGCCAGAAAGAACAGAGACTGGCAAAAACAAATAAGCTTATCCATTGATCCAAAAAAAGCCCTTGCTTACAGGAAGTCGTCACACCCTAAGATAAAAGATGCCTGCACGATGTGCGGTGAGTTTTGTTCCATCAAGCTGATTGTTGACCAAGAACACATAGCGTGTTAGTATGTATTCTCTTTTGCGATAGTATATAGTTAAAATAGTGCGAGCGTAGTTCAGTGGTAGAACACCAGCTTCCCAAGCTGGTTATGTGGGTTCGATTCCCATCGCTCGCTTTGAAGACGAGTATAGTAGTTTCACGAACAAGACGCGCAATGTCATCATATAATATTTTATAAAATGCTTTTTAAACCACTTATATTAATATCTCTATTAGGGTTATCCGCGTGCGCCACAGTTGAACAACCTATAGCGGCATCAACTTCTTTAACTTATAATTTACCAGCCAACCAATCATATCCAGGCGCCATAGAACATGTAGTCGCGAAAGGTGAGACCCTTTGGCGGATATCCAAAATATACAACACGGAATTAGAAGACATCATAAAGATCAACGGATTATCTGACTCAACACTTATCTCTTGCGGACAAAAGATCAAAATACCTAATACAATTAAGCGCGCTGGCGCTGCCTCACCTGTGACAAATTTTAATTCAAAATATGACAGCGATTTTATGTGGCCGTCTAAAGGAAAGGTCATAGCCACTTTCAGGCAAAAATACAACGGCGTATCAAATAAAGGCATAGACATCCTGACAGAGCCCAACCAGGACGTCCTAGCTTCAAGGGCAGGGAATGTCATCTTCATAGACGAGCTGCCGGGCTACGGAAAAACGATCATCATTGACCACCACGACGGCTTCTCAAGCGTCTATTGCGGGAATTCTTCCACAGGCGTGAAGATAGGGGATGAAGTCCAGCAGGGTATTGTAATCGCGAAAACTGGACAATCACCCAGAAAAAACAGCGGATCACTGCATTTTGAGATCAGAAAAAAACACAAACCTCAAAACCCATTATATTATTTAAATTGATATGGAAGATCTTTCCTGCGTCTTACGAAAAGAGGTTATAGGCGTTTTAAACAAACGCCTGAGCGATTTTAAAGAAGGCTACCGCCATAACGTCGCGATCCTTGGGGATGAGATGTTAGGAAAGACGGCCCTCCTTAAGCGCTTCTTAAACGATATCACTGATGAAAAACTGACGGCCATCTATGTGGATGTCGTGCCTTTTGAATTTCCACTGTTTTTAAAAAGATTCTTAAACAGCCTACTTTATAATTTTCTTAAAAATACTCAACTCGTGTCCACGCGGGAGACCCTTGAGTCTCTGGTCAAAAGGGCTAAAGAACCCTTGCCCCTGGCCTCAATGCTCATTGAACACTTTCTTTCAAGGATGGAAAAAGAAAAACCAGAGATACTTTTCAAGGAGCTATTCGCTATTATAGAAACATTCAGCCAAGAGACAAAAAGATCCTGTGTCGTCATCTTAGATGAATTCCAGAATTTAAGGCAATTAGGCATCAAAAATATCTTCCAGGACCTTGGAAAAAAGATAATGTTCCAGAAAAACACTCTTTTCATATTTTCAAGCTCTCTAAAAAATGAAGCAAAGGAAATACTCAACAACGACCTGTCTCTATTATTTGGCAATTTTGAGGCCATAGAACTTACCATGCTTGATATAGAAAATAGCCAGGAACTTATCAGGTCCCAATTTGGCAATATCTCTATCTCAAAAGAATTCATCAATTTCCTTATCAATTTCACCGGAGGCCATCCTTTTTATCTTAAAGCTATATCCGACAAAGCAGCGTCCCTGTCGAGAGAGGCCCATAAAGATGCGCTGGACATTGAAACCTTATCCGACGCGTTGGAACAATTACTTTTTCAAGAATGGGGTATTTTTAATCTTAAATTCACGTCATACCTTTCCCAACTGACATCAACCCGCAGCAAGAACGATCTTATGTATCTTTTGGATGCTGTTTCAATCGGCACGAACAAGATTCGAGACTTAACGAGGGTCTTAAGAAAACAGAGGACAGAGATCACGCAAAAACTTAACAAACTCATCGAACTCGGGATCATTTCTAAAAACGGTTCTTTTTATTATATTAAAGACAGGCTTATGTCATTCTGGCTAAAATTCGTCCATTACGAAAAATTATACAGTCTCAACCCGGACTATACCGATCAGGCATTACACTTTAAAAATAAGATAAGATCCGAAATACAAGAATTTATAAATATCTCAAACGCTAAGATCTCTGACAGGATGCTCGATATTTTCAATCTGTTTGAAAGAGACGACGACATCCAGATAGACAAAAAGAAATTACGCCTTTCAACTTTTAAAGAGCTAAAAATAGTAAGTTTTGATAACGCCCAAATAAAAATGGTCATCTTAGGCCGCGCCTTGGACAGCCTATGGATAGCTGCCATAAAAGAGGGCAGCATAAGCGAACAAGACGTCAACGAATTTATCCTTAATACGAAAAAATTTAAACACAAGGTCACAAACAAGATCATCGTGGGTTTAGGAGGCATTGACAGGAACGCGAAGTTGCTGGCAAAAGAATCAAGCGTGATAACGTGGGACATTTCATGCTTGAACAACCTTTTTGACCTTTACGGAAAACCAAGGATATTCGTATAAATGCGACTAGTCGCCCTTGCAGACACGCACATTCCCGACAGATGTATTGAGATCCCGGACGCGGTATCAAAAGAATTAAAAAAAGCCGACCTTATCGTCCATGCGGGAGATTTCACTTCATTTGAGTATTTTAAATATATCCGATCTTTAAAACCTCTTAAAGCGGCTCTCGGCAACTTAGACGCGCCTGACTTACGGGAACTCTTAAAGGAAAGAGAAGTCTTCACCATCCAAAAATTCAAAATAGGCGTGATGCACGGTTTCGGCAGCGCGGAGAATGTGCTTCAAAACATCCGCAGATCCTTTGATAATAGTTTTGATCTGGTCATCTTTGGGCATACACACAACGGTTTCAAAGAAACAATAGGGAAGACCATATTTTTTAACCCCGGCAGCCCAACTGATAAAATTTTCACAACCCACAACTCTTATGGTATTATAGAAATACAAGATACTATAGAAGCTACATTGGTAAGATTGTAACCATGGAAAAACTCTGGGCCCCGTGGAGAATGAGTTATATTAAAAACGCGAAAAAAGAAAAAGGCTGTCTTTTCTGCCGCGTTCTTAAGTCCAAAAAGGACAAAGCCAACCTCGTATTATTACGTTCCAAACACTCTTTCGCCGTATTAAATCTCTACCCCTACAACAACGGCCATCTGATGGCCTCGCCCAAAAGACATGTCTCATCCATTGAGCTATTAAATGACGATGAGATCTGCGACCTTTTTAACACTGTTAAAAAAGCTAAACTTTTACTGGAGGCCGCGTTAAAGCCTGAAGGTTATAATATCGGCTTAAACGAGGGGCGTGCCGCTGGTGCCGGCATCGTAGGGCATATGCATGTCCATATTGTGCCACGCTGGAACGGCGATACCAACTTTATGCCTATATTTTATAACACTAAGATAATTTCACGATCGCTTAATGAGCTGTATGAAAAATTGACCAGCGGACGCAAATGAATATCAACGAAAAAGAAGATATGCTGTTGGCGCCTTACGCGGCAAAATCCAGGAATTCAAAAGGACGCCTTCACAGGAACGAAAAAGAACATGAATACAGAAGCCCATACCAAAGAGACAGAGACCGCATCATACACAGCGTCGCTTTCCGCAGGCTGGAATATAAGACCCAGGTATTTGTCAACCATGAGGGCGATGATTACCGAACCCGTCTGACACATTCTATAGAAGTGGCCCAAATAGCCCGCACCCTTGCGAAAGCGCTCTCACTTTGCGAAGAATTGACAGAAGCAGTAGCGCTGGCGCATGATCTTGGGCATACTCCTTTTGGGCACGCCGGAGAAGACATCTTAAATGACCTGATGCAAGGCCACGGAGGATTTGAACATAATATCCACACCTTAAAAATAGTTGACCTGCTTGAGGAACGTTACCCTGACTTTCCAGGACTCAACCTTACATGGGAGACGAGGGAAGGCATAGTTAAACACACAACCCAATACGATAAGGCAAAGATACCGCCAGAGCTTGAACCAAACCTTATGCCAACGTTAGAGGCACAGATAGTTGACATAGCCGATGAAATCGCTTATGATAATCATGACTTAGATGACGGATTAGCAAGCGGCCTCATCCGCGAAGAAATGCTTGATAGCATTCCATTGTGGCAAAAAACAAAGAATGAGATAGAGCGCGCGCATCCGGGTATAGGAAATCCTGTTAAAAGATATCAGATAATTCGTAAATTGATATCACTATTAGTTGACGACGCGTACCATGAGACACTTAAAAGATTGAATACAAATAATATCAAAACACTAGAAGACGTCAGAAACTTTAAAACCAGTCTCATTGATTTTAGCGAGTCTCTCAAAGACGAACGCGCGCCATTGCGTAAATTCCTTCAGAAAGAACTTTATCAGCACTTCCGGGTAAACCGCATGTCCGACAAGGCCAAAAGGTTTATTGAAGACCTATTCCGCATTTACATCAAGAATACGTCCATTTTACCCGAAGAGTATCAAAACAAAATAACCGACGAAGAAACAAAATATGTCGTGATCTGCGATTATATCGCTGGCATGACGGACAGGTTCGCTCTCAATGAGCACGAAAAACTATTTGATCCTTACAAAAAAGTATAAGTCGCTTATTTCATCGCTTCACTCAATCTATAGGCTTATAAACACTACCTACGATCTCACCGATCTATCTTCAAGGCTGTCCAAACTTTTGTCCCAGATATTCAAATCTAACTCATGCACGATCGCCCTTTTGGATAATTCCAAAAAACAGACCGCCATTAAATGCAGTATAATAAACAATAGGCGCTGCGTCATTAATAAAAGAACACCTATAAAAAATGCCCTTGAGCACAGAATAGTCTCAACCGGCTCTGCCATAAAAAAAGACTGCCTTTTAGCGACGCCTTTGATCAACGATGACGTTATCGGTTTCATCATTATCACAAGGAAAAAAAAAGCATACAAAAAAGAAGGGGCCTTTGATTATTTTGACCTTGAGACGCTCATGACGCTGGCCGGCCAGATCGTCATGGCTATCAAAAATATCCAGCTTTATATTGAACAAGAAAAAATGGTCATGGGCACGATCAAATCATTAGTCACGGTATTGGATTCAAAGATGCCTCCGGCATACACACACACGCCTTATTTCTCAAGGCTTGTCAAGGCTTTAGCCGAAGAAACACACATAAACAGAAAAGACATTGATTCCCTTAAATACGCCAGCATGCTTCATGACGCCGGCAAGATCAATATCCCAACCGAGATACTCACGAAGGCATCAAACCTGACAGGAGAGGAGTACGATATTATTAAACGCCATCCCGTCAAAGGGGCTGAGATAATAAAACACGTTCAGATCTTAAAACCCGTTGTGCCCATCATTCTTCACCACCATGAAAAATTTGACGGCACAGGGTACCCATCGCGCCTGAAAAAAAGCAAAATACCAATAGGCGCGCGCATCATGGCCGTTGCCGATGCATTTGACGCAATGGTATACGGAAGGCCCTACAGGGAAAGGATCTCTGCTGAAGATGCTCTTGAGGAAATAAAAAAATACAGCGGCACTCAGTTTGACCCAGCGATCGTAAAATCCCTTGTCAAAATATTTCATAACAAAAAGTTAAAAAAGTACTTGCATTTAACACGCTAAAAATTATAATAATAACAAATCATGAACACCAAGAATCAACAGATAGAGTTTGAGATCACGCCAAAAGATGCAAAATCAAATTATTCGTATCTATCTAATCTTAAAGATGATACGCGTTCTGAAACTACATCTATAAACGTAATATTTTCTCATCAGAGCGTAATTGTTATCTTTATCTGCGTCATCATGTCTTTAATAGCTAGCTTCGCGCTAGGTGTTGAAAAAGGAAAGTTAATCGCGAAAGATAACGTTGTCGTTGGAACAACGGCAGAACAGGCAGCGACAGTACCTGCGGCATTAGCTATCAACCTGCCTCCTGAAAAAACTCAAACTGTAGGAAACATACAACCTTTAATTCAGCAGGCACAGCCGCTTGCGCCTATAGTAGTAGCCCAAGAGCCAGTAAAAATAACCGCGGGCGCGCCTACCGGCGGTTTTACTATACAGGTAGCTTCAGTCACCGGTTCAACTTCGGCTAAAGGGTTAGCAGACTCCCTGATAAAAAAAGGTATTGCCGCTTTTACTAAACAATCAGGTAAATACACGATAGTACTGGCGGGAAATTTCGCCAAAAAGGAAGACGCCCAGATCAGGCTAAAAGAACTTAAAAAAACATACGCGGACTGTTTCATAAGAAAGATATAATTATATGTCTATACACCCATCTCTAGGAGATGCAGCCAAGGGTAAACAGCAGAAGTCTGTCTTAAAAAGGGCCGAACGCATCAAATATATGATGAGTAAGGGCCTTTGGAAAGAAGACAGCAAAGTCTTTGGAATGCCTAAAATAAAAGCTTTCCGCCTCAAGATCAAAAAAGAGAAAGCTGCTGAAAAACCAGTTGAAGAAAGCGTTGCTGCAGTTGTTGCGAATCCAAAGGCAAAGCCCCAGGCAGACCAAAAAGCAAAAGCCTCCTCAAAAAAATGAGCCCCGCGGAAAAAGTCCATTAATATGGGCATTGCTCTGTCACTTGCCGTATTTTTTTTCGCCGTAGTGATCCACGAATTCGCTCACGGCTTTGTCGCTCTTCAGCTGGGAGATACAACAGCGCAAAGGGCAGGTCGGCTTACCTTAAACCCACTAGCCCACATTGACCCATTCGGCACAGTCCTTTTACCCATAATGCTGGTTATTATGAATTCACCAGTCCTCTTCGGATGGGCCAAACCCATACCCGTTAATTTTGCCGCTTTAAAAAACCCTAAAAAAGATATGATCTGGGTAGGGCTTGCAGGCCCGCTAGCCAACCTGGCGTGCGCCTTTGCCGCGGCGATCCTTTTTAAATTCGGTTTAAAAAATTCTGAAATACTTGCCGCTACTCTGCAATATTTTATGGTTATCAACGTCGTCTTGGCGATCTTTAATCTTATACCCATACCACCATTAGACGGCTCAAGGGTCCTGATGGGGCTATTGCCAAGGCCCTCAGCCATACTATTAGCCTCTGCCGAACCCTATGGATTTATCTTATTATTCGCGCTATTATATGCGGGGCTTTTTGACAAAGTCGTCTGGCCCGTGGCAAATTACGTGCTTTTCTATCTTACAAGACTATGAAACAGATCATTACAGTAGGCCTTGCGCGGCGTTCCTATCAAATAGTGCTTGGAGAGAATAGCCTCTTAGGCCTGCCCAACCTCATCAAAAGTACCACTATAGGAAAAGATGCCTGCGTTATCACAACCGCAAAAATACAAGTCCTCCACGGTAAAAAATTAAATAACGCTTTAAGAAAAGCATGCGCTAGCGTTTTAACGCTTACAATACCTGATTCAGAAAAAAGCAAAAATGCAAGGCTTGCCCTGGAACTGATAGAAAAAATAACCAGGTTTGATAAAAAAAAGAAGCTTTTCCTTATCGCTTTCGGAGGCGGCGTAGTCGGAGACCTGACAGGTTTTATCGCGGCTATCTATAAAAGGGGGGTGCCTTATATACAGGTACCCACAACGCTGCTGGCTCAGATAGATTCATCTATCGGAGGAAAAACTGCCATTGACACCTCCTGCGGAAAAAACCTTGTAGGCGCCTTCTATCAACCGCGTTTTATTGTTTCCGACATAAACCTTTTAAAAAGCTTGCCTCGCTGCCAGCTGCTGGCTGGACTTTCGGAAGCTATTAAATATGCCCTGATCAAAGACGCCGGGCTTTACGTTTTCTTAAAAAAATATCATCAAAAAATTTTGCAAAAAAACACGCGCGCTTTATCTTTTCTCATAGCGCGATGCGCCGCCATAAAAGCAAGGGTCGTAGCAACTGACGAATTTGACAAAACCGGAATAAGAATGATCCTGAATTTCGGCCACACCTTCGGCCACGCCATAGAAACGGCCTCGCGATTTAAAACATCACATGGCGAAGCCGTGAGTTTAGGAATAGTTTGCGCTTGCAGGCTCTCTGAAAAATTGGGTTTATTGAACCACAAGACAAGCTCTGAGGCCATAGCCCTTATTAATAAAATGGGCATGCCTACGGCCATCAAGAAAATAAGAGGAGAGGCTATCGTTAAAGCGCTGGCCTATGACAAAAAATTCACAGGTAAAACAAACAGGTTTGTGCTTTTAGAAAAAATTGGTAAGACGAAGATCGTGGAGAATGTCCCCAAATACCTCGTTAACAAAGTCATCAACGAGATTTTAAAGTAATCTTCCTACCCTCAAAACTTAACTCAACCAGATCAGGCGAGATCTTATCAACTACAGCGCCATCTATCTTACCGCCCTCAGGTATGACGCGCCCATTGATCAAGGCAAAACTACCGCTTTCACCGAACAGAATACCTGACAAAGTCAGCGTAGGAATAGGCTTCTGTGGTTCTACAGGCGTTTTTTCTGCGGTATTTACGATCTCGGGAGTGGCGATTTCAACGATAGTTGCGGGCAAAACAACTGTCTTTGGGGCTTGTATCGGCGGGTTAGTTTTCGTGACAGATTTAGAAAAGAACGCAAAACCAGCCGTGGCTAAACCAAAACCTAACGCGATAAAGAATATGAGCTGTAACGGAGGGTGGATAGCCTTCTTAACAAGCACAACGGCATTAGGCCTTGCCTCTGGCCTTATCTCAGACGCGGCCTCTTTACCTATTTCCCAGCCTTCTTTATGATTTTCCATAAAACTCCGAATTCAATGATGAAATTATACCATTAGTCAGCGGTTTGTAAAGTATAAAATGTTTGACAGACAATAGGTTATGTGATATTCTTGCTTTGAAAATAGATATGGAAATCTCAGAGAAAAGACAATCCAAGCGGTTAAAAGTAAATCTTCCGATATCTTACGAATATCTGGGAAACCAAAAAGATTTCGGTGAAACAGTATCAAAAGACTTAAGCGTTACAGGGCTTCGGATGAATATGCCGTCTTTTTTCCCTCCGAATAGCGCTTTTCTCATACGGTTGCGTTTTCCGGAAGTCCAAAAAATAGTTGAGGGTATAGCCAGAACGATATGGTCGCAACGCATATCATTTTCTGATCAATATCAGACAGGACTGCAATTTCGTGAAATAAATCCTGTCAGTAAAAAGTGGCTGGAAGAATATATTTTGATCAACGAGACTTTTACTAAGTAAGGGAGGAAACTGACGTGGCAGATAAAGAAACCAAGAAGGTCAACTGCGCTAAATGTAACAAACCTTTAAAACGGATCAAGCGTTATTATAGGAACTTTAAATTTTACTGTAACAAAAAATGTTTCAACGCCGCCAAAGCCCAGCCAGAAAAAAAAGATGCTTAAAAAACAAAACGAACAAGAACGAAGGCGCTTTTCGCGGTCAGCTTCAAACCTTGCCATCAAACTTGAAGACAAAGAAATAGATTTCGTCACCGAGACCAAGAATGTCAGCTGTATAGGCGCCTATTGCCAGGTAGACAGCTATCTGCCGATCTTGACTAAATTAAAAATAACGCTTCTTTTTCCGAAACGTAAAGGCTTAAGATCAGCCAAACATATCACCTGCGAGGGCACAGTAGTGCGCGTAGAAAGGTCCAACGACCCGCTGGAGAGTAATAAATACAATATCGCTATCTATTTCAACCAGATCTCAAGGAACAATATGAAATTCATAGACACCTTCGTCAAAAAAAATTCCGCCTCGCCAGTTTGACCCCTCACTTTATAACAGCCTGCTATGAGACAACCTTTTGTGCCTCTTCCCGTAAAATTGGTCATCGGCCTCATCGCTGGTGAACTCTCTATATTTAAAAAAACTCAGGATCTTTTATCAAGAAAATTCGGCAAAGTGGATCTTATAAGCCAGGTTTTTAGCTTTGACCAAACGGATTATTACGAAAAAGATATGGGCAAAGGCTTAAAAAGAGTATTTTTATCTTTTGAAAAACTAATAGGCCCCGAACAACTGGCGAACATCAAGCGTTTCACTAACCAATTGGAAAAAAAGCTTAGGCAGGACGCCGGACATAGATCCGTAAATATTGACCCGGGATACATATCTTTGTCTAAGCTGGTGTTGGCAACTACAAAAAGCTTCGTGCACCGCATCTATTGCAAAGACGGTATTTTTGAAGAGATCACGCTTTCATTCAAAGGCAAAACGTTTACGCCCGGCCCCCTGACATATCCTGATTACAGGTCAACTACCCACATAACCATGTTTAACGATATCCGGAACAAGTACTATGAGCAGATCAAAAAAACCTACGGCCTATCCCAGCTATATAGATGCGTTTAAGTCAGGCGCGCTGCGCAAAAAAGTAAACAAAGCGCGTTCAATGCTTGAAAGCTGCCGCATCTGCCCGAGAAAATGCGGAATAAACCGGCTAAACGACGAAAAAGGTTTCTGCAGAACAGGAAAAAATGCTTTTGTCTGCAGCTATTTCGCGCATGGAGGAGAAGAACCCCTCATCTCCGGAAACCGAGGTTCCGGCACAATATTCTTTTCCCGTTGCAATATGAGATGTGTCTACTGCCAAAATTGCAATTTCAGCCAACTAGATGAAGGCAAAGAAGTATCAACTGATGAATTGGCGGGCTATATGCTGAAATTGCAAAAAGAGGGCTGCCATAACATCAATTTCGTTACGCCTACCCACGTGATGCCGCAGATCTTAGAGGCCCTTATCCTTGCAGCAGAAGGCGGCCTGAATATACCGCTGGTATACAATACGTCCGGCTACGAACTACCTGAAGTAATAGGACTTTTAGAAGGTATAATAGATATCTATCTGCCTGACATGAGATACGCCGATAATGGCCCTGCCGTGAAATACTCAAGCGCGCCAGGATACACCGAATTGAACAAAAAGGCCGTCAAAGAGATGTTCAGGCAGGTAGGCATAAAGGGATTGATCATACGCCACTTAGTCTTACCGAAAAACATAGCTGGGACTGAAAAGATATTTTCATTTATAAGCCGCGAACTATCCCCTAAGGCCTGCATAAGCCTTATGAGCCAGTATTTTCCTGCATTTGAAGCAAAGAGCCATCCGCCACTTGACCGCCGCGTCACGCTAGAAGAATACGAGACGGCTGTAGAGCTCCTCAAAAAATACGGCCTTGAAAACGGCTGGGTCCAGGAATCCGGCGGGCTAAAACGCTTTGCCGGCACGCACATCAAAAAAAACGTAGAATGACCTGCGCATGAAAATAAAAACCAAGCCTGAGGATTTTATAGTTGAAGAACTCTTAGATACACCCGTTATAAGAAAGAGGGGGGAATTTACTTTATACCGCATGGCCAAGCGCGGGCAGAACACTATTGACGTCCTGCGTATAATTTCTAAAAATACGCGCATCGCGTTTGACGACTTCTCTTATGGAGGAAGAAAAGACAGGCACGCGCTCGCGACTCAATATATCACTGTAAAAAATAATACGAGCCCGCTAAAAATAAAGGAAGATAATTTCGCACTTGAATTTTTAGGATTTATATCAAGGCCTATGGGCCCCGACTTGATCCGCGGGAACCATTTTAACATCACGATAAGGGATCTATCGCCTCGGGACATAAAATACGCCTCAGCAAGGCTTCCCGTGATCAATACACTTGGTTTTTCAAATTATTTTGATGACCAGCGATTCGGCACTTATGACCAAGCCCAGGGATTTTTAGCGCAAAAGTTACTCAAAAAACATTTTAACGGCGCTCTCAAGATCTATCTGACGCGCGTAACAACTGAAGACAAAAAGAAAGATAGGGAACGTAAAGCTTTCTTTTTAAAAAATTGGGGAGACTGGCAGTCGTGTTTTAAAGAGGCGCGCCTTTTTTTTGAAAAATTAGCTTTTGGCCACCTGAGCCAAGACGCGAAATGTTTTATAACTCTATTAAGAGAAATACCCGCTGAAGAACTATCGTTATTTATCTCCTGTTATCAGGCTTTTCTTTGGAACGAGGTATTACGGCGCTGGTTGAAATCTCAGAGTAATGCACCAATGAATGTCTACCAGGGTAAAACGGGAAATTATATTTTCCCCACAGAACAAATTAAAGTTATTTCTATTCCGACACCAGCCTCAAAAATGGAAATAATGGGCTCTGACGTTGAAAATATATATCGCGCGGTTTTAGAAGAAAACGGCCTGGCGCGGCCTATGTTTAACATCACAAAAATACGCCAGGCGTATTTTAAGAGTACCCTAAGGAGCTCGATCGTATTCCCGCGAAGCCTTATTTTTGAATTTAGTAACGATGACACGCGCGCAGGCCAAAAAAAACTCGCGTTAAAATTCACCCTACCCAGGGGAAGCTTCGCTACCATGCTCATTAAACATATTTTTAGCGCCCCTTTTTAGCCTTGACTATTGACTTATCCCGTTATTTTAGATAGACTTATCCTATGAATAAAAAACAATTGTCGGCTTTAGCTTTAGGTATTGTCACTATAATACTTATCGTATATTTTACGCCCCGCTATAAGGTAACCCAGATAGATAGCAAGAATTTTATCATTACAGAACAAACTAGCACGCTTTATAAACGCTCTACTGGCAAAGAAAGCCTTCACTGGGAAAAAATATTGCTCTATTCCGGAATACCCGTTTTGGCGTGCTGTTTGGCAATTTTTTCTTTGAGAGGGAAGAATGGAAAACATAATACTTGAAGCAAAGAACCAGATCTATGAAACACTCACCTTATGCCAGGAGTATTTAAAAAATCTCAACTGGAGCACAGTCCTGCTGGTATTCGCGCTTCTCTTTGTCTTCTTTCTAAGAAAATGGGAATTAAAAAAGACATTTTCTTTCCTTTTGGTTATATTATTATTGTTCATTCTTCTGGTTCGCGTAGAAGCTTTCCTGATGTCCGCCTTTGGAGCTGAAGGCTCCGACATTACCATAGGCATCGGGCGAACGGTATTTCTCATCATCGCGGCAATTGTCCTCGTCTATCACGCCGCGATAAAAGAATAAGATGCCAAAAAATAAAAAAATCCTCCTGGTCATTGAAGACCAGAACCTTGATAAGATACTTACTTATCTTCTTAAAGCCTGGAATTACGACGTCATCCTCTGCTACGACGGCAATCAAGCGCTGGCGCTCGCCAGCCAGCAATACCCAGACCTCATCATAATTGACGCCCACTGCGCTAAAATAGACGGGCTCAAACTTTGCAAGATCCTCAAATACGACTTTGTAACATCATATATACCCATCATCATCCTTATTGAAAAAAAACAGCTCAGGCGCAGCCTCTTAGACATTGAGCAGGGAGTAGACGACTTTTTAATAAAACCGCCGGACCCTATAGACCTTGAAATAAGAATAGCTTTGTCGTTGAGAAGCGCGGACCATCAATTCCACGCAAACGCGCTCACCAAACTACCCGGCAATAAATCAATAGAAAAATTCGTAAAGTCATACCTCAACGAAAATAAAATATTTTCTTTCTCATACCTTGACATCAACAACTTTAAATCTTTTAACGACAAGTATGGCTACATGGCCGGTGACATGGTTATCTTACAGACTGCCAAGATCATAACCTCATGCGTAAAGAGATCAGGCAGCGCGGGCGACTTCGTAGGCCACATCGGAGGAGACGATTTTGTCTATCTCACGACACCGAATAAAGAAGAACAAATAGCCCAAGAATGCATAAATGAATTTGACCGCCTTATACCTTTACATTATTCCGCGCGCGACCGCGAGAACGGTTTTATAAAAACAAAGGACAGAGGCGGCCACATGGCGGATATTCCCATAATGGGCCTGTCTATCGCGGTCGTCAACAACCGCAGCACTAAAGTCCATTCTGTCTTCCAGTTGATAGAGATAACTTTTGAAATAAAGAAATTTTTGAAAAAGAAGCATACAAGCAATTACCTCATCAATCGCAGAGTCACCGATTCAGGATCTGATAACCGCCAAGCGTTGCAGGAAAAATACACGCACGAACTTAAAAATCACCACCAACACCCTAAGACATCTAAACCGCTGGGACAGATGATGCTCGAAACACACCTCATCAACGAAGAACAACTCAAGGAGGCTCTCAATTACCATTGGAGCACAGGACAGCGCATCGGAGAAGCCGCTGTTTCTTTGGGTTTCTTTAACGAAGAACACCTAAAGCGGCTGTTGGAACACCAGCCGTTATTTCATCAAACTCAGACGCAATCATAATGGGAAATCCTAAATCCTAAACAAATCCAAATGTCAAAATCACAATGTTTTAAACAGGCAAGTTTGGTATTTTGTGTTTTGAACTTTGAGTTTGTTTAGAGTTTAGTATTTCGAGTTTAGAGTTTAACATAGGAGGATCTAATGAAGAGATGCCGAAAATGTAACGTGCCATTGGAAGGTATCATGTCTAAGATCTTAGGTGCCGCCAGAATAGTATCCCGCTCAAAGGAAGACCCGTCCTTATGTAACCGGTGCGTTACGAAAAACAACAAAAATGATTACACCTGCCAGATATGTGATAAGGTCATTGATGAAGCAACGGCCCTTACGCATATCAAGACCGAAGAATACCTGCTCGGCCTGATCAGAAAAGACCATCCGGAATGGAAAGAAGACAAAAAAACCTGCCCTAAATGCGTTGAATACTACAAGGAATTGATCAGAAAGGCTAAGATATAATGAAAAAACTTATTATTTTATCGCTGTTTTTTGCTGGTTTCTGCGGAGCTGCTATTGCCCAAAGCGCCGCGTTCAAAACATTCTACGTCTACTCTGACAATGGGTCCCCTGATAATCATTTTATACCAGCAGGTTGGATGGGAGATCATTCCGACGTAACCTTAGACCAAGGAACAACAGAGGCCTTTTATTCCGGCCTGACCTCTATAAAAATAACCTATTCTAATAAAGCTTCAAAAAATAATCGCTGGGCAGGCGTCTTTTGGCAAGAGCCTGAGCGCAACTGGGGAACGATAGAAAACGCAGGATTTGACCTGACAGGCGCCACAAAATTGACGTTCTGGGCAAAAGGAAAAAATGGAAACGAACGCATTGAGGAATTCAAAATGGGCGGCATAACCGGAGCTTTTGGCGATACTGACACAGCCGGCATAGGGCCTATAGTCCTGACGCAAGAATGGAAACAATACACCATAAACCTTTCAGGAAAAAACCTTCGAAGAATAATAGGAGGCTTTGCCTGGTCAGTCAATCTTGACAATGATCCTCAGGGCTGCACCTTTTACCTAGATGATATAAAATACGAGTAAAACATGCTAAAGATCATCATCCTAGGAGCTATCCAAGGCCTGACGGAGTTTTTTCCAGTATCAAGCTCAGGGCATCTCGTTATTTTCCAACATTTTTTTAACATAACTAAAGATGTCGTCTTTCTGGATACATTCCTGCATGTCGGCACCATCCTGGCACTTTTAACGTTCTTCCGCAAAGATATCCTGCTGGCCTTAAAAAACCCTAAAATGCTTAGGAACATAGCGATAGTCACGCTAATCACCGGCATTATAGGCATAACATTCAAAAAAACTTTTGAATCACTTTTCAACTCCGCGCACTATACCGCGATACAGCTTTTGATCAATGGCGCGATACTGTTGGCAGTACCGCTTTTTAAAGATAGAGGCAGAGATCCAAAAACATCAGATAGCGTCGTCATGGGGATAGCCCAGGGAGCAGCCATCATACCCGGCATTTCAAGGTCAGGCCTTACGATCTCATCCCTTCTGGCCATGGGAGTCAAAAAAGAGGAGGCCTTCCGTTTTTCTTTTATAGCCTCTATCCCGGCCATCATCGGGGCCTTTTTACTTGAAGCAAAAGATACGATGTCATCAAATTCCTACGCCCCTATCGCGCTATTCGTGGGGCTGGCGGCTTCTTATCTCTTTGGCATGTTGGCGCTCTTCGGCTTAAACAAGATCATTCATAACAATAAATTTCATCTATTCGGCTATTACTGCATTCTTTTAGCCATAATACTTTTATTCTTCTTTAAAATATGAATACTCTTTGCGATATCTTATACCGTGGTTCAAAAAACCATCCTCACAGGATAGCTCTTATCTTTGGACAAAAAAAATTCACTTACGGCGAAGTCTACAAAAAAGCGGCTTCTGTATCTTCAGGTTTAAGGATGGAAGGGGTTAAAAAAGGTGATCGCGTAGCCGTACTCCTGGATAACTCCCCGGAATTCGTATTTTCTTATTTCGGCATCCTGATGAGCCAGGCTATAGTCGTGCCCATAAACCACATGTTCAAAAGAGATGAGATCAAATATATTTTAGAAGACTCCGGGAGCTCTTTCCTTATCACATCTTCAACCTACGCCGCTCTCGCGCAGGAATTAAACGTCATAGTGCAAACATTGAAACGCGTCTTTTATACAAACCAAAAAATTGAGCCTATTGACGCCGCGGATAACGCGTTTTCGCCAGGCGCTCCTGAAGACCTGGCTGTATTCCTTTACACCTCAGGCACAACAGGCCACCCTAAGGCCGCGATGCTGAGCCACCGTAACCTTATGGCGAATTGCCGATCGTCGTCAGAAACCATACGCGTATCCCCAAAAGATACTATCCTGTGTTTCCTGCCGCTATTCCATTCATTCGCGGCTACGGTGTGCATGCTTATGCCGCTCTCAAACGGCGCTAGAATGGTCATTTTAAAATCTCCCAGGCCTATTAAAAAATTACTGCGCTCTATCAGAAAAAACAGGGTAACCATATTCGTAGGCATACCGTCTATCTACAATATATTAAAAGATTTAAAGCTGCCAAAATTCCTACCCAGGCCAATATTACGGCTGTTCAATCCCATACGCCTGGCCATTTCAGGAGCTGCCGCGCTGCCTGTTGAGGTCTTCACAAAATTTGAACAAAAATACGGATTGCCGCTCCTTGAAGGTTATGGCCTGACCGAAGCCTCGCCCGTAGTATCTCTGAACCCGTTAAAAGGAAAACGTAAGCCTGGTTCCATTGGCCTGCCATTACCGGGCGTCAGGATAAAGATCATAGGAGATAACGGCGCGGAACTAAAAATTGAACAAATAGGCGAACTCTGCTGTTGGGGAGATAATGTGATGCGCGGCTACTTTGGCAAAGATGATGAGAACAAAGCTACCTTAAAAGACGGCTGGCTTCTGACAGGCGACATGGCAAAGATAGATGAAGAAGGATACGCCTATATCATGGGAAGAAAAAAAGAAATGGTGAACGTCCGCGGCCTCAACGTCTATCCCCGCGAAATTGAAGAAGTCCTTTACCAGAACCCTAAAATAAAAGAAGCAGCTGTCATAGGCGTTCCTGACCCTCACAAAGGAGAAGTGCCCAAGGGGTTCATCGTCCTTAAAAACGCAGGCTCCTTATCAGAACATGAGGCCATCTCTTACTTAAAAGAACACCTGGCTCTTTATAAAATCCCTAAAAAGATAGAAATTGTTGAAGAACTGCCAAAAAATTCCTCGGGCAAGATACTCAAACGTGTTTTAGCTCAAAGATCACAATTGACATGAAAATATAAAAGGGCCATAATAGAATCCATCATGACTGAAATAAAAAGTAAATATTACCGTAAATCAAGGCAGAAACATTTACTCAACACCAGCTTAAAAAAGATACTTCAGATAGGCTGCCTAGTCATTATCGGCGAATATATGCTGCTTAAAGTTATAACTCTTTCCTTATCGGAGCAGGGCCCTGTCTTCAACTACGGGGCCATGCCTTCGCATATCATAAACCTCGCTGTCAGCGAAAAACCTATCCTTAGGGTAGCTGAGGCGTATTCTTCAATAAAAAAATCTTTAGATTTTGATAATATACTGACACACCAATACCCCATTCAGGTCAAAGGTGCAAGGCCTGACTTCAGGACCCTAGATCTGCAGGACAAAGAAGGGGCCAAAGTAGGTTACGTCGTTAAATTTTAATAGCCCAGAAAGGGCAGACCTTCCCAATTTCGAATAAGGGAAGGGTCCAACAAGGAGGTATCATGGAAAACGCGAAAGATCATATCCAAAAGAAGTTTGATAAAATATGGCCACAGGCTAAAAGAAACATAACAAAAGCCAATAAAGACTTAGTGAAATTGATGAAGAAAAGCGAAAAAAACCTTATTGACGCCTATTCCAACATCAAGGAAAAAACGGGATCCGTCATAATGCGCGGCAAGAGAGAAGAACTATATTATGAACTTGGAAAAAATGTGGCAACTTTGTTGACCTCAGATCAACTCAAAAATAAAAACATCTTAGATATATATACGCGGATCCAGCAACTAAACAAAAAACTGCGCAACAAAAAATGAAACCATCTTTTAGCCTGACAGCAAAACAGGCGCGGATCCTCACGTTCATACAGAACAAGACGAGCGATAAAGGAAAACCACCAACCCTGCGCGAGATCGGCTCTCAATTCGGTTTTAATTCTACCGGCACAACAAGAGGCCACCTAAAAAGCCTTGCCAAAAAAGGTTACATAAGGCTCACGCCGCGTAAATCACGTTCAATTGAACTCGTTAAACCTGTAATATTCAGAATACCTATTTTAGGAAAGATAATGGCTGGAATGCCTCAGTTGGCTTTTGAAGAAACAGAGGGCTTCCTACAGCTTGATGAATTTTTGCCTAACCCGGATAGGGATATCTTTGCCCTTAACATCAAAGGCGACAGCATGATCGAAAAAGGAATACACGAAGGCGATATAGCGATCATACGCAGGCAGCGTATTGCCATAGACGCAGACATTGTCGCGGCGCTCATAGAGAACGAGGCCACTATCAAAATATTCAAAAAACAAAAAACTCTTATTTATCTTGCCCCGGCAAACAAAAACTATAAAGAGATACACTCTCCATTTGAAATCTTAGGAAAAGTAATAGCCGTCATCAAGAGGTTTTAACCAGTCTCTTTCTGCCGCTTCTTTAAAACAAACTTGGTTTTATCCATTAGGCAATAAAGGCATATCAGCCCTACAGGGCCCAGCAGGCCCAAAATACCCCAATACCAGTTACGGCCTTTTCCCCGCGCGTACATAAAACATCCGCATATAAAAAGGGCGTAGCTTCCAGACATGATCACATTGCCAAAAAATCTATAGCCCGCCTCATGCCTGCCTAGCGCTAAAGATCCGAGCGCGAACAATAAAGATCCGGCCCAGATACCAAGCGCAGCCTGAAGTTTATATTCCTTGAGCATGAGTTCATTTTAGCGCGAGAACGCTAATTTCGCAAATCCCGATAAGACCAAATTATCCCGCTTCGCGGAATGTGTTCAAATTCTCTCTCCAGGTATACCATGCAGACAATTTGAACACGCTACGCGGTATTCCGCTGAATGTCACAAAGAAACTTCGTGACACACTGTTGTGCTCAATGTAAAATAAACCCGTGGATATACTTATGCTGCTCCTCGTCTTATGTTTTCTGGGATTATTGGCCGCGGGATTTTTGTATTTCTATAGATCCCCCGAAGAATCGCCAGAGAAAAACGGCCCGCGAACCAAAACCCACGGCTTTGACCTGGCAACTCAGCTACAGAAAAAAATTTCATCACACGAACAAAAACTTAAAGATATTGAATATACCTTACAGGCCGCGCAGTTAGAATTGGCGCAAACAAAAGAAAAAGAAAAGATCCTCTTAAAAGAAAGGTCTCAGAACGCGTTTGATATAGAACAATATGAAAAATTCAAAAAAGAATATCAAACCCTAAAAACAGAACTATCCCATAAAGAAGAAGCGCTTGAAACTGAGATCACCCGCGGGAGACGGCTTGACTCGCAGCTCTTAGGGATCAAAACAGACGCGGAAATACTTAAAAAAAGGATCATAGCATCTGATGACGCCTTTCGCAGATCCCAGGCCACTATAGAAACCTTGACACGCGAGCTAATCCTTGCTAAAAAAACCATAGCTGACCAAAAAAAGATCGTTCAAGAACACTCCGAAAATAAAGCAGAAGGAGAATGGGTCTCAAGAATAGAGTTCAACAAAATAGAAATAGAATTAAAAGAAAAAGAAGCAATGATACAAAAATTGCTCAGCCTAAAAAAAAGCCAACCACCATCTCCATGAAAAAAACATTATTATTCATTTCTCTGGCTTTCGTAATTTCTCTGAATTGTTACGCGTATGCCCAACAAAAAGCAAGGGAAGCAGCGCCTCCGCGCGCGTTAGAATACGACAACAAAACCTTCAAAACACTTATTGTCTGGCAAGACAACAGCATCTATCTTGAGGCAAACCTTGACGATGATCCTGGCTATGAGGTCATTTTGGGATTCATCGCTACCTACAAACCTGAATCTGAAGCGGCAGACGAAGATAAGATACCATTCGCGATCCCGAAAAAAAGGGAGATCATCCCGGTAGAGAACCACGCTTTTTATCAGATCTATAAAAAAACGCTGGATGGAAGATTCCACGCCGTAAAAACCATAAGCGGCATGGACCAATTGGGAAAAATGGAAGTGATAGAACTTGACGCGCAAGGCCGCAAAGCCTTAGCTATCTCTGGCATAGGAGGAGAACATTACACGGATCTTTCCATATATCAATGGAGGGACGGCGGCTACAGGCTCATATTTAACGAAAGTAGCTCACAAGCCATCACAATAGACACTGAGCAAAAACCGGTTCGTGTGCGCGTAGGCGAGCCCGATAACAAAGATAAAACTTTTATCTGGGATCAAAACAGCGATGGATTCAAACAAATAGATTAAACCCTATATTATGGTATAATGGCTAAGATAATAATAAAGAGGCACCCGCAGTTAATCAGCACCTGGCCCTTATAGGAAGAGGAGAAACATATGGAAAAGATCCTAAATATCCTACTCGTTGATAATGAAGCTGAATTTCTGGAAGCCATAACTTATTGGCTTGAAACAAAGCAACACCGCGTCCAAGTATGTTACAACGGCCCGGATGCCATAGAATTAGTCAAAAAGGATCCTCCGGACATAATGTTCTTGGATATACATATGCCAGATATGGATGGCATGGAAGTCTTAAAAAACATACGCGGCTTTAATAAAGACCTGCCTATAATCATGGTTACGGGATATCCAAAAGAAGAGAAGATGGAAGAAGCCATACGGCTGGGCGTTTCAGGATTTTTCCCAAAGACAGGCAGTTTTGAAGACCTCGGCCGTATCATCAAGGCGTCCATAAGGACTCACAAAGACCTGCATTGAGGTCTTGACAAAGTCAAGACCCACCCCGAAGCTTGCGCAGAAAATGTCAGAATTTTGAAATTTTCAGGCGTTGAAGCGAGAGGTTTACAGGTCATTATTCCTAAATACTCGATGGATATCAAAGCTAGGCAATCAGGCAATTGTATAATCTTGGGCCTTTCTGGCCGCATTGATTCCGACTCCGCGAACCTTATTGAAATAGTCGGCCAATGCCTTCGCGATGGTTACAACGACATCCTCTGCAATTTTGAATCCGTGGATTTTATAGACTACTTAGGCATATCCGCCCTGGTCATAGCCTACAAAGAAGTGGTTAACTCTAAAGGAAGAATGAAATTTACATCTATCCCAGCTCACCTTAAAGGCGTATTTTCAGTATCCGGCCTTGACCGCGTAATAGACATGTATATATCAGAAGACCTGGCTATAACGAGTTTTAAAGAAGACCAGATCATTGAAAAAATAAAAAAGATGCAGCTGCGCCGCAGATTTAAACGCCTTCCTGTTGACTTAAAAATAGAGTTTAAATCTAAATACGACAAAAAAGCAACCTGCCTAAATGGCGAGATAGTCAATTTAAGCGGTATAGGGGCGTTCATCTTCGGGTGCGGCGCGCTTCAGCTTGGGGATGAACTCATCTTAAAGCTCAGACTGCCCCCGAAGCAAGAAGAGCTGGAGCTTGATGCCAGGGTCGTCTGGCTGCCTGATAAACAGATCCAACCCCACTTCCATCCTGGCGTAGGTATTGAATTCCACAATATTTCAGGCCCGACACAAAGTAAACTCATTGAATTTATTGAAAGGAATTTCTCGCGCATGTCTACGGATAAATGAACTTGACACGGACCTGCCATTTGATATAATTTTAAAGTTCTGATTACCAGCCATATCATAATAAAAGAAAGGAATACAATGATAAATAGATCATGGTTACTCATTCCAGCAGCTTTGGTCATGGCAGGCTGCGCTACATGCGACACGAAAGTCGCGGATCTGGAAACGCGGGTACAGGCCCTTGAGTCAAAAACTGGGATATCCGCAGGACAAAAAGAAACCCCAACGGAAACTTCTGCTTACAGCGAAACAACGCAAGCCGTTAAGGAAGTTGCCGCTCCGGATTCTCCGACCAAAAAAGATATACAAGCTTCTTTAAAAAGCGCCGGTTTCTATACAGGCGAAGTTGACGGAAAGATGGGCCCTAAGACCAAAAAGGCCATAGAAGAATTTCAATCAGCCAACGGCCTGGCAGCTGACGGAAAAGTTGGGTCTAATACCTGGACAAAACTTAAAAAATATTACATTGCTGAAAAAACCGAAACAGGATCCGCACGGACAAAGGAATAGACTATGAAGAAAATATCCCTAAGATCAAGCCTAATGCTTTTTCTAGCTTTTACCTTTATTTCAACCTCTTGTGTGATTGTATCCGCTTCGGACAAAGAAGAGAGGCACAAAGCAGAGATAGACTCGCTACAAAAACAATTCAGTTGGTGGCCCACAGACGCCAAACCCAGCCCGGTAAAAGACCAGGATCGCGGGGGTTACTGGTGGTGGCCGACAGAACCCGGCCAGGTTGGCCCATTATGGGGCAATAGAGGATATATCTATGTATATAAAATAATATTTGATTATAACGCTGACGAATTACCACCGGCGAAACCGCAGGAATTAAGGCCTTCGCTTGTCATAAAAAAAATAATAAAAAACGTCAAAATATATTTTGACTACAACAAATCTGCCATAAGGGACGATGCCTCGGAGATCCTGACAAAGGCAGTAGGAACGCTTAAGAGAAATCCTGATGCTGATATATTAGTCACGGGTAACTGCGACGTGCGCGGCTCAGAGGCCTACAATGAAAAACTTGGGAAACAACGCGCGGAAGCTGTCAAGAAATTTATGATGGATGAAGGCGTAAGCCAAAAACGCGTGCGCATCATCAGCCGCGGAAAGTTGGATTCTGTAGCCCCCGTAAGCGACCTTATAGGCATGCAGAAAGACCGCAACGCGCAATTCATGATAGCCGAAGTAGAAGAGGTCATGATACCTGCTCCCGGGAACGCGCCCGAAGATACCAAGGTCGTTAACGAAGCTCCGGCAGAAACAAACTTAGAAACAAGTATAGAGAGCGAAGTCAAGGTAACTACCAAGGATTACACGATCAAAAAGAACGATTCGCTCTGGACAATAGCCGCCAGTCAGATGGGCGGTGGGCATCGCTGGAAATATCTTTACGAAATGAACAAAGACAAGATAAAAAATCCTAACAAATTGAAAGTCGGAACAAAAATAATCATACCCATTGAATAAAATAGGGCTCGTAAGATAAATAAAAAAGCACCGATATGAGTTTCGGTGCTTTTTTATTGCCGCAGAAAGCGGCACACCGGCGCAATTCCGATTAGCGCCTGGTGTAAGGAAAGGCGCACCGTGAGCTTCACAAGCGTTTTCTGGAACAAATACAAAGAACGGATGCTAAAAACCCGTCAAAAATACAAAACCTCTTTGCAAAGAGGCGGAATAGGCAACATCGCTTTTATCCTTACCTCAAGGTGTAATTTCAGCTGCAAACACTGCCTGAGAAATTTTGACTCCGGTTTCGACTTACCATTTGAAATAGCTCAAAAAGTGATTGTTAGCGCGAAAAAATTTAATTATAGCAATATTTGTTTAACAGGGGGAGAGCCTCTGTTATACCCGAGGCTGCGGGACCTGGTAGATCTCATAACAGGCAACGATCTTTGGTTCTCGGTGGTTTCCAACGGTTATATTTTTAAAAAACACCTGGATCTGTTCAAAGAACATAAAAACAAGATGCGCTTCATCGCTTTCAGCCTGGAAAGCATTGATAAAGACAAGCATGACTCACAGCGGATGAAAGGTTCGTTTGATGTGCTTATGGAAAACTTCCAAATATGCCGCGAGGCAAAAATACCTTTTCGCGTAGTCACAGCGGCCAGCCTCATGAATTATGATGAGATATTTGATATCGCTCTATTGGCCAAAAAGAAAGGCGCGCAGTGCCTTAGCATGACCACTATCCTGCCATGCCCGCGTTCCGAAAAAAATAATCTTGTCTTAAGCATGGCTCAAAGAGAAGAATTGCATGCCTCGCTGGAAGAGTTATCTCGCATATTAAAATTCCCCATCCTGATATCAGCGGATATAAAAGCGTGCCCTGGCGTGCGGCTTTGCAACGCCGTGAGCATGACTGATATTTCCGTGGATATGAACGGCAACTTAGTCCTGTGCTGCGAGCTCTCAAACTACGACAACGAACAGATACGCGACTCAGCAGTGGTCACGTCCCTTAAAGACAGATCATTTGACCAGGCCCTGAAATGCCTGTCCGAAAGACTGCATAAATTCAACTGCAAAAGGATAGAGGATCATATAAAAGAACCTGACCCTGCATCCATTGATTTCAACAGCTGTTTTTATTGCCTGCGCCCTCAGGGCCTTGGCCATGCATGATAGCCTGATCTACGGCCTTAACTTATTATTCCTTATCGCCATCATAATTTGGGCCATATCCTCTTATATAGAGATCCTGATCTATAGAAACATCAAAGAAACCTTTACATCTATATCAAGCTCATTCCGGCCCGCGGACCAGCTGTCCTTAAGAACCGCACCTGATTACATGATAATACAGGGGCTTTACAAAAATAGAAAAGTAGTCTGCCGCCTGAACCGCTCTAATCCGTCTCAATTCCTGCATTATGACTTAAATCTCCGCTTCTATATAGAACCCTTGGTAGATCAAGAGCTGGGGATCCACCACAACTGCACAGCCACGACATCCGCGCAATCGCTATTTTTCACAGCTAAGATACCAGAACAGGATATAGTTGCTATTTTAGAAGAGCTTAGCCACGCCGCGGAAATAGCTGAATCTCGAACTTAAAACAATAACAATGGCCAAGACAAAAACGGCTCCACATCTTAATATAATTGCTGTCCTTTGCTGTCTATCTATCTTGACATGCATTTCCTTGAGCTCTTACGCGGAAGACAGGAGATAAAAGGTGAGCACTTTATGGTATATTCATCCGAAAATAATATTTTTTCCAAGGAAGTAAGCCGTAAAGCAGAGATATATTACCAAAGAATAGCTTACGGCTTAGGATATGGCCGTCATTCCGGTTTTTGGACATGGGATAATAGTGTCAAAATATTTATATACCATGACCGGGACTCTTACTTAAAGGCAAGCGGCCAGCCTGAATGGTCACAAGGCAGCGCGGACTATAAAAACAAGACTATATCAAGCTGCGAGGGAAGCACTAGTCTCATTGGATCCGTGCTACCCCATGAAATAGCCCATCTGATCTTTAAGTATTCCATGGAATTCAAAGATAATGTGCCTATATGGCTGGACGAAGGCGTCGCCCAATGGGAAGAAAGTGATGCCGCAAGGCATGAATTACTCACAAAGGCTAAAGAACTTTATGAAAAAGACACGCTTTTATCCATAAAAGGTATCCTCAGGCTCAACATCAAATTCATTGACAAAAACGGCAAAAGGTTCTATTTCCGAACCGTCAGGACAAAAGAAGGCGCGCTCGGCATCGTCGTACTCAGCCCTGACGTCTTGATCAACACCTACTATATTAAATCAGGGGCTCTTGTTGGATATCTTATCGGGTTTTACGGTAACGACAGATTCAAAGACCTCTGCCAGCGCATATGCAACAATTAAACTTTTGATGAAGCGCTGAATTTTGCTTATGCCGAGCATATACGCACCGTAGAAGAACTTGAAAAACAATGGAGAATGTATCTTTCTAAAAAGGTGGAAAAAACATAACAATTGTATAATAAAATAAACACACTTAGAAAAGTACTGTATTTTAAAAAGTCTTTATAAAATTATTTATCTCGTTATATTACAACATGTTATAGAATTATACTGAGTTTATTATAATTAGGCATAAAAATTGCATAATATTAATATAGGGGCAGAGGCAATCTATCCCGCTTCGCAAAATATGTTAAAATTCTCTGCGATAATTTTAACACGCTCCA
>Ga0051987_10000131_pt1 | contig 38240 bp, 31 predicted proteins | sample CryGey08umfilter_2_FD_58083 | JGI IMG/M metagenome (GOLD analysis project Ga0051987, IMG submission 58083) | Groundwater microbial communities from aquifer in Utah, USA - Crystal Geyser 4/10/14 0.8 um filter | ecosystem: Environmental > Aquatic > Deep subsurface > Groundwater | place: USA: Utah... | reverse complement strand
TTTTTTTCTCTGACATCAGCTTATTCAATGAGAATGAGTCTGGAAGCACTTGCTCAACACCTCTGGTTAGTAGCTCCGGTAGTTGTTCGGTCATTGAACTATTGTACCTCAATGGCTGCGAAAGTATTTTTTTGCCTGAGTCACGAGGAAGCCGCCACTGATCAGGTAGATTATTCCGGTACCAATAAGCAAGGTTGTCTGGTTAATTGAGGCCGTTTTAGGCAAAGTGCTAGTCCCCTGAGCTGCGGCAATATCGGCTCCAGTGCAGCTGCATGTTGTAGATGTGTGACAAGAGGCATTGCGACACTTTCCGGTTACACAAGTGAGTCCAGATGCACACACAGCGCTAGCGGAGCAATCTTGGTTGCATTGAGAAGTTGTCGTTGTTGTTGTGCTGCTGCTTGTTACCAGGGTATAGCTGCCAGTGCTGTTGGCGCTACATTGGGATGTGGCTGCCAACAAATTAGTACTTGTCATAGTGATTAGATTTGAATCATCAGAACTTGACTCAGAACAGCGAAACCCCAGCGATACTGAGCCAGTGGCTCCAGAAACTGGTTTGAGCGTGAGAGTTGCAAGTGTGCCGGTGCCCGTTACGCCTACAGTGTTTCCAATAGGGAGTGTTCCGGAGATGACGATCTCTCCCGACTTTGTGGTGTCTGTAGTTACGGTTGGGAAGTAGGTGCCGTTTACACTAGTAACTGTGACTTTTGCAGCATCGTAGGTAATGACTGCGCTAGCAGATTTGAGTTGATTTGCGTCTGCGTTGACGATGACCGCAACGCTTGTTCCTGCAGTTTGAATTACTCCAGTGGTAGGACTGAGTTCGAAATGAGCTGCCGCCTGGGCTTTAGAATAACTAAGCTGGCCAGCAAATAAAAATATCCCGGTAAAAAGAAGAAGTCGTTGGAGAAATAATAAAATTTGTTTGGGCATGTGCCTATCTATTCGCTCTCTATTGTCAGGCTCGTAGTACTTTCGAGAATATTATCTCCCTGGTTTCCTGCAACGATGGTTTTGTCATTCTCAAAACTCAGGAAAGTTGATCCTTTTAACATTGGCGTGAAAGACAGGGTTGCAAGCACGACTTCGTCACTGATAACAACTTCTTCATCTGGCTGGCGAATCAACGCTATGTCTATGTTGCCCAAGTCTTGAGAGACAGTGTTACGAATAACAGTGCTGAAAAGCTTGTTTGGAAGCACAGAAACGCCTGCAAGAACACTTGGGTCGAAACGAAGACTTAACTCTGCTCCATCGGCAAATTGTTCTAAGTCGGTTGATTTGATAGTGATATAGGCTGTGCTTTTTTTGCCAACTTGAAAAGTATTTAATTCCTCTGCTTGTAGTGTACTTTTTATGGCAAGCACTATGCTTGGAGTACTCTGCTTTTTATTTATAGCAGGCAACTCGCTAACGGCACTTGTCTGCTCTGTGTTTTCATGAACTTGATCGGGAATGATCTGCTGAGATTTGTTTCTGCTATAGAGAAGAGAAACAACACTCAAAAAAATAACAATTGAAATGCCAATCTGAATATGTTTCCTGATTGGGTTCAGCGGTGGAGTTGGTGTTGGATTTCCTAGTATAAGTTCTGGCGTAGGCATAGGCATTTCTGGTCTAATGTTATTGATCATACGCGGTGCTAAGTGTTTCGAGCAAGAGGTCCATGTCTAGATTTGTAACAGAACCATCCTCATTGCAGTCCGCACGAGTGACACAAGCTGCGTCAGTTCGTTTGCTGAGGCAACTAACCATGAATGAGTAGTCTGTAACCCTCACGGCCCCATCCTGCTGGTCATGATTGGTGCCAGATATTGGCAGATCGCCACAAGAAAGTGGTCGTTTTGTAAAGTCAAAAGTGTGAGAGGCATCTTTGGTAATCTCGATGCTGTCGGTGATTTGACAGCGATAGTCTGCGTCTTGATCATTCTTGCAGAAGCGTATTTGCTGATGTTTCGGTCCCTTGAGTAAAATGTTGTATTTTCCCGTGGAAAGATCGGTCACTGTAAACGGATTTATGAAAGAAAAATAGCTGATTAGAGAGGGTGTTGTTTGTTCTTTTATGAAGATGCTTGAGAGCGAGGTCGGTATGGTAGCTGCGCCTGTCTCCATGTTTTGTAGTGAGATTTTTACTGGCTGGATTCGGGCAGACTCTGGCAAAAAGCTAGGATTGTTTTCGACAGGGATGCCCGCTAATTTGAATTTTAATTGTATTGAGGTTTTTGGTCCCGAGTCGCCTCCCACTATCTTCATGTCGATTGGCGAAGTGGGACCTTGGTATACATTAATGGCACTTCCAAGCGCTGCGATCTTGGCAGTCTGAGCCTCGATTCCAATTTGGGTGGTACCAACTTTATTCTTGGCACGGAAGGTAACTCTCACCATTTTTTGATTGCCATATTGGGCAGATGGTGGTTTTCTACCGAGAGCCAGATGAACTTTTCCATCAGTAGGGTTTATTTCTTTCTGAAGAAGTACACCAAATGTACTCTCAAACAACTCAGTAGCGACGTAATCATAAGAACTGGAGTCATATGTGAGGATAAAGTCAGCTGCAGAGACACGCGCTTCTCCTGGAACAACTTCGACAAGAACACTTACTGTTTCGTTTGGCTTAAACGCGTGAGGGGAGGAGACATCGATTGAGTTTGTTGAAAGCTTTAGCTGCACCGATTCTCCCGAAGCATTTTGTCGCAAATCTTGCGCGTTCTTCAAAAGCATGACTGTCGCGATCAAGCCAGTTGCGAGGATAAAAATGAGTATTAGTGAAAAAGCTTTTCTCCTTCTAATTTCTTTAAATATCCTATTTTGTTTTGTCATATCTACTTTATCTATGTGTGCCAAAAACTGCTTTGAATGCCCCGATGTCATCGTTGCCAATGACGCATGTTCCCGCCAAGTTAAAGTCGCAAAAATCTGTTCCATATTTATCCAGTAGTAAGTTGTAATCAAAAATATCAACACGATTATTCTTGTCGAGGTCTCCTGGCAATGGCTGTATTCCTCCACTTCCGCAGACACTTGCAGATTCACCGACAGCTTCGCAGGCCGAAATAGGCTCTCCAAGTCCCTGATTATTTGTTCTTTCCCATACGATATCTAGTAGGTCGGGCCTGCTCCCGGCTTTATTTTTGTAGCTCCAACAAATCCCTTCGTTACAGACGGTGCTGATATTTGAAACATCATTTGTCCAGCCCACAGTTGGTCCTGCATTTGAAGTGATTGAGATACTCGTACTCGAGGGAACAATTTTAAAAAGTGAAGCAATGTCAAAAGGTCTGCCCTTGCTCGCATCGTCTTGATTGTGCCAACGCATTTCTTCGTAATTAAATACCCAGCACCATTTTCCATTGCAGAAATATTCTCGGCTATTGAGTTTGTCAGTCCAGCTGGTAGTGATGCTTTTGCCAGAGAAAAGAGTTGTGCCGTCAGAGGCTGCGACAGTGTCTCTCCAGTACTCTTGCACACTTAGGTCGAATGGTTGGTAGTTCACTAAGCCAGTTTTGGTCCAAAGCCACATGTACTTGTTGTTACTTATTGAAATAAATGAATTTTTATATTCTTCCCAAGCGGCTGCGGGGCCGCCGTCAGCCCAGAATCCACCCCAATCAGGAGATCTAACGCTACCTGATCCTGAATTTAGGTTGACTGGATTGCCATTATTTTCTAATTTATTAGTTGAAAAATTGTACTGCCAACACCAAATACCGTTACATATCGAGCCTACATGCGTGGTGGGGTCAGTCCATGCTGTGGTTGGACCAAGTCGCTGTTGTCCAGCATTTGTGCTCCATGGGAGTGTTCCATCCGCAGCTGCCTTAACAACCGGAGAAGGAGTAGGTGAAGGTGTAAGTGTTGGTGAAGGTGAAGGTGTTGGAGTGGGTGTTGAACTTACAGAGAGTCCCGCGATAATTTTCTTTGCAACCGAGACTGAGATTATGTTGATAGAACCTTCTTTGGTGAGTTGCCACATGCCTTTTTCTCTTGATTGGTTTTGAATAATTGTCTCGACTTCTTTTTTATCAAAGGCGGCTACCATTCCATTCTGTTCTGTGTTTGAAACTCCCTCGGCATTGACTAGACCAAGGTCAAAGTAGATACCGTTTAGATCTGGGGTTGAACTCGTCTCCACACCATGAGTTGGCGATGCCGGAGTAAGTGTTTCTAGCAATTTACCATTTGGGCCAAAGAACTCAATTTTTGTGATACCAAAATCTCGATCAGTGACAGGTGACGTATTTGGGTTCCAGTAGTCGTTGAAAAATACGTAAGATAGTTTACTAACCAAAAAGTCACTTTCTCCTGTGTTTGGTTGAATAATTAATTTGCCAACAGTCACTTGAGTTTCGATGACCTGAGCCGCTGTACTTGGACAAAAATATGATCCACAGTTTCCAGCTTGAATTTTGTCACTATAGAGATTGGGGGTGCCACAACCGTTGCCCGCTGTTTCGCAGCTGCCATAATCACGAGGGCCGTCGTAATTTGTGCCGTTATTGATGTATAAGGCGTATTTTGGCCAATTTGAATTGTCAGCAGAGTTAATGCCTGCCTTTGCTACAATATAGGTTTTGATAGTAATGGGTTCGTTTGCAATCGATTGTATTGCTGCGGGATAGTTTTCTTGAGCTGAGGCGGAGTTGGTAGTAAAAGCTAGCAACGAGATTAGAGACAGAAGTAATAAAACGCCTTTGGACATATCTCGTAGTACTATATCTTACATATTTTATAAAAAGCAACGACAGTCCTGCAGTGGTGCCAGTAACTTGTTACAATAGGTGTGTGTCATTTTTATCTCGTCTTGGCTTCTGGCTTCTGGTTTTCAACAACAAGCTGCGGTACTATTGGTACGTCATGCTTAGAAAACTACGAAGGCGTCAAAAATCTGTGGCTCGCTCTCGAAGAAGCATGGGACTCGTCACTCAAAATAAGCGCAATTTATTAAAGTTTAAAATCATTCGTTTTTTGGCCATAGGTGGAGCCATCGGCGTTGTTTTAGCGATTCTTCTCTTTTTTGGTCTATTTGCTTGGTTCTCTAAAGACTTACCCGCTCCAGGAGAAGTGGTCAGGCGATCAGGTTTTAGTACCAAAATTTTAGATCGCAATGGCGAGTTGTTGTTTGATCTATATGATCAAGAAAGGCGAACGCCAGCCACCCTCGCGGAACTTCCAGAAGATCTAAAAAATGCCACCATCGCAGTAGAAGACAAAGACTTTTATAAGCACGGCGGTTTCGACGCGATGACGATCTTGCGCATTCCCTATAATTTTGTGGCGAGACAGAGGCTAATCGGTGGCTCAACTCTAACGCAGCAATTGGTAAAGAATGTCTTGCTTACCAACGAAAGAACAATCACTCGTAAATTTAAAGAGCTGGTTTTGTCACTACAATTAGAGAGAACTTTTTCTAAAGATCAAATTCTGGAGATGTATTTAAATGAAGCCCCTTATGGTGGTACAGCCTGGGGGGTTGGTACGGCAGCTGAGGTTTATTTTGACAAACCAGTGAGTGAGCTAAATTTGGTCCAGTCAGCAATTCTTGCGGGACTGCCGCAGCGACCCTCTGCATACTCACCATTTAGCGGTCAAGTTGATGATGACGGTGAGCCTCTCTGGAAGGTTCGCGCCAAAGGCGTACTTAGAAGAATGCGAGAGGATAATCACATTACCGAGCTTGCTTACGATCAAGCCCTCTCAGATCTCGACACGGTTGAGTTCTCTAAAAAACAGCTTTTGATCAAGGCCCCTCACTTTGTGTTTTATGTCAGAAATCTGCTGGATGATCTATACGGTGAAGAGGTGGTGACTAACTCGGGTTTTAAGGTCACAACCAGTTTGGACCTGAAGCTTCAGGAGCAAGCCGAAGAGATTGTTCTGGATGAAGTTTCGCAAGTTGAAGGTCTCAACATTACCAATGGCGCGGTCCTAGTTATGGACCCACGATCAGGTGAGATTCTTAGTATGGTTGGTAGCAAGGATTTTGCCAGCGAAGACATCGATGGCCAGTTTAATGTGGTTGTTGATGGTCTTCGTCAACCCGGATCTTCGATTAAGCCAGTGACGTATCTAACCCTTTTACAACGAGGCTATACGCCGGCCTCAGTTTTGGATGATACTCCAACAAAATTTGTCAGTAACGAGGGAGCCGATGCTTACGAACCCGGTAATTATGATGGCAAATTTCATGGTCCAGTTTCCGTGCGTGATAGCTTGGCTAGTTCTCTAAATATTCCGGCTGTTAAAGCTCTAGCGCTAGTTGGTATTGATTCATTTTTACAGCAAGCCTATGACATGGGATTTGTAACTCTTCAGCCGACTGCAGAAAACAAACAAAGATTTGGTTTGGCCGTCACCCTCGGAGGCGCTGAGGTTCATCTAATCGACACAGTCACCGCCTATAGTTCGTTCGCAACAGGAGGAATTAAGACGGAGCCAGTGGCTATTCTTAAGATTGAAGATAAAAATGGTAAGACAATCTTTGAGCACAAGCCGGTGGAGGGGCGACGACTTTTTTCAGAAGCGGAGGCGTTCCTGATTAATCATATTTTGTCAGATAATGCCGCCCGCGCTATTGCTTTCGGTACGCGTTCTTTACTTAATATTAGTCCCAACATTGCTGTCAAAACAGGAACCACTAATGACCAGCGCGATAACTGGGCGATTGGTTGGTCCAGAGAAATTATTGTAGGTGCTTGGGTTGGAAATAATGATAACAGTCAGATGAAGACAGTGGCATCTGGTGTTTCTGGAGCAACGCCAATTTGGAGGCGCATTGTCTTGGCTGCTCTCGATTCTGGCTACTCCGATCCAGCTTGGGAAATTCCCGAGTCAGTTGAGAAAGTTATGGTTGATAGTATTTCTGGATATCCAGAACATGATGGTTACGCCAGTAAGAGTGAATATGCTTTGGCCAATACTTTGCCCGCACTCCCCGATCTAATTCATACAAAACTAAAACTCTGCAAAGGTGAGAATAAGCTGGCTCCAGAGGCCAGGATGGCGTCTGGAGATTATGAGGAAAAGGAGTTTATTGTTTTGAAAGAAAGTGATCCACTCTCTTTAGATGGAATTAATCGCTGGCAGGAAGGTATTAATTCTTGGATTGCCGCTCAAGAAGATGGTCGTTACAAAGTCCCGACCGAGTACTGTGGTGATCAAAGTGAAATATATATTGATCTGAAAAAGCCGGAGAACGAGAAAACTTACTCTGACGAAAACATCGAGGTTGAAATTCAGTCAGATTCTGGTGATGGCATCGAAAAGATAGAGCTCTTAGTAAATGGCTCGGTGCGAGAAACGATAAATGACCGTAGCTATACAGGGAAAATAAAACTTAGTTCAGGGCGATATGAAATTTGGGCAAAAGCTTACACCAGGTCTGGCAAAACAAAAGAATCCGATAAGAAAAAAATTGGCACTGGAGGTGTTGATTGGAAAACTCCAGATCCAACTCCGACACCGAGTCCTTCACCGAGCCCTTCTGCAAGTCCTTCGCCGAGTCCTACTTTAATTCCAACTCCAACCTCAAGTCCGCTTCCGACTTAAGAGAATCGCAAAACAAACTCCTAGCAAAAGTCTTCCCTGAGGCAAGGTGTAGAGATAATGGTCTAGGCTAAGCAGAGGTATGAGGAGAGCTGAAAAAAGAAGCAGCGAGTCAGCGTTTATGGATTTTATTTTTTTTGGCAAAATTAATAAAAGGCCTAGTACTCCAAGTAACCCAATTTCCGAAAGCAGTAACCAACCAACGTGATGGGCTGGCTGAGCGAACTGCAAAAGAGATGATTCATGAGTTGAAGAAACTAAGGCTGGCACGAAGCCATTTAAGCCCACTCCAGCTAAGGGGTGTTGGATAATCATATTTGTGGCCTCTTTGTTTAGGGCAATTCTTCGCACAATACTTGGGGAAGTTGAAACGATTTGAGTGAGAACAAGAACTGTTGGTGCCAAGAGAAAAAGTACCCAGAGAGTTTTGATAATTAGTATTTTCGTAACTTGTTGCCAGCGGTTTTTACCAATAAGCGCAAGGCAAACGAGTCCAGCGCTTAGCCAAGCTGAGATCGAAAAAGTCAGGATGACAGCAATTATTCCCATGAAAAGAGTCGCTATCAAGACGAGCTTGCCAACTTGCTTTTTTCGCAACCAAACTAAAGTCATTAATCCAACTAGAACCCCTGCCAGGATATTGGGGTGAGGAGTTGTTCCGCTCGGCAGAATGTACTGAACTCCAAAGAGAGTTTGGTTGGCAATACCAGCATACTTGAGTAGATTGCCCTGACCTAGCAGCCAATAGCCACCAAGAGATTGCTGATAAATGAATTGATAAATTGCTAATGAAGATTGGAAAATTATGGTACCAATTAAGCTGTAAGTTACCAATTTGTCGTGAGTAACAATCTTTGGCAATTGCAAAATTATGGCTGTAACTGCTACTGTAATCAGGAGCTCTAGCAAAAACCAAAGGCTACTAGCTGGGACTGGAGAAAATACTTGAAAAATGGCTAAAGCTAGAACAAAAACTACTGGCTTCCAGTGAAGTCGAAAGCTTGCCATTCGTGAAATTAGAGCAACACAAATTAGTAGTACTCCAATTAGTTCACTTGCATAGAGCTTAGGAATCAGATAATCAATCCGTAGCCCCCCAAAGTAGCCAAGTTGATGCTCCAAAACATAAAAAAGGTTGCTTGGGATTAAGAAAATCAGCAGTCCCAGTAAAACTGAAGCTAGTTTGAAAGAAAGCTGATTAGTTCGAGAGTTCTCCGACAAGATGTCCCTGCCAGTCACTCTCTACTAGGGTGACAAGTTGTTTTCTTACGGGGGCGACCATCTCTGACGAGATTGGTTGATCTGGATGACGATAGATTATGGTGAAAGTGAAATTACGGTTATAGATTGTTTTTAAATTGACCGACTCGATCATGGGATCAGCTTGACTCAAGGCCGCAAGCAGAGAACCTACCTTTGTTTTCTCTTGCAGGGTGAAGGTCAGGTCCTCGATTAAGGCTGCTGTCTTCAGTAGCGCCTTGTAGGTTGGATGAGATGAGCTTAATTTTACCAATGCTGCCATTTTTAGTTGGACATGTACGTGTTTATTACCAACCGCAATTTGGCCAATTTCCTCAGCCGAGTCGCCAACTTGGATTATGCCAATTTGATCATTCGTGTCTAATGGCGTAATCACACAATGATAAATATGGAGCTTAGTAAGCAGAGACTCAAGATCTCCACGTACGGTTCGATAATCTCTGGTTGAGATCATGGCCAGAGTGAGCATCTCTTCTGGCAGAGATTGGTCCTGAGGTTGATATGTATTGGCTAGTTCAAATACAGAAACAGAACCCCTATCAGCGTTGTGTGAAATTACGGCTTCCAGGGACGGTATTAGAGAACGACGCAAATAGACCTTATCTTCTGTCAGGGGGTTTGAAATTTTCAGATGATCTTCTATGTTAAAACCACTTTCCAGTGCTTCAGATTCACTGACCATCGAGTAGGTATAAACCTCTTGCCAGCCAATTGCGCTCAAGAATTCTTTGGCTTGATGCTCAAGACCAAAGTTGGTTTCTGCTGGGCGATTGAGAGGAATCGCCGTTGGCATTAGGATACTGGGTATGTTGTGATAGCCATAAAGTCTGGCAACCTCCTCGATAATGTCCGCTGGGATAACTAAGTCTGGTCTGAAGCTTGGAGGAGTTACAGTTAGGATATCGCCCGCAATGCTGGTTTGACACTCAAGCTTTTCAAGCATTTTTACTGAGTCATTTAGCGGTAGTTCGAAACCAAGATACTCGGCAAGTTTTTTCGAGGTAATGTCTATTGTTGACGATGCGGCTTGATTTGGAAAATGGTCATAGACCTCGCTGGCTACTTTTGCCTGGCAAAGTTCTTGGTAGAGTTTTACTCCCATTTTCATTACGTCGGAGGCGAGATTTGGATCGACGTTTTTCTCCATGAGTTGGGCCGCTGTAGTTCTAATGGCATGCGTCATGCTAGCAAAGCGGACTTTGTTGGCATCGATCGACTCCATTAAGAGAAGCACGTTTTTAGTACTTTCATCGATAGAAGTATTTTTCGTTCCCTTAATAGATGGCAAATCAATGATTGTGCCTTCGCCGTTTTTGAAGACTACCTCTCCACCAACTGTTGTGAAAGACTCACCGTCGAGGGTGGTGAAAGTTTCACCTGCTTCAGCCTCAACAATGCGAATTTCATTGCCGGTAGCGACTAACTTGTCGTAGTCAAAGGCATGGCAGGGATAGCCAAGCTCATGGGTAATGTAGTTGGTGATGTCGATGACAGCATCGTGGACATTCATCTCGATTTGTTCTAAGCGATCTGCCATCCACTTTGGAGTTTCTGCTCGATTTACTGAGCTTAAAATTACGCAGATGGTTCTGTGATTAAGGTAATCATTTTCTAGAATCTTTGGCAGGGGCAAGGGGTTATTTGTCTTTGAAACATCGGGTAAGTTCAACGGTTTGAGCTCTGCGGGAATACCAAATTGTGGCAAAATAGCCGCTGCTTCCCTAGCAATGCCGCGGATAGACATTGAGTCAACTCTATTTGTCGTGACTTCAATATCAAAGACTGGTTCGCCGTTATGCTCATTAATTCTTTCTACGGATGGGCCCGAGAGCGACAAGAAATCTTGGAGCTGCTTTGGGGTTGCATCAGTCTCTAAATGTTCAAGAAGCCAGGAGTTTGGGATAAGAATGTTCATACTAAAATTGCTCCAAAAATTTAAAGTCTCCGCTGTAAAGCAGTCTAATGTCGTCTATTTCTAGGCCCTTTTTAAGGGTGTAAGTTCGTTCTATCCCCCAGCCAAAAGCAAAGCCAGTATAAACATCTGGATCAATGCCTCCAGCTTTTAGAACATTTGGGTGGACCATTCCACAGCCACCAACTTCGTGCCAACCAGATTTACAAAAACGGCATTTCTCTACTCTGCCATCTTTAGTGATTTCGCCTGTTCCAGAACAAATATGGCAACTAAAATCTACCTCAAAAGAAGGTTCTGTGAATTGAAAATGAAAGGGGCGAATGCGATTCTTGGTTCCTGGACCATAAAACTGCTCGGCAAAGTAGTCAAGGGTACCTTTAAGATGCTGAATATTAATGCCTTTATCGACAACTAGCCCTTCGAATTGGTGGAACATTTGAGTGTGAGTGACATCCTGTTGCCTTCTATAGCATCGGGCAATGTTAATCATTCGAATTTGAGGCTCGCCGAGTCTTTCCATCTCTCTGACTTGACCGTTTGATGTGTGAGGAGTCAGCACGACTTGCCCTTTTTCTAGGTCAGCTTTTTGATCGACAAAAAAAGTCTCCCACTCATCTCTCGCTGGGTGTGATGGCGACATGTTTAGACTTTCGAATGCGTACCAGTCCCAGTCAACCTCTGGATATCTTACTCTGGTGAAACCAACCCGTTCAAAAATACCTGTGATTTCTGCCATAGCTTGAGAAATGGGATGAATGTGTCCAACTGTTGGTTGTTCTCCAGGCATGGTCAGATCAATCCAGCGCTTGTCCTTGGCATTAGTACTCGTACTTGCTGCCAAAGCTGCTTCAATGGCCGTTTTCAGCTGATTTAGAGACCGACCAGCTGTTTTGCGGTCGTTTGGGTCAAGCTCGGTAATCTGTTTTGAAATAAGGGTAAACAAACCATTGCTTGATAAAAACATTTTTTCGAGATCATCTCGGCTGGAGTTTGCTTGCTTACTGAGTTGTTCTTCAATTTTTGCTAGTTCTTCTAAAAATGACGAAATGATCATGCTTGTTTATTCTACCAGTAAAAAACCCCGCGGTTGCGGGGTCTTCATTTTCGATTATTTGTTCGGCTTACCCGCGTGCCTGTTTTATTACTTCTCCAAAAGCACTAAAGTCTTTGACTGCTAAGTCAGCTAGCATTTTGCGATTAATAGAAATATTGGCTTTTTTTAAGGCGGCGATGAACCATGAGTACTTTAAAGCACTATCAAATTCTCTCAAAGCAGCGTTTATTCTCAAAATCCAGAGCTTACGCATATCGCGTTTCCTGAGTCTTCGACCAACATAGGCGTATTGGCCAGCGTGAAGTAAGGCTTCATGAGCGCGTTTATAAAGTCTACTATTCGCACCGCGGAAACCCTTAGTGGCCTTGAGGACCTTATTGTGTCTACGTCTTCTGGTAATTCCTGTTTTTGCTCTTGGCATATAAATTTTCCGATCTTAAGCTAGTCCAAGCATTCGCTTGATTTTGCGTGCTATTTTACCAGTTACTTGTTGTGGTGTTCTATATTTTCGTAAAGTTCTTTTGCTTTTGTTTCTACGAAGATGGCGCATGTTTTGGGAGCGACGCATCACTTTTCCAGTTTTTGTAACTTTGAAGCGTTTAGAAACTCCAGATCGTGTTTTTTGTTTATTTTTTGTCATTTTGTTTTATTTTTTTCACTGGTAGTAGTTGTGCTATCAGTTTTTTCCCCAGCATTTTTGGTTCTAGTTCTACAGTTGAGTACTCAGACGTTCTCTCAATCACTCGGGCAAAAACTTGTTGGCCAAATTCTTGCTTAGTGATTTGTCGACCTTTGTACTGCAGACTTAGTCTAACCTTGTCTCCTCTTTTTAGAAAGGTAGACACTTTCTTCAGTCTAGCTTCAAAGTCTCCGTCACTCATAAAAGGGGTGAACCGCACCTCTTTTAGTTCTTGTGTTTTTGCTCTTTTTCTTCCAGCCGCTGCCTTTTGTTGTTGCTGAAACTTAAACTTACTCAGTTCAATTAGCTTAACAATTGGTGGCGTCGCGAGTTCATTAACAAGCACCACATCTTTATTTTCTTCGCGAGCTCTTTGAATAGCTTCGCTAAGCGTGATAGTGCCTATCATCGCACCATCTTCAGCTATTGCTCTGACGTCGGTGGCACGAATTTTTTCGTTCGCAACCAAGCGGATTCGTGGCTCTCGCCGTTTGACTCTACCTTTTCTTATCACTGTTTGTGAATAACCCTTCGTCCTGTGCAACTACTATTTTTCCAGATGTGCACACAATGTTGGTATTGTACACGAGTCTTTTCGGAAAACAATAATGGAGTGGTATAATTGGATTTCTTGCGAACTCGTAGCTCAGTTGGTTAGAGCGCCACATTGACATTGTGGAGGCCAGAGGTTCAAGTCCTCTCGAGTTCACACGCAGAATATATTTTACCCCGCACTAATTGAACTAGATTTCTCGTGATTCATCATTTCTTGGACTTGGCTGGTTTTTTCATAACCGCTGCCTTCGATGGCGCCGCCTCGTCTCTTTTTCTTTTTTGCCTTTTGCGCCGAGGCATTAGCCCAAGTTCTGGCACTTTTGATTTTTTGTCTTAGAAGCATGATGAAAGCGCGTAGTTGAGCGAAAAAATTCTTGAAGTAAGCGCCTCTTTCTCCTACGTCAACGACCTCTGTCATGAGCGTAATCTCTACGTCTTTTTGGAATGCGCCAACATCTTTGGCGAGAAGCTGGAGTTCTCTGCGGATTTCATCAATTTCTTTAGAGACTTGTTCAGCTCTGGCATCAAAAATATCTTTAGCATTGACTGGGTTTACTTGATCATGAAGCTTGCGACGCAGGGCTTCTCTTTTCTCTTTTTGGGCAGCTAGCTCTTGTTGCTCTTTGAGCGCATCTGGACTTGGTTGAGACTGTCTACTATCTGGAAAAGAACCACCAGTTCTGGCTAAGGCTTCGCTAAGAGTTTCACCTGGAGTTTGTTGAGGTCGAGAGCTAAGGGCAGACTTTTCTATTTCTGCCAGCGCGCGAGCAAACGGATTAGCTTGAGAGCTTCCGCGTGCACTGGGCAATGATTGTTTATTTGTTCCTGTTTGCATTTTTGGTCGTATCTAGGATACGCACTTTAGTTTGCAGATTATAGGCCTGTCTTTGTCTGGTGTCAATCCTTCGTAGTGTATCCTTCGTAGTGTATCATTAAAGCGAAAGCAAATGTTCGTGAACGTGCTCGTTAAAGAGTGATTGATGGACGACAGAACGGTATTCAGGATTATTTCTCTCTTTTTTCACGAAATCTTTATCTTCTAGGGTGTCCAACTTGGCGTCAATGTCTTTATCGGTGATGGTAATTTTGGCTTCTTTGGCAATGGCGTCGGTAATAAGAACAGATTGCAACTTAGTGACAGCGCGGACTGTTATTTGCTGGGAAAAAGCCTCTTCAGTCTGGCCACTTCTTGAAAGATACTCAGCGATGGTGAGCTTCATGCCTTGAAGCTGGCGTTCCATCTCTCTGACATCTGCCTCAATTTCTCTCTTGACTAAAAGCTCTGGGACCTGCGGGCGAAACTCTTCGGCCAGGTCAGCGTAGATATGCTGGAGTAGGTGAGTTTTGCTTTCTTCAGCATTTGGAACTGCTGGGGTCTTGGCATCTTTATCTTTGGATGCTTTCTTTTCAGCCTCTGCTTGCTCTTTTTTTACATGCTGGATAGCTTTTTTGACTACTGCCGCATATTTAGGCAATGTTAGTTCTGGTTTCTCGGCGATGTGAGCTTCGATCTCCCAATCTGTGCCCTTTTCGATTTTGACGGGTCGGAACTCTGGATTTGTAAGAGGCTTGTGTTTTCCAGCAGCGACGGCCTTGGTGTATAGCTCTGGTAAGAGTTCTTGTAAGGCTTCCTGTGCCACCTGTTCAAAATCTAAGTGCTGCTCGGCTACATTGGTGGGAACCTTCCCAGCTCGAAATCCTGGCAGCTTGAGTTTTTTCTTGAGTTTATTGACTGCTTGTGAGTAGGCGGAGGCGACATCTTTGGCAGGGATTTTTATTGTTAAAACAGTGTTTGCGGTGATAATATCCGGCTGCTTCTTTTCAGTTTTTTTGGTGGTTTTTTGATCTGTCATGGGCGGCATTATACCGTGATGTACTCAAGTATGGTATAAGTGATTGGTTATTTGCTAAAGGAGCTTTATGAGTGGAGAAAATAAGTCGACAACGCTGCTACATGTTATCTGCGATTACGTTGCTGGGGGCATGGAATTTGGAGAAATTACCAATCGACTCCAATTCCATTTACGTGCTCCTCACTCTGTTCGCATTCACCCAACTGAAGTTCCTTCATTAGACACCATGGCCATTGGTTTTGTGACAGCCCAGTATGCATATGCCCAAAACAAGGGCAAAATGTTTATCTATGGAAATGCCGCTCCCCGTCGCGACAGTAGTAAAGCGATGAAAAGCAATATAGATCACGGAATTAAGTATGCTCGCCTAAAGAATGGTGTTGAGATTGTTAATGTCAGGTCAGAGTTTGCCTTTGGCTTTGTCAAAAAAGACATTGTTGAGTTTCGAGATATTAATTGTCCTAACAGCGGTTCTCAGTTTCGTTCAAGAGATTTTTTCCCAGAAAAAGTGGCGGAGTTAGTCAATGGGGACAAGTCTTCATTAGGTAAAGAGCTAAATGTTGCAGATATTCCTGAAATTCCATCCAACTTAATTGCTTGGACAGATGGTTTTGGCAATATTAAAACCACCATGCGTAAGGATGATTTGAACAAGATGAAGCTGAAACCTGGAGATAACGTCCAAGTAATTCTCAATGGCGTCAGTATGCTGGGGGTAATTTCCACTGGTGGTTTCACTGTTGATCGAGGTGTTCTGGCTGTTAATGCTGGCTCAAGTGGCTATGACAATCCTTTTGTCGAGTTATTCCTTCGTGTGCACCACATGAGTGAAAAAACTGCGGCCGTTAGATTTGATTATCCAGAGGGTGGCTCAGAGTTTGAAATCAAGCCCCTTTAACTGAATAGGAAATTGCCAGTATAATAGACAGGAAGTGGCGCGGTACCAGAGTGGTCTAATGGCGAGGACTGCAAATCCTTCGATTCGCGGGTTCAAATCCCGCCCGCGCCTCTGGGAGGTTTTTATATGTCATTTTTATTTGCACTTATCCCCCTGGGCTTACTTTTTGCTTCAGTTTACGGTCTGTATGTTGCTGTGCAGTTCGTTAGAACAAAATTTGGAAAAACTGAGCCAACTTTGGACGCGACTCTGCAAGTCCAAACACTCAATAATCCATTTGTTCTTCCGTCCATGTTTGGTTTTGCCGTTCTAACTCTGCTCGTTGGTTTTAACATTGGTTTATATGACACAATGCCAGCCAACAAAGTTCCGACTATGGGGTTAGCTATTTTTCAAATCTCGATGGGTATTGGTTGGCTTCTTTTATTTTCAAAGAGAAAACTTACTTCTGCTGTTTGGCTGCTTGTGGCCAGTGCCATTCTCAGTGGGGTCCTTTTGCCTTTCCGGGCAAATGGCTTTGTTCAGTCCTTTAATGCTGGTGTTTGGATGATAAGCACTTTTGCACTTCTGGCTTTATATGTGAGAAGTTACTCAAGATGGAGTTTTTTGGATTTGATTCAAAGTTTGCTTGCATCAATACCAGCGTTTTTTACGCAGGGTTTGCTGATGATAGGTAGTGTTTTTCAAGCGAGATCAAATAAGCAATCGAAGATATTTGATTGGCTAAAAACGATTGGAATTACCACTGTTGTATTGCTATTTTTTATTACTTTGCTTTCGCAAAGCGACCCAGTTTTTAATGAAATGGTGAAAGACTTTCGTGAACAGCTCTTTGGTAGAACTCTCTGGTCTCTGCTGATTTTGATGATTTCTGGAGCCGTACTTTCGATAGCGCTGCCGGATCAATCAGATGAACCGTGGAGACTTAAGATCATTTCATACAGAGACGTATTGGCGGTTCTAATTGCAACATTTTCGGTCATTGGTTTGTTTCTTTTTGTGCAGTTCCAATATCTTTTTGCAGGGTCGAGAGAGCTGCTTGTCACTTTGGACTTAACATTTAGCGAATATGTACGCAAGGGTTTTGTTGAGCTTCTCATCGCTACATTCGCTGGAGGCGTTTTGGTATATTTGGCAACTTTAAAACAACGAGTGCTGGAAGTATCGCAGGCTACGTTAGTCAGGTTCGCAAGTTCTGCCTTGGTGATTGAACTTTTCTTGCTATTAGGCTCCGCTCTAAAACGGGATCTCCTATATGTAGACACGTATGGATTAACACGGGTCAGGGTAGTCGGAGGACTTTTCTTATTTTGGCTGGCTGGTCTTCTCCTCATGCTTTTGCTGTTTGCTATCTGGAAAAGAGTGAGGGAGCTTGACTTAATCAAAGTGGTTTGGGGGCTTTCTTTAATAGTTTGGTTGACGCTTAATATAATGAACGTCGACAAGATTGTTGCTTTGGGAAGTCCGGAGCATCATGAATACACGGATTACTACTACATCACCAATCTGTCCGAAGATGCCGCCAGTCTTTGGCCAGAAATGATTAAAAACATTGATACTGACACCCAAAGATTACTTACGAAAGATTCACTGAGTGATGTGGAAATGGCGGAGCTAGCAGGTTTGAAACTTTCGCTTGTCGCAGTAATGGAGAAAAGAGAAAGTCTTTATATGCGTAATGCGAAGGTAAGTTGGGTGCTAGAAAATTATGATTTATTAAATGTTGAAAAAGTCTACCAGACTGACTTTAATAATTACCAAGAATATGGAGTGATTCCCGTGAATGGTGACCAAGCCAAAGCTACGCCAGAAAATTTACCAGAAGGTTTGTCTAAGTCTCGTGGCTGGCGTTTCTACAACTCATCAGAAAAAATGGCTTACTCAACTATTGTTGAAAATCAAAAACTGTTTTTTGACGAAGTGGACGCACTATATCGTCAGATTCAAGAATACCAAGTTTCTCGAAAGGTTGATTTATATAAGCATGAGCAGCGCTTATTGACTGAGTTTGAGTATCCATTTATTACGATAAACTTGCGTTACTCTGCGCAAGAACTTTCCAACGAAAAACCAATGTATGGTCGAGTGAACGAGATTGACGGATTGATCAATGGCAGATATTAAAACCACTTTTATCCAGCCGGTTCAAAAATATGTCTTACAACATAGGGCGCAATTTACCCTTCTTTTTGCTATGGCGGAGTGGTTTATTTTTGCCTTAGTCGTGTTGGCAGTTCTTGTCTATAAATCTGGCAATGGTCCCTCACTGATTCTTCTTGATGAAGTTGGCAAAAAATTTGGCACCCTGGGCTTTCTCTTATATGTTTCGACTTTAGCGCCAAGCCTGATAAGACGATTAAAAATTCCCCTCCTCCAGCCCATAGGAGTAGTTTTAATGGTTTTCCGTCGTCACTTGGGAATCTTAATGTTTCTCAGTATTTATCTGCACCAGTTTTTTACAACTACTCTGATCGCCCTAGTCATTGCTAAGTTTAATTTTAGTCAATTTGCTCCAAATCTTCTATCCCATCATATTGTAGGTTACGTGGCACTTGGGATTTTATTCCCACTTTGGCTAACATCTAATGATTTTTCAGTTAAGCGCATGGGCAAGTGGTGGAAGGTGTTACATCGCTTTACCTATTTGGCCATGTTTTTTATTATGGTCCACGTGGCACTCGTTGGTGAACCACTTTATGCTATAACCTTGGGCATGATTGCTATTCTTGAAATAATTGTTCGGTTTCGCAAGTAGCATGCAGAAACCAAAAACATACTTTATCCACACATTCGGTTGTCAGTCCAACAAGTCAGACAGCGAGCGCATTGCAGGTGATTACCAGGCTCGTGGTTACACAGAAGCCGAATCCTGGCAGAGTTGCGATGAGCTGATCGTGAATACTTGTGCTATTCGCCAGAGAGCTGAAGATAGGGCACGGGGCTTCATGTATAACGTAGTGACGCACTTCAGTGAGTTGGGTTTGAAGCGACCAAAGATTATTCTCACTGGCTGCATGACGCATTACGGCAATACCAAGCTTTACGAAATGATGCCGCAAGTGGATGAAATCTTACCAATCAATGAAGTTGGTTTTAACAGTGCTGCCATTCGCAAGGATAAAAAACATGCTTGGGTGCCGATTTCCACTGGCTGCAATTCTTTTTGTACTTTTTGCATTGTCCCCTACTCCAGAGGTCGTGAGCAATCACGATCATTTGACGAAATTATGAATGAAGTTAAAGATCTGGTTTGGCGTGGATTTACCGAGATTACTTTATTAGGAATGAATGTGAACTCATGGGGGCTGGAGAAAGTTGGCATTGGCTTTAGAAAGCTGATGATGGAGAGGGAGAGCTTTACTCGCTCTGATCTCCCCGATAATCAATCGCAGTACTTAAAGCCAAAAGAGACTCCTCCCTTCGTAAAGCTACTTCAGGCTATTTCAGCTTTTGAAGAGATAAAAATGATTCGTTTTATGACCAGTAACCCCTGGGATTTTCATGATGAACTTATTGAAGAAATTGGCAGGAATAAGAAGATTGATCGCTACGTCCATCTGCCAGTTCAGTCTGGCAGCAATGACGTTTTGTATCGGATGAATCGTGGCTATACTCGCGAAAGATACGTGGAAATTGTGAAAAAGCTTCGGGCTGTAGATAGTGAGATTGTGATTGGTACAGACATTATTGTTGGGTTTCCGGGAGAGACGGAGGAAGAATTTCAGGAAACCGTGAAGTTAGCGGAAGAGGTTTCTTGGCTGATTGGCTTTGTGGCCATGTACTCTCCCCGCCCCGGCACGGCCAGTTGGAGAATCTACCCTGACGACATTCCTCATAAAGTGAAAAAACAGCGCTGGGATTTGCTTGATGAATTAATTAATAAAAGAAACTTGTCGACCCGCCCAATCGTAGTCTAATGAAAAAGAAGAAGACAATCATTTCAATAGTTGGTGAGACAGCCACGGGCAAGACTGAGGCAGCGTTTCAGCTGGCTGAGAGCTTGATTGAGAAAAAAGCTTGTGCGGGAGTAGATATTATTTCAGCTGATTCGCGCCAGGTCTACGCTGATATTCCTATTCTTTCAGGCGCAGATGTTCCTGATGGATTTGTCAAAAAAAATCTCCCCGGTTATTTACCATTTCTCGAAAAAGGCTTAGTTCGACTTCATGGAGTTGGTATTTTAGCGGCCAGCGAAGAATGGTCTTTGGGTCAATTTCAAGAGTTCGCTCTGAAATTGATCGATCGCTCTGAGATTAAAAACCGTTCTGTGATTATTGTGGGTGGGACTGGTTTGTATCACACGCAATTATTTCAAACAGAAGATAGGCTGAGAGTGCCGCCAAACACTGAGTTGCGAGAAAAAGCTGAGGAATTATCAGTGGAGGAATTACAAGTTTGGCTTTCCCAGGTTGACCCAGCGCGATTCGAGAGAATGAATGAGTCGGACAGAGCTAATCCACGACGATTGGTTAGAGCTATCGAACAAGGTTTCGCTAAAGATAGTGAAAAACCTGATGCTGCCAAAATCAAAAGCTACAACCATAAAATCATTGGTATTCGTCGGGAGTCATCGCAGCTGCAACAAAACATTGGAGATCGGGTCAGAAGACGTTTTGAAAATGGAGCAATAGAAGAAGTTGAAAAACTCAGAAAAGAGCCATCTCTAGCTTCAGGAATTGAGACCACGCTAGGGTTTGAGAATATAGGAAATTTCTTAGATGGAGAAATTACTGCAGATGAGTGCGTTAGGAGTTGGACAGTTAACGAACTGCAGTATGCCAAAAGACAGAGAACTTGGTGGAGGCCTATTGACAAGGTTGAGTGGGCAGATGACGTAAAGGCTCTCAATATGTATACTGAACCCATATGTTAAGTCTTTTTTCTAAACGAACTGAAGTAGCCGTTGCCAGGAGCACTGTTTTTCTCATCTTCGGAATGCTTATTGGTATCTATTTTCTTTTCTCGATTAAGTCAATCTTGATATTGGTGTTTTTGGCATTTATTCTGATGGTGGCTTTGAACCCCGTTGCGCAAAAACTTCATAAATATCTTAAGTTGCCGAGAATGCTGAGTATAGTTTTTACCTACATTCTGATGATAACTATTCTGAGTTTGCTAGTGGGGCTTGTGCTACCACCTCTTCTTATTCAGTTGTACGCCCTCCTAAAAGCGATTGACATTCCGTTGCTACAGGAATATGTGACGCGTCTTAACTTTAGTCTATCCGCCTCTGATATTTCTAACATTGCAGATCAAGTTGGAAGTTCTATTTTTACCGTGATGGGAGTTGTGCTCTCGACTTTTGCTGGAATCTTTACAACCTTCACGCTGTTCGTGTTGTCCTTCTTCATGCTGATAGAAAGACCAGTGTTACACAAAAAAATTGCCTGGTTTACGTCTGAGAAAAAATACTTTGAAAAGGCGGAACAATTTTTAAATACAATAGAGATGCAACTTGGAGGCTGGGTTCGTGGCCAAGTAGTTTTAATGCTTGTTATTGCGGCTTTTACTTACGTGGGCTTCTTACTTATTGGCATTCCTTACGCTCTGCCTTTAGCCATTTTAGCCGGATTTTTAGAAATCTTGCCGAATATTGGCCCTACTATTGCCGCCGTGCCTGCTATAGCCATTGCATATATAACATCTGGTCCAGTCTTGGCACTCATTACTTTGCTGTTTTGCATTCTTGTACAGCAACTAGAGAATAATGTTATTGTTCCTAAGGTGATGAGAGAAAATGCTAATGTTAATCCTTTAATTGCGATCATTTCTATCTTAATTGGCTTGCAGCTTGCCGGAGTCGTTGGAGCGCTGTTGGCAATCCCACTTTATATTGTGATCAGGACGGTATACGGATCCTTCTTTCGAACATAAATGCTATAATTACCCCAGACTGTGCGACCGAGCGATGGCTCTGAGGCGTTTACGTTTCAGAGAGGAAAGTCCGGACAGCAAAATGTAGGGTGCCTTGTGAAAGCAGGGGAGTTGTCACTTGTGACAACGACAGTTAGAGCAACAGAGACGAGTCCCGCCTTTGGAGGGGGTGAAACGGGCAATCCTCCCCGCTGCAACCAACGACCTTCACCATAATGGACACATTTCCTTTTTCGGTGATAATGACATGGGCATAGATAGATCATCGTTTCAAACAGAATCCGGCTTATGAGTCGCACAGTCTACATTTTTGTTCATTTATGGGTATAATGAAAATATAAGGAGGTCTATGTACACCACACTCAGCCAATTTATATCTCAATCGTTTTCGGACATCGCCATGTTTTTACCCCGGCTTGTTGCGGCTATTGTTATTTTCTTAGTTGGTATTGCTTTGGCTAGTGCTCTTAGAAAATTGGTGGTTAAGATTCTTGATAAAGTACGTTTTTCTGCAGCTCTAAAAAATACACCTGTAGAGCATTTTGTGCAGAATGCTGAACTTGGTCAAAGAGTCGAAGACGTTCTAGGCAGTATCCTCTATTGGTTGGTGATGTTGGTAGTAGCCCAAACATCGGTTAGTGTCATGGGTTTGACTTCTCTGTCTGTTTTACTTGAGAGAATTCTCGGGTATTTACCACATGTTTTTTCAGCAGTTCTAGTCTTGTTTATTGGAGTACTTATCTCAGGATTGGTTGAAAGCTTGGTAAAAGGCACTCTCAAGAGTCTCGATGCGAAAAGTGCAAGGGCTTTGGGTAAAGTTGCTAGTTATTCCGTCGTAACCCTAGTGGCTCTGATCGCTCTCTCTGAGCTTGGAATTGCACAAGAATTTATCTTTATTCTATTTGTTGGATTTGTTTCCACTCTTTCGCTTGGCTTAGGCCTAGCTCTCGGCCTCGGTGGTAAGGATTTAGTTGGCAAACTCCTTAAGAGCTGGCACGCAGATATTACCAGTAAAAAATAGGCTATCTACTTGTAGCTAAGTGTAGAACTACAACGCAAGTGTTGTCGGCATAATTTTCATAGGAGTTGCAGTCTATGGCAAGTCCCATGTCGCGGTAAGCTTCTTCCAAAAGCTGAGCATTATGTGAAGGGCTTTCCTGCCATTTCTGTAAAGTAGCCCAAGCAGAAGTAGTTCCAAAGGCCAGATTTTCTCCAGCTCTACTATATGCATATCCAGCCTGGGTAAAGAATGGCCAGGGTTCTTGATTATCCGCATTTTCATGGCGCCAATATTTTTTCGCGATCATGTCAGAGAGTTTAAATTGAGCGCTCATTTCCAAGGATTTGTGCGCTTTGAGGACTGTCTTGCCCTGTTCTCGTCTGTAGCCGTTAATCAAGCCGTATAGTTTGTCAGCCTCAATTTCTGGCGTGCTTTTAGTACCAAGAACCTGAGTATTATTTGTAATAGGAGTTGCTGACAGAGCTTCATTTTTTGTTGGTCGGGTAGAAAGTAGAAAAGAAGAGATGGTCACACCTCCCGTAACTACGACAATAAAACCAACCACAGCAATAACTTTATAATCAATCATTCTTTATAAGTGTAGCACTTACCTAGATCTCCGCTCGGTATTGAAGGGCTTCAGTGATGTGTTTGGATTCGACAATTTCACTTTCGTCTAAATCAGCGATGGTGCGAGCGACTTTAAGTGTTTTAAAATAACCGCGAGCTGAGAGTCTTAACGATTCAGCCGCTTTGGTCAAAAGTGCTCCAGCTTCACTTGTTGTCTGGCAGGTCTTTCGAGCAGAGGTGCCATCTAGATCACCGTTTGTTCTGAAGTTGGTGCCAGCTAATCGGTCAGATTGCCATTGTCTTGCCTTAATAATTGAGTTTCTAACTAATTCAATCGAATTGTCTTCAGCTGTGACTTCTTTGGCAAGCGCCCGAGTTTTTACTGCCTCAACTCTAACATGTAGGTCAATTCGATCTAAAAGTGGTCCTGATAACTTTCGAATATACCTTTGTCTGACTGGTGGGGTGCAAGTACACTGTTTATGAGTTCCCCAAAACCCACACGGGCAAGGATTAGAAGCAGCGATAAGGGTGAAGTTGGCCGGATAAGTAGCCGTTCCCACTGCCCTAGTGATTGTCACTTCACCCGACTCAAGTGGTTGGCGTAGTGACTCGAGAGCTGAGCGCGAAAATTCTGGAAGTTCATCTAGGAACAAAATGCCTGAATGGGCTAAAGAAATTTCACCAGGAAGCAAACTTGAGCTTCCACCTATTAATCCCACAGTAGAGCTGGAGTGGTGAGGAGAGCGAAAAGGTCTTCTTGAGATAATTTTGTTATTTACCAGACCAGCAACTGAATGAATTTGGGTGATGGCTATCGCTTCAGCTTCTGAGAGTGGCGGCTGCAGTTCTGCAGCCGCCTTAGCAAGCATACTTTTTCCAGCTCCAGGTGGACCAACTAGGTGAATATTGTGCCCTCCAGCGATAGCAATTGTTAGAGCTCTTTTAGCTTGTTCCTGCCCTAAAATAGCTTGCCACTGTGGTGAAATATTGTTTTTTTGGTTGAGAAGATTTATTTTTTTAAACTCAAGTTTCGGCCATGGTCGTTTTTCTTTTGACAGTAAAATGTATTCAGCTAACGAATCTATGGCAATAATCTCAATTCCACTTATGAATGAGACTTCTTCCGAATTTGCACTCGGCAAAACCACCCTTGTGAATCCAAATTTTTGGGCGGAAAGAACCAGAGTCAATGCGCCTCTAATTGGTTTGAGCTGGCCATCTAGTGAGAGTTCCCCAAAGAAGAGAGTCTTATCAGTTTCTTCAACAATCTCGCCATACATTTTTAGTAAACCAACGGCGATTGCTAGCTCTAAACCACTGCCCTTTTTTTGGAGATCAGCTGGTGCCAGATTCACCACCGTTCTTTTTGATCTGATTCTGATTCCACAATTGACCAAGGCCGCGGTAACCCTTTCCTTAGCTTCATCAACTGCTTTGCTGGGTAAGCCAATGAGCACGAAATTTGGTACTCCCTGAGTGGTATCGACCTCGACTTCGATGAGAACTGGTTCTAAACCAACGAGAGTAGCGCTGAAAACACGTGAGAGCACGACCCCTATTTTAGGGGTCTAAACTTACATGAAGCGTAGAACGCTAGGTATTCATAACTTGCTCGACTAATCGATTGCAGTAACCGAACTCGTTGTCATACCAGCTGATGACTTTTATCAAGGTGCCACCGACGACGTAAGTTAGGTCGAGATCGACAATTGAAGATTCTCTGCGGCCAACGATGTCTGAAGATACCAGTGGTTCCATGGTGACAGCTAAAATTCCACGCCAGCGATCAGCTTGGCTGGCTTGAAGGAAAACTTCATTGACTTCTTCTTTACTTGTAGCTTTTTCGACTAAGAAAGTTATGTCAGAAAGCGAGCCAACTGGCGTCGGCACTCGAACTGCAAGACCATCAAAAAGACCGGCCAATTCGGGAATAATTTCCGTGGTGGCGATAGCTGCTCCCGTTGTCGTAGGAATAATGTTTTGAGCTGCCGTTCTGGCTCTACGAAGATCTTTGTGAGAGTTATCCTGAGTGTTCTGATCATCTGTGTAAGAATGAATCGTCGTCAGCAAAGCCTGTTTGACAATAAATTTCTCATGCATTATTTGTGCGATAGGGGCGACACAGTTTGTCGTGCACGAGGCATTAGAATGAATTTTTTGCTCAGTATTGAATTTGTTGACTCCGATCACACTGGTGCCAATATTTCCTCCTTTTCCAGGAGCAGAAATAACAACTGATTTTGCGCCACCGCTAATATGAGTCATAGCCTTTTCTTCTGAAGTAAAGACACCAGTTGATTCAATCACGGTATGAACGTCATTAACCCCCCAAGGAATTTTTTCTGGATTTCGTTGGGCTGTAACAACGATAGATCGTCCTCCAATGATTATGGTTCCAAGCACTGGATCTTCATCGCTGGTTTCTTTATTAGATTGATGAACCTCGATGTCGATTTGCTCTAAAAATTGACCATAGTTCGAGTCATATTTAATTAAATGCACCCAGTCGGCAAGTGGCATGGATCCGGAAGTATTGATGACTTTAAGGTCCATTTCTTGGCGATGATACAGCCACCAAACACGAAAGGCGGTTCTACCAATTCGACCGAAGCCGTTTATACCGAATGTTTTTTGAGCAGGCATATTTTCTCCTTATTTTGAAAATTCAGTTTTTACATCATTACTAACAAATGTGCCGATGTCTTCTCCATCGACTGCTTTGACAAGATTATGTTTTTTGAAAAGCTCAAAGACCATTATTGGCATGTCGTTATCTTTGGCCATGGCAAGAGCAGCTGTATCCATAATATCTATTCCATCTCGCATGATAACTTCGGTGAAATTCATTTTGCTATATCTTCTTGCAGATGGGTTTTTTTCAGGATCGTTTTCGTAGATGCCGTCGACCTTAGTTGCTTTCATGAGAACATCGCACTTGAGCTCGAGGGCATGAAGGGCTGCACCAGTGTCAGTGGTGACGTAAGGAACACCTGTACCCGCTGCAAGAATGACAACTCTGCCTTTTTCCATGTGGCGAATGGCTTTCCTACGAATGAAGCTTTCTGCCACTGCCGGCATTTGAAGTGCTGATTGTACTCGACAAGGTACTCCTGTTTTTTCCAATGCATCTTGAAGTGCGAGGGCGTTCATGACTGTAGCCAACATGCCCATGTAATCAGCAGTTGCTCTCTCAATACCATTCTGAGATCCAGCAATGCCTCTGAAAATATTTCCTCCGCCGATGACGATGGCGATCTGGACATGCTTTATGTAAACCTCTTTGATTTGTTCGGCGACGTTTAAAGCGGAGACGGGGTCGATGCCGTAAGAGCGATCACCTATTAGGGATTCTCCACCTACTTTAAGTAAAATCCTCTTAAAACGTGTCGCAGACATAGGCCCTTTCTTGTTTATATTCCTAACTTTGCTTTCATTCGCAATAATTTCCATCTGATAGTATCACCTGTGCGAAAGATTTTATACCAGAGTGGATCGATGACGAGGTCATAGGTGCCGACGAACTCAACCAGGGTGCCGCCATAGCCCTTTTTAAATCGGTGAAAACCATACCAAGGATGTTTTTTGTCTGGATCGGGTCCAAGTGAGCCCCAAAGGTCAAAGGAAGTGCAACCAACGGATTTTCCAAAGAGAATCATCTCCCAAAGCATGAGGTTGCTAGCCATGACATCTCTGTGAATACTCCTTGAAGCTCCGTATGGATAGTAAAGAACCTTGTTTTGTACGAACATAATCCAGGAAGCTAGTGTTTTGCCTTCATAAACTGCGGCAAAAATTCTAATCATTCCGGAATCTTTTAGGGCCTCCCACATCTTTGAAAAGTAACTGGGTGAGTGGGCGTAAAAGCCTTGGCGCTTTGTTGTTTCGGCGAGTATTTCAAGATATTCTTGCATGCCTGCCTCAGAGGTTCTCTCCTCGATTTTGACACCTTTTTTTACGGCTAGATTAACATTGTATCTAGTTTTATTTGATAATTTGGCAAAAAGCTCGTCATCGGTTCTGGTGAGGTCGATGCTGAATGAGTACTTCGTGAACAAGGGTCTGCCCGCAACTGCTCCATGCTTTAAGAGAAACTCGGCTATTTTCCAGTGAGCGCTTTTGTCAGAAATAGGTTGAGCAACATTGGGCTCAAGCTTTATAGCAACAGCATTATGTTCTTTAGCGATTTGTTGCAAACTGCTAAGTTGTAAATCGTCAGGAAGGTAGCTTTTTGGGAGATAGCCAATCGTGCGGTTGATGAACGGAATGGTGTGAAAACTGACTTGAAAAGCTCGTTGCAGTTTGCCATTGTCGAATAAACCGACACGCTCTATCTCGACTCCAGTATTTTTGCGAAACTCTCCCCATTCCCACGTTTGTAATGGATGCTCAATGACTTTATTGTAAATCTCTCGTTCGTCTTGTCTGAGTTTACGTAAAAGCATAGCGGTGTCCATTATAGAGGCTTACTGGGTCGTTAGCTATCTATGAATGCATCGATAGATAATTTGCCACTTAGAACGTCTTCTAACATGTCATCATCAACGATGAGAGTTCGTCTATTTCCAATTGGCTTGGAAGTCATGAACGGTTGTAAAGTATATTCACCTGGTTCTTCAATCACTTCAACTAGCTCGCTTGGAACGTCACGCAAAAATCGACTTGGCAGTTTATTGCCTCTACTACCAAACATATATCGCGACATCGCTAGAGTAAGATAAAGTTTTTCTCGCGCTCTTGTCATACCGACATAACAAAGACGGCGCTCTTCCTCCATTTGATCAGGATCTAAGAGAGAGCGACTATGTGGTAATAACTCCTCTTCTAAACCGACTAGGAAGACAATTTTAAATTCCAAGCCTTTAGCACCGTGTAAGCTTAATAGGTTGACGCCACGATGAGTCTTTTTTCCAGCAGAGTCAGCAAATTGGTTATCTTGAACAAGGGAAATATTCTCTAAAAACTGGGTCAGCGAAGTGAACTGCGAAGCGACGTTAAGAAGTTCTTGGATATTTTCCAGCCTACTTTTATCCTCTTCTTGCTCGGATTTATATTTTTTCAAATACTCAGATATTTCCAGAATCTTTTTGATGACATTGCCAGGATGTTCAGTTTCCTGGAGTTTTTCCAACATCTCTCGATGTTCCTCAACTGCGGCCAGTCTTCTTTTTCCAAGCTTGCTGGCTCGGCTTTTCCCGACGGTATCATCTGAGTTGGCAATGATCCGAGCATAAGCTAGAACATCTTTGATTTCCTTTCGATCATAAAACTTGGTTCCTCCGATGAGCTGGTATGGAAGTCCGGCGTTCAAAAGAGCATCCTCAAAAAGACGTGATTGAGCATTAGTGCGATAAAGAATAGCAATATCATGCAGTTCATATTTTGTTTGAATTGAATCAATGCACCTCAAGACATAAGCCGCTTCACCCTCACCCGTCTGAGCTGTATATTTTGTTATTTTTGTTTGATCAGTGTTTTCAGTCCAGAGTGCCAAAATTGGATGCTGGGTATTTTTTGAAACAATATTGGTAGCGGCATCGAGAATAACTTGAGTGGAACGATAATTTTGTTCTAGGCGATACTCCTTGCAGTCTGGGTAGTCTGTTTTTAGCGCCAGCATGTTTCTATAGTCTGCCCCTCTCCATGAGTAAATGCTTTGAGAAAAGTCACCAACTACGAACAAATTGTTCTGAGGATGGGTGAGTAGTTTCGATAATTCATACTGAGCAGCATTGGTATCTTGATATTCGTCAATCAGTACATGTTTAACTCTTTGCTGCCAGCTAGTTCTGACAGCTTCATCTGTTCTCAGCAGCGCAATTGCTTTTAATAACAGATCATCAAAATCTAGTGCTCTCGCCTTTTTTAGTTCCAGTTCGTAGGCTCGATAAATCGTAGCTGCAAATTGTTGAAATTGGCTGACGGCTTTTCTCTCAAAATCTGAAGGGCCTTCGAGCTCATTTTTAGCCTTGGAAATCGCTGCCTTTACCGACTGGGGATTGGTTGCACTCGTGTCGAATCCGTGTTTTTTGTAGATACTTTTAATCAGGGAAAGCTGATCGTTGGCATCGTAAATAGTGAACGAGGGATGAATGCCAATCGATTTGCCGTGAAAGCGAAGTAATTTGGCGCAGATGCTGTGAAAAGTTCCGCATAATGGCAGAGTTAGGCCAGTGAGAGCTTCGATGCGATCGCGAATTTCGTGAGCAGCTTTATTAGTGAAAGTAACGATCAGCAAATTTTCTGGATAGATTTCCTCGCCTTGCTCTAGAAGCCAGGCTGCGCGGTAAGTTAAAGCCGTTGTTTTTCCCGAACCAGCTCCAGCCAACACAATCGCTGGTCCGTCTGTGTGTATGACAGCTTTCTTTTGTTCAGCGTTGAGTTTTTCCAGTGACAAAGGCACGGCCACCATCCTAACATGTTGAGATTACCAGTGGTATAGTGTTTCTATGAACAGATTTATCATAGCTAACCTAAAATCAAATAAGACGCGAGAATCGCTTAGATCCTGGTTTGATGACCTGGGAGAGCTAACCACAAGCTCGATTGAGAAAGTTATTGTAGCGGTTCCCTATCATCTTCTCGCTGTTGCTCGCGAAGAAATTACGCGCCGTAATTTGCCAATCGAATTAGCTGCGCAGGATGTAAGTCCATTTCCAATGGGGGCTTACACTGGCGAAGTAGCCGCCGACCAACTTAAAGAATTTGGGGTGAAATACTGCATTGTTGGTCACTCAGAGCGCCGTCGATATTTGGGAGAAACTGACGAGTTAGTGCTGAAGAAGATAGAAATGCTTGGAATAACTGGAATTACTCCTATTTTGTGTGTCTCTGAAGAATCTGTTGACTCGCAGCTATCCTTATTGACCAATTCGAGTGAAGCACTAATTGTTGCTTACGAGCCTGTTGGCTCGATTGGAACAGGCAAAAATCAATCAGTAGACATTGTTTCCGCTTTTGTCAAAAAAGTTAGGTTGATGTTTGCTAATTCTCCTGTTATTTATGGTGGCAGTGTAAATGAATTGGACGTTAATGAGTATCTCTTGGTCACCGACGGTGTATTAGTCGGAACTGCAAGTCTAGACGCTACTCAGTTTTCCAAGGTTCTGGAGGCGGCGCGAGTCGATGGGTAAGATCGAAAAGCGCATAGTTTTCAGTTTTATAAATTACTTTGTAATATTTCTCAAAATCAGCGACATTGGCGTCCCAGACGCGAATGGCATTTGGTCCAACTACAGCGTTAGTAACCCCATATTTTTCTTGTAAATTATTTGATCCAGGATCGTGGAAGAAGTTACGTAGCTCTGTTTCCTTAGAGTAGTAGTCATAGCCGTGTGACCAGAGCCAGCCTCTAAATGTCAAAAACGATTGTCTGCCAGTGAGATTGTAAAGCCAGTGATTGTGAGGGTCGCCCGTAATCCAAATTGATGAGGCTGGAGTGTTACTATTAACCCAGTCGGCTAAGACCATTTCTTCGGCTGAGTACTCTTGATAGCTGTGGGTCGAGAATTCAATAATTCTAAGAGTGTCAATTCCTCCAGAAAGAGTCATGCAAATAAGTAAGATGGCAGCTGAAAATTTAGCAAGCATTTTTATGCGATTTTGTTTCCAGAGAACCATTATTCCATTTGCTGCAAGCAAAGATATGCCAACAGATGACCATATAAATTGTTTTGTGTTGTCCCAAATCCAGGGCTGGAATAAAAACAAGTTTGGGAGAATGAACAACAAAATAAATGGTCCAAAAGTGAGCAAGTGAGTTAATCTTTCTTTTTTGCTGATGAAAAAAGTTAAGATAAATAAAAGCAAGCCGACGACCAGAGTTGGCCCCCAGTTCTGAATCCAAAAATTGATTGGAGAAACTCCAAGATCACTTGCGTACCAGCCAGGGAACCATTTAATAAAACTGAATTTTGATTGAGCGTCCAGAAAAAATACTAGAATCAAGTTTGCAAAGATTGAAACTACTCCCCCGAGTAACCCCAATCTTAATACTGCTCGCCATATTGCAGTGCGTGTTTTTTGTTTTGAAAGATGAAGCAAACTCCAGCTGCTCATAATGAGACCAGCGGCAATGTAGCTATGAGTGTGCAAAAGAGGCTGGAGGCTAAGACCAAATACTAGAGTCAATGTAGCAACTAGTGAGGGAGTTTTTTTTGCAGTTAAAAAAGATTTATAAAATAAACTGAGCAACAATAATGCGATTGGAAATCCAAAAGTAAAAGATCGTTGAGGAATGATCATACTTTGAATTACAGAAATCCACTGAATTCCAAGCTCCGGCATTCTGGTGTATTCTCTAGGCAAATTTATTAGAAATTTTAAAAATGAATTGCTTTGCCAAGCATCAACGAAAAAATACAGAAATCCAAGACCACCATTTAATAAAAATATCAAGCTTGCAAGCTTGGCAAGAAGATGAGATTTACTGAGTACGTAGTAAAAATAATAGAGGCTGGCTACAGTGAGTAGTGAAAAAATAAAGCTTGGTGTGATGAATGCCTGAAAAAATGGCATCCCAAATCTGATTAAAATTCCAGATATCCAGTCAGCTAAGAATGGGTATTGCAGGGGTTCGCCAATCAGTAATGGTCCATTTACCGGTGAAAGTGTTCTGAAAGCAAATGCTGAGCCAATTGTATAGTGAACTGCCCAGTCTCCCCAAACATTGATGTTTTGGGCAAATACTGCTCCGTCTGGTTTTTCGACAACCACATACGACCAAAAAAAACCAAAATATAAAATCCAAAAAAGAAAGAAAACCCAGGTTGAAGCCGGCAGCAGGAGCAGCTTGTTTCTCATCACTCGAGTCTGGAGTAATCACTGCTAACCCAGCCTAGAGCGCCGTTGTAGATGATGCTATTCCAGCCAAGCTTGGCTTCTCCGCCCGGAGTATGAGTAGAGTTAGCTTCTACAAACCCAGCGGTAGCGCTTTCAGTGCTAGGTTGACTCCTGACTCTGAGTACTTCTCTATCGTCCTGGAAGAAGTTGGTTGGCAAGATTCGAACCAACTGTCCGCTCGGGCTAGCTTCCGCGCTAGGACTGGCTTGTTTAATGTCAAGAGGTTCAGTTGTGTCTGCTGGTGGTTGAGTCGCTGCTTCAACTTCACTGACGGGAGGCTCCATTTCTGATTCAGGTATAGCTTCCAGTTTAGCAAGTTTCACTCTGACTATCATTCTATATCCCTGGACAACATTAATTGTGTGCTGCTGAGATTCGTAAGACGGTAGAGTTATTTCGAATTCATGCTGACCAGGATCCACACCGGGAACTATGACTGGCGCAAATTCTTTTTCGTGACCGTCTAGAGCCACAATGGCTCCATCGGGAATAGTAATGAAGGAAACTTCAGACTGCTGTTTATTTTTTAATGGTTCCATCTCATAGATTACGCCACCGCTAAGTTCTGGCCTGGTGTCTGGTTTCCAAGTAATAACGGTCAGTAGACCCTTTCGCAAAGTCACAGAGGTTTCGTAAGGTACCAGGGTTGGATCATCGGGCTCAATTCTGACTCCATACGTGCCTGGTTTAATATTTTTTTCTATGAGAGGAGCTTTTTCTAGAAATTGACCATCTAAGAAAACAGAGCTAGGTTTGTCATTGGTGATGACTTGTAAGCCGGCGGTGGTGTTTTTGTCTAAAATGGAGCAGCCACTTAGGAATAGGCTGGCCACAATAACAATAAGAAACCGTTTCATTACTGTAGTGTAGCATGCAACTACTTGGCTAAGGCGAGCTTAAGCACCTGATCAACGGTAGCGACGGGATGAAAGGTAATGGTTTTTTTAACGCTTTCCGGCATATCAATAAGATCGCGCTCGTTTTCCGCAGGAATGATAACGTCAGTGCTGCCGGCTCGATGAGCGGCGATGCTTTTTTCTTTCAAACCACCAATGCGGAGCACACGGCCGCGCAAGGTGACTTCTCCTGTCATAGCCACGCTTCTTTTGACGGGGACTTTGGTAAAGGCTGAAACAATTGCAGTTACCATCGTAACGCCAGCCGAAGGTCCATCCTTAGGAATTGCCCCCTCTGGAACGTGAATGTGGACGTCAGTGGCTTCAATGACTTGTTGGTCGATATGAAGTGATTTGGCTTGAGACTTTACATAAGTTAGGGCTGCTTGGGCTGATTCTTTCATGACGTCCCCAAGCTTGCCAGTCAGCTGAACTTTGCCCTTGCCAGGTGTTAAAACCACTTCAATAAATAACATGTCGCCACCAACACTAGTCCAGGCTAATCCAGTTGCTAAGCCAACCTGGTCTTCTTTCTCGGTAATGGTTTCATCGAACATTTCAGGACCTAAAAAGTCTTTGATAATTTTCGGCGATAGTTCTAAAGCCTTGGTGATTTTTTTTGCAGTTTCAACAATTTTTCTCGCAGCTTTTCGTGAGACGGCACTCATGGTGCGTTCTAACTCTCTAACTCCAGCTTCCCTGGTGTAGCGAGAAATAAGCATCTTGATTACTGAGTCTGAAAGCGATAGTTGTTTTTCAGTCATGCCATTTGCTTTTAGAACTTTCTTTAGCAAATGTTTTTTGGCGATTTGGAATTTTTCTTCTTGAGTGTAGCCTGTATATCTAATGATTTCCAAGCGATCACGCAATGCTGGAGGAATGGTGTCTAAGGTGTTGGCAGTGGTAATGAAAATTACGTCAGACAAATCAAAGGGAACGTCCAAGTAGTGATCTTCAAAAGAAAAATTTTGTTCTGGGTCGAGAGCTTCAAGGAGAGCTGCAGACGGATCGCCACGAAAATCATTGCCAATTTTATCAATTTCGTCGAGCATGAAAACTGGATTGCAGCTTCCAGCTTGCTTTATACCAGTGATTATTTTTCCAGGAAGAGCGCCGACGTATGTTCTTCGGTGACCTCGAATTTCTGCCTCATCTCGAATTCCTCCAAGAGAAATTTTGGTGAATTTGCGACCCAAGCTTTCGGCGATTGATTTTCCGATGCTGGTTTTCCCCACTCCCGGTGGTCCAACAAAACATAAAATAGTTGGAAGCTGAGTATCTTTTGTTCTTGATAACTTTTGCTTCAATGTTAAAACTGCGATGTATTCAAGAATTCTGTCTTTAACTTTCTCTAAGCCGTAATGATTCTTTTCGAGTATCGCTTTAGCTTTTTTAATATCAGCTGAGCTTTTTGATTTTTTGCCCCAAGGTAATTCAAAAAAAGTTTCAAGCCATGAGCGAACGTATCCAGACTCTGGATTGTGTGGAGACATTTGTTTGAGTCGCTGAATTTCTTTTGTTACTTTTTTCTTGATTTCCGGCGAAAGTTTAAGCTTCTTAAGTTTTGAGGCATACTCAGTTGCCATCTCCTCTTCTTCGTCAATTTCTCCAAGTTCTTTTTGAATAGTTCTAAGTCTTTCTCTGAGCACATTTTCTCTCATGTGCTTGTCAAATTTCTTTTGAGTTTTGTGAACAACATCTTTTTCAATCTCCATGACCTTCATTTCGTGTGCCAAATGCTGGATAACCATCTTTATTCGCTGTTTCACTGAGACAATTTCAAGTAACTCCTGCTTTTCATTTGAGGAAATATTTAAAGTACTGGCAATTTGATCGACTAGTTCTCCATTCTTTACCCCGCCCATCAGTTTCATGAAGTTCAGAAACTCAACAGGCTTGCCCATAAGAACAGACTTTCTGAATTCTTTTTGTAGATGAGAAACAAGTGCTTTTGTTTCCTCATCATCCTCTTCAATATCATGAAGTTTTACGGCTGAAACTTTGAAGAATGGCTCGACCTGATCAAACTTTAAGATTTTAACTCGACCGATGCCTCTGACAAGAGCATTAACACTTCCGCCGCCTCCGAGAGAACGCTCGATGACTGCTAATGTCCCAACTTCAAATAAGTCATTTGGCTTTGGAGTCTCGATCTTGTTATCTTTCTGAGTTAGAAGAATCACCAGCTTGGATTCTTTATCAGCTCCCTTGATAGCTTTCAGGGAAATTGGTCTTCCAAAACTAAGAACTGATTCTGTGTTTGGAAATAAAACGCCTTCTCGAATCGGAATTGCTGGTAGCTGCATAACAGAAGAAGCATCTCTAGCGAGTAGCTTTTTCTTTGAGCTTATGCCGGGGGTTCTTGGGTTTTCAGCCATGGATTAGCATTCTAATTGTCAGACTGCTAATTGGCAAGTATGAAATGGGGTGGGTCGCCATGGATTCGAACCATGGACCTCAGTCTTATCAGGACTGCGCTCTAACCAACTGAGCTAGCGACCCAAGTTAAGACGTTTATTCTACCACGATTTAATTAACTACTTGATTTGAACTTGGTTGTCTTTGTAGCCGACAGAGATAGCTTGTCCTGACTTCAGTTTGCCGTCGATGATACTCATTGAGAGCTTGTCCAGGACGCTTGACTGAATTAACCGCTTCAGTGGCCGTGCGCCAAAGACGGGATCATATCCTGTTTTCGCCAGGTAATTGACTAATGAATTGTCAAATGAGATTGTGAAGTCTTTTTTAGCCAGCCTTTTTCGAACGAGCTCTAGTTGTAAGACCACGATTTGCTCAATTTCTTTCTCAGTTAGTGGTTGAAAGATGATGATGTCATCGAGACGATTTAAAAATTCAGGTCTAAAGTTTTGGTTCAAGAGTTCTTGTACAGTTTGTTCTTGCTTTTCTAGATCATTGGCGTATTCGCTAATCAAAGAACTACCAAGATTGGAAGTCATAATTATTAGGGTGTTTTTAAAATCAACTGTCCTACTTTTACTATCAGTCAATCTTCCGTCGTCAAGCAGTTGTAGCAAAACATTAAAAACTTCTGGATTTGCTTTTTCTATTTCATCAAAAAGAACCACTGTATAAGGGCGCTGTCGAACCGCTTCGGTAAGTTGTCCGCCTTCTTCATAACCAACATAACCGGGAGGAGAGCCAATGAGACGAGCGACAGAATGTTTTTCCATGTACTCACTCATATCAATGCGAACCAAGCGGCTTTCGTCAGCGAAGAGAAATTCAGCTACGGCTTTGGCGACTTCTGTTTTGCCAACGCCAGTTGGGCCAAGGAACATGAAAGATCCCATGGGGCGGTTCTCGTCGGATATACCAGCGCGGGACCTGCGTACTGCATTAGAGAGGGCTTCAATGGCTTGTGTTTGACCTATGACCCGCTTCTGCAGTTCTTCTTCCATGTGTTGCAGTCTCGTGGTCTCTGACGAAAGCATTTTCGAGACAGGAATGCCAGTCCAGCGAGAAACAATCGCCGCGATATCTTCTTCAGTCACCTCCTCTTTCAAGATCTTTGTGTCTTTCTGAATAGAGGCGAGTTTTTTTTGGGCTTCTTTAATCGTTTTCTCAATCTTGGGTATCTCGCCGTATTTTATTTCAGCAACCTTTTGTAAGTCGTAGTTGCGCTCAGCTTGGATGGCAGACTCTCTGAGCTGATCAAGTTCCTTGCTAGAGGCTTTAATAGTATCAATTACTTCTTTTTCATTTTTCCAATGAAACTCTAATTCTTTATATCTTCCCTGGAACTCAGCTAGTTGTTTTTCAAGCTCCTGGAGACGCTTTTTTGAAGCGTCATCCTTCTCTTTTTTAAGAGCTTGTTTTTCAATTTCCAGTTGTCTGATTTTTCGCTCAAGTTGATCCAATGCCGTTGGCTTACTTTCATTTTCAATCTTGAGAACAGAAGCTGCCTCATCGATAAGATCAATGGCTTTGTCAGGTAAAAATCGATCAGCTATATATCTTTTGGAAAGTTGCACAGCGGCAACAAGTGCCGCATCTCTAATTTTGACTCCGTGATGAACTTCGTACTTTTCTTTTATGCCCCTAAGAATAGATAGGGCGTCTTCTGCGGATGGCTCTTCGACCATGACTGGCTGGAACCTTCTCTCTAGAGCGGCATCTTTTTCGACATACTTGCGGTACTCTTTGAGAGTAGTAGCCCCAATGGTGCGAAGACCACCTCTCGCTAAAGCTGGTTTTAGAAGGTTTCCAGCGTCAGTTGACCCTTCTTGAGCGCCAGCACCGACAATGGTGTGTAATTCATCAATGAATAGAATAATTTCGCCATCAGAGGACTCGATCTCCTTGATAACTGCTTTGAGTCTATCTTCGAACTCGCCTCTGTATTTGGCACCTGCTATCAGAGCCCCGAGATCAAGCGAGAGGATTCGCTTATTGCGTAACATGTCTGGAACATCGTTATCAATAATTTTTTTTGCGAGACCCTCAACGATTGCAGTCTTACCAGTGCCCGGTTCGCCAACTAGAACAGGATTGTTCTTAGTGCGCCGCGACAGTATTTGTAAGACACGTCTGATTTCTTCGTCTCTACCAATAACAGGATCAATTTTTCCTTCACGGGCTAGAGCAGTGAAATCAAGCGTGTATTTCTCAAGAGCTTGATATTTTCCCTCTGGATCACGATCAGTAACTTTCTGAGAGCCTCGGACTGATTTTAGAGCTTCAAGGATATCTTTTTTAGTAATATCAAATATTTCTGCAATATCTTTCAAATCTAGAAGTGCTAAGAAAAGATGCTCAGTACTAACAAATTCATCGCGAAGTTTACCGGCTTCAGTTTCACTATCAGCTAAAACTTTCTGTAAATCAGAAGAAATTTTGGCCTGGGTGGGCTCACTGACAGTTGGAAGCTTAGTAATCTCATCTTGAAGCTCTTTGGCGATGGCGTCAGGGTCTTTATCTAGGGCTCTAAGTAAAGATGGAACGATACCTCCAGCTTGTTTTGTTAAAACTAACGCAAGATGCGAAGGAGTAGCTTCGCTTTGTTTGAGTTCTCCGACGAGTTGGATTGTGCCTTGAAGGCTCTCGGCGGACTTGTTAGTCAGCTTATCGAGGTTCATAAGGCTCATTATATAGAACAATTTTTACTGAATCAAACATGGTGGTAGAGCCACCGACCTAGGCACATATGTCCATAGGATTTGGTAGTTTTCATAACCGTTGCCAGTTATGGGAGAAAAGAGGCGTGATTCTCTAAACCCTTACTCCTTAGAAAGGAGGTGATCCATCCGCACCTTCCAGTACGGATACCTTGTTACGACTTA
>Ga0051987_10000111_pt1 | contig 40270 bp, 39 predicted proteins | sample CryGey08umfilter_2_FD_58083 | JGI IMG/M metagenome (GOLD analysis project Ga0051987, IMG submission 58083) | Groundwater microbial communities from aquifer in Utah, USA - Crystal Geyser 4/10/14 0.8 um filter | ecosystem: Environmental > Aquatic > Deep subsurface > Groundwater | place: USA: Utah... | reverse complement strand
CGTCCCCTTAATTGGTCCCAGGAAACGCTAATGAAGGGCTCAATCGTGGAGCGGAAGTCGTTTATGCGGACTTTTATCAAGGAAATCCGCGTGGATTATCCCCGGCTGGAAGTTGAGTACACCATTCCCTTGCCCGTCCCAAACAAAGAAACCCCCTCAGCCGAGGAGGTTCTCTGTATGTACCAGATTGGTAGCGCTATCGGGATTCGAACCCGAGTCTTCAGCTTGAGAAGCTGACGTCCTGGACCAGGCTAGACGATAGCGCCGGTTAAGCAGCATTGATCATTAATTTGACATTTGGATCTTGACGTTTGGCATTTTCTGCCCAGTGGGCGGAAATTATTCTTCTTCCTTAGCTACGATCTTAGCTACGGAGGTGACGGCGTCGTTCTTATCTAACGCCATCAGGCGCACGCCCTGGGCGTTACGGCCTGTTTCACGAATATCTTTGACAGGACAGCGCACCATCATGCCCTGCTGGGTAATGGTCATAAGCTCGTCGCCAGGCAAAACGCAGTTGAGCGCCACTGCCTCGCCGTTCTTTTCGGTGACTTTCACGTTAATGATGCCTTTGCCGCCGCGGGACTGGATCCTGTATTCATCCAGGACGGTCCTCTTGGCAAAGCCGCCTGACGTAACCGTTAAAATAGTGGCGCCCGTCTTAGTAATATCCGCTGAGATAACTTCCATACCGACAACTTCATCCTTCTTGGCAAGAAAAATGCCGCGCACGCCCTTTGCCTGCCGGCCCATCTCGCGGATCTGTTTTTCCTTAAATCGTATTGCCTTACCCTGACGAGTAGCTATAAGGATATCCTGGTTGGCATCCGTCAATTTTGCTTCCATAACCGCGTCATCCTTATCCAGCCCCATAGCCGCAATACCGCCTTTACGCGGATTTGCGAAAGCCGATAACAAGGTCTTCTTAATGACGCCCATTTTTGAACACAGAATAATGGCTTTTTTATCGCTGAACTCTTTAACCGGGAGGACGGCCGCTGCTTTCTCTTTGGCGCCCACTTGCAGAAGATTAATGATAGCCTTACCTTTTGACTGACGCGAAGCCAATGGGATCTCATAGACCTTTATCCAATGAAGGCGGCCCTGATCAGTGAACACAAGCAGATAATCCTTGGTAGAGGCTACAAAAAGGCGTTCCACAAAATCCTCTTCTCTCGTCTCCATGGCGGTCACGCCCTTGCCCCCGCGTTTCTGTTTGCGGTAAGCGCTAATGGCAAGCCTTTTTATATAACCGGCGTGCGATATGGTGATGACCATGTCTTCTTCGGCTATAAGGTCTTCTATTTCTATGTCCTCCACTTCGCCTATGATCTCTGTCCTGCGCTCGTCGCCATATTTCTTTTTCAGCGCGGCCAGTTCATCCTTGATCATATTCTCTATCAATTTCTCCGAAGCCAATATCGCCCGGAATTTTTCTATCTGTTTTAAAAGCTCCAGGTATTCAGCCTCTAATTTTTCGCGCTCAAGAGCGGTCAGGCGCTGTAACTGCATCTCTAAGATCGCCTGAGCCTGAAGATCAGAAAGGTCAAAATTTTTCATCAGGGCCTTTTTGGCCTCTGGCGTATTCTTTGACGCGCGGATAGTTTTTATGACGCGGTCTAAATATTTAAGGGCGATCTTTAGGCCCTCTAATATGTGCGCGCGCTTAAGCGCCTTATCTAAGTCAAACTGCGTGCGGCGCCTGACTATGGCCTTGCGATGGTCTATGTAACAACGGATGATCTGCTTTAAATTCAGGACCCTGGGCCTTCCCTCAACAAGGGCGAGGGCGATTATGCCAAACGTCGTCTCAAGTTGAGTATGCTTATAAAGCTGATTTAAAATGATCTGCGGTTCGGAATCGCGCTTAAGCTCTATCACTACGCGCATGCCGTCTTTATCAGATTCATCTCGTATGTCACTGATGCCTTCTATCTTTTTTTCCTGCACGAGTCCGGCGATAGATTCAATAAGAGTGGTTTTATTTACCTGATAAGGTATCTCAGTGATCAGGACATTATCCCTGCCGCTCTTCTGGCGCTCAATAGAGGCCCGCGCCCGCAGTGTGATCTTACCCCTGCCGGTATTAAAAGCGTTTTTGATACCGTCGCGGCCGCATATAATGCCGCCCGTGGGAAAATCAGGCCCCTTAATAAAGCGCGTAAGCTCTTTTATCTCTGCCTCGGGGTTATCTATCAGAAAACAGATGCCGTCAACAACTTCTGTGAGATTATGCGGCGGCACGTTAGTAGCCATACCGACCGCTATGCCGCTTGAACCATTCACTAAAAGGTTCGGCAAAACAGACGGCAGAAGCACAGGCTCCTGCAGGGACGCGTCAAAATTAGGCGCGAAATCAACAGTATCTTTTTCAATATCCGAGAGCATCTCGTCGGAAATGGCGGCAAGCCTCGCCTCCGTGTATCGCATTGCGGCAGCAGCATCCCCGTCAACAGAGCCAAAGTTACCTTGCCCGTCCACCAAAGGATAGCGCAGAGAAAAATCCTGGACCATGCGCACCAGGGTGTCGTAAACAGCGGTATCTCCATGCGGATGATATTTACCAAGGCAATTATGGACGATCATTCCGTTGGCAACAAATTCGTGCTCATCCTGCACCTGTATGTCATATGTTTTTTGCGCGGGCGCTGCTTCCACAGAAGCCACTTGAGCAAAACATACGTTTTGCTCAAGTATTCCGTCCAAGAATCTAAAAAACGGGGAATCTATTTTTCTTAACTTATCCAAAATGCCCCAGCTAACGATTTGAGACATTTTTAACGGCTTCTCTTGCGATTCTTCGCAGTATCTTATTTTGGTTCCACCCTGATACTTTATCCCAGATCTAAATTTATTGCCGGCTGAGCCCTGATACCATCCACCGCATAGATGTGCCTTGCTCAATTCTTCAAATACCATAGAGCCCGCGTAGGGCAAAATATCCAAACTTGACCATGGTTGACGTTGCTCTTTGCTAAGCATATTAATAATATTGGCGCTTTTAGCGGGATCGGCAACAGATATATTTAAAGCAACTACATGAGCATAAGGGCCTCTGAATTCCAGGCTATAAAACTTGTGCCGGCCGATAACCCGTTTTTGATCGACCCAGCATTCCTGTTTCGGCTCTTGGGTATATTTTACGCTTACGGCATTATGCTGGAACATAAGAAGTTGCAATTGATTGATCAGCTCCTCAGAGATAGAACCATAATGGATCACATTCCTCTGGCAGTGAACGCTTCCGTCGCCATCCACAAGACCCGAAACAAACGCCCACACCACGGATGCGCGAGAAACAAACATCTGAGGCGGTATCTTTTTAGCCAAAGCCCAGGCGTCCTTGAGAGAAAACACATCAACCAAGAAATCATTAATAGTTTTTCTGTTGATCCTTATCTGATAGCCCGTTTGCTTAATATTTTTATGTTCTGTCCGGTAAATATACTCTTTTATTTCCATATTAGCTTGATAGCCAAATTCTTCTTTTAGGATTTCGCCAACCCTCTCTATTACCTCATGGCTAATAGAATAAAAATAAAGCCTGTTAGTTTTCTTTTCTACCCATCCGTCCGACAATAAACAACCCAACAAATAGGCTATGTTTTCATTAAGGACGATCTTGCGCGCGCCGGATAAATGGCCCAGCAAGACATGATCTTTTACTGACGGAGCCTGCGCTTTCATAACGACATAGTCCTGCGGCGTAAGGTCCCTGGCTTCTTTCCACACAAAATCCCACTTTTCATTCAAGACTTTAAATTTTTGAGAAGGAGTTGCTGTATTACAAATCCCGTTTTCCAACGTGATCTTCAACAAATTTTTCGGCGGCATTTCAAAAAGCTGTGTTACCGGATTCCGGCCGCCTTGAGTATAAACAAGTTCACCGCGCTGAATGTCCTGGATAGGGATCAACCCGCGCTCAGTAAGCACAAGAGTGTCTTTAACGAAACATTCGCCTACGATGCGAGCGGATTTTTTATAGGGTTTGGTGTGGTCAAGGCTGAGCTCATGCATGGCATAAAGTATCCTGCGATGCACTGGTTTTAAGCCGTCTTTGACATCGGGCAGAGCGCGGCCCACGATAACGCTCATCGCGTAAGACAAATACGACTCTTTCATCTCATCTTCAATACAAACCGGGATTATTCTTTCATTCTCAGCGTACATTAATTTTTCCCTTTGTAGGCAGCTATACCTATAAAAATTAACTCCGAGGCCTGCGCAGCGATTTCTTTCTCCTGAGTAAGAAATCGCAAGCGTCTTGGCAAGGAGCCGCTATTTCTTTAATTCCTTAAGCTTGCGATAACTGACAAACCAAAGCACCAGCGCCAACGGCGCGAATAACATTACCATGGCCGGATCAATAAAGTCTAAGATCCGCCTATCGCGCGTAAATCGCGTAGCTATAAAAATAATAAGGATGCCAAAAACGAAGTAAAAAATACCGAACAACAAAAAAGGCGCCAATAAACGTAAAGCGTTCCCCCGCACTCTGGCCCTGCTCTCGCGTATGGCAGAAAAAACCCCTTTTTTTTCAAAGGCCGCTATCAGCGGAGAGAATAAAAAAAAGAAGCCATACCACGCGGTAGCTATGGACAACACGACAGAAACCGTACTGGCCGCCAGTAAAACTGCCATCCTAAAACTGTTGGGACCTGGGGCCCAATAATAATTTTTCCCCCACTCGGAAAATAGCACAGCTATAGACAATGCGCCCAATGTCAAAACGAACAAAACGATCATCGTTTTCAAATAGCCCGCGAAACCGGCGCACGCCTGTTGATAAACCGGCATAAACGCGGCCCGCTGCTCCTCCCTGAACTTTTTGAAATAATTAATGCTAAAAAAACAGACAAACGAGCTTAGAATGGCCGTGAGGATAACTTCAAGCGCTACGACCGCGGAGGCCATCCACGGCCTAACCAAGCTCGCGTGCACGGATGCCATTTCGTTGGTGGACTTTAACATAAACGACAAAATAACAATGACGCTATAAAAGAGCACCAGCGGAATGAGATTTTTAAACCACCCATTCACCGACTCTTTCAAGATCGCCATCGGGTGAAGCACGCCTGTATCGCTATCGCTCATAGCACCCCCTGTGAGTAAACCCGGTTAGAAAACTTTGTTGCCTAACTGTGTAAGGTTTCTAAACGTCAAGATTACGAACCAAGTGCGCGTTCTTTTCAATAAATTCCCGCCGCGGTTCTACCTGATCTCCCATAAGTATCGTAAAGATCTCGTCAGTTTCTATGGCATCTTCCAGCGCCACTTTTAAGATCGTCCTCTTTTCAGGATCCATGGTAGTTTCCCAAAGCTGATGCGGGTTCATCTCGCCTAAGCCTTTATACCTCTGTATATTCATACCCTTGCGCGCCTGTTCTTTGATATACCCGAGCACATCAGGTAATACAAAAAAATCAAAATCGTCATCATTGGAAAGCCTGAAGCGCGCCTTAAGCTTCTTCTCTTGCTGGGTAAAATACGTTTCAATAGATATGCCAAATTTCTCTATATTTGAGATTATCTTTTCAATCTCATCTGTGTCATAGATCTCCACATGATCAAATTCTTCTTTTTCGCCCTTAGCAGTATTTGAAAGCTTCGCTAATTCAGCATCAGAATACAAATAATAGGTTTCTTGCTCCACTTTTGCCACATAAATAGGCAATTTTCTGGTTTTTTTATGTCTATTTTCCACTATTTTTCTAAAATCTACTCCCTTTTTCTCTAAAATATGGTTAAATCTTTCAAGCTCAACAAGATACTCCAACAATTCTTTAAATTGGGGGTCGTTGAGCGTCTTCTTTTCTGTTAAAATCGTAAACTTAAGCCCTTCTCTCCCAAGATCTAACATCAATTGGTTCATCTGGTCTTCAGTTTGAATATATTCCTCTCTTTGGCCCCTTTTGATCTTATAAAGCGGCGGCTGAGCTATATAGACAAACCCGCCATCTATCAGCTTTGGCAACTGCCTTAAAAATAGCGTCAAAAGCAGGGTGCGAATATGCGAACCGTCCACATCCGCGTCGCACATTATTACGATCTTGTGGTAACGTAACTTATCTATGGAAAATTCTTCGCCAACGCCAGTGCCCAAAGCAGTAATAATAGTGCGTATTTCCTCATTTGCCAGTATTTTGTCCAGCCTTGACTTTTCAACATTCAGGATCTTTCCCTTAAGAGGCAAGATGGCCTGAAATCTTCTGTCCCTGCCTTGTTTTGCGCTACCGCCTGCGCTATCTCCCTCTACGAGGAATATTTCTGACACGGCGGCGTCTGTTTCGGAACAATCCGCGAGTTTGCCTGGAAGAGAAAGCCCTTCCAAAGCGCCTTTCCTGCGCGTGAGCTCGCGCGCTTTCCTTGCCGCGTCTCTGGCGCGGGCAGCTAAAACCGCCTTTTCAACTATCTTATTGGCGACAGCTGGATTTTCCTCAAAAAAGCTTGATAAAAAATCAAATGTCTGCGATGCCACAAAGCCTTCTGCCTCAGAATTACCAAGCTTGGTCTTTGTCTGGCCTTCAAATTGCGGATTGGGAAGTTTTAAACTGATGACCGTTGTAAGGCCCTCCCTGACGTCGTCTCCGGAAATGCTCGCGCTTGTGTCTTTAAGAAGGTTCTTATTCTTTACATATTGGTTAATGGCGCGGGTCAGCGCGGATTTAAAACCGCTTAAATGCGTTCCCCCCTCTATCGTATTAATATTGTTAGCGTAAGCAAATATATTCTCGGCGTAGCTGTCGTTATACTGCATACCAAGCTCCAGCACCATATCGTCGCCGGACTTCTCGCAATACATGACCTTATTGTGTAATAAATTCTTATTCTTATTCAAATGTTCAACGAACGAAATAATACCTCCATTAAAACAGAACTCCGCCTCTTTGTCCGCGCGCTCGTCCAAAAGCTTGATAAACAATCCTTTGTTTAAAAACGCCAGTTCGCGCAGGCGATTCGCCAAAATGTCGTAAGTCATATCAATGGACTTAAAGATCTGCTTGTCTGGTTTGAAAGTAACTTTGGTGCCTGTAGTCTTGGCCTTACCTATGGTTGTGAGCTTAGAGGCTGTTTTACCACGCTCGTAGCGCTGATGATATATTTTGCCGTCTCTTTTTATTTCTACTTCAAGCCATTCTGCCAGCGCGTTAACAACACTGACACCTACGCCATGCAATCCGCCTGAAACTTTATAGACGCGATGGTCAAACTTTCCTCCAGCGTGAAGGGTCGTGAGGACGACTTCCACAGCCGGCTTCTTTTCCGTGGCGTGAATATCCACGGGTATGCCGCGGCCATCATCAGCCACGCTTACGCTCTGATTCTGATGGATAATAACCGTAATGGCCTTACAAAAACCGCCAAGCGCCTCGTCCACAGCGTTATCCACGACTTCATAGACTAAGTGGTGCAGCCCGCGGCTCGTTGTGTCGCCGATATACATTGCCGGCCGCATGCGGACAGCGTCCGTACCTTCCAAAACCTGTATTGTTGTGGCGTCGTATTTCTTTATCTCTGCCATACCCGCGTCTTTTCCCTCTTTGTGACATCGCCAAGCCTGAATCTGATGTCTTTTATTTGCAATGCCTGGCCTATTTCTCGCGCGATACGCTCTTTTCTTAAATTCAGATCATAGAGCCTGCTTGAGCTATCTACATTAACCCTGATCTTATCTTTTGTCAAATAAACTATCTGCGTGTGCGTAAACGCCTTTGGGCCTATGGCTTTTTTTAAGACATCCTGGGCTTTTTGAAAGTCTACGCCCTTCTCTTGCTTCATCAATCCGCTTATAACACTCCGCAAAACATCTTTTATCTGGTCCATAGATCGCCCAAACTCACCCCGCGCGCATTTACGAGCCCAGCCTCATGGGCTGTATGATATAGACGTATTCGCCCGACCGCACAACGCCTGGTTTCTCGGCATCATAAAATTCAAGACTAAATGAATCCTGGCGCCAATTCTTGAGCATCTCTAAAAAGTAGTTCGGATTGAACCCGATCACAAGCTCTTTACCGTTATATTCCAGTGGTATCTCTTCTTTAAATTCGCCTATATCCGGCGTTGACTTTGAAACCACTAATTTGTTCTTGAACACTTCAAATTTTACCGCTTGGAAATCAGGCGTAGTCAATAGATTGGCCCTCCTCAACACCAAAATAAATCTTTCCTTGTCCAATTGGACCTTGGTGCTGGAAGCGCTTGGTATGACCTTGTTATAATCAGGAAAGTCGCCCTCAATAAGGCGCGAAATAAGGACCATATTATCCATTTCAAAAAATACCTGGTTTTGCCCAACCACCAAAGAAACCACTCCATCCCCCCGAAGGTTGCGCATAAGCTCCTGAATAGACTTATAGGGAATGATCATTTTAATATCTTTGCGCGCTTTTAGATCTACCTTTTTCTCTGCTGCCGCGAGCCTGCGGCCATCTGTCCCTACCAACTTAATAACGGCCTGGCCTCCTTCCTGCCCAGCCCTGATCTCTAACAATAAGCCATTTAAGACATATCTGGTCTCTTCATGAGAAACAGCAAAAGACGTGAGATACAACATCTCTTTTAACATATCCTGGTCTAATTCCAACACTTCTTTGTCTTTTAATTCAGGAAGTTTTGGAAACTCTTCCTTGGGCAGGCCTATTAACCGAAATTCACAGTTTTCTAACTGGATATCCACAATATTGTTTTTTTTTGTGGTCAATTGGGCAGTGCCCGACGGAAGCTCTTTGATGATATCCAATAGTCTTTTGGTCGGTATGGTAATGGCCCCCGGCTCAACGATCTCCGCGTCAAGTGTTATGGATATACCAATATCCAGGTCGGTTGTGGTAAGTTTTATTTTATTTTTTGTCGTTTCAAATAAAATATTTGACAGGATGGGTAATACATTCCTGGGTGTGATGATATTCCCCGCGATTTGAACCCCTCTTAACAATTCTCCCTTATCTATCCTGATCTTCATGCGCGAACCTCCGTAAAAAGCTTATACTTCTATTAGTATTAAAATATAACCAGTAGTATTAGTAGGGACTTTGGATCCTGTTGAAAACGCCGTAACAGCGCTAAAACAAAACAGAAACAATTTTTTAACCTGTGCATAACTACTTTAAAACACCTGATTCGGACTTAATATCCAGAACTATCCTTTCAATGGCTTGTTTTAACTGGGTGTCGCGCGTGATAGATAATTTTATCTTTTTAAACGAGTGTAAGACCGTGGTGTGGTCTTTACCGCCAAAGGCCTGCCCGATCTCAGGCAGGGACATAGCTGTTAATTCTCTCGCGACATACATGGCGATCTGTCTGGACAAAACTATGTTCTTTACCCTCTTTTTTGTTTTTAGGTCTTTTGGATCTATTCTATAATACGCCGCTACAGCCTTCTGAATGTCTTCAATGGATATTAGTTTTAAGGTTTCGCGCAACAAGTCTTTTAAAATATTTTTAGCCATCTCCAGGGTTATTTTTGTTTCCTCTAAAAGAGAATACGCTATGACCCTGACAAGGGCGCCTTCCAATTCCCGGATATTGGTTTTTATGGTTTCCGCGATAAAAAAGAGAACGTCGTCGGGAACTTTGATTGCCTCGTGTTCCATTTTTTTCTTTAATATGGCCACGCGCGTTTCAAGGTCCGGCGGCTGGATGTCCGTGACTAAGCCCCAACTGAATCGCGAAACAAGCCTTTCTTCCAGCTTCGCGATCTCTTTGGGCGGCCGGTCAGAAGAGATAATAATCTGTTTATGGCTGTCGTAAAGCGCGTTAAAGGTGTGGAAAAACTCTTCCTGCGTGGCTTCTTTGTTGGCGATAAAGTGGATATCATCTATTAAGAGCACGTCTACGTTGCGGAATTTGTCCCGGAACGCCTGGGTAGTCCTATGTTGTATGGATGAGATCAGCTCGTTGGTGAATTTTTCCGTAGGGGTGTAGTAAAATTTTGTCTTTGGGTCGCGCTGTCGGATACCATGGCAGATCGCCTGCATAAGGTGGGTCTTGCCCAACCCTACCTTGCCGTAAATAAAGAGCGGGTTGTAGGCCTTGGCAGGAGACTCGGCGATCGACAGGCACGCGGCGTTGGTGAATCGATTGGACGGGCCGACTACAAAATTATCAAACGTGTATTTTGGATTTAAAAAGAATTCTTCTTTGACTTTTGCCCGCTCCGGCTGCCTTTCTCTGGCGGGTTGCTTTTCCGCCAAAAATAGCGACGGGTTGATAGTGTATTCTACGCTGAATTCTTCTTTTGCGTGTTTGAGCGCGTCGCGGATGATAAGGTCGTAGTGCTGGAGCACCCAGTCTTTAAAAAATTCATTTGGGGTCTCAAGTATCAGGGAGCGCGTTTTGTCGTCTACGCGCGCCTTCACGGGCTTGATCCAGGCCTCAAAGGCCGTCTCTCCCACCCGTTGTTTTATGGTGTGGCAGACTTGTTCCCAAGTGGCGTTGGTTTGTGTCATGATATAAATATCGTGGTGTCCAATTAACAAAGTTCACAAGTTATCCACAGGTGTATAGGGCAACATTATAGTAACCGTTTTAAAATTTTGCAAGAAAATATTTTTGTCCATGAAATCTCTTGACTAGAAAATGCGTTGTGTTATAATTTCACAACCATGAAATTACATCTAACTACCCCCTCTAAGAGAGTGGGCAAACGTAAGCATGGTTTTCGTCGTCGGATGAAGACCAAAAGCGGAAGAGACGTTTTAAAAGCAAGGCGCCAAAAGGGCAGGCACAGGCTTTCTATTTAAGGTATGAAGAATGTTATTATCGCATCAATAGCCTTTTATCAGAGAGCAATATCTCCTTTATTGCCGCATAGTTGCAGATTTACGCCCACGTGCTCCTCTTTTTTTAAAGAAGCAGTAGCGCGATACGGTTTCCTCAAAGGCTCCATTCTTGGCCTCCGGCGGATCTTGCGATGTCATCCCCTTCATCAATGCGGCTTTGACCCTGTGAAATAGGTAAATTATGGAAAAGCGTTTTTTGATGGCAATTGGACTATCTCTTTTAGTGCTCATGGGGTACTCTTCCCTCTTACCAAAGCCTAAAGACGCGGTCAACAAGGAAGCCGCGCTTGCCCCCTCTGTTGAGCCTGTTGTCGCGGCACAACCCGCTGGGATCCCAAAGGAAATTGCTGTAGTCCATAGTCCTAATATATTGGATAGCAACAACTTATATACAATCACATCTGAAAAAACTGATCTTATTTTCTCCAAAACAGGGGGGTACCTTTATGAAGTAATTGACAAAACTCATAGCACGCCCTTGACACTTGTATTTAAAAATATAGGCCTGGTGAAAGAATGGTCAGAATTTTTATTTACAGCGCAAGAATTACCAAAGGGTGTTATTTTTTCCTATCGCGATGCTGATGGGCTGGAAATCAAAAAGACATTCAGGATAAAAGGCGGCTACACTTTGGAGTTAACAATAGATATAATTAACGCAACTGATTCTAAATTAACAGGTTATGCTATAACTGCAGGAAGTTTTGATCCTTCTGATATCAAGGACCAGCTTAGCCAGCGTTATTGTGAGTCTTCGGTTATTGTAAAGGAGATCGTTAATAGGAAAGCTGTCTATGGCCTTAAGATACCTCTGACTTATGAGGGCAATGTTGGTTGGGCTGGTTTGCGAGACCGGTATTATTGTACAGTCTTTTTGCCGCAACTACATGTAAATAAAGCAGTTATAGAAATTAGTAACAAAGTATACTCTAGCGTATTAACTGTGCCTATGCGGCCGCTGAGCTCGTCTTCTTTTCCCATAGAGGATCAATATAAAATATACATTGGGCCACAGGATGGACATTTGCTATCAAGCTTTGATAAGTCCACGGAACAGATCATTAATTTTGGTACCTTTGATTTTATTTCAAAAATCCTGCTTTTATTGCTTAGTAGCGCCTACAAAATCGCAGGAAACTGGGGTTGGGCTATTATTCTTGTAACTATTCTGGTTTACGTCATTATGTTCCCGCTGTCATTGAAGAGCATGCTTTCTATGAAGAAAATGCAGGCTCTTCAGCCAAAGATAGAAGAAATGCGCTCCAAGCATAAAGATAATCCTCAGAAGCTTAATTTGGAGATTATGGAACTATATAAGCGCGAAAAGGTCAATCCTTTTGGTGGCTGTTTGCCGATGCTGTTGCAAATACCCGTGTTTTTCGCGCTATATCAGTTATTAATGAGGTTGATAAGCCTAAAAGGCGCGCATTTTCTATGGATAAAAGATTTGTCTTCGCCGGACAGGTTGTTCGTGTTGTCTAATCCATTGCCTGTGGTTGGCAATGAACTTAATCTTTTGCCTCTTTTAATGGCTGGCGGCATGTTTGTGCAGCAAAAATTTACTACGCCCTCTATGGACAGATCTTCTTCGGCAGCAGAACAGCAAAAGATCATGGGCGTGCTAATGCCCGTTATTTTTGGCGCGCTTTTTTACAAAATGCCGTCTGGTTTAGTCCTTTACTGGTTTGTCAATAATCTTCTCATGCTAGCTTTCCAATGGAAAATATCGGCAAAAAAAAGCATATAGGCGAAGTTGAAGTTGAGGATAAGACCTTAGAAGCCGCTGTTAATAAGGCCGTGCTTCTTTTAGGAGTTCCAAAAGAACAAGTTAAGATCAAGGTTCTTGCCGAGGCACAAAAGGGTCTTTTTGGTATGGAGGGCGCCAAGCCAGCCAAGATCAGGGCCACTATTATTAATACGCCTACTTTGAAGAAAAAGGCTTGATTTAGTGTAGTGTATTTGGTAATATGTTCCACAGGGAACTAATGTTGAGACTACAACATTGTTCTACGTGGAACTTGTGGAAATGGTATCAACAAAGTAGCAGGATCTCGATAAAACAAATACATCGCTTGATCCATGGTTTGTAACCGGATTTAGCGATGGAGAAGCTGCATTTACATTTAGTCGGTCTGGTGATATGTTCGCGCTGTACTTTTCAATAGCTCAAAGAGTAGACAATAAGGAAATAATTGAAAAGATACAGAGTTATTTTGCTGGCGTGGGTAAAATTTATAGAAGAAAAGAAAAGTTGCCTACGAGAAATAGCGGATACACTAAACCAACGGCATATTTCAGGGTTTGTAAACAAAAAGATCTTCTTCGCATTATTGAGCATTTTGATAAGTTTCCGTTGCAGAGCAAAAAGCAAGAAGTTTATCAAGTTTGGAGAGAAATGGCGATTGCAAAAACTAAGAACTTCCTAAATTGCAGCAGCGAGGAATTTAGGGTTTTCTCCGAAAAATTATCTCGTATGAATCATAAGAGTAGGGCGTTTAAAGTACACCAAAAATAATGTCCAAGATCATAGCGATCTGTAATCAGAAGGGTGGGACAGGGAAGACCACAACTTCTATCAATCTCTCTGTTTATCTCGCGATAGAGGGCCACAAATGCCTTTTAGTCGACGCTGATCCTCAGGGTAACTCAACCAGCGGCCTGGGCATTGATAAAAACGCTCTTACGATATCGCTCTATCACGTCTTGTTAAATGACGCGCAGATCAAGGACGTGATGGTAAAAACTGAAATAGAAAATTTAAGCCTGGTTCCTTCAAATATTGACCTGATAGGCGCGGAAGTTGAGTTGATAGAGGCATTGGATAGGGAGAGGCGGCTACGGACATCTTTGGCAGCCATAAGCGAAGAGTTTGATTATGTGATCATAGACTGTCCGCCATCGCTGGGTATACTTACCCTAAATGCTTTAGTTGCAGCTACTTCCGTATTAATACCAGTCCAGTGTGAATATTATGCCCTTGAAGGCCTTGGCCAGTTGACAAAGACTATTAATTTGATCAGGGATAATTTAAACCCGGACTTGAAAATTGAAGGCGTTCTTCTGACCATGGCAGATTTTAGGACAAATCTTACATCTGAAGTCATAACAGAAACGAGGAATTTTTTCAGTGACAAGGTTTTTGAAACGATAATACCAAGAAGTATACGGCTTTCAGAAGCGCCGGGTTTTGGAAAATCCATTTTTCAGTATGATAAAAATTCAATAGGCGCGCAAAAATATAATGCCTTGGCTAAAGAAATGCTGGGCGTAAAATGACATATCGGGACACCCCTTGCTTAGACACTGCCAAAATTTTCTTACGATAATTTTGGCGTAAGCTGCGGGATGATTTGCACACAAAAAGAGCCAGGAGGCGGATCTATGGAAAAGAAGGCTTTGGGCAGAGGATTGTCAGCGCTGATCTCTCCGGGGAGAAGCGTGGAAGATGTTTTAAAAAAAGAGATCCTATTGTCTTCGGATACCGGCGCTGACAAAGGCGTTCTTTTCGTGGAGCTTTCAAAAATGATGCCTAACCGTTTACAGCCGCGCGTTGATTTTGACGACGCGCAGTTATCAGAGCTTATAGCATCAATAAAAGAAAAAGGTGTGCTGGCGCCTATACTTGTGCGGCGCGTTGATGATAAGTTTGAGATCATCGCGGGAGAGCGCCGTTTCAGGGCGGCGCAGCAGCTTAAATTGGGCCGCGTGCCCGTCGTTGTCAGGGATGTTTCGGACCAGGAGGCCCTGGTATTATCTATCGTAGAAAATATTCAGCGCCAGGAATTGAACCCGATGGAAGAGGCGCGCGCTTTTCAAAGGCTCTCAAAAGAATTTTCATTGACGCAAGAGGAGATAGCAATATCGGTGAGCAAAGATCGTTCCACTGTAGCGAATATTCTGCGATTATTAAATTTACCGCCCGAGGTGCAGAAAGCTATTAGTTCAGGGAAGCTTTCTTTTGGACACGGCAAGGCCCTGCTTGGGTTAGACAGCGCGCCGCAACAGATAAGGCTGACGCAATTAGTTTTATCTAACTCATTGTCTGTCAGAGAGTTAGAGAATTATATTGCTTCTTTGAACTTAACTTCCGCGAAAAAAAGAAGAGTGCCTAAAGACAAAGATCTTTATGCCGCGGATGTTGAAGATCAGCTGCAAAAGATCTACGGCACTAAGATAAAAGTGCTCGCGTCTAAAAAAAGAGGCAAAATAGTTATTGAATATTATTCTTCCGATGACCGGGAGAGGATATTGAAGCTGCTGAAACGCTAGCAAAAATAACGAAGGAAGGCGATCATGGCGAACGAAGCTACATTAATAATCATTAAACCGGACGGCTTAAAGAAATCCCTGACGGGTAATATTTTAACCAGGCTTTCAGAGACAAAGCTTGAGATCGTGGCAGCTAAAATGGTGCGCGTATCTCACGAACTTGCCGCCCAACACTATGAGCACTTAAAAGATAAGCCGTTTTTTGAGGATGTCCTCAAATATCTGATGGGAGAGTTCCACGACCGCCGCAAAGTCATGGCGCTCATCTATTGGGGAGAGGGCGCGAGTGTTAAGTGCCGCGCGCTCGCCGGAGCGACGAACCCTGAAGAGGCTGACTCGGTCTCTATCCGCGGTTCTTACGGCCGCATAACGACGCGAGGCGTTTATGAGAACGTCATTCATGTTTCGGCAGATCCGGGAGACGCCCAGCGTGAGATAAAACTGTGGTTTGACCCCGACGAGATAATCGTGGACCTGTTCCCGTCCAGGCTTGCCGTAGAGACGCGGGAAAAGAGGGAGTGGGTATGATCATCAGCATGACTGGATTTGGGCAGGCGCAGGTAGAAAAAAACGGCGAACGGTTCACAGTGATCTTAAAAAGCGTTAATCATCGTTATTTTGAAACGACTTTTCATTTGCCGCCGAGTTTGGACCATCTTGAGTCTTTGTTCAGGTCCAAGCTGCAGGAAAAGATAAAAAGGGGCAAGGTTAATATTTCTGTTAATCATGTAAACGAGGCCTCAGAAGTCGTAGTGCTTAATCAGGAACTTGTGATGAAGTATTTCCGCGCCTTTGAGCTTATGCGCAAAAAATTACAACTTAACGATAGCGTTAGCATATCGTCGTTAGTGTCGTTGCCGGGCGTGCTTAATTACAGGAGAGAGGAACTAAAGGATAACGAGAGAGAGTCCGCGATCAAGGCCGCTTTGACGCAGGCCCTTAAAAAACTTATAGGCATGCGTTGCCACGAAGGCGTCGCGTTGGGAGAGGACTTAATACGGCGCGTTAAAAGTATCTCAAAGCATATGATAACTATAAAGAAACAGGTTCACAGCGTTATAGAGGCGAACAAGAAAGGAATGTCGCTGGAGAACCTGGAGAGTTTTCTGCGCTCTACCGATGTGTCCGAAGAGATAACGCGCATAGAGTTCCACCTTAAGAGTTTTTTGAAACACACCAAACTAAGGGACCCCAAGGGCAAGGTCCTTGATTTTATCGGCCAGGAATTGCAAAGAGAAATAAATACTCTCGGCGCCAAGGTCCAGGACAAGCATGTCGCCTATCAGGTCGTTATGGTAAAAGACCAGATCGAGAAGATCCGTGAGCAGGCCCAGAATGTTGAATAAAGAAAAAATGAGCAGCAGGGCCTGGGTCATCTCAGGGCCGTCGGGTTCAGGCAAGACGACGCTTTGCGAAGAGTTGTTGAAAGACGCCTTTTGGCGTAAGCGCCTGGTAAGGTCTGTTTCTTACACGACAAGGCCATTACGCCGCGGCGAGAAAGAAGGCAGGGATTACAGGCGCGTCTCCGAGGAGCGATTTTTAAGGCTAAAGGCAAGCGGCGGTTTTTATGAGAGTGAAAAGATATTCGGGTTTTATTATGGGACGCCGAAAAAGGCTTTTTTAGACGCAAACAAGGAGGGTAAAGACCTGCTCTTGTCCATAGATGTCAAGGGCGCGCGTTCGTTAAGAAATGCTTTGGGCCGGAAGGCGGTTTCAATTTTCGTGCTGCCCCCTGACCTAAAAGTTTTAAGGCAACGGCTCACGCGCCGTTCCACGGAGGGCAAAAAAGATATAGAGAATAGGCTACGGCGTGTTAAAATAGAGCTTTCTTTCATGAAGGATTATGACTATATCGTAGTAAATGATGATCTTAAAGCAGCGTTGTCCAAATTAATATCCATACTTACCGCAAAACAATGTGAGGGCGCTTATGTCTTACGTACCATTGGAAAAGCTTATAGATAAGAGTCACGGAAGCATGTATAAATTATGCGTGTTTATTTCTCGACGGGCGCTTGAACTTGCGGAAGGGGCGGCGAGATTGGTAGAGGCCCCCAGCGACATTAAGGTTACAACGCTTGCCATGCTCGAGGTTGCGGCCGGCAAAGTTACCATGTCCGAGGAGACAAAAGAGGCATGAATACATGAGTAAGAATAAGAAGATCATATTGGGTGTCAGCGGCAGCATTGCTGCTTTTAAGGCGGCTGATATCGCAAGCCTGCTTTCGCAGAAAGGCCGCGACGTTACTGTTATCATGACAGAAGAGGCAGAGCATTTTATTACACCCTTGACTTTGCAGATGCTTTCCGCAAACAAAGTTTACAGGGGCATGTTTGAAGCCACGGACGACTGGGATGTGGAACACGTTTCTTTAGCTGATAGCGCCAGCCTTATCCTGATAGCTCCGGCAACAGCGAACATAATTGCTAAACTTGCCCATGGCTTGTGCGATGACTTATTGACATGCACTGTGTTGGCTTCCCGGGCGCCTGTTTTATTGGCTCCTGCGATGAACGATGTTATGTATCAACAAAGATCAACACAGGATAATATAGAGCGCTTAAAGAAGTTTGGATATAATTTTATAGGGCCTGTTAAAGGCAGATTAGCCTGTGGCAATGTAGGCCTTGGCCGCATGAGCAGTGTTGAAGATATAGTGAGCGCCTCATTAAGGCTAGTACGTTAAAACGCATTATTGATTTTATGGCGCGATAGCCAAGCGGCAAGGCAGTGGTCTGCAAAACCACTATACGTCGGTTCGATTCCGACTCGCGCCTCCATTTAATTTTCCTTGTTGGAAAATTAAATGGACACTAAAGCGAACGTGGTGCAGCGATAAGCTGCACAGTGAGCGTAGTGTTGATTTTTGAGACGAAGCCATTGGAGTGTTGATTTTTGCGGCAAATTGCGCCGGGGTGGTGAAATTGGCAAACGCACGGGATTTAAAATCCCGCGGCCGTAAGGCCTTGAGGGTTCAAGTCCCTCCCTCGGCATTAAAATGGCGGTTTCGGGCGCGTAGCTCAGTTGGTTAGAGTATCTCCTTGACATGGAGGGGGTCACAGGTTCAAGTCCTGTCGCGCCCATGAAATTTGTCTTAAAACAGGCAATTAAAAGGTGTCTAACCGGATAAAGGGCCTTTATGAAAAAGATCTGGGAGCGGATTACAACTGTTGAAAAAGCCGGCGGCCGCAGCTTTGATATCGCGTTCTGGCAGGCGCAGGGCGCAGGCAAACGTTTCAGGGCCGCTTTTGATATGCTCAAATATTTTTATATCTTAAGAAAGAAAAAAATAAATGCTCATACCTTCAGATTACAAAGAACTGTTGAGCGCCTTAAACAAGCGCGGGGCTAAATATTTGATCGTCGGCGCGTATGCCGTTATTTATTATACAGAACCCCGCTACACAAAAGATCTGGATATTTGGGTAGGCCCCGAGATAGAGAATGCCGCGAAGGTTTATGAGGCGTTGAAACAATTCGGAGCTCCTTTGAGAGGTTTGACACCAGCGGATTTTACTAAACCATCTCTCGTTTATCAAATTGGCGTTGATCCGGTAAGGGTCGATATCCTGATGGGTATACCCGGGTTGGATTTTAACACGGCATGGCAGCGCAGGAAGCGGGTTGTATTTGAAGGCGTTGACGGCAGTGTTATAGGAATAGAAGAGTTGATGAGGTCTAAAAAGAAAGCAAACCGGCCCATGGACCTGGTGGACATAGGTAATTTATCAACAAGGCTGAAAAGCAGCAAGAGAAGAAAAAAATAAATGGACTTATCAATATTACGGCATAGTTGTTCTCACGTAATGGCCCAGGCGGTCAAATCGCTGTGGCCTCATGTAAAATTGGCCATAGGCCCGTCCATTGACGACGGGTTTTACTATGATTTTGATAAGCCAGAGCCTTTTATCCCTGAAGACTTAGAAAAGATAGAACAGCGTATGCAGGCGATCATAAATAGCGGCCTTAAGTTCGTAAGAACAGAGTTGCAAAAAAAAGACGCGATAACGCTTTTTGAAAATATGGGCGAGGCTTATAAGGTCGAGCTTATAAAAGCTATACCCGATGAGAAAGTGGCCATTTATAAGACAGGCGATGAATTTACGGATCTTTGCCGCGGCCCTCACGTTGATAAGACCTCTGACATAAAAGCTTTTAAATTGTTGTCAATAGCCGGCGCCTATTGGCACGGCATTGAAACCAATCCAATGCTTCAGCGCATATACGGGACGGCTTTTGACAATAGCGCAGACTTAAAAAAGCACTTAACATTGCTTGATGAGGCTAAAAAGCGCGACCACAGAAAACTTGGCAAGGAGTTAGAGCTTTTTGACATATATCACGACGAGGCCGGCGCGGGACTGGTCTTTTATCTCCCCAAAGGCGCTATCTTGCGTAATATCCTTGAGACATACGAAAAAGAAGAGCATCTTAAGCGCGGGTACCAGATGGTCATTACTCCGCATATTTTAAAAGGCGAACTGTGGAAGACATCGGGCCACGCGGCGTATTATCGCGAAAACATGTATTTTTTTGAAATAGACAAGCAAGAGTACGCGGTCAAGCCTATGAATTGCCCCGGGCATATCTTGATCTATAAATCAAAGACGCGCAGTTATCGCGACCTGCCATTGCGGCTTTTTGAGTTAGGCACCGTCTATCGGCACGAGAAGAGCGGGGTCCTCCACGGGTTACTTCGCGCACGCAGTTTTACCCAGGACGACGCGCATATTTTTTGCCTGCCAGAACAGGTAAAGGAAGAAATAAAAGGCGTTATTGATTTTGTCTTTGATACGATGAAGCTGTTTGGTTTTGAAGACTTGAAAGTTGAGATAAGCACCCGGCCTGTTAAATCTATAGGCACAGATGATGATTGGCAAAAAGCTACCTCGGCCATTAAAGGATCCCTGGATGAAAAAAAATTGGCATATGATATAAATGAAGGAGACGGCGCTTTTTACGGCCCCAAGATAGACATAAAGTTACGCGACGCCATTGGCCGTTATTGGCAGTGCGCCACTATCCAGTGCGATTTTGCTCTTCCGCAAAATTTTGATCTTAACTATGTAGCGAATGACGGCAAATATTGCAGGCCCGTTATGCTGCACCGCGTGATATTCGGAAGCCTGGAGCGGTTTATAGGCACGCTGATAGAACACTATGCCGGGCATTTTCCTCTTTGGCTTGCGCCAGAACAAGTTTTGATAATTCCCATAAAGGATGATATTATGGGCTTCGCCAAAGAGGTTGAGGCGGCCCTGAAAATAAGATCTATCCGGGCGTCCGTTGATACGTCGTCGGAAACATTGAATAAAAAGATCCGTAACGCTGAGCTTAAGAAAGTGCCTTATGTGGTTGTTTTAGGGGCCAGAGAGGCTAGCGCGCACAGCGTATCAGTGCGCAGCAAAGCCAAAGGCGGCTTAGGAGTTATGGGCGTGGATGATTTTGTAGAAAAGATCTTAAAAGAGATAGAAGAGAAAAAGTAGAATTATTGCTCAATAGGCAGGAGTTAGCGCGCTATACAAAATCAAGGAGGTGGAGAATTAAAAAATTCGTGAGAGTTAATGAAAAGATCCGCTCACCCGAGCTTCGCGTGATAGGCCCCGCGGGCGAGCAGTTGGGTGTCGTTTCTTGTAAGGCAGGCCTGGACCTGGCGGCAAAATACGAGTTAGACCTTGTTGAAGTAGCGTCGCAGGTCAAACCTCCGGTTTGCAGGATCATGGATTTTAGCAAATATAAGTATGAGCAGGAAAAACGCGAGCGGGAAGCTAAAAAACACCAAAAACATTTTCAGATCAAGGAGATCAGAGTTAAGCCTAATATTGAAGAGCATGATTACGCCATCAAACTTGTCCACCTTTTGGAATTTTTAAAAGAGGGCAATAAGGTAAAGGTGACGCTTATGTTCAGGGGCCGCGAAATGGCGCATAGGGATATAGGCCGTCGTATAATTGACCGCTTTGCCACGGATATTAAGGCGGGAGGTGTTATTGAATATGGCCCTTTGTTGGAAGGCCGCATGATCACCATGGTCGTCGCGCCAAAATAAGCGAGTAGCTAATGCCGAGGCCCGGCCTTGGTAAATCAGGAGATATTATGCCAAAATTAAAAACAAACAGATCGGCAGCAAAACGCATTTTTCGGACAGGTAAAGGAAAGTTTAAGAGGACGCGGGCGTATAAAAGCCATCTTTTAACAGGTAAGTCGCGCAGGCGTAAAAGGAACTTAAGAAAAGCGGCTCTGGTAGACAGGACAGAGCTTCAGAAGATAAGGAGGATGTTGCCTTATGGCTAGGATCAAACACAGCGTTTCAACCCGGGCGCGCAAAAAGAAAGTCTTTAAAGCCGCCAAGGGTTATTATGGAGACAGGTCCAGGCGGTACCGCCTGGCAAAAGAGACTGTGGCGCGGGCTTTGAGGTATGCCACGCGTGACCGTAAAGTTAGAAAAAGAGAGTTCCGCAGCCTCTGGATCACGCGCATCAACGCGGCGTGCAGGGAGCAGGGATTATCGTATTCAAAATTCATGACAGGCTTGAAAAAAGCTGAGGTTGTCCTTGATAGGAAGATTATCGCTGATATGGCCGTCAATGACGCCGCGACATTTAAAAAGCTTGTTGAGATAGCTAAAAAGTAGAGTGCTTGTATGCCTTTTGATCATGCGCCCATTGCGGCAGAGGCAAAGGATCATATAAATTCTTGCCAGGACAAGGTAGCTCTTGACGCGGCACGTGTTAAGTATCTTGGACGCAAGGGCATTATTGCCGAATTATTCTCAAAGCTCTCGGCTTTGCCGCAGGAAGAAAGAAAGGTTTTTGGCGCATCCCTCAATGTCCTCAAGCAGGCAATAGAAGAGTCATTGCGTCAGAAAGAAGAGGCTTTGTCAGCGTCGCGTGATCCGCTAACTTCTCATGGCGCGCTAGATCTGGATATAACCCTTCCCGGCAAAAAACCAATGCTTGGCCGCCAGCATCCCCTGACGCAGGTAGAGACAGAGATTTGCGATATATTCGGCCGTCTAGGATTTAAGGCCTTTGAAGGCCCGGAAGTTGAGACAGAATATAATAATTTTGAAGCTTTAAATATTCCGCTTGAACATCCTTCCAGAGACGCGTTTGACACATTCTACATAAAAGAGTTCTCAGGTTCTCGAGTTGACGAGCTGACGAGCCTAGGTCCAAAAAATAAAACTTTAGGAACTAGCGAACTCGCGAACTCGCGAACTTGTAAACTGTTATTAAGAAGCCATACCTCGCCCGCGCAGATCCGCGCCCTTAAGGCATGCCATCCGCCGATGGCTGTTGTTGTGCCTGGCAGGGTCTATCGGCCCGACGCTGTTGATGCGTCGCACTCTTTTATGTTCCATCAGGTTGAAGGAATCGCTGTGAGCGAAAAAATAAGGTTTTCGGACTTGAAGGGCGTTTTAATGGCCTTCGCGACAGAGATGTTCAGCGAGAAAACAAAATTGCGTTTCAGGCCTAGCTTTTTCCCTTTTACAGAACCCTCTGCCGAGGTTGATATCGCGTGTTTTTTATGCGCGGGCTATGGTTGCCCGGTGTGCAAAAAAAGCGGCTGGCTTGAGATCGGGGGTTGCGGTATGGTGCATCCCTATGTTTTAAAGTCCGGCGGGTGCGACCCGAAGGTATGGCGAGGATTTGCTTTTGGCATGGGCGTGGAACGCATAGCCATGTTGAAGTTTGGCATTAAGGATATAAGGATGTTCTTTGAGAATGACATAAGATTTCTTGAACAATTTTAATGACGGCATAACTTACGGAGTTTAAGCGACGTAAGTTATTTGCCGGAATTATCCCGCGCCCGTAGGGTGTCGGGATTTGGAATGGAATTTATGAAGATCAGTTACTCTTGGATAAAAGAATTTGTGGATGTTAAGTTAAGCCCTGAAAAGCTGGGAGATAGGCTCACTATGGCCGGGTTAAGTGTCGCGTCTCTTGAAGAGATAGATGGCGATTGGGTATATGATATAGAAGTTATGTCCAATAGGCCGGATTGGTTAAGCGCGCGCGGTATTGCGCGCGAAGTAGCGGCAATAACAAATACGAAGTTCGCGAATTCACGGGTTTGCGAGTTCACGGGTGTAAAAAAGAAAAAGATCAATAGGACAACAGGCAAACGACCGGATAACCGGCTAACCGTTTCAGTTGAAGACACAAAAGCCTGCCCGCTCTATTATGGTAATCTCATCACAGGCGTTAAGGCCGCGGAGTCCCCTGCATGGTTGATAAAGAGGCTTAATTCAGTTGGGCTGCGTTCAGTCAACAATGTGGTAGATATCACCAATCTCTGCCTTATGGAATACGGACAGCCGCTTCACGCTTTTGATTTTGATAAATTGGAAGGCGGCGCTATTATCGTGCGCCGGGCCCGCGACGGAGAGCGTCTTATATTGCTTGATGGTATAGAAAAAAGGCTTTCAGCCGGCCTGCTTGTTATAGCCGACAAGAAAAAGCCCGTTGCAATTGCCGGCATTATGGGCGGGCAGGCCAGCGAGGTAACGTCAAAGACCGTCAACATCATGCTTGAGAGCGCTTGCTTTGACCCTGTGGTGATCAGGCAGGGTGCGCGGACGATTGGAGTGGTTTCAGATTCATCTTACAGATTTGAGAGAAGTGTTGACATACCCGGAGTGCGGGCAGGGTTGCTCGCGGCGACGCGAATGATCTGTGATATGTGCGGCGGAACGCTTGTTGTATCCAGGCAGTCAGGCATGCCCGCGCAACCGAAAAAACAGAAGATCATGTTTGACTTGAAAGAAGCGGTGGATGTTTTGAGTATCCGCGTAACTTCCAGAGAAGCAAAAAATATTCTTAAGAGATTAGGTTTTGTGGTGAAGGATAAAAAACAGGATGTTTTTGAAGTCACGGCCCCGAGTTTCAGAAAAGATGTCAAGGTGGCAGAAGATTTAACTGAAGAAATAGCAAGGTCTTACGGTTATGATAAAATACCTCTGACGACTCCTGAGATCAGGCCGTTTTCCATGGAAGTATCTAAGGACCAGGCAATAGAGCGTGTAAGCAGAGAACTGCTTGTTGCGATGGGGTTTAAAGAGGTCATTACCTATAGCCTCACAAGCGAAGAAAATTATGCCAAAAGCGCGATCCAGGTGCCGCCGGGTATAAATGCTTTAGTCAATCCCCTGAGCCAGGATTATCACTTGTTGCGGACAACTTTGTTGCCGGCTTTGTTTGAATGCGCGTCTTTTAACATCAATCGCAATGATCCGAACTTTGAGATATTTGAAATAGCCCATATATTCGGTGAGGCCGAGGAAACGATCTCTGTCGGTATATTGCTCTCTGGGGATAAGCGCGCCGAGTGGCTTAAAGACTACAGGCCGTATACGCTATATGACCTTAAGGGAGCGTTAGAATCATTGTTTGATGAACTAAGGGTTAAAGGATATGTTTTTGTGAAGCCGCAACCCGCAGGCGCGTCCATCTTTTGCATTTTTATTAACGGCCAAATGGCAGGGTCAATAGGAGTTATGTCAGAGGCTGTCAAAAAACGCTGGGGCATAAAGGTAAAAAAAGATATTTTTGTAGCTGAGGTTTCTTTGAGCGCGTTAGCGCGTGTCGCGGACTTGAAAAAAGTGTTTACGCCGATAGCTTCAACGCCGTCTATTTCGCGCGATATTAGCGTTTTAACCGGAGATGTAACACCTTATGCCGCGATAAAAGAGTTGATAGAGAAAAGAGCGGCCGGCTATCTGAAGGCGATCGCTCTATCGGAATGTTATCAAGGCAAAGAGGTCCCGCGAGGCTCCCGGGGGCTGACTATTTCGCTTACTTACGGCTCTGATACAAAGACATTAACAGACGCCGAGATCAACTTAGTGCATAGTAATGTGCTTGAAGGCCTGGTGAAAGAATTATCGTTGACGCTCAGGTAGTTATTCTAATGAGACAAATCAAGCAGGATGATTTGTCTCATTAGCCGTTGATTCTATTGAATTCAAATGGCGCCTGTGATATACTATAATAGACAAGGCTTTTAATATCCCTGCGGTGTTCGTCGGCGATTGATGATTATTGAACCAACACCAATCCTAAGGGAGCCCATCTTCAGGCGAGCCTTTTGGGCCGCTGAGAGGGCACCCACGTGTCTGAACGGGTTCAGACCACCTAGCTGACGGCAGTTGCGGGGATTTTTTTGAGCACATTAATGTAAGTATCCAGCGGGATCCTACCGAGTGTGGCAAAATTGTCAAAGAAAATTTTGCCACAGTTGACGAGGGAGGATTAGCATAAATTTCATGACCAAAAGAACCACCCTTCCCATAGATTCCACCGATCTGTTCATCGGAAAAGTAACCTCTCCGGGGAAAGCATCCGTTACAGATCTAGAACCTTTAGCCAGCCGGATGCGGCCTGTTAATTTAGATGAGTTTGCCGGGCAGGAGCATATTTTAGCCCCGGGATCACTTTTGCGAAAGGCTATAGAGACGGACCGTCTGATGTCCGTCATTTTTTTTGGGCCTCCGGGAACCGGCAAGACCACTTTAGCCCACTGCATCGCCAATATCACCCACTCCTATTTTGAGCCGCTCAATGCCGTTGCCTCAAACGTCGCAGAACTGCGCCGTGTGATCAAACAAGCAAAATTAAGGCAAAGCTCGACGGCGCAGAAGACCATTATTTTTATTGACGAGATACACCGTTTTAATAAGGCGCAGCAGGATGTGCTGATGCCCGATATAGAAGATGGAAGCGCGACACTCATAGGCGCGACTGTGCAAAATCCTTTTTTCGCGCTGACATCGCCGCTATTGTCACGGTCCCTGATATTTGAGTTCCAGCCGCTTAGCGAAAAAAATATTCTGACTATATTAGAACGCGCGCTTCAAGATGTTCAGCGCGGTTTAGGGTCATTAAAGGTAGAGGCTGAAAAAAAGGCGCTGGAGTTTTTGGCCAGGATATGCGAAGGCGACGGCCGGCGCAGCCTCAACGCTTTAGAAATAGGGATCAGAAGCAAAACCAGGGCAAAAGACGGCAGCCTGTTGTTTACTTTGAAAGACGCGCAGGAATCCATACAAAAAAAGGCCGTGTTATATGATCACGATGAGGACGGCCATTATGATACTATTTCCGCTTTTATTAAATCCATGCGCGGTTCAGACCCTGACGCGGCACTTTATTGGCTTGCTAAAATGATCTATGCCGGCGAAGACCCGCGTTTTATCGCGCGCCGCATCTGTATCTGCGCGGCTGAAGATGTGGGCCTCGCCGATCCGCAGGCATTGGTGTTAGCGCACGCGGCGCAGGAAGTCTCTGAATTCGTCGGTATGCCTGAGGCAAGGATACCTTTGGCGCAGGCCGCGGTGTATGTTGCCTGCAGCCCTAAATCCAACGCGGCGTATCTGGGTATTGAAAAGGCCTTAAAAGAGGTGAAGGAGGGCCGCCTGCAGGAGGTGCCTAAGCATTTAAAAGACGCTGCCGCGGATGGCGGCACGCTGGGCCATGGTAATGGGTATAAATACGCGCACGATTTTCCGGGCCACTATGTGGAACAGGACTACATGGCTGAAAGAATTAAGTTTTATGATCCCCAAGATATCGGTTATGAAAAAAAGATAAAAGAGAGGCTGAAAGAACTCAAGAGCCATGACTTGGTTCCCCAGAACCCCAGCTCCCCAGGATCCCAGCCAAATCTTTAAACTGGGACGCTGGGGCTTTTGGCGCACAGGGGCACAAACATTCTTATGATTATTACAAAACAAAAATCCGGGCAAGATATTTCAAAGATGCTGGAGAATAAAAATAAAATTTTTATCGTCGGATGCGGCGATTGCGCGGCTACCTGTAAGACAGGAGGCGAAGGGGAAGTCGCCGCTATGGCGGTATTTTTAAAAAAACAAGGTATAACAGTCACGGGTTTTGTCACGCCTGATGTTACCTGCGCCGCGGCGCAAGTAAAGGCCGCTTTTGCTAAGAACAAAGAAGCGCTGAAAAAGTCTGACGCCATCCTTGTCTTGGCTTGCGGTTCCGGCGCGCAAAGCGTCCGTGAAAATGACCGGTTAGGTTTGGATGTTTTGCCTGGATGCGAGAGCCTTTTCGCGGCCCTCATTGATAAAGATAATAATTTTCAAGAGGTGTGCAGTAGCTGCGGTGAGTGCGTTTTGGACCTGACAGAGGGCATATGCCCGGTCACGCGTTGTTCCAAGGGCCTATTGAATGGGCCATGCGGCGGCCATAATAAAGGTAAGTGTGAAGTAGATAAGAATAGAGATTGCGCCTGGGTGCTTATTTATAAGAAAATGAAAGAAAACGGGACGCTTTCGCGTTTAAAGAAGCGTCTGCCGCCAAAGAATTACAAGGTATCAACAAAGCCGCTTAGCGTAGCAAGGGAAGCGAAAGAATTGACATAGCCGCTTACTTGTGATAATTTAAATGAGCCCACAATTTACGGAATGGTAGTAAACGTAAATTGTATGGGCGAATTTATACCGATACTAGCAAGCAGATTTTAGGCGCGTAGCGCCAGAAATCTGCGTAGCGGCTTAGTAGCGGTATCAATCAAACAAAACCATGGATAACGCTCAATATAGCCAGAAGGTGATGGATCATTTTTTAAACCCGCACAACGTGGGAGAATTGCCCGACGCTAACGGTATAGGCAATGTCGGCAATCCCATCTGTGGGGATATAATGAGGCTTTATATCAAGGTAGAGGATAACAGGATAGTTAACGTAAGTTTTAAGACGTTTGGCTGCGGGGCCGCGATAGCTACATCCAGCATGGTAACGGATTTAGTGAAAGGCAAGACCCTTGATGAGGCCTTGGCTATTTCCAATAAGGCTGTAGCCGAAGCTTTAGGCGGCCTGCCTAAGATAAAGATGCACTGTTCTGTTTTGGCAGAAGAGGCGCTAAAGGCGGCTATTGACGATTACCGCAAGAAACAGGTAAGCTCATGATACAGGAAAAAAAGAGAAAACTTAGGGTGGAAGTCCTAAAAAAACTAAGAAGTCATAAGGAGGAAAGTAGACTTAAAAAAAGTTCTAAGATAGCAAGCAAACTTTTTTTACTGAAAGAATTTTTGAAAGCAAAGACGGTGCTGTTTTATCTTTCTTTTGACGGAGAAGTAGATACTATGAGGATGATCAAGAATACTATAAAGCAAGGCAAAAGGGTCGCTGTCCCTGTAGTCCGAGCAGAGTCTAAGGAAATAATACCTTCTCTGCTTAAGGACTTAGACGCAGAGCTCAAGACCGGGCCCTATGGCATAGCGCGCCCCAAAGAAGAATACATACGTCCGATACCTCTGGATTCAATAGATCTCGTAGTCGTTCCCGGCCTCGCCTTTGACGAGGCGGGCAATAGGCTTGGGCGCGGGCTGGGGTATTATGACAGGTTTTTGGGCCAATTGCCTAAAGAGTGCCCTACTGTGGGCCTTGCTTTTGATTTTCAGATAATCCGTGATTTCCCTCCTCTAGAACCTCATGACCTCTCTGTCACAAAAGTCCTCTTTGCGTAAGTAACAATAGGGCCTGCTAAGCTTCTGATCTTTATAAATAGAAGCAGGGCCTACCCGTCCGCCGTTTTCACGGCGGCTTGTATAAAGAAGGAGGTAGTTCGCCATGTCCACAGGATACAACATATATGTATTAGGTTTTATATTTATAGCAATAGGAGCCGCGCTTTCTTTCCTATATCTATTTTTTAGAAAGTCTTTAGGGGAGCAGAGGCTTAAGACCGCGACTATGCAGGCAAAGGTCATTGTTGATGAAGCCAGCAGGAACGCAGATGCTATTCGTAAAGAAGGAGAGCTGGCGGCTAAGGACCTGTTATTCAAGATGCGCCAGGATTTTGAAAAAGAGACGCGCGACCGCAGGGACGAGATAGCCAATATTGAAAAGAGGATAGCTCAGAGAGAAGCCAATCTTGAAAGGCGCGTTGACCTTCTGGAGAAAAAGGAAAGAGAGCTTGAAGATAAGACGAGAAACTTAAAAACCCAGGAAGACGCCCTTAAAGCAAAGGGCGACGACCTAAACAGGCTTTTGTTAGAAGAAAAAGAGAGGCTACATAAGATCTCCAATATGTCTCCGGAAGAAGCTAAGGTGCTTTTATTGTCCAGGCTTGACAGCGAGCTAAACACGGAAAAGGCGGTCTTAATAAAAAAGAATGAAGATGAGATAAAAGAGACTTCTGATAAAAAAGCAAGAGAGATCATCGGTTATGCTATTCAGCGTTGCGCCGTGGAGCACGCGGTTGAATCAACGGTCAGCATCGTTAACCTTCCTGGCGACGACATGAAAGGCCGCATAATAGGCCGCGAGGGCCGTAATATTCGAGCCTTTGAAATGGCTACAGGCATTGATGTTATCATTGATGATACGCCTGAGGCGGTCATGCTTTCAGGATTTGACCCTGTTAGGCGTGAAGTCGCGCGTCTTTCGCTGGAGCGCCTGATATCAGACGGCAGGATACATCCCGGCCGCATTGAAGAGGTTGTTGAAAAGACCAAAAAGGAAATGGATATTAAGATCAAAGAAGAAGGCGAAAAGATATTTTTTGAGATCGGCGTGCACAGTGTGCATCCAGAACTCGTCAAGCTCATCGGCAGGCTTAAATATAGGACGAGTTTTGGCCAGAACGCCCTTCAACATTCCAGGGAAGTCGCCCTTCTAATGGGCGTCATGGCTGACGAATTAGGTCTTGACCATAAGTTGGCTCGCAGGATAGGTATTCTGCATGATATAGGTAAGGCCTTAGATCAGCAGATAGAAGGCACGCATGCCAAGCTTGGAGCGGATCTTGCCAGGAAGTTTGGAGAGAGCGAAGTAGTGGCCCAGGGTATTGAAGCGCATCACGAGGAAGTGGAAAAGACCAGCCTTTATGGTGTGCTTGCTGCCGCGGCTGACGCTATAAGCGCGGCGCGCCCGGGCGCGCGCAGAGAAACGCTGGAGACTTACGTCAAGCGCCTGGAAAAATTAGAGTCTATCGCCAACGTTTTTAAGGGCGTTGAAAAGGCGTTTGCCATTCAGGCAGGAAGAGAGATACGCGTCATTGTGCAGCCGGAAAAGATATCCGATAGCGATGCTATTGTCCTTGCGCGCGATATCCGTAAGAAAATAGAAGAGGGCATGGAGTATCCGGGCCAGGTAAAGGTGACGGTCATCCGTGAAACGCGAGCTATAGAATACGCAAAATGAAATAGTTTATAGTTAATAGCCCATAGTCTATAGGCAGAACAAAAACTATTTTAACCATTAACTATATACCCAAATGAGTTTAAAGATACTTTTTATCGGCGACATTGTAGGTTCTCCCGGCAGGGCCGCGGTCAAGGCGCTGGTGCCCATAATCAGAAAAAGAGAAGACATAGATGTTGTAGTCGCGAATGCTGAAAATTCCGCAGGCGGCTCAGGTATTACAGCTCGCACAGCGCGCGACCTTTTTCAATCAGGCTGTGACGTTTTGACTTCAGGGGACCACGTTTGGAGAAGGCCTGAGATCGTTGAGCTGCTGCACAGGGAAGCCAACATACTCCGCCCCGCTAATTTTCCGAAGATGACACCCGGCAAAGGGAGCGTTATCTTTAGAACAGAAGCAGGGCTAAAAGTCGGGGTTATCTGTCTTTTGGGAAGGGTTTTTATAGACGCGCTGGTGGAGTCGCCGTTTAAGGTAGTCATTGAAGAGATGAAGATATTGAAAGCGGAAACCCATGTTGTCCTTGTTGATATCCACGCGGAGGCTACGTCTGAAAAGATCGCCTTGGGGTGGTTCTTGGATGGCGAGGCCTCGGCTGTATTGGGCACGCATACTCATATCCAGACCGCGGACGAATCTATTTTGCCCAAAGGCACGGCGTATATCACTGATGTCGGTATGACCGGCCCGTATGATTCTGTTATCGGCCGCAATAAAGAAAAGATCATTGAGAGATTTGTAACGGGTATGCCCACAAGGTTTGAATTGGGCACGGAAGATGTCCAATTGCATGGTGTTGTCATTGAAGTAGACGAGAAGACCGGCAGGGCGCTTACGATCCATAGGGTTAGGGAAAGAATGCCGGGGGTCAAACGTGATGAAAACGCAAAAGATATTGACAGTCAGTGAGCTGACGCGCGATATCAAAGAGGTTATTGAAAACGTTTTTTGCGAAGTTTTTGTGGAAGGCGAGATATCTAATTTAAGACAGCCCTCATCAGGGCATGTTTATTTTAGCCTCAAAGATGAGCAAGCCCAATTGCGGGCCGTTCTTTTCAAAAACGCGTCTGTCCGTATTAAATTCGCGTTGGCCGACGGCATGAAGGCGGTCTGCCAGGGCCGTGTCGGTGTTTACGAAAGAGACGGCCAGTATCAGCTTTATGTAAATGACATAACACCTAAAGGCCAGGGAGCTTTGCAGCTGGCGTTTGAAGGGCTCAAAGACAGGCTCTCAAAAGAGGGTTTGTTTGATGAAGCCCGCAAGAGGCCCATCCCTTTTTTACCGCAAGCCATAGGAGTGGTGACGTCTCTTACGGGGGCTGTGATACAGGACATCCTGAATGTCTTATACAGGCGTTTCCCCGCGGCGCATGTAGTTATATGCCCGGCTCGCGTTCAGGGCCCGGGCGCGGCCGAGGAGATAGCAGCCGCGATAAAAGACTTAAACGAGCTTAAGCTCAAAGAACTTAAAACAATGGGCGTGATAATCCTTGCGCGCGGAGGCGGCTCCCTTGAAGACCTCTGGTGTTTTAATGAAGAATCTGTAGCGCGCGCAATCTTTAATTCAGCGCTTCCAGTCATATCAGCCGTAGGCCACCAGACGGATTACACTATAGCGGATTTTGTCGCGGACCGGCGCGCTCCGACGCCTTCGGCAGCAGCTGAAATAGTCATGCCGTCGCGCCTTGAATTGGATGAACGCATAGAAAATTTTCTTACGCATTTGTGGCGCAACCTTATGGACTTTGTGCCTGAGCACGCCCAGAGAATTGACGGCCTGATAGAGCAGGCTGCTCGTGCCTTGCGGCAAAGAGTGAGAGCGGAAGAAATGCGGTTCAGCTCAGTTTTAAACGAGATGGATGCCTTAAGCCCGCTTGCCGTATTAAAACGCGGGTATAGCGTTACGACCGCGCTTGATAATGATAAATGCGTTTTTTCAGCAAATAGCTTAAAAAAGGGAGAGTTAGTTAAGACCAGGCTCTCAAAAGGCGCGTTTATCAGTGAAATCACGCAGATAGTGGTATAATGTGGAAGTTACTCCTGGCTTAAGCGCTCGTAAAATTTAGACTACCCCGCTATATTTTACTTCGCAAGCTGCGGAGTTAATTTTGCAAAGAATAGAAACCCACAATATACAAAATTAAGGAGCTCAATGGGATTTGAAGAGAATTTAAAAAAGCTGGAAAAGATAGTTGAGGAATTGCATTCTGAGAAATTGTCTCTTGAAAAGTCTATAGAAAAATTTGAAGACGGGGTTAAGCTGGCCGATACGTGTATCAAATCCCTTGATTCTATGAAAAAGAAAATAGAAGTTATCTCAAAAGCCAAAGATGGCAAGATAAAGATCATGCCTTTTGAGGAGAAAGAGTAAATCTAAGTGTGGCTTGAAGGTATTAACGATCCGCGGGACCTAAAAAAAGTTCCTATTGAGAAGCTTCCAGAGCTGGCCCGCGAGGTCAGGGAGCGCATTGTAGCGGTTGTTTCTAAGACCGGGGGGCATCTTGCCTCAAGTCTGGGTGTGGTTGAATTGACCATAGCGCTGCATTATTGTTTTCAGGCGCCCGAAGATACTATTATTTGGGACGTAGGCCACCAGACGTACGCCCATAAGATCTTGACAGGGCGCAACGTCCGGTTTGATACATTGCGCCAGCGGGACGGTATTGCCGGATTTCCCTGCAAGCAGGAATCTGTTTACGATCCTTTTAGCACAGGGCATAGTTCTACGGCTGTATCTTTGGCCTTGGGCAAGGCTATCAGCCGCGATCTAAACGGCGGCAAGGAAAAAGTCGTGGCCATCATAGGTGATGGCGCTTTGACCGGCGGCATGTGTTTTGAAGCGCTTAACCAGGCCGGCCATCTTAATAGGGACATTATAGTCGTACTGAATTCAAATGACCTGGCCATCGCTCCCAGCGTCGGCGCCCTTAGCACTTATTTGAATAAGATCATTTCTAAGCCTATCTTCAATAGGTTTAAAGAGGCCAGAGAAAGTTTTTTAAAGCAGCGCCTGCCGCGTATAGGCCCGAGACTGCTTAAACTCGTAGACAGGTTTGAGGAGATGCTCAAAGGCCTCATAGTTCCGGGAATATTTTTTGAAGAAATGGGATTTAAGTATTTCGGGCCGCTTGATGGGCACGATACCGCGCTTATGATAAGTACTCTTAAAAATATATATTCGCTTAAAGGCCCAAGGCTTTTGCATGTCGTGACAAAAAAAGGCAAAGGATTTGCACCGGCTGAAGTGGAGCCGGTGAGGTTTCACGGCACCACATGTTTTGATATCGCAAGCGGCGAGGTCACGGGCGCGCAGGATAAGAAAGAAGCGACATTTACGGATATATTCGGCGCTTCTTTGCTGGAACTTGCCTCAAAAAATAAAAAGATCGTTGCCATAACTGCGGCTATGCCTGAAGGCACGGGTTTGCGTTGTTTCGCTGATACTTATCCTGATAGATTTTTTGATGTCGGCATCGCTGAGCAGCACGCTGTGGGTTTCGCGGCTGGCTTAGCGCACGGCGGCCTAAAGCCTTATGTGGCGGTATATTCCACATTCCTGCAGCGCGCATATGATCAGATCATTGAAGAGGCCTGTCTTCAGAATTTAGGTATTGTCTTATGCGTTGATCGCGCGGGTATAGTCGGGGAGGATGGTCCTACGCATCACGGCATATTTGATATCGCGTATTTAAGGCATTTGCCGAATCTCGTCGTAATGGCAGCCGCGGATAAAGAAGATCTGGAGGCTATGCTTGTCTTTGCTCAAAGCCAAGAAGGCCCGGTGTCTATACGATATCCCAGGGGTGTCGCGGATCTCAGGCCAGAAACATTAGTTTTTTCTCCTGTGCGATTTGGTAAGGCTGAAGTTTTAAGGGCAGGCAGCGATGTCGTTCTTTTTGCCTTTGGGAGCATGGTCTACCCGTCCCTCGCGGCAGCTGATATATTGCGGGATGAGAATATTTTGGCGACAGTGGTCAACGCGCGCTTTGTGAAACCGCTTGACGAGACATTGGTCTTTGAGCTATACGATAGATGCCGCGCTTTTTTGACTATTGAGGAAGGCGTTTTAAAGGGTGGTTTTGGCAGCGCTGTTCTGGAGGTTTTAGAAACAGGCAGCCGTTTGCATGAGGCGCGTAAGACATTCAAACGATTAGGGTTGCCAAATGAATTCATAACATTTGATAAAAGAAAAGCCCTTCTTGAAAAATATGGCTTGAACCCGCGTCAGATCGCGGCCGCTGCCAAAGAGGCATTGCAAAAATAGGTAAATCATGGCGAAAATAACAATAAATAAAAAGCGGTGCAAAGGATGCCAGTACTGCATCATTTTTTGCCCTAAAAAAAACATAACCCTTGATAAAACATTGAATGAAAATGGTTTATCTACGGCTGCCATAATATCCGAAGATAATTGCACGGGCTGCGGTATATGCTACCTTATGTGCCCGGATTGCTGTATAGAGATAACCGGCGGTATAAAAATATGAAGAAAAAAATTTTGATATCAGGTAATGAAGCTATGGGAGAAGCGGCCATAAGAGCGGGCTGTAAGTTTTACGCGGGCTATCCGATTACACCCCAGAATGAATTGACCGCTTATATGGCAAGCGAGCTTCCTAAGAGAGGCGGCATTTTTATTCAGTCTGAGTCTGAATTAGCGGCGATAAACATGGTTTATGGCGCGTCTGCCAGCGGTGTGCGCGCTATGACCAGCTCGTCTTCACCGGGCATAAGTTTAAAACAGGAGGGCATCTCTTATATATCTGGCGCGCAATTGCCCGCGGTCGCGATCAATGTTATGCGCGCTGGCCCAGGCTTAGGTAATATCTGGCCGGCGCAGTCGGATTATTTTCAGGCTACAAAAGGCGGCGGCCATGGAGATTACCATATGATCGTTCTCGCGCCATGGAGTGTTCAGGAATCATATGGCCTAACCAGGCTTGCCTTTGAGTTGGCTGACCGCTACAGGGCCATGGCTATGATATTATCCGATGGTATTTTAGGCCAGATGATGGAGCCTTTAGAATTTGACGACGAAGAACCCATGCCGGCCTTGATAGCAAAGCCGTGGGCTTTGACAGGAGCGCAAGGCCGCGAACCTAATATCGTCAAGTCGCTTTCTATCAGGTTTGGCGATGTTGAAAAGCATAATCTCGTTTTACAAAAGAATTTTTCCCGTATCATGGCAAAAGAACAGCGTTTTGAAGCCAGCTATTTAGAAGGCGCGCGAGCTGTAGTTGTGGCCTATGGGTCTATGGCGCGCATAACGCAGGCAGCGGTAGTAAATTTGCGCAGGCAAGGTAAGCGCGTCGGATTGTTCAGACCCATTTCTCTCTGGCCGTTCCCCGCTAAAGAATTGGCCCGGTTGTCAAAAAAAATAAAAAAATTCTTAGTTGTAGAGATGTCTTACGGCCAAATGGTTGAGGATGTAAGGCTCTCAGTTTGTCCTGGCGCGCGCGTCGGTTTTTACGGGCGTTCAGGAGGAGGCGTCCCTACGCAGAAACAGGTAGAACGAGAGATGCTTAAGGTTTTAACAAACAATAAATATGCCTAAAAATTATAAAAGGCCTGGATCTCTTTACGATACCGCGGCCCATTACTGCCCGGGCTGCGGTCACGGCATATTGCACCGCATGGTCGCGCAAGCTATAGATGAGCTTGGGGTAAGAGAAAAGACTATCGCTATAGCGCCTGTAGGCTGCGCTGTTGTTGCCTATGATTATTGGCAGTTTGATTGCGCCGAAGCCGCGCACGGACGAGCCCTTGCGGTGGCTACGGCTATAAAGAGGTGTCAGCCCGATAAACTGGTTTTTACATATCAGGGCGATGGAGACCTGGCTGCCATAGGGACAGCGGAGACTATACACGCGGCGAACAGGGGCGAGAACCTCTCGGTCATTTTTGTCAATAACGCGGTTTACGGAATGACAGGCGGACAAATGGCGCCGACTACATTATTGTCTCAAAAGACGGCTACAACACCTTTGGGCCGGGATGTAAAATTGTCAGGGTACCCTTTAAAAATTTCAGAGATGTTGGCGCTTTTAGACGGTGTTTATTCCGTGGAGCGTGTATCAGTAAGCAATCCAAAAGAGGCTATGAATGCCCAAAGGGCTATAAAACAGGCTTTTGAAAATCAGCTTCAGGGAAAGGGTTTTTCTATTGTTGAGGTCCTTTCTATGTGCCCGACATATTGGTATAAGACGCCGCAGGAGTCGCTTAAATGGGTTGATGAGATCATGTCTAAATATTTTGTGCTTGGTAAACTAAAGTAGCGTGAAGGCGCCCCACGCTTACGCGCGGGGAATGGATCCTACAGGCGTAAGCCTGCAGAGAAACAACTTTTCTATGATAGAACGTATTATATGCGCTGGTTTTGGCGGACAGGGTATCATGGCCATGGGCAAAGTGCTCGCTCTTTCTGCCATGCGCGAAGGAAAATTCGTTACGTGGCTTCCGGCTTATGGCGCGGAAGTCCGTGGCGGCACAGCCCATTGTATGGTAATCATTTCAGATTCACCGATATCATCTCCTTACGTGGATAAAGCCGATACCCTTATTATTTTAAACGCTCCGTCTTTACAAAAATTTAAAAATTCTATACGCGACAACGGTTTGCTTTTGGTCAACTCGTCGTTAGCAGACTGCAAGGCTACATCGCGGCGGCTTAATATCGTCAATTGCCCTATGACCGCGATGGCTTCAAAATTAGGGTTAGATAAGGTAGCTAATACTATCGCCATTGGAGTTTATCTGGGCAAGAAAAAGATCATTTCCACATCTACCATGGAAAAGGCCATTGAAGAGGTATTGGCTCACAAGGATAAGCTCATCGCTATAAATAAGCGCGCTCTTGAAGAAGGTTGTTTCTTCGCGCAAAAGGGGCAAAAATGAAAGTCAGGTTTGCCCCCAGCCCTACGGGGTATCTGCATATAGGGGGCGCGCGCACATGCCTTTTTAACTGGTTATTCGCCCGTCACAATAAGGCCTCATTTATTCTCAGGATAGAAGATACTGACCAGGCGCGTTCCAAAAAAGAATATTTAGATGAGATATTAGAAAGCCTTAAGTGGCTGGGCCTGGATTGGGATGAGCTCTATTACCAGAGTGAGCGTTTTCAGATCTACCGAGCCGTGGCTGAAAAACTTTTAGGCGAAGGCAAGGCCTATAAGGCCGAAGACGGTTCGGGCGCTGTGATATTGAAAATGCCGCGGAAAATGGTTCGGATAGACGATATGATACATGGGGCGATCTCTGTTGATACCGCGCTTATCAAAGACCAGGTATTGATAAAATCTGACCAATCTCCGACATATAACTTTGCCTGCGTCGTAGATGACAATGATATGCGGGTCACGCATATCATCCGGGGGGATGACCATATTTCCAATACGCCTAAACAGCTCGTTATCTATGAAGCTTTGGGTTATAAGATACCGCGATTCGCGCATATCCCCATGATATTGGGTTCGGGCGGAGGCAGGATGTCTAAACGAGCCGGGGCCACAGCTATCACAGAATACCGGCGTATGGGATTTTTAGCGGCGGGGCTCGTTAATTACCTTATGCTTTTAGGCTGGTCGCCAGGCAATGACCAGGAGATCATCTCTTTACCCGAGGCTGTTCCAAAATTTGACTTGATAAACGCGAATAAGACCGCCGCGACATTTGATATGAAAAAGCTCTTGTGGTTAAACGGCCAGCACATCAGAAGCTGTAATATTGACGCGCTCTCGGGCTTACTCGCGCCTTTTTTAGATGAGCAGTCATTTGCTAAAGGCGTTAATTTTGATGGAAAATCCCTTATTTCTATATTAAAATTATATCAGGAAAGGGCGCAGACTCTAGTTGAGTTGGCGCAAGGCCTTAAGCCTTTTTTTGTCCAAGAGGTTGAGTTTGATAAAGACGCCTCAGAAAAATTTTTCTCACAGGGCCTGACAAAGGAATTTGTATTGCTCAAAGACAGGTTCATGGCGCTTGACGATTTCAGCGCTGTGAAAATAGAGGAGGCCTTTAGGGCCGCTGTCGCCGAACTTGGGGTAACGGTGAAACATTTGATCCATCCCCTGAGGTTGGCGTTAAGCGGCAGGACCGGCGGGCCGGGCATGTTTGAGTTTATAGAGGTTTTAGGTAAAGAGCGTACCATTGAAAGGATCGAGCGTGCCATGAAACTCTTCAAGAAAGAGGGCGTATGAAAAAAAAGAAAGTTTTTTTTGGCGTCTTCGCGATAGCCTTATGCCTTGCGAGCTTTGTTATGCTCTGCGGATGCGAGACAGCTAAAGGCTTTGGGCGCGACATTAAGAACGCGGACCAGTGGTTTAAAGACCACGCTTGGTAAAATTTTGTCTCGCAGCGTTCGTCCATTTTAAATACTAGCAAGGAGTGTGAATATGAGTATTTTATACGGCGGGCCTGATAGAAGAAAAGACAAAAGAGTAAAGGTTAATTTTATAGTTGGGTTTTTAGTATGCAAACCCCTTGAAGTGCATATGAGCGTTGAGAATAAGCAGGCACAGGCTGCAATGGCAGATCTAAGCAAATCAGGCATGGCCATTGTGTCAGATCATGACCTACCCGAAGCCGCTGCTCTTGAATTTGATTTTACCCTGGTTACGCCTTACCGCATTGACGGGAAGGCTGTAACCAAAATGAAAATAGAGGGCAATGTGGTAAATCGCGCGGACTTAGGAGAGAATAAATACCGCCTGGGAATAGAATTTACCAAGATCGCCGAAAAAGACGAGGCCGCCATAGCTGATTTTGTGAAACTTACAGCTCATGGTTGAAGATCGTTCAGAGGCACGCATGAAATTAAACTGTTGGGAATTTAAAAAGTGCGGCAGGGAGGTTGGAGGAACGAGAGCGCAGGTGACCGGCGTATGCCCGGCGGCAATATTTGAACTTGCTGATGGTTTTTGCGGAGGTAAGAACGGAGGAAGGGCCTGTGTTTATATAACAGGTACTTTTTGCGCGGGAACAGCGCAGGGGACATATCATGAAAAACAAAAGGTATGCGATAAATGTGAGTTTTACTGGCAATTGAAGGAAGAAGAAAGTGTCAATATGTCTGTTCTGGCGTTTCACGCGTATGTAGGATCAAAACAAAAAGAGAAAAAATAGCTGGCCAGTTTTTCTGCCCTTTAACAAATACCCTAAATAGCAGTGATATTGCCCTGCCCTTCGCACAGGACGGGTCGTGCTCAGGACGGGCAATATGCAATGAAAAAGTACCTTAAATATACATATTGCCCTGTAGTGTAATCGGTAACACGACTGGCTCTGGACCAGTTAACCATGGTTCGAATCCATGCGGGGCAACCAATGTTGACAACTGGCCGAATCACCGCTTAGCGGTGCAGTAGGCACGAGCGCCTTACAGGCTTCTGTAGGGCGCTTTTCTTTTATCGAGGGGATTATCCTGGGGAGGATGTCCTCGAGTGGCTCCTCGATATACATATTAATTACTATCCTGTCGTTATAGATGAAGATATCCCTGAAAGGATTTTTTACAATCCTCGAGATGACCTGTCTCCGCCATTCCTTGCCGTTCATTGTTTTTAGCCCAAGCTTATGCAGTTCCAATCCTACCTGCGTGAGCGATTTGTTATCTGCGGCCATTTTCCAGATGACTTTGAGGTACGGAGCAATTTTCTCGTCGAATACTATTTTATGGGGTTGGCGGCCGTTAGGCAAAGGCGCCCCATCCGGGATAAGCGTATATCCATAAGGTACCCTGCCGCCAACCCATTTGCCCTGCCGCACACGCGCGATAGCAGAAGCTTTCACGCGCTCGCCGGTTAGCTCCCGCTCAAAGGCTGACAAGATCCCGAGTACACCAATTACCACTCTGCCTATGGCGGTTGAGCTGTCCAAGTTTTCTCTTACCGATACAAAATCAATTTCCTTTTCCCTGAATAGATTAATAAGTCAGTAAAGGTCCCGGGTATTACGGGTTAAGCGGTCGAGGCGGAAGAAGATTATTCCGTCAAACGGCGCTTCTTTACGTACGTGGTCGATGATCATCAAGTTATCAGGACGAGGCGCCTAC
>Ga0051987_10000106_pt1 | contig 40600 bp, 41 predicted proteins | sample CryGey08umfilter_2_FD_58083 | JGI IMG/M metagenome (GOLD analysis project Ga0051987, IMG submission 58083) | Groundwater microbial communities from aquifer in Utah, USA - Crystal Geyser 4/10/14 0.8 um filter | ecosystem: Environmental > Aquatic > Deep subsurface > Groundwater | place: USA: Utah... | reverse complement strand
CCGCGAAACGGTATCACTGTTTGCCTCGCCCACGCTGATTTGTTAACCCATGGAAGACGAAGAGCGCGCGGATCCTATACCCAAGATCAAGATTCTTTTGGTCAATGGCATCAAGAGTTTTTGTATGTTTCCTTTGCTCGGTTACCCAAACTAATACAATACCTCATCTACTTTCTTGCAGGGGTCGCCAATGAACGAACACGGATTGCTCAAAAAGGGGTGGTTTCTTAAGGGAGATCATCCCTTTTCCTTTTTATCAGATAATGTCCAAATTGCCACTTGATTTGTTATAAAACCTTTTTGTATAGTGTAAAAACATGGACGATCAAAACCCAACAGTAACCGCTGTAAGTCCGGAAGAAATCAACCAACAGGTTGGCGATCTAATAACGCTGGAATCAAAAGTCAAAAGAGAAATTTCCATGATTGATGGTCTGAAAAAAGATCTTAAAACCCAAAAGGAAATGTTTGATGATATTTTCCAAAACGACGAAACTTATCGAACGCAGGATCAAACAGTTAAGGAGGCAACCAAGATTCGCGGTGGTACTAAACTTCAATTGTTAAAACAGCAATCAACCGCGGAACTGGATGAAAAGATTAAGGACATTAAGTTGCAACTAAATGAATTGCAACAAACTTTGTCAGTTGATTTGTTGGAATATCAAAAGACCACGGGCGCCACTCAAATCGAAACCGAAAACGGACAGACTTTGCAAATTGTGCTTTCCTCAAAACTTGTAAGAGCTTAAACCTCTAAATTACTTTAATAGTTTAAGAAATTGTTCTTCTGTTAATCCAGCTCTTTTGATTTGAGTTTTGAGAAGAAACCTCGCTACTTCCTTATGAAGTGGAATCGATAAACTGGGAAACCCTTCTTTTTGCAAAATCGCGTGATCGCCTAAAGTATGAACATGGAGATAACCCGACTTAACAAATGCTTTAACCGCTTCTTTACCGGAAATATTCGCGAACTTGGGCATAACTCTTAATCAAACACTGGCACAAGCAAAGGAGATGGGAATATTGACAACTTCTTTTACTAAGTCCTTTTTTGTTTCTGTTTTTTTAACAGCCTCCATATATGCTTGAATTGCCTTTTTGGCATTTTCCATGGCCTCTTTTTTGGTTTTTCCCTGACTCATACAACCGTATAAATTAATCACATCAGCCACATAACCTTTGTAGGTTTTATCATAAGTAAATTTAATTAAATAGCTTAATTTTTTGGTCATACAAGGATTATAATTCTTTAATACTAGATTTTCAAATCCGCTAATAATTCTTTTTTGACCTTTTCTATCTCTTGTGAAAGAAGATCCTCAATGTTTCCGACTTTTTCTTTTAAGTAATCAAACAAACCTTCATCGTGAGGCGCTTGATAAAAACGTTCCAAGAAATCCTGATGATGCTCCTTTGGTAAATTAGTTAAAATCACATTCATCATCCGGTAATGAATGGTTTCCTCAATCATTTGACTGACTTCTTTTTTTGTTTTCGGGTCCAAATTATGAACCGACAAAGCGACTTCAATTTCTTCAAATTCAATCAGATGATCGTAAAAGATAGTACTCATATTTTTAAGGTGTATCTTTTGAAACTTCGTTACAAGTAAAACTTGTAACTTTGTTATAAAATATTTTACTCATATATTTTTAGCAATTTCAACTTTTGGCAAACTAAGTTCTTGATAATTAATCGGTCCTAAGGGAACTTTATTGTCCGGATCATCAACAAATAAAAGCAAAACTTTTCCTTTTCTTGGCCCTTTGTCTAAACCCAAACTAAACATTACTTCCGGTGAACCGCCAAATTGTTTGCCGGTCCAAGCGGCTGGTCCGGCATCGGCAATATCCGCTACTACCGCTTGACCATTTTCCGGATTAAGAATCAAAACCTTTCGATATTTATACCAGCCAACCAACGAATTTAATCTTTTTTCCCAATTGGGAAGATACATCGTTTGAACCGCGACATAATATTTCTCTCTTAAAATATCGCCGGGCGGAAAATATCCCCACCCGCCTAAACCCGGAGCAATTCCCGATTGCTGAAATTGATCATGCTGGGTAATCGTGTCGCCGAGATACCGCGGTAAATGCTGTTCCGCCCCGATTAAGCCATAACTGGTATTTAAATGTTCCCCTTCCAAATTAGCACGAGCTTTTACCCCGGTCAATTTTTCAATTAAAATTCCTAATTTTTTTTCCAGATCAGGATCTAGCGGACTGACTTTATCGGGTAAAAGATTTTTCAAATGTTCAGCTAAAAAACTTTGGGGATTTTCCGGCAAAGCAATCCCCTGATCGGTCAATAATTCAACGACTTTTTCGGGAAGAACCGGCGTCGGCAGGGGCAGCATTTTGGGTGAAGAAATTAATAAAGTTCCGGTTAAAGTTCCCGCCGTTAAAAGTTGGCTGGAATACTGTCTAATTTTTCCCAGATCAATTTGCTTTTCCTGAAAAAATTTCTGGGCGTGAGGGTAAGCTTGATTGAATTTTTGTTTGGCCTGCTGATTTCTTAAACTAACTTTCTCCAGGGCAGAATTTTGATTCATACTTATTGATTGCTTGTCTTTGGTTCTTCGCTGCCTGCTTTTTTATCCGATTTATCATCCACAGCAGGAATATCTTTCTTCGGATTTCTCCAAACAACCGAAGCTAGATTGGCGGCAATTTCTAGTCTCCTGGTATTTAATTCTCCAGGTTCTTTGTTTATTTCTTTCATTTTATTTTAAATCTAGGGCTTGGATTATACTCTTGGTTATACTATCGGGCAACCGGCCCAGTTTACTTAATTGTTCTTGGTATACCCTCGTATTCCCCGACACGGATTGTTGATTTAAATAACCACATTCACGGCTCGGAATGACTACTTTTGTCCGATATATGCTTTCGGGCTTTAATCCCCCTACGGTTCTTCTTAATAAAAGATTGGTCAGTTCCGAGTCGGATATTTTCCGATGGGATATCTCCGGAACAGGTAATTCTGCCCGACCTTTAGCGTCAACCAAAAAGACACGATTATTGAACTGGGCAATTATATCAACACCGGAACGAACATCAAATTGAAATGTTTCGTCGAGCTTCGGATCAAAACAAACCGTATATTCCGGCAACCAAACTTGACAACCGACCGTAGATAAAACTCTAACAACGGCCAGTTCGCTTTTAATTCCAGACCAAAATTTCGCAAAGGCACAATCTTGTTGGTTGTTTAAAAACTGACTGGCTACCTCTTGCATCATCGCGGTGGCCCGATAAACTCCCACAATAAACCCTTCCTCTGCCTCCGGTTGACTACTATACATAACATGATGAGTAATATTATGTCCAACTCGAGCTGCCATGGTTTTTTCCGCGTCAGGCAAATGATCTAATTCCATATTGGGAGGAAGAAGAAATAAACCATAATAAAGATTGTAAACTTCTTGTATTTCTCTTACTAAGTCAGGATTCTTTTCCTGCAGACGATTTCTGGTTTTAACTATATCAGCAGTAAAAGCGCTCATATTGTTTTCCGCTTTATTTATGTACGCTTGATTATCACCTCGATAGGGGTTGGTATTTGCGGTCACAAGCCCTCTGTCTAAAGGCGATTCATTTACTTCAAACATGTGATAAGCCTTTCCAGGGTTTTTTCTTTCCCTAAAATCGCTACAGAATCGGTAATCGGCGGGGTAAACTTTGAACCGGTAACGGCAATCCGTAAATTCATAAAAAAATCTCCTGTCTGCCAACCGTTTTTATTGATTAATTCTTTTAATGTTGCTTCAATTTCTTCTTTATTCCAATTATCAAGCGCTTTCAGAACAACCAGTGCTTGCGATAATTGATCTGCTGCTTGATCAATAAACAAGGACTTATCAACGACCGGTTCCTGAAAGAAAAAACCGGAAAAAGAAGGGTAATCGGAAAGTTTAGCAATTCTATCTTTTATCAAATGGATAGTTTGATTAATTAAACTAACGTCAGCATTTTTTGGAGCGAATGGTTCAATTAATTGAACCAGCTGGTCGTCCGTTTTTTGCCGAATATAATAACCGTTAAACCAGTCTAATTTCTGGCGGTTGAATACCGGGTTGGCTTTTTGAAATCCCTTAGGATCAAAAGTTTCAACAAAATCTTCTAAAGAAAAAAGTTCACGATTATCTTTAGGTGCCCAACCTAAAAGGATGGTAAAGTTGAAAATAGCTTCTTTCAAATAACCTTCTTTTTCTAACTGCTGAATTGAAGTTGATCCTTTTCTTTTAGATAATTTTCCTCCTTCAATAGATTGAATATCCGTTAAGTGTCCTATTTCCGGCGGTTTATAACCAAGATATTTATAAACAAGCAGATGAATCGGGGTCGAGGGCATCCAATCATAACCTCGCAAAACATGAGTAATTTCCATTTCATGATCATCTAAGGTGGCTGCTAAATGATATGTTGGTAATTCCTCCAAGTCTTTCGATTTAAGGAGGGTTGCGTCAAAAATGGTATTGGAATCCCAAGTTATATCTTTATCAAAAACAAAATCATGATAGGTAATTTTTTCGTTGTCTGGTATCCTTATTTTAATCGCTCCTTCTTTAAACTTTTTATCCCGGCAAGGATCCCTTAATACATCGGAATATCCTTCGTGTTTTGCGTCTCTTGCCGAACATTGACAATAAAACGCGTAACCTTGTTCAACCAGTTTTTCCGCTGCCTTTTTATAAATTCCTTTTTGGGCTCTTTCTGACTGAACATAATATTCATCCCACTTCATCCCAAAATTTGAAACCATGTTTTTAATAATTTCAACGGCCTCTGGAACATATCTTTTACGATCCGTGTCTTCGACTCGAAGAACAAAATCTCCCTGGCTGTGTTTTGCTAACGCGTAAGCGTAGGCGCAGGTTCTTAAATGTCCAAGATGAGGCATTCCGGTTGGACTGGGAGCAAATCTTGTTCTGATCATTGCCTTGATTTTAACACATGATCCCACTATACTCAAAGCGTGGCCACTTTAACCCAAACAACATTTCTGACTCGAAGAATCATTAAATACGGATCAATCGGTTTAGTAATTTTTCTTATTTTGCAGTTTTCTTTTGGAGTAGTTAAAGATTATCTTAAAAAGCACAATCCGCCCGCGCCGCCACCGCCAACCGTAGCTTTTAAAAAACTTCCGGCTTTGGATTTTCCTAAGAAAGAAAATTTACCCATCCCTTCTTTTAGTTTGCAAACCATTTCCGGTTCGCTTCCCGTTTTAGATAATATCGGAAAAGTTTACGTGATGATCAAACCGGCAACCAGCCTCCTTTCACTGGACAAGGCAAAGACAATGGCTAAAGGCATTGGTTTTACCGATCTGCCTCAACCGGTATCTTCCCAAGTTTACCGCTTTACCACCAATTCGGTTCCAACAACCATCCTGGAATTAAATATTGTAAGCAATAATTTTACTCTCCGCTATGAATACGCCGGTGATCCGAACATTTTAACAGAAAGAAAATTACCAACCAATGGCGAAGCGATTAATGAAGCTAAAAGTTTCTTAAATAAAATGGGTTTACTTCCGGATGATATTTCTGCCGGAAAGTCAGCAGTCACTTACTTTAAATATTCGGCTAACGGTTTAATTTCTGCCGATTCTCTATCGGAAGCCGATTTTGTTAAAGTTTCTCTTTTGCGTCAGGATCTGGATAAATTAAAAATCGTACCGGAAAATCCGAATAGCGGGCCAATCTCTTTTCTTTTTTCCGGATCAAGAGATCCGGCCAAACGGATTTTGGAAATAAATTATACATACAGTAAAATTGACGCGCAACATTTCGCAACATATCCGCTAAAATCCGTTGCAACAGCTTGGCAAGAATTGGAGGAGGGAAAGGGGTTCGTGGCGAATTTAGGAAATAATTCGGACGGTAAAATCGTTGTTAGAGATGTTTATTTGGCTTATTATGATTCTACCCAACCACAAAACTATCTTCAACCAATTTTCGTTTTTGAAGGCGACAAAGGCTTTTTGGGATATGTTTCGGCGATTGATCCGCAATGGATCGATTGATCCAATATAAGATTACTCGGGCATTTCCCAAACGAAGTTGTTAAAAACCCAATTTTCCAGATTTTCCGTTTCTCCAAACCGATCTTGACTTCCCAAAATAACGGTAATAATTTGGCGTCCGTCTTTTTCTGCTAAACCAACTAAACATTCACCGGCTTGATCGGTCCAACCGGTTTTTATTCCTTTTGTCCATTCGTTTTTTCCTAAAAGCAAATTAACATTAGTCAATTGATAAGTAATAATATTGTCGGCATTGCTTATCGTAATATCTTTTGTCGCCACCATTTTGGAAAAAACAGGGTTTTGGATTGCCACCACTGCCAATCTGGCTAAATCCAAAGAGGAAGAGTATTGACCCGGTTCGTCAATACCGGTAGGATTCACGAAATGAGTATTGGTTAAATTTAACTGCTGAGCTTTTTGATTCATCTGCATGACAAACGCCTCTCGTCCTGCCGGATAATTAGCCGCCAATACTTCCGCCGCATCGTTAGCCGAAGCCACCAGTAAAGCATATAAAAGATTTTCAACCGAGATTTTTTCATTCATCGGCAACTTAATCGTTTGACCATCGCGAAAATTCTTTGGAACCAATAATATCTGATCCAACGGATAAGTCTCAAGCGTAACCATCGCAGTCATTATTTTTGTCGTTGATGCTTGAGGTAATGATTGTGCCGCATTATTTTGGTAAAGAATCATCCCCGAAGCAACATCCATCACAATTACCGATTTGGCCGTTATAATTGGCGGCGGAATATTAAGCGGATTTTTGGCAATCGGGGAAACGGAAGGAAGGCTGATTTCCGTCCCAAAAACTTCCGGCTTTTGAAAAACGACTTGGATTTGGGAATAATATCCAACCGGCGGAAGAAAAAATAAAATCAATAAAACCAGAATTAAATCAATAATCAAAACCAAACCGGGTTTATTCTTTTTTAGAAGTTTTTTCTTTTTTTCCATCCTTTTTAGGAAGTCTCATATCAATTCTTTCCATATCTCTTGGAAAAAGAGAGGCTTCTCTTATATTTTCCAAACCTAAAATCTGCATGGTTATTCTTTCGGCACCCAAGCAAAAACCGCCTTCGGGTGGCATACCATATTTAAAAGCCTGCAAATAAAGATCAAAATCTTCCGGTTTATTCTCCCACTTTTTAATATTGTCAACTAACTGTTGGTAGTTATTGATTCGCTGTCCGCCGGTTACCCATTCTAGACCCCTCCCTAAAAGATCAAAACTATTGGTAAATTCCGAATCTTCTGGATCAGGAAATGTATAAAAAGGTCTTTTTTTAGTTGGATAATGAGTGATAAATACTAACTCTGAACCAAATTCTTCTAGAGTATAGCGACAAATTTCTCTTTCATCCTCCGGTTCCAGATCGGGTTCTTGACGATTATCTCGATCGGTTCTTTTGAAAATAATTTCTTGGGCTTCTCTCATTTTCATCCGCGGAATTTTTTCCGAAACCTTTGGCAAAGTAGCTGAATACAAATTTAATTCTTCTTTGTTCTTTTCTCCAACTATTTTAAAAATACCTTTCATCAAAGATTCAACCATATCCATAAGATCCTGAAATGAACTAATAAAACCCATCTCCGCATCCAACCCTAGATATTCGGTTAAGTGTCTAGTGGTTATTGACGGTTCTGCCCGATAAGCATGGGCTAAAGTGAAAACTCTTTCAAAAACACCAACCATCATTTGTTTATAAAGTTGGGGGGATTGACCTAAAAAGGCATCATGATTAAAATACTTAACTTTAAAAACTTGGGCTCCGCCTTCGGTCGCGCTCGGAACAATCGTGGGAACTTGAATTTCTGTAAAACCTTCGTTTGTCAATAATTCCCGAAACGCGGAAATAATCGTCTCCTGGACTTTAAAAACCGCTTTCTTTTTTAGATGACGAAGGCTTAATGAACGATAATCGAGAAGTATTGGTAAAGAAACATTTAAATCATCACTACCGGTATCAAAAGGTAAATCTTCGGCTTTAGCCAAAACCTTAACTTCTTTTAGTCCTATTTCCACCTTACCAGTCGCAATTTTTTCATTAACCATACTGGCCGGCCGTTCTTTAACTAAACCAGTGATCTCAACAACGTCTTCGGATTTTAAGTCTCCCAACTGATCACCACCAACCACCTGAATAATTCCCGATCGATCGCGTAAATCAACAAAAACCAGCTTGCCATGATCCCTTCTGGTTGCCACCCAACCATTAAGTTTTACTTCCTGGCCGATTTTATTGACGATATCTTTAATGATTGTTCTTTCCATGATTCTGATTATAACTTTCTTCGCGTGTTTTTTCTAGCTCTTATTTTAACCTCGCAGGGGTGACCCCTGCAAATTAAATAGATTCTTTGGCGATGGATAAAAATGAGTTAACCGTAAAAGGGTAATTCTTTAACTCCTCAATTATTTTAGTTGCGATTGGTTGGAGATCAGGATAGCCACCTGATCCTTTGGATTTAAATCTATTGAATTCCTGGCGATCAAAGGCTACAATATCAAAAACTTCAGACAGTGTCCAAGCCTTTTCTTTGTCGGTATTATCAATAAATTCTTGGTCATTTCTTTCCAGCCAATCATAAAAGATGAAATGTAGCATTTCATGGGCGGTAACATGAACAACTCCTGACCGATTTTGATAATAGACCTGAAAGGTTTTAGTATCTAAAAAACGAGGGTTACAATTAAAAATCGAAACATAACCTTCTACCATCTTTTTTCTTTTCTCGCCTTCAACTTGTAGAGCTCCTGCCAATGCGGGATGGTGTCTAATTATTCCTCCACCAAAATCAATTCCCGCCTTTTTATGACCAAGAAACATCGTTCCAACTTGGACATCTAAATTTTGGTTTAGTTGAAAAACAACCGATGGTTTTAAATCTTTTTCTTTAGTTTTATCCATATAAGCTTTCTTATTTTTAATTCTATTTATAATTGATTATATTCTGTTTGAACTCGAAAATCGATATTTTTGGTTTATCAAAATCAGCCTCGTAGGGGTGACCCCTGCAAACTTGACAAACAATAATTTACAAACAATACTTAATATATGCCAAGAAAAAATACAATAAAAACATATTTAGAAAATGGTTTCTATCATGTTTATAATCGCGGAGTGAATAAAAACTTAATTTTCCTTGATGGTCAAGATTATTCTGTTTTTCTTTCTTATCTTAAAACTTATTTAATGCCCAAGGACGAAAAGCAATTAATGCTTTCTCTATCAGATAAAAGTATCGGATATCGAGAAAGGGATAAAATACTTAAAATTCTAAAATTAAAGAATTTTTCTGACGAAATTTCTCTTCTTTCTCACTCTTTAATGCCAAATCATTTTCATTTTCTCCTTCAACAAAGACTTATTGATTCAATGGAAAGATTCATGAGTTCAATCGGTACCAGGTATACTATGTATTTTAATAAAAAATATCGTCGTGTCGGGCCATTATATCAATCAATTTTCAAAGCGGTTCTTGTTGAATCGAAAGAACAACTTCTTTATCTTTCCGGATATATTCACCGAAATGGCCTTCTAATAAACAAAAACTTGTTTTCTCAACCATCATCACTCCCTGAATATCTTGGACTTAGAAAAACCGCATGGATCCATCCGAAAATTATCCTTAATCATTTTTCAAAAACTAATCCCAAATTATCCTACGAGTCTTTTGTAAAACAAACCGAAGATGTGTCTTTAATTACAAATCATTTGATCGATGAATTTTAGCCTCGCAGGGGTGACCCCTGCGAATTTGAAAAACATATCATGTTTTGGAATGTTTTTGGATTTCTTTTTTGGCGGTTTGAGTAACTACAAAGTTTAACCAATCCCGCGAAGGTTTCTTTTTATTTTTATCAATTATAATCTCTACTGTCTGGCCGCTTTTAAGCGGTTCATTTAATTGAACCATCTTTCCATCCACTTTCGCTCCGGCCGTATGATCGCCTAAACTGGTATGAACCGCGTAAGCAAAATCAATTGGAGTAGCATCAACCGGTAAATCATAAACATCCCCTTTCGGTGAGAAAACAAAAATCCGGTGTTTTAGGGCGTCAAATTTTAAGGCTTCCAAATATTCATGCGAACCGGCAATTTCTTTTTGCCAAGAAACCAACTGTTTTACCCAAGAAAGTTTTGCATCAGGAGCAAAAAACCCCTGCTCTATTTTTTTATCAGACAGACTAGTATTTTTTTGTTGTCCGTAATGCCAATGAGCTGCCACTCCGTTTTCCGCCTGGTCATGCATTTCGAAAGTTCTAATTTGGATTTCGATTATTCTTCCATCCTTGCCAAAAACCGTCGTATGAATTGATCGGTAGCCGTTTGGTTTTGGCTGGGCAATAAAATCCCTAATTCCGATTGCCGGCACCGGTTTCCAGATTTTATGAACCACTCCTAAAGAAGCATAACAATCCCTCACTTCATCAACTAATATTCTCAAAGCCGCCAAATCGTAGATTTTATTAATATCTTTGTTTATTTCCGGACGAAGAAGCTTACGCCATAAGGAATAAAGATGCTTCCTTCGGCCATGAACCTCGGCCTTAATATTTTCTTTTTTAAATTCTTTTTTAAGATCCTCTTTTGCTTGACTAATTTGTTTTTCTGCTTTTTGAAAATAATCTTGCGACAAGTTAACAACCCAGTCGTGTTCTTTTGGATAAACATAAGGAAAAGCCAAATCCTCCAGCTTCCCTTTCAGCTCCCCGATACCCAATCTTTCGGCCATGGGCGCGTAAATTTCCAAAGTTTCTTTTGCGATTCGAAATTGTTTTTCGGGCGGCAAAAAAGAAAGTGTCTGCATATTATGATAACGATCGGCTAATTTTATTAAAACCACCCGTAAATCCTTGGCCATCACCACCAACATTTTTCTTAGGTTTTCCACGAAAACCTCTTCATCAGAACCCCGAAATTTTAATTCGCCAATCTTGGTCACGCCCCAAACCAAATCACCAACCTGATCACCGAATTGACTCCTAATCTGTTCGATTGTTTTACCTCCATCTTCAACCACGTCATGAAGTAAACCGGCAACAATGCTGGTTGAATCCAATCTCCATTCCGCCAGCAACAGGGCAACCGCTAAAGAGTGAGAAAAAACCGGATCACCGGAAAATCTTTTTTGGCCGATAAAAGATTTCTCTGCAAAGACATAAGCTTTTTGAATTAAGGGATCTTTGGGCAACTTATTCATTTGAAGTGTTTATATCTTTAATTTTTAGCTGTAAACTTTGATTGCCGTTCCATTCGTCGGCAACTAAATTAAAAGCAATATCAATTGGTTTACCAACAGAAATTTTGGGAAAATATTCTCCCAGATTAAAACCAATCGCCCGAATTTTGAAATCAAAATCGGGTGATTTTAGTACTAGTGTCAAGTGCTTGCCTGTCTGACCAACTGTTCTTGAATTATCAACAATCATTTGATGACAAGTAAAAACCGGTTCCGAATTGCCAAGACCAAAAGGGGCCATTTTTTGAATTTCTTCATACAATGGATAAGTGAAATCGGAAAAAGCTAGTTCCATATCAATTTTAATTGACGGTATTAAATCTCCCGATTTTAAATTTTTATTCGCAAAAGCCACTAGACGATTTTTAACTTCCTCCAATTTACCGGTTTCCACATTAAAACCAGCCGCCATCGCGTGACCGCCATGAGAATCCAAAAGATCAGCGCAGCTGGTTCTAATCGCCTCAATAATATTAAAGCCGTTAACTGACCTGGCTGAAGCGCGGCAAGATTGTTCCTGCCGGGAAATTACTACTGTCGGCTTATAAAATTCTTCCACCATTCTTCCTGCAACCAAACCGATAATCCCGTATTCCCATGTTTCATCAGAAACAAAAATTAACTTATCCTCGCTTTTTTTCTTTAACCACATTTCTTTCGCCTGATTAGTCATTACTTCCATTAATGATTGACGCTGGCGGTTTTGACTATCCAATTTTTTCGCCAATTCCCGCGCCTGCTCCGCTGCAAAAGTACAAACTAATCGCAAGGCGTCAATCGGATTTTCCATTCGGCCGGCGGCGTTTAACCGCGGACCGATGATATAACCAATTTCGTAAGTACCGATTTTTAACGGATCAATTCCGGCGGTTTTAAATAATTCCTGCAATCCGATTCTTTTGGTTTTTTGTAAATGTTCCAAACCATGGTAAACAATTTGCCGATTTACTCCGGTTAAAGGCATCATGTCCGTAATGGTTCCGATTGTTACCAAATCCAAATCGCACTTTTTAAATTGATTGGCTAAAAACCAAGAAACGCCGGCACCGCATAATTCCAAAGTATGAATCACAGCAAAAGCATTAACTTTTTGCCTACCCAAAGAATGGTGATCCGTCACGATTAAATCCAATCCGATCTTCTTGGCATAATTGACTTCCTCATAATTCACAATCCCATTGTCAACCGTAATCACCAAGGAAACTCCGTCTTTTAAAAAGTTGTCTAATTTTTCGGACTTCATTCCATAGCCTTCATCCCGCGTTGGAATATACGGCAGAACATCGGCTTTTAGATTCCATAAAGTTTCCCAAAGAATCGCCGTGGCGCATACCCCATCCGAATCATAATCGCCGTAAACAATGATCTTTTCTTTGTTTTTAATTGCTTTTTTAATTCTGGCAACGGCCTTGTCCAGCTGTTTGGGATCAATACCAACTTCTTTAGTTGTCAAATCATATGGACTTTTGGGGTTAAGAAATTCTTCTTTTGCTTTTTTGGTTTTTATTCCCCTGTTTCCCAACAAAATACTGAGAACATTCTCGCTTCCCGCATCTTGCCTCTTGTTTCTATCTTGGTTTAATATCACCCACTTCTTCATGGTATAATTTTAGCAGTATGCAATCCGAACTTCCATCTAATCTGGTTAACAAAATCCCTGTCACAATAATTAATATTTTTAGCGTGTTTCAAAAAGCTGGTTTTGAAATTTATTTAATCGGCGCCGGCACTAGGAATCTTTTGCTTGGCAAAAAAATTGTTGATCCGGATTTTACGACCAACGCAACCCCGGAAGAAATTCAAAAATTATTTCCTGATAGTTTTTACGACAATCAATTTGGGACTGTCGGAATAAAAATCGGCGATGAAGTTTTTGAAATTACGACCTATCGAACCGAGCAGGGATATTCTGACCGCCGTCATCCGGATAAAGTCTCTTGGGGAAAAACCCTGGAAGAAGACCTGTCGCGAAGGGAATTAACAATCAGTTCTGTTGCTGTCGGACCAAACAAGAATAATCAATTAGAAATAGTAGATCTTTATGGAGGAATGGAGGATTTGCTTAAAAACCATTTGGTTAAAACCGTTGATAATCCATCGAAAAGATTTTCTGAAGACGCATTAAGAATGATGCGGGCAATTAGAATTGCCACCCAATTATCTTTTACAATCGAACCAAAAACTTTTCAAGCCATCCAAGAAAATGCCGGTTTAATTAATCAAATCGCCGCAGAACGGATAAAAATTGAATTGTTTAAAATTTTAAAAAGCGATTATCCGGCCGACGGATTTACTTTATTGTTGTCATCGGAATTACTGGAACAGATTTTACCGGAATTAATGGAAGGATACGGCATGGCACAGGCAAAACACCATATATATGACGTATGGACCCATTCCTTAATGGCATTGAAATTTTGTCCCAGTTCAGACCCGCTCGTTAGATTTGCAACCTTATTACATGACGTCGGAAAACCGGCGGTGGCAAAAGGCGAAGGAGAAGCAAGAACTTTTTACAATCACGAAGTCGTTGGTACGGCAATCGCTTCAAGAATTGCGGATCGGCTAAGGTTTTCCAAAGACGAAAAAAATCGATTATTAACTTTAATCCGCTGGCATCAATTTACCGTTGACGAACACCAAACCGATTCTGCAATTAGAAGATTTATTACTAACGTTGGGAAGCAAAATTTACAAGACATGCTGGATCTCCGGGTCGGTGATCGATTGGGAGGCGGGGCAAGAGAAACTTCCTGGCGGTTGGAAGAATTTAAAAAAAGATTGGTTGAAGTTCAAAAACAGCCGTTTTCGATTAATGATTTAAAGATTAACGGGAATGATGTGATGAAAACATTGGGAATTAAACCGGGACCAAAAGTAGGTGAAATATTAAATAAATTATTTGAGGAAGTAGTGGAAGACAAAAAAAGAAATACCAGGAAATACTTAATGGAAAGAATTAAAGAATTGGGATAACATTCCTGGTGTGTCTAGCTATATCACACCGGGGGTGTGATTGAGATGATAATCAATATCAATAAACTCACGGGAATTTGCCTTTACGCTTCTACTTGGGCTTTGACCTAGACTTACACTTGCGGTTGAGATTCCGGTTCCACTGGTTCAACTACTGGTTTTTGGTAACTTTCAAAAGCCGTTCCGGCCGTCGGATTAACGGTTTTTAAAACTTCCAAAACTTTCGCTCTCAATTCGGTTGCGCCAACCACGCCATTTTGCGCCGCACCTTGCGCCCAAGTTTCAACTTGACCGGTCACGTTTTCCGCTTCCTCAATACCGGCACCAGATCTCATAACACCAGCAGAAATTTTGCTTCGATCAAATGGTTGTAATGTTCCGTCTTTTTTTTGAACTTGTAGATCCATATTTATCACCTCCTCTCATTTAAACTGGGAAATAGTATCGATTCTCCCAATGACATTACCCCTTAACCATACCAACTGCCTTACCTTAACCCTTTCCCTTACCCCGCTTCTCAATTATATCCCAAATTACCAGTAAAGGCGCCGCCGTAAAAGTGGAACTATATGTTCCGGATATGGTTCCGATTAATAAAGCAAAAGTAAACCATTTAACCGTATCCCCACCTAGAAGAAAAAGCGCCAAAAGCATAAAGATGATAGTTAAAGAGTTGTTCAATGACCGCGACATTGTTTCCGTAACGGCTTTGTTAATTAAATCAACCAAGGACACACCGGGCATTTTCTTTTGCGATTCTCTTATCCGGTCATAAACCACCACTGTATCGTGAACCGAGAAGGAAAGAATCGTCATCATCGCAGTCACAAATAAGGTATCGACTTCAACACCGGCAAAATGTCCCAGAAGCGAGAAAATCCCCAACATTACAAATGAGTCGTGGAACATGGCTAAAATTGCACAAATTCCGAAACGAAGATTTTTAAAAGCATAGCCGACATAACTCATGATAAAACCGGCTGCCAAAAGAATAGCCATGAAAGTTTTAATTAATAATTCCTGACCAAGAATCGGTCCAACATTTTCGAACCGAAATTCTTGCGGCGTCTGCTTAAGCTGTTCTTCCAGGGCGGTTTTAATAACCGTTCCCATTTGGGCATCAAGACTTGCCGCCCGAATTAAATAAGTATTTTCACCCGATAATTGGATTGAGGAATAATTGATTTTTTTATCTTTTAAAACCGATTCTATTTTTGACTGATCAACCTTCTGATCAAACCGGTACTCGAGCAAAGAGCCGCCGGTAAAATCAATTGATGGCTTTAGACCAAATAGCAATAAAGAAATTATTCCGGGAACCAAAACTATAGCCGACAATAAAAAGTACAACCATTTAAACTTCATAAAATTAATCATTTCAGGTCTTCCTTTCCGTGATATAAAACTCTCAATAATGTTCTGGTAACTACAATGCCAGTAAACAAAGAAATAAAAATTCCTAAACCTAAAGTTAAAGCAAATCCCCTAATCATTCCTGAAACATTAAGGAAATTCCAGTTAAAAGGATTAAAGAGAATAAAACAAGTAATCAAGGTGCAAATATTGGCATCTCTGATTGAATCCCAGGCCCGGCCAAAACCCAATTCCATTGCCCGCTTCCAATGACATCCTGCTCTGGTTTCTTCTTTCATCCTTTCAAAAATTAAGATGTTGGAGTCAACCGCCATTCCGATGGAAAGAATAAATCCGGCAATTCCCGGAAGAGTCAGAGTAACCGGAATCAATTTGTATAAAGCCAGGGTAATTAACCCGTAAATTATTAGAGCTAAATCAGCCAAAAAACCCAATTTCCCATAATAAGCCCACATAAAACCGGCCACCATCAGTAAACCAACCATTCCGGCCCGAACACTTTTTTGCACCGATTCCTGCCCTAAAGTCGCCCCCACATTTCGCTGTTCGATAATTTTAATCGGCACGGGCAGAGCACCGGCGTTTAATAGAGTTGACAATTGCTTAGCCGTTTCCAAAGTAAAATTTCCCCGGATGACAGCTTGCCCGGAAGTAATCGCCTCATCCACCGTCGGCATGGAAATCGGGGCTTGGTCCAAATAAATGGCAACAATCTTTTTAACATTTCTGGTGGTAATGTCGGCGAACTTTTTCGCCCCATCCGCGCTAAATTCAAGTCCCACAATTGGCTGGCCGGAATTCTGGTCAAATTTTACAATTGAGCTTTTCAAATCCTTACCGGTCAAGTCAGTCGGAATAAAACCGGCCGCCGGACTAGCTTCTTTTTGTTCATAAAACATTAATTGGGCAGTTTGACCAATTAAATCGATCGCCTGATTTACGTCTTTAACTCCAGGCAATTCGACAATTAAGCGATATTCATTATTGACTTTTGATGTCTGAACCGTTGGTTCGGAAATCCCAAAAAAATTAACTCTTCGTTCAATATTATTCCTAACGGCTTCGATCGCTGATTGGCGATCATTTTCTGCCACGCCATTCATATCTGCCTGAAAAACCAGATGAGTGCCTCCGGACAAATCCAAACCTTGTTTAATTTCCAATTCCCGCTTTATTTGCATACTCCCTAATGAAAAATCTATATTTGACCCAGAAATAGTAGTGTCAACCTTAATTTTTCCAACAGAAAATTTAACCGGAAGATTCTTGGGCAAATCAATAACAACACTGATTAGCGTAATGAAAAGAATCAACCAAAATAATATTTTTCTGTTCTGCATTTTAATTTATTCGAGGAGAGGAAGTTGTTTTGTTCCGGCAAAATTATAAATAATTCGATTCTTTTCCGGTTCCAGCCTGACTTTGACATCATCACCCGCTTTTATTCCTGAATCTTTTACAAACCACGCGGGAATCGTCATTGCCAAACTATTTCCGGTTTTAATCACTTTTTGCGCCATAATTTAGAGTCGGACCAAATCTTCCTCTTCACCAATAATCATTATTCGGGAACTTTGCAAAATTCCTTCCAGAAACGGATCCCGTCTTCTTTTCCGTAAATCAAATTCTTCATCCGTCATGACCGTATAGTTGATTTCCTCGCTTCTTTTTGATTGTTCCTGGTGAACCAAGGCCGCTACTTCCGGCAAAACCACATTCCCGATGATCAAAATATCAATATCCTCTTCCTTTCGGGGAATTCTTTTGACAAATTTGCCGGAAAACATAACAAAGGAGATTTTTCCAAGCTTCGCCCGATTCTTGAGCAGTTCACGGCCCAAACCGGTAGTTTTTGCAATCAATGAACAGAGTTCATCAAAAAAAAGATAATCTTTTCGAAACCAATAGTATAACCGGTTGGCTCGGGGTTCCTTTTTCACCATGCCGGACGCTTCCATGTGAGCCAGTTCCCGGCGAACCGCGTTAATTTCCTCATTGGTCCTTCTGACTAATTCCCGCACATGATAAATTTCCGTCGGTTCGGAAAAAAAGGTTTCCAGCAACTTAATCCGGACTTTAGAGATAAAAAGATCTTTTAGTTCCATTCCAGTAAGCGGGCAGTTTTTAGTATTTAACCTCGCTACCGGCAGGCAATATTTCAATCCAAATTTTACCCCGTTCGAATTTAATTTCTTTTCCTTTTAAGTCTTTAAAAATGGTTCGGCTTTTCCGGTCTTTCTTGTTCCAAATTCCCTCAATCGTCTTACCCGCCTGAAATATCAAAGCCTTGCCGGTACCTTTATTGCTGTATAACAAATGGAGATTATTTTCATAACCGTCATTCGCCCTTGATTCAGCCATAAAAACAACAACAACATTTTTCGTAGTTAAAAGACTTTGATCATTATGGTCTTTTTGAATCGTTCCGCCGTTGTTTCGGGTATAAAGATTTTGGGTACTGTCATACTGCCATTTAACATCGTAATCGCTGTAACCTTTCCAGAAACTGAATGACGGACTACTGGAACCCCGATCAGCCGAACCGGTTTCATCCTTAAAACCCCAGTTGACAAAAGTTTTATCCCAAGCCACGCCGGTGCTATCCACATTCGTTAAATTTCTTTTTTCCGCTACACCCCAAAGTTTATCCATGGTGGAATACATCGTGTGCTCGGTCGCCACCGGATGACCTTGTCTTGTCTCGTCCCGCCAATAAACCGGAAAACCCAAGGCAAATTGATTCATATCGTTACCTTTTTTCAACCAGCCGTAATCGCCGATTTGACCTAAGGCATTAGCCTTCCCGGGGGTATTTGCCCCGCCAACATGAGCATATAAAGGAAAATCACCGTATTCGGAGGCAAAATCCAAAAAGTAGGTTCGAGCGGAACGAACCGGACCAACTTGCCAATCAACCGAGGAAGCCCCGCAGTAAAAAACACCCATAAAACGGGTAATCCCGCCTTCGGCTACCGCCTCATAAACAATATCTGCTTTGGAAACTCCGGATTGCGGCCGGGCATCAGAATGATTTTCAATCATCACCAGCAAAGGCCGGCGGCCGGACCAAATGTCCTGTTCGGCTTTGGTAAATTTTTCGCCGTTTAATGGGCATTCCTGGGTTTTGGGACCGCTAACATCAACTTTAAACTTTGATTCTCCGGCAGGAGTTGAAGGAACCTTTGGATTAATCATGGAAGAACTATTGTTAACAGAAGAAAAAACCACGTAAGAAAATCCGGCCGAAACCAAATATAATCCTAAACCTCCAAGCAATAACAAAATTTGTTTTTTATATTTTTCCATTTTCCGCCTTTACAATTGCCTCTTTTTCTTCCTTAGAGAAATCATACCCGATTGGCTTACCTTTATCAATCGGTTTAGCATAAATCCGGGTATTGTCCCGGCTGTGCAAACTGGAAATGATAATCCCGGAACTATTTTCGTCCAGCAAGGCCAAAGCAAAACTCTGATCACCGCCGGTTTCTGAAAAAGGATTAAATCTGACTAAACCCACTTTTTGAATATGTAAACGGCCGTCTTTCTCCAATTTCTCCAGTTTTAAAAGAATTTCTTCAGATTGTTTTTTCCCCTGGCTCTGCTGGTTAATAAGTTTTTCTAAAACCGCTCCCAAGTCAGCGTCTTTTGCTCCCTTAATCAATTTTCGGTAATGGGTAATTGACCGGTAAACAAAAAAACTTAAGACCCCCAACCAAGTCAGTATTACAATTGAAATTACATAAATCATTCCTTGATCGAGTAACATTCTACTCCATTTTAATGACTCCAAATGCCGGTGTCAACACCACCTTTGCAATGACTAGTCAGGTATGCTATATTATTTCCGTGCCTAAGAAAACCAAACAAGAGAAAATAATTGCGGAACTGCGGCGAAAATTGGATACCACTTCCCTCCACCTGGAAGGAGTCCATTCCTTCGACCATGCTCAGGACAAGTCGGCCACCTTCCAGGTGAGCCATCAAGCAAATCAAAATATCCCACTTCAAAATCCTGCTTCACACTTCTCGCTTCCCGCTTCTCCATCGCTACCTCTCAATACGACTTCTATTATTTTAATCAAAAAGGATCTTCTTAAAACCCTATTTTTATCCTTGCTTGCATTTGGCTTTGAGCTTGTGATATACTGGGCTTGGAATAAATAATTCTACCCACTTTGAAGGGAGGTGAACAAAATTATGGCGAGTATGTACTGTGTTAAATGCCGCGCTAAAAAAGAAGTTACAAATCCGCAAAGAGTGACCATGAAAAATGGTAAACCGGCAATGAAAGCGGTTTGTCCGACTTGTGGCACGCAAATGTTTAGAATTGGTGCCGCGTAATCTACGCGTAATATAAGGAATTTCTCTTCAAGTTTATTTTTGAAGAATTAAGACCCCGGATTTACCGGGGTTTTAATATCAAAAAAAGAGTTGCTCCCCCCAATCCAAATCCCAAGAATTCCAGCAGTTGAGGTAAAAATATTAAATAAATAGTAGTATTCCCTAATCCCTCGCCGCTCGCCCCTCGCCCTTTTCCAAGAGTCCACCCATTGGCCCAATTATTAACAAGAACATGATTGGTATTTGAACCGTCTCCAAAAAGATACCAACCGGAATTATAAGATTGAGATAAAGATAATGTTGATTCTTTCTTATTGTTTGGTATGGTCAAAACATAAAAGAACGAAAGTAGGTGATTTACTTTAGTATCATGCGCAAAAACAGGGGGTTGATTGCTCAATTGGTTCTTGGGAATCAATTTTATTCCTGTTAAAAACTTATAAGGAATCAGCTCAACTGAGATTTTTCCTAAATTATTTATTGTTTCTTGATGGCCATAGGCAATATTGTCAAAATGTAAAGAATAGGATAAACCGTCTTCTTCAACCGGGGGTTGAATAAAATAGCTTTTTGTTAATTGGTTTGATTTCGGTAAATAAGTTTCAATTTCTGATTTTCTTAAATCAAGATTCTCTAACCAAAAATCGAGGCTTTTACCTTTAAGATTTTGGCTTTCCACGGAAATAAAATAACTAATTTCGTGTGTTAGGGTAGGCAGCCAAAAAGCCGCCGAACAATTCACGGCACCGATTGCCTTTAACTGTAATAATTCATTATCGTTTACCCAACCTACCTGATTATTAACTATCCCTAATCCAAACCCCCCGCAATTTTTAGGTTGAATATTGATTAATTGTTGAAATGGATTAATTTGAGCGGAAAAATAACCATCAGTTTTTTGAAATTTTACCCGAATTTCATTATTAAGAATCTCTACCTGCGGTGTAAAAGATTTTCGTTCATTTAAATCGTTTGAATCAATCCAAACCAGCTCATTCGGATCATATGTAGGTAAAATCAATTGATAATTATTTACTATCTCTGATGGCAATTTATTTTTAATAATTAAAGAATCGTTGGTTTCTTCCATGGTAAATTCCAAATCATTTTGAGTTTTATTGGTAAAAAGCGATCGGAAAGGATAATAGATATCTGTTTGATTATTATCGCCAGAAGAATAGAAACCGTTTTCCAAAAAAGCTTGATCTAAATTACCCCATTGATAAGATGGACCGATTAAGGGTAAATCGGTGCTAACAGAAACGAAATTACTTATTGGCTTTTCGAGGAAAACTTGATAAATTTTAACTTTCCTATATTCTTCAACTTTAGTAAATTTCGAAGAGCTTCGAATCATTGCCAAAATTTGATCAGTTAATAAGGCTTTTGGCGAGGAGGGGTTAATAATATTTTCATCAATCATCAACCAATTTACTCCATACTTATCAAAAATCTTTTCAAAATTATTAAGATTTTGAGAGTCTATCGCGTAAGACAATTCCCAATAAAAATTTTCATTCTCTCTACTCCAAGGATCAAAGGCCAGATCCAACACCGGCTGTTCTAAACCATACCATAAATATCCGGATCCACGATAACCTCCAGACTGGAAACGCCAATTCCAATAACTTGGCTGGGGTAAGATAAGAATTCTTGAATTAAAATTTTGTTTCTTGAAAAATTCAATTGTTTGAAAATGTTCGATCGGAATTTTATATCGTATTTGATCAAACAAAAAATCTCCTTTGAAAACCGGAAAAATATAAAACGCGAGAAGTATTACGAAATATAAAATTAACCCCAGAGTATATTTCTTAATAAATTTTTCCAAATAAATAAATAGTTCGCTTAATCCATAAACTAAAAATACGGAATAGCATAAAGCGAATAATATGGAAAACTTAGTAAAAGGAAAACGGAAAGCTTCGCCCAAAAGCGGAATTTTTTCTCGAAGCGCTTCATTTAAAATATCCAAACCTCGAATGTTCGCACCCAGAAAGAAAAAAGCAAATAGCAAGGAAAATAAAAACGGTAGAAAAACTTTATTTCTTTTGATTAAACTAAAAAATATTCCTATACCACTTAAGGCAAGAAAGAAAAATTCTCCGATTTTAAAATAATTTTTTTCCTGGATTGCTCTCCAAGGTTGCATGATAAAAGCATATTGACCATTATCAGAATATTCAGAAACATCAAGCATAAACCCTTTAAGAAAAACTACATCGGATAAATTACCCCTTTCAAGATTTTTCTGATATATATCGTCGCTGGACATTTGGTTGATTTTGGCATTTAGAATCACCGGAGAATTTATAGGAATTGAATAAACGTAGGGCAATAACCAGTGTGAATTGATTACGAAAATCAAAAATAGAATCTCAATCGATCTTTTAATCACTCCCGGCTTTCTGACTAATAGAAAACTAACTAAAACAAAAAAGACAAAAACTAGATAAACGAGGAAAATCTGAGGTACAAATCCTTGAGGTAAAGAAAGAATTGAAAATAAAATAAATAAAAACAAATCGCGTTTAGAAGAATTTTCCATAAACCGGTAAAGAAACAGCGCCAACCAAGGTAAAAAAGCAAAATGAACAGCAAAAACTTCCAAAGGAGCATAAAACATTTGGATTACCGCTAAATTGAACAGGTAAAACAGGGCACCCAAAAAAGCAAATAATTTCCGACGGGAACTCTGCTTAAGAATCACCAATTCCGTTAAAAAATAAAAACCTAATCCTCCCAAAAAGTGCATAAAAAAGATGAAAAAATAACGAAGTATGTTTTGGGGAAGAAAAAAGTGAAGCAACCATAAAAATAAAGTGTGGGGAAGATTAGCAGCGAAAGCCATTCCGTCAAGTAAACCAAGACCGCGATATTCCTGCCAAACGGAAAATAGATTACGTTTTAAATTAGCGGAAAAATTCAATTCCGGATAAAGATTATCCCAACCAGTCAAATAGGTTCCGGGTTTATAATTGAGAACAAAAAGAATAACCTCTAAGACAATTAATCCAATAATCGGCCAATACTTTTTCAAATAAGAAAACAATCTCATAAATCTATATTAATAGAAAGCAACAGAAAAAGCTTCTCGAAGAACAACTGTAACCCTTTTAATCGGAGAAATATTAGGTCTTGGAGAAATAATTCCTCTTAAAAAAGAATAACCTAGAAGTATGAATCTATCCGGTAAAATAACAGCACCGATAAGTTGTCCAATATTGATTAAAACGGCTTTCATTGTCGGCCGATAACCAAAAAAACGAATTGCATCAATCCTGATTTGAAGAAAATGAATAACTTTTCGACGAACATGCTGAAGGGATTTATTATTAGAATGTATCCGATAGCCCACTAAGGACTCTGCCAGATTAGCAAATTTACCGAATTTTAAAAGTCTGAATAAAGTATAATAATCATCGTTTGGTTCATGTGCATTTTCCCAAAGTTGTTTTTGATCCGGCAATAATGACCGGCGAAACATACAAGAGGGATGAAGCATTGGGTGATAAATTCCATAAGTTTGGTAAATTGATTTATGATCCAAAGGAAAAGTCTTTTTCCCGGTAATTTTTCCCTCTTCGTTGATTATCTCCGCTTGGGTTCCCAAAACAATCGTTTCAGGGTTCGCTAGCATAAATTTAACCTGCTTACCTATCCGATCAAAACGACAAATATCATCAGCATCCATTCTGGCAATAAATTCTCCCTTGGTTGCTTTAAATCCGATATTTGCGGCCACACTTTCCCCTTTGTTTTTTCCATAAGAAATAATTTTAACTTGCGGAAAAGATTTATATTGATGAAGAATAGATAGAGTATTATCTTTTGATCCGTCATTAACAATGATCAATTCTAAATTTTTATAATCCTGATTTAGAATGCTTTCAATGGCTTCGGCCACAAATTTAGACCCGTTATACACAGGCATAATGACGGAAACCAAAGAATTTTTGTTGAAGTTATTTTTCATAAATTTTTCTTACAAGCTTTTTCTAAATACAAATATTTTATATTCAAAAAAAGCTTCGGGGACTGATTAGTTTGTTTGTGATATTCTCACGAAACATTTCATCAATCCCCGAAAAGGCATACAAACTACTGAACCAAACTCTTGGTTCTGAGCTGGTCCACTGTGGTAACAGGAAAGTTGCCCTTGGCCATCTCCTTATTCAGGAAATCTGAAGAACAACCTTCACCATAAACCCAGTAACTTCCAGCTCCACCGAGAACCCTAACCGTTGTCGAAATAGGAACCAGGAATCGGGTCTCGGGTACGTTTAACCACCAAATGGAGGCGACTGCCGGCCCAGTGATCGAGAAATCACCCGGTTTCGCTTGAACAGATGCCACAGCTGGCGGACAAGTTGCTACCGTCGTACTTGGTGTCAGGGAAACTGGAGGCGCTTGAGTTGGCGCTTGACTGCCGAGGTAGATGCTACCTGCGTCGGAACTGGAGAAGTTGCTACCGTTCGCTTCGTGCGGATCTCCACCAACTTCAAGTCCAACAACTGCTGCAGGGTAACAGGACCATAAAAAACGGTCCAATCTCCTCGTGTAGCCCTGTAGATTGCGATCTGCCGATCCACTTCCGTCTGGGAACACTCGACTGGATAATCCCAAGCGGTACCCGCTCCATTGATCACGCTGATCGAAATCCCTGGCGTAATCACCACGCTCACTTCAGCCTGCTCCCAAGGCGTATTGGCTGTGGGCCACCATGCGCTCAGATGAACCGGTCCGCGGGCAGCGGTAACCTCGAAAGTCTCACCCTGCCCGTTTGCCGATGGTGCCCATGGACCAAGTTGCTCGGCCTGCGGACACAAACCAATCAAAGCGGTCGTGGTCTGTGGAACCGTAGCCGCAGCTGTGACTGAATTCGTCACCGGAACTGCGCTTGCCACACTCGGCGTCACCGTTCCGATTACTGACACCACAACTGTTGAACCAACCGCTGACGTTTGAGACGGCGCGGGTACGGATACCACCGGAACTGCTGTATACGTCGGCTGGACATCCGTTTGCCCTAGCGTGTTTGCTAGGTAGGGACGGATATCCACGTTGTTCCAGGCCCAATACCCGGCAAACCCGATCAAAACCAGAACCACTACCAAGAACAAAACTCTTCCCCAGTGCATTTTTTCCTCCTTTTAGTTTGGATGAAGCCAACCACCAAGTCGGCTGACTGCCAGACGAACAGTGTTTGTCCCGCCAGACACGCCGACTTCGGCTTCGAGTTCTTTCTTAGCCTTCAGATATGCCTCTTGTGCTGTGTCGTATTCTTTCTTGACATTAGCAACGGCGGTCTGAAGCCCCTCGATCCGGGTCTTTCGAACTGACGCATCGTCTTCAAGCACTGGCAGAACCCGAACCGAAACGGCCAACTTATGCTGAGCCTCGTCAAGGTTCATACGAGCCTGCAACAAAGCTCTGAATGCATCTCGCGCTGCGACATACAAATCATAAATCTGTTGCTTCCGATCAACTGATGCGGTTGTTCCGGCAGAACCGAACTCCTTATCCAAATCGATCGCCATTTTCCTCCTCCTTTTTTCTATCTTTCCGCCAAAAGAACAAGCGGGGAATGAACACAAAAATTATGCCCAATCCACGCTTGTTTTTAGCGAAAAGTGGCTCATATGCCTTATGTTAATGTACTTCTTGGCTTAAAATCCAAGGCAAAATTCTGATTTCCACAAAACTTTGCTCTGAATTTAAGAATTGACAAAAAAATAGAAAAGAAATAATATTAACTTAATATGTTAACCAAATCTGATTTTCAATCAATAAAAGATATACTGAAAAATACAGCAACAAAGGATGATCTAACAAGTCTTGCAACTAAAGATGACTTTGAATCTATTAAACAAGATCTTGGAATACTTAAAACTGATGTTAAAACTATAAAAAATGACGTAACTAAAGTTAGAAGAGACATGACGACTCTTTTCGATTTCTTAGATAAAGATTTCCTTGATCTTCGTCAAAGGGTTGATCGAATTGAAGAACACTTAGGTCTTCCACCTCTTTCTTAACCATTTCAAAGAGCTGTTTTTTTATTAAGGATCAAACCAACTATCATTAAAGAGACCAAAAAGGCTAAAGGTAAAATTGATGGTCCGGTAACCGGAGTGGTTTGAGCTAAAACTTTATTTTCAAAACAAGCTTGGGAGGTATCTTGATCGGATTGGCCATTAACTTCGCCTTTAGCGAAATTAGTCCGGCATAAAATCTCATTGGCCGGTAATTGGGCCGCAGGAACAACTTTGGCTCGAATTTCGGATTCTTTGGATTCGCCGGCATTAAGATTATCAATGGTAAAAATCATTTCCCGATCATTCCAAGAAACCGGTCCGTCAACAAAATAAAGCTTGTCAGGAAGGATATCGGTAACTTTAATGTTAGTTAATGTAACATCGCTGATATTTTTAACAATTACCTTAAAGCGGATTTCATCACCAGAAGCAAATTTAAGATCGTTAATTCCCAGATTGTCTACAAATTTGGCTTGATCCGGATTAAAAACTTTCTTATCAACTAAAATAAGATTGACTTCTTTACAGGTTTCCCCACCACCATATTGAGTTTCACAAACCGTAGTTGCCTTAACCGGTTTGGCCAATAAAACAAACACCATTAAGGCGGTAATTAATCCAAAAAATTTAATCAAATATTTCATCTTTTTTTAATAAAATACAAAACCTGCATTAAGCAGGTAAAAGTTATTCTAACAGAAAAGACACCTCTTGTCAAGTATTATAAGCTGTTTGTATTAATATCTGAAACTGCCATTGATTCTACTGGATCCGCGATAACTACGAGTCTTTTCCAGTTGGTGCTTGGAGGCCAACAGGTCTGCAGAACAAGTTTTTCTGTATTCTCCAAGGTTAAGAAAGAAAAGTCTCTACCTTCAATTATTTTTTTATCAGAAACCTTATAAGAATATATTTTGTCATTATAAGTCAAAACGATTTGATCATCTTTGTTTAATTTATCTAACAAATAGAAAGCCGCTCCATAAGGATTGTTATCCCAAAGAAAACTTGAAGAATGACCAAAAATATAAATTGTTTCCCTCTGGCCGGGAAAAGCTGTTCCTTTAGCCTGTGCAACACCCTTTTTCAAGCTGACTTCGTATTCTTTTTCGTTATAAGGATCCACATTAGCCACAACCGGAGTACTTAAATGAATTTTAGGAATGGCTAAAGAAAAGTTTTGCGGCGCAGCCGTTGTTTTGGAAGTTTCTGTAACCGAAAGATTAACCGCTTCGACCAAAGAAGGCGCGGGCGATAACCGATAATTGGCTTCCGCCGCTAACATCGGGCTTAAATAACCAGTTAGGCCAAGAAGACCAATAACCATTAAAAATTTTCCCAAACGAGAGGGTTTTTTTGAAACTGAAGCTTGATATAGAACAAACGATTGACCAGTTTTAAACTGGTCAACCTTAACTTCATTAAACATCTTGTGAAGCAATATACCACAAAATGATTAATAAATCAACTCATAGTATTAGTAGTATCAGGTACGGTAACTGGCGGTGTCGGTACTGGAACCACAGGTTCTGGAATAACTGGTTCTGGCACTACCGGTTCAGGAGCTAGCGGCGTAGGGACGACCGGCTCTGGGGCTGGTGAAACAACGGGTGTTTCCATTACCGGTTCAACCGGTGCGGGAGCAATTGGTTGAATCACTGGCATAACCGGTTCAGCTGGCGCTGGTATACTGGCTGCCCAAGCGGGCATTTCCGCCATTCTGGTGTCAACTTCCTTTTCCGCTTCTTCCCTCGTTTTCCCAAATGATTGCATATAAAGATTAATCATTCCCTCGCGGATTTCTTCTTTTGGCTTCAAATTCCCTGCCTCATCGGTACAATAATGGCAATAGGGATTATCTATTCTCCCGCCACCGTGATCGCTATCGATCATCATTGGTAATCCACATGATTGACAATTCATATAATAATATTCACCTCCTTTACCTCGCCGTAGTCTCGCCAAGGGCGGACGAAGGCGGGCTTTTCCTAATCTTTATTATTTTACAATGTAAAACTTATTATTTACAACCCCTAATTTTCCCTTGGTCTATATTGGAGTGCTTCCGCGATGTGAGAAATCAGGATTTCTTTTTCACCGGCTAAGTCGGCAATTGTTCTGGCGACTTTGACCACCCGAAAATATGATCTGGCCGAGAGATTCGCTTGAATGGTTGCTTGCCTTAACAAAACCAAGCAATCGTTTGAAAGCGGACAAAAACTTTTAATATCTTTGGTTGACATTTCGGCGTTGCAAAAAATACCAATCTTTTTAAATCTTTTGGTCTGTAAATCTCTGGCTTTTTGAACCCTATCTTTAATGGTTTTTGAGTTTTCAGTTTTTAGTGTTAAGTTTTCAGTTAGTTTCTCAACTTTCACCGCCGGAACGTCCAAATGAATATCAATCCGGTCGAGGATTGGTCCGGAAACCCTTTTTTGATAACGCTGGATTTGTCCGGGCAGACAGGAACAGGGTTTTTGCGGATCACCCAAATAACCGCAGGGGCAGGGGTTACTGGCCGCCACCAGGATAAATTTGGCGGGGAAGGTAAGCGTCCCCGCGGCACGCGAAACTGTCACTACCCCATCTTCCAAAGGTTGACGCATTGCTTCTAAAACATGACGGGGAAATTCGGGAAATTCATCCAAAAATAAAACGCCTCGATGGGCTAAAGAAATTTCTCCGGGCATCGGACGGCTGCCCCCGCCAATCAAACCATTTCGGCTGGTAGTGTGATGGGGCGCCCTAAAAGGACGATTCTTAATTACCGACTCGCCAGCCGGCAGATTGCCCGTAATTGAGTAAATTTTAGTCACTTCCAAAGCTTCTTCTTCGGTCAAATCTGGTAAAATCCCGGGAAGAGCACGCGCCAGCATCGTTTTTCCGGCACCGGGCGGTCCTTTCATAAAGACATTGTGGCCGCCGGCCGCCGCCACTTCCAAAGCCCGCTTCACGTGTTCCTGGCCGCGAATATCGGTCATGTCAAACTCGGCTACCGCTTTAGAACTGATTTTAGCAAAGGAGGTCTGTGGGTGGGGTTTGATTTCTTCATTTCCGGACAAAAAGTGAAACAACTGGAGCAAAGAATTGATCGGGTAAACATCAAGATTATCAATTACTGAAGCTTCTTCGGCATTAATCGCCGGCAAAAAGATTTTTTTAAATTTCTTTTCCTTGGCTAATAAAGCCATAGCCAGAACACCATTAGTGTGGCGCAGGGAACCATCCAACGAAAGTTCACCTAAAAACAAGGCGTCTTTGATTTCAGCTAATAGTTGTTCTGAAGCTAACAAAATTCCCATGGCAATCGGCAAATCATAAGACGGTCCGGCTTTGGGTAAATCAGCCGGGGCCAAATTAATAGTAATTCTTTTCGCGGGTAAATCAGCCCCGGAATTTTTCAAAGCTGACCTTACTCTTTCTTTTGATTCTTCGACGGCCTTGTCCGGAAGACCAACGATTGTGAAGGAAGGCAAGCCTTGGGAAGCAATATCCACTTCCACTTCAATTAGTACTGATTCGAGTCCAACTGTGGCACCAGAAAAAACTCTAGCTAACATACAAGACTATTGTGACAGCTTAATAAGTTTATTTCAATTAACCTTAGGATTGTTAAATACCTGGGTTTACCCTAAAAATTTATCGCAATAAATTTTCAGGGTAAGCATATGGAATTATTATTTCACCAAAGTTATCTTTCCAAAGCTCTAAATTTCAGTTGTACGATTTTTTCGTACACCTGACTTCCTTCACTCCGAAGTTTATTTTTAAGATCACTCCAATAACGTTTTGGAATTGTGCTATCGGTTAAAATTTCAATAACATCAATAATAGAAAAATACCATTGTTCGGATTTTTCATCCCAAACACGCCGTATCTTTTTATCCTGAAAAGCAATTAATTGTTTGTTTTCTTTCATTAATCAATATTATCACAAAACAAAAAGATACCCCTAAAACTGTCACTCACTTACTCTAGAATAAAAGATTTTTTTGACTATCTCTACTAATACAAAATAACAAATCACAATTACCGCTAACCAAAAATAATAAAAAACCGGCGGTTTAATTAAATGAAGTAAAGCTGCCAAAGGAGAATAAGGTAGAGCTAAACCAAACAGAGCTATTACAAATAATCCAATTGCAAAAAGATTGTCCGTTTTGCTTTTATAAAAAGGCATAATTCTCGTCCTAATACTTAAAACAATCAATGTTTGGGTAATTAAAGATTCCAAAAACCAACCGGTTTGGAATAAGGAAACTGACGCTTTAAATAAATAAAGCAAAATAAACATTGCCAAAAAATCAAATAAAGAGTTTATCGGACCGAAAACCAGCATAAAGTTTTGAATTGATTTGATACTCCATCTTTTGGGCATATCCAAATAATGTTTGTCCACCCCGTCCCGGGTCAAAAGAAGTTGGGAGGTATCGTATAAAAGATCATTCAGCAGGACTTGAACGGGCAATAGCGGCAAGAATGGTAAAAATAAGGAAGCACCGGCCAAGCTAATCATATTGCCAAAAGTCGAGCTTGTTCCCATCTTTATGTATTTAATAATATTACCAAATGTTTTTCGCCCTTCAATAATTCCTTCATGTAAAACTCGAAGATCCTTATGAAGTAAAATAAAATCAGCCGCTTCTTTAGCCACGTCAACCGCATTCTCGACCGAAATTCCAATATCAGCCACTCTTAAAGAAGGCGCGTCGTTAACCCCATCGCCCAGAAAACCAACCACATGACCGGATGCCCTAAGTGAAGCAATCACCTTTTCTTTTTGATCGGGATTCAACCGGTAAAAAACCGTCGTTTGTTCGACTTCGGAATTAAGTTGTTGATGATCCAATAGTTCCAATTCGTCTCCGGACATTGTTTTTAGAATTTCGATTCCCAATTTTTCGCAAACATATTTCGTTACCAATTCGTTATCACCGGTAAGAATTCTTAAACTTACTCCGGAATTTTTTAAAGACTCTAATGCTGGTCGCGCCGTCACTTTTGGCGGATCAGAAAAAACAATCAAGCCGACAAACGATAACTTTGTTTCATCTTTTAAAGAATATTCTTTTTGTTTCTCAATCTTTTTTTCGGCGATTGCCAATACTCGAAATCCATCTTGACTTAATTGTTGAAATCTTTTTTCAATTCTTGTTCTTTTATCCAGAGATAAAAACAAACAAGTAGGAATAATTGATTCCGGAGCACCTTTGGAAATTAAAAGACGTTCACTGCCGTTGCTGACAATCACCGATAATCTTTTTCGGTAAAAATCAAAAGCAATCTCGTTTTCTTTGTTGTAGCCTTCAATTTTAGGCGACTTATTAACAATCGCTTTTTCAAATGCTCCCTTTATTCCCGACTGAAAATAGCTGTTAAGATAAGCGACGACCAAAACTTTTTCGTCTTTTTTGCCATTAATATCTTCATAATCCTCCAGTTGAATTTGATTTTCCGTAAGCGTACCGGTTTTGTCCGTACAAAGAATATCAATACTGCCAAAATTCTCGATCGAACTTAAATTTTTGACAATAACGCCTTTTCTTGATATCCGGATTGCCCCATTGGATAAATTAATAGTAACAATCATTGGCAAAAGTTCGGGCGCAAAACCGATTGCTAAAGACAAAACAAATAATAATGAACCAATCAAGGAATGGCCTAATAAAATATTTAGAACAAAAAGAATAGCCGCCATTACTAAAGTTAATCGCCCCAGCATCAAACCAAAACTATTGATTCCTTTTTCAAATTCGGTTTTTGGACGAGGTTTTTCCAACTGCAAGGCAACTTGTCCCAATTTGCTGTTTACTCCTGTGGCGGTAATTAAAACTTTTGCTTCCCCCGATACCACTTCCGAACCGGAAAAAACGATTTCTTCATTTCCAACATATTGAGGAAATGATTCGCCGGTAATTGCCGATTGATCAACCTGAAATCCGCTTGTTTCTAAAACCTTACCGTCAGCCGGAACAATATTTCCGGTTGAAAGAATAACAATATCCCCAATAACAATTTCTTTTGCTAAAATAGCAATCATCTTCCCATCCTGCAATACTGTAGTTTTCAATGCCGTTTTTTCCTTAAGTTTTTCAACGGCTTTTTGCGCCTTATCTTCTTGATAAACATCCAAACTGATACTAATAAAAAGAATCGTAATGATTACAAAGGAATCAATTTTTTGACCAAGCAAAACAGAAAGTGACCCAGAAAAAAGAAGCAAGAGAATTAACGGGTTGGAGAGTTGACGAATAAATTTTTGGATAATCGATTTTGATTTCTCTTTCGGAAGTTCATTGAAACCATTTTTTATTAATCTTGTTTTCGCTTCCGCGCTTGAAAGACCGTTCATATACTAATCAGTATAACTCGATTATTTATCTCTTGTTACTGAAGTCGCGATGGAGGCTTGGGCGGCAGCGAGTCGCGCAATCGGAACGCGGTAAGGAGAACAGCTGACATAATTCATTCCCACTTTATGGCAAAATTTAATGCTTTCCGGATCACCACCGTGTTCGCCGCAAATTCCAATTTTTAGGTGAGGCTTAACACTACGGCCTTTTTGAACCCCAATTTCAATTAACTTTCCAATACCGTTTTGATCTAAGGTTTTAAACGGATCATCGGCAAAAATTTTCTTTTCCAAATAAACTTTAATGAATTTTCCGGAATCATCCCTTGAAAAACCCATTCCCATTTGAGTTAAATCATTAGTGCCAAAAGAAAAGAATTCGGCTTCGGTAGCGATTTCGTCGGCAGTAACGGCGGCTCTTGGCACTTCGATCATTGTCCCAATATGATATTGTATTTTTACTTTTTGTTCTTCTATTACTTCTTCTGCTATTTTGATTGTTAATTCTTTCTGGTCTTTCAATTCGGAAACATTGCCAACCAAAGGAATCATAATTTCCGGAACAACTTTAATTTTTTCTTCTTTTAAAAGTTCGCAGGCGGCGGTAATAATTGCCCTTACCTGCATTTCGGTAATTTCCGGATAAGTAATTCCCAAACGGCAGCCGCGGTGACCAAGCATCGGATTAAATTCGTGAAGGGCTTCGGTTTTAGCCATTATTTCTTCCACCGGAATTTTGATTATTTTTGATAATTCTTCTGCTTCTTTTTTGTTCTTCGGTAAGAACTCATGAAGCGGCGGATCTAGTGTTCTAATCGTCACCGGAAAACCGTCCATCTCTTTGAATAAGCCCTTAAAATCTTCTTTTTGAAATTTAAGCAGTTTTTTTAACGCAACACGACGGTCATCTTCGGTATCGGATAAAATCATTTCCTGCATAAACGGAAGTCTATCCTGCGCAAAAAACATATGTTCGGTCCGGCATAAACCAATTCCTTCGGCTCCAAAATTCTTGGCAACCTTAGCGTCCCTTGGAATATCCGCATTGGCCCGAACACCGATTTTTCTAAAAGAATCGGCCCATTTCATAAATTGACCAAACTCGCCACTTAGACTCGGCTCTACAGTGGCTACCTTCCCCGGAATCACTTCGCCGGTATTACCGTCCAAACTAATCCAGTCGCCTTCTTTGATGACAATATCCCCGGCTTTAAACAATTTCTCTTCCTCGCTAATCTTAATCGATTCGCATCCGGCCACGCAGCAGCGTCCCATACCACGGGCAACCACGGCAGCATGAGAGGTCATTCCGCCCCGACCGGTTAAAACTCCCTGGGCGGCATCCATACCATGAATATCATCCGGACAAGTTTCTTTACGGACTAAAATAACTTTCCCTTTTTGACCCTGCTCAACCGCTTGATCAGCGGTAAAAACGACAGTACCAACAGCAGCACCGGGAGAAGCAGGTAATCCCTTGGCAATCACTTTTTTCTCGACTTTCGGATCCAAAATCGGATGAAGCAACTGGTTTATTTGTTCCGGATCAATCCGTAAAATCGCTTCTTCTTTAGTAATTAATTTTTCTTTAACCATATCGACCGCAATTTTAATGGCCGCTTGAGCGGTTCTTTTGCCGATTCTAGTTTGAAGCATAAATAATTTTTCTTTTTCAATCGTAAATTCAAAATCCTGAACATCGCGGTAGTGTTTTTCCAAACGATCAGTAATATCACGAAGCTGCTTATAAACTCCCGGCATATCTTGAGCCAATTTAACGATTGGCTGTGGAGTTCTTATTCCGGCAACCACGTCTTCACCTTGAGCATTAGTTAAATATTCACCATAAAATTTATTTTCACCGGTCGCCGGATTGCGGGTAAAACCAACACCGGTCGCGCAATCATCACCAAGGTTTCCAAAAACCATCGCCTGAACGTTAACTGCGGTTCCCAGGTCGTCGGCAATTTTGTTCAATTTCCGGTAAGTTTCGGCGCGGGAATTATACCAGCTTTTAAAAACCGCAAATATCGCCATTTGAAGCTGTGTTTTGGGGTCTTGAGGAAATTCCTTACCCAATTTACTTTTAATCAGTTTTTTGTATCCTCCAATTAAATCCTGTAAATCACTTTGAACTAATTCTGTATCCAATTTTGCACCGATGTCATCTTTTTTCTTTGTTAAAACCATTTCAAATTCCTCTTTTCCAATTCCTAAAACGACATTCCCAAACATTTGAATAAACCGGCGAAAAGCATCATAAGCAAAACGTGGATTTTTCGTTTTTTCGGCTAAACCAACAACAACTTTATCATTCAAACCTAGGTTAAGAATTGTATCCATCATTCCGGGCATAGAAAATTTTGCCCCGCTTCTAACTGAAACCAAAAGCGGATTTTCGACATTGGAGAATTTTTTACCGGAAACGGTTTCCAGTTTTTTAACGGCTTGCGAGATTTGAAGTTGAATTTCAGCGGTTAATTTTTCTTTATTGAGATAAAAGAATTTACAAACATCGGTGGTGATAGTAAATCCAGCAGGAACGGGAATTTTTGCATTAGTCATTTCAGCCAAACCAGCACCCTTACCGCCAAGAAGATCTTTCATCTGGCCGTTGCCGTCAGCTTTTCCCTCACCAAAAAAGTATACAAATTTATTTTTCATTTTGTTAAAAGATTATATCAGAAGAAAGAATAATTTTCGAGAAGGGATTTAATTAGTAAACAATTCCCAAGGTTTCTACCTATTCAACCCCGGGGGTTGGTAATCTGAGATAGCTGGTATTTTTTATCTCCCAAAAATCCATTTACTTCCGGCCTGATAAGTTCCCCGCCAAGAAGTGATGCCGGATAAATTGTAAAACCACCCCAGCGGTCATTAATGTTATCAATTGTCTGCCAATAATCGTCTTTTCGATGTTGTTCCGGAAAAATCGAAAGACTTAAGTTTTCTGTTTTTTCAAGAAGTCCGACCCAAACTCCTAGAAATCTCACGCTATTTTGCCAGTTTAATCGATTAAACAATTCCCAAATATTTTTAAAAATTTCGTCACTGTCACTGGTGTACGTCTTAAAAGTATGATGTATTTTTTCACTCAAGTCGTTTCCTCTAATTAATAATCCAAGTTGACGAGTTTCCATTTTCATTTTTCTTAATTTATAACCAACTTCTTCACAAAGATTACGCAGTGTTTGTTTTATTTTCCTTTCATCGCAAGTATCGTCAAATAGAGTAAAAGTTCGGGAAATACTTTTGGCATCTTGTAGTTCTGAAAAGAAGTTTAAATTTGTATTATCTTCACCGTAAGAAAGATTTTTAAGATGAACCGACCAAAATGGACCAAACGAAGCGCTTAAAAATTCTATCGGTATATTTCTTAGTGTTTCTAAATTTTTGATTCCCATGTCTCCTAGTCTTTTTTCCAAACGAAAACCAAGTCCACAGATATCAGTCAATTTTGCCGCAAAAAGAGTTTCATCACGATTCTGCTTATTTATTTCAAATATTCCATTAGGCTTATTTATTTCCGAAGCAAGTTTTGCCAATAAGCGATTATAGGAAATACCAATCGTACAAGTAATATATTCTCCTATCTGTTTGTTTATCTGTTTTTTTATCAGATTGCACATATTCAAAACTCCTCCAAAAAATTTCTGACTCTCGGTTACGTCCATAAATAATTCATCAATTGAAAAAATTTCAATATATGGAGAAAAGTTTTCGCAAATTTTTATAAACTTTTTAGTAACGGAAAAATACCGACCAAAATGCGCCGAAACCAAAGCGATCTTGGGACATAAGGTTTTTGCATCCCAAATATTACATCCTGTTTTTACTCCAAATTTTTTTGCTTCTCGTGAAGCGGCGATAATACAAGTCCGACCTTCCGCCTTAATTACACCAACCGGTTTCCCAACAAGACTTTGATTAAATTGTTGTTCTACCGAAGCAAAATAAGAATCCATGTCGAGATGAAGAATCGTTGGCATGTTTATACTATACCGAATAAAACCCGAAGTTGTCAAGGGTCAAGTAAAGGAGATTTTATTTTAATAGATTCCGGATTAAATCCGGAATGACAGAAAAAATTAAAGTTTTTTTATGACTCGAAGTTTAGCGCTGGCAGATCTTGAATTGAAAGCCAACTCTTCCGGACTTGCCTCAATTGGCGCTGGGGTAAGAATTTCCACCAGACCGGATTTTTGCCACGCAACAAATTGTTTTTTTACAATTCTGTCTTCTAATGAATGAAAAGATATTACCGCCAACCGGCCAGCCGGTTTAAGACATTCCAGCGCTTGAGGCAGAATTTCCTGCAAGACCGGCAATTCCTGATTAACTTCCATGCGGATTGCCCGAAAAACTTTGCTTGCCCATGATCCATGTTCTTTGGAAAAACGATAATCAGGCGGGGTTGCTCTACGAATAACGTCAATCAATTCGCCAGTAGTTTCGATTTTCTTTTTTTGCCGGCTTCTGATAATCTCTGCGGCAATTTTTCCGCCATAGGTTTCTTCTCCCAATTCAAAAAATATTCTTCTTAATTCTTTTTCCGGATAAAGATTAACAACGTCATAGGCGTTAAGATCCTGGTTTTGATTCATCCGCATGTCTAATTTTGAATCCAAACTTTGCTGATTAAAAGAGAAGCCTCTTGACGGGGTCTCCAGTTGGTGGAAAGAAATACCAAGATCAATCAAAATGCCGTCGACTCTGGAAATATTAGTTTTTAGAAGTATCTTGCCAAGGCTTATAAAATTATCGTGGACAATAGTTACTCGATCACCATATTTATCCAATCTTTTCTTGGCAGCTTCAATTGCCTCTATATCTTGATCAATACCAATTAGTTTTCCTGCCGGCCCAATTTTTTCAAGGATCGCTTCCGAATGACCGCCGCCGCCTAAAGTACAGTCTACGTAGATACCATTATCGTGAGAATCTAAGTCTAAGTAGAAAGTTACCTCTTTTAAAAGAACCGGAGTATGGTAGGCTGATTCTGACATTTAGACCAAGAAAACAATAATTCCGAGAATTAAGCAGTAAATTCCGAACCAAAAGAAATTGGCTGATTTAAGAATTTTTTGCAATAATCCCAAGGCAAAATAACTGACTAGCAGAGAAACAAGCAAGCCAATGGTTCCAAAAACCAAATCTTGACTGCTGTATAAAGAAATATCTTTAATTTTGAAAACAAAAGCGCCAATGATCGCCGGAATTGCCAGAAAAAAAGAAAATTCAAAAGCATCGGTTGGCGAAAATCCCTGCCATAAGGCGGAAGTAATTGTCGCGCCTGAACGGGAAATACTCGGCAAGACCGCGATTGCCTGAAAAATACCCACAATCGCTGCATTTTTCCAAGTTATTTGACCAAGATTCTTCACCTGTTTTTTAATAAATTTTGTCGACAATAAAAGAAAGGCGTTAACGATAAAAAGTAAACCGATTAATTTTATTGAAGTAAAACTGCTTTCGATTTTTTTATCAAATAATAAACTAAATATCACGGCCGGAATTGTCCCAATGACCAAAAGAAGAAAATATTTTTTATCTAAAAATTTAATAAGCTTCTTCCGAAAAAAGATTAGTATTGCCATTAAGCTGCCTAAATGAAGAAGAATATCAAAAAAAACTACCGGTTGATTAAAACCAAGAAGCTTTTGGAAAATCGCTAAATGGCCGGATGAAGAAATCGGTAAAAACTCTGTCAATCCCTGAACAACGGCTAAAACCAAGACATCGATGATATTCATCGCTTAATATTAGCATATTTTTGCATTTTATGGGTAAAAATGATATAATAATTTTGTTTGGGAAGCCGGATAATGGCACTGAAAATTTGTTCGCAAATTTTTAGTGAGGAAAGTCCAGACAGCAGAAAGCAAGGTGTCCCGACAATATCGGGATTCCCGACTCAAAACGTCGGGACAAGAAAGTGCCACAGAGACGAGCCGGGTGACGCCGGAGTGAAACGACCAAGTTACTGGGTCTCCGCATAACTGCGAAGGGAAAACCTCCCTGCTGCAATCTCCGATTGATCCGTTTGAGGATGCTTTCCCGAGGATCGAAGTTCGAGAGCGTTAGATTGATCATTATTTAGAACAGAATCTGGCTTACGGGCCTCCCAAACAATTAAAAATTACAAATTTTGGAAGCGTTTTGAAGAAAAGAGCTCGACAGAAATAACCTGAACAACCAAAAGAAAAGGAATCGCCAAAACTGCTCCCATTATCCCGCCAATTTTTCCACCGATCGTTAATGCTAAAATCGTAATTAATGGATTTACACCAACGGTTTTTTGCATCACTTTCGGGGTAATAAAACTGTTTTCGCTTTGCTGAACCAAAAGATATAAAGCGGCAATCGCTAGAGTCATAACCGGAGATACGGTTAAGCCGACCAACATCGCCGGGACAGCCGAAATAATCGGTCCGATATTAGGAACAATTTCCAGCAATCCGCTAAGGATGGCTAAAGGCAGGGCCACCTCAACTCCCAGCAAGGTTAAACCAATAAAGGTCATTAAACCAATCGTTGACATCAAAATAAATTCTCCCCTAACCCAATCGCCCAATCTTTTTTCAACTTTATCGACAAATTCTTCGGCCTTTTTCTCCTGACCCTCTCCGAAAAGAATTAAAAGATATTTATTCAGGTTTTTCCTTTCAACCAAAAGATAAAAAGTGATAATAATTAAGGCAAAAATTCCAAAAAGATTGGAAAATAAATTTATAACAAATTTCAAAAGATTGGCCGGAACAGAACCTAATTGAGAAATTTGGTTGGTAATAATGTTTGAGTCGAGGGAAATTCCCAATAGGCCAACATCTTTAACATAAGGAATCATTCTAGAAATAAAAAGTTCGGTTTGGTCAATTAATGAAGGAATAATCATTGCTAAGGCTACGCCAACGCTGCCGATAATGAGCAAGTAAATCAACAAAATCGCCAATAATCGAGGAATTCTATACCGCTCTAGCTTATTAACGACAGGATTTAAAGCGGATATCAGAATTACCGAAACAAAAAGGGCAACAATAATTTGCCGAATTTCATATAAAAGTACCAAACCCAACAAGAAAAAAACCGTAAAGACGATTGTTCGATAGGAGATTTCGATTTTTTGCGTCATATTAAGTCTGATTATACCAAGATTTCACCTTTTCTACTACTTTGTCCATCCAATCTTTACTGGCGACATCAAACCAAATGACCCGTTTATCTTTCTTAAACCAAGTCATTTGCCGCCGGACATAGGCGTGTTCGGAATATTTCCATTCTTCAATTACCTGTTCCCGAGTCTTTTTCTTTTCAAAATACGGTTTCCAAACTCCATAACCCATGGCGGTCATCGCCGGTAAATCCCAAGTATAACCTTGTTTAAGCAGTTCTCTGATTTCCTGCTCTGCTCCTTGTTCAACCTGTTCATCAATTCTTTTATCAATTCTGTCGTAGAGGAATTTATAATCGACGGATAATCCGACGAACAGAACAGAAGTTGGAAGTGAGAAGTGAGAAGCTGGATTTTGATGTGAGAAGTTGGATTTGTTGAGAGAAACTTCGATAGCGCGGATTAAACGCCGGGGGTTTAGCTTATCGGAACTGTTCATTGATGCTGCTTTAGCAGAATCCAACCGAGATAGCATTTCAAAAAGTTTTTCTCTTGGTAGTTTTTCAAGATCCCTTCGTAATTGCCAATCCGACGGAACACCTAAGGTTTGAACTCCATCGATCAAAGCCTTAATATAGAAACCCGTTCCCCCAAGAATGATCGGTAATTTATTTCTCTGATTAATATCGTCAATGACTTTAGAAGCTAATTCTACAAAATCCGCCGCAGAAAACTCCTGATTTGGTTTGACTAAATCTAATAACCAAACCGGAATCTTGTCAAAAAGATAAAATCCTCCTAGTTTCGGGTTTTGGACTTCCCTTACAGGGTAAACGTATTTCGAATTTTTGGGTATATCTTTGCCTGTCCCTAGATCCATTCCAATATAAACCTGTCTGCTGTCAGCAGAAATTATTTCTCCATTAAATTTTTTGGCCAAAGAAATTCCTAAAGAAGTTTTGCCCGTTGCCGTCGGGCCGCAGATTACCAGAAGTTTTGTCATCTTGTAAGACAGCTAAAGCTATTATATACTAAAAACAAATGGTTGAAAATGATCCAGAAGTTATACCCGGCAAATACCAACACTACAAGGGTAAATTTTACGAAGTTATTGGGGGG